>JADMIO011260284.1_pt1 | contig 62981 bp, 66 predicted proteins | sample 8958161 | NCBI WGS metagenome assembly JADMIO01 (sample SAMN16585339, study PRJNA669376) | soil metagenome | isolation source: Crop rotation soil | place: USA: Cullars Rotation, Alabama | collected 2011 | reverse complement strand
GACTTCAAGTCACGTGAATTCCAAGCTTCGGATCCCACTGTGCTGGAAAGCTTTTACCAGGGAAGATAATTTTCGCGCAGGGATATTCTTTACCAGGGTTTCGGGATGAAGCCGCATGCGGTAAAGCACTTCGTTCTTGATGATATTGCCTGCGCCGGCAAAGATGTTTTGATCCAGTATGGCATCACAGACCATCGTACCGGGCATCGCTTTTAGTTTTTTCCTGGCCTTTGACGCATTCCATTTATCGCTAAGCACATCCGCTTCCCAGTCATACAGGGTATCCAGGTCTTCCATTAACAACCTGACCGAACAGTTATAAAAATACAAAGCCCTTTTTCCAAACGACAGCTTCAAACGAACACTGCGATCCTGTTTGGTTTGTGTATCGAGGCTGTAGGAACCGAATAGCAGGAAATGTATCCTGATCGTGCAGGAAGGCAGGCCGATCAGCAGGTGCTTTCCCCAGCTGCGGATAGCGGAGATCTTTTGGCCTTCCAACTGCCGCATATCGATCTTTGCATTTCCCGCTACCGCCGTTATTTTCTTACCTGTGAAGAGGGGAGCTATGATCTCTTTGATGATCAGGATAGAAGGGCCTTCTGGCATGCAGGAAATTATTTTGCCTTTTATTTACTGCTTTTCTTCCTGGCGGTTTTTTTGGCCGCTGACTTTTTCTTTGGAACTTTTGCACCGGCCTGTCTCGCTTCGGAAATGCCAATGGCAATGGCCTGTTTGCGACTCGTCACTTTTTTACCGCTTCGGCCGCTTTTTAAAGTGCCGGCCTTTTTTTCATGCATGACCTTTTCGATCTTGTCCTGCGCTTTTTTCGAATACTTTGCCATAACATAATTGTTTATTGTTTACTGATGCGCCATAATTTGTTGCCGGCATCGTCGGCAACCAGCAGGGAACCGTCTTTTAATACAGCTACTCCCACCGGTCTTCCATACACTTCTTTTTTAGTTTCATCGGCGATAAAGCCCGTAAGAAAATCTTCCGCGGGCCCGGAGGGTTTGCCATTGGCAAAAGGAATAAAGACTACTTTATAGCCGGTGAAAACCGAACGGTTCCAGGAGCCATGCTGCCCGATAAAGACACCCCCGTTATAACGTGCCGGGAAATAATTTCCATTATAGAAAGCCAAACCGAGCGAAGCCGTATGCGCCCCCAATGCATAATCGGGAACGATCGCCTGGTTGACCAGCTCCATCTTTGCAGAATCCTTTAACCGCGGATCGACATGCTGTCCGAAATAACTATAGGGCCATCCGTAAAAACCGTTCTCTCTGACGCTGGTCAGGTAATCGGGTACCAGGTCATCACCTAATTCATCGCGTTCATTCACCACTGTCCATAACGTATTGCCGGAAGGTTCCCATCCCATACCAACAGGATTCCTCAGCCCGCTGGCATAGATCCTTTCACCCGTACCATCAGGATTGATCTCGATGATACAGGCCCTTCTTGTTTCCTTGTCCATACCATTCTCTCCCACGTTGCTGGAAGAACCTACGGCGATATAGATCTTTGTGCCGGCGGCATTCCCGACAATATTGCGGGTCCAGTGTCTTGGTCCCGGCGGCAGGGCAACTATTTTTTTACCCGGCGTTGTAATGGAAGTCGCGCCGGCAGGATAATCAAACCGTACCAGCGCATCGGTATTCGCTACAAAAAAATGATCGTGGTGTTTATACATCCCGAATGGCGAATTCAATCCCTGTAGAAAAACAGTTCTTAATTCCGGTACACCATCGTTATTACTGTCGCGGAACAAGCTGATGCGGTTGGCGCTGCTGTCTTTCGCTGATTCGGCTACAAAGATGTCGCCGTTATCTGCTACATAGATCCAGCGGGGATTGCTGAGACTGTCAGCAAATTTTGTTACCCGGAACCCTGCTGCCGCGACAGGCATTTGCCCGGCCGGCCAGCCTATTACTTTACTGAAATTCTTTACGGATTCCGTGGCATAGGGTTCGGGAAGCGTCACCTGCTGGCTCCCTGTTTGCAGCGTATCGGTTTTGGTACTGTCGGTTTCTGTTTTTTCTTTCGTGTTGTTGCAGGCAATGACCGGCAAGAGCAGCAAAAGAGTATAGCATATCTTTTTCATACTGTTGGTCTTTTTGAAATGAAAAGTTGGTAGAGGGTCATTTTGAAAAAGCAGGTTATTTAATCCCAGAGAAAGGAGGACGCAGAGCTTACGCAGCATTCCCTGCGTAAGCTCTGCGTTCTCAGCGTCTCAGCGATGAGATTTAATTCAAACTGATCCACTACCGGAAAGTTTACAATTAAAATGCCAGAGAAGGGTAGCAGCAATGGCCCGGAGCGGGCTGGTATAATTTATGCCTGTTTTGGTCGATCATGAAACAGGAAACTAACATGACCGCCGCCGATCAACCGGCCAGGATAAAAAACAGCCGCTTAAAAAAATTAAGCCGGGACCCCGAGGCTACCGCCAAAGCCATGCAATTGGTCTATGTGAATGCTGCTGATGAGGGTATTACGAGAATAAGGGTTGGTAAGGGCTTCACCTATAAATACAAGGGTAAGGTCCTGAAAAATAAAGCGGACCTGGAAAGGATCCGCTCACTCGTGTTACCCCCTGCCTGGGAAGAAGTATGGATCTGTGCATTGGAGAATGGGCACCTGCAGGCAACCGGCAAGGACGTAAAGAACAGGAAACAATACCGCTATCATCCTTTGTGGAACCAGCTCCGGAATACCACCAAGTTCTACCGGATGCTGGAACTGGGTAAAGTATTACCCGGTATCCGTAAGCAAATAGAGAAAGACCTTGCCTTGCCGGGGCTTCCTAAAAACAAAGTGCTGGCGGCCGTGATCAGTCTCATGGAAAAAACAGGCATACGCATCGGGAATGAATTCTATGAAAAACTGTACGGTTCATTCGGACTCACCACCTTAAAAGATAAACATGTGGACATCCGGGGCGGAAAAGTAAAGTTCAGTTTCCGCGGGAAAAAAGGAGTGGAGCACCAGGTGACTTTGCAAAGCAAAAAATTGTCAAGGATCGTTAACCAGTGCAAGGATATTCCCGGCAAGGAATTGTTTCAATATTATGATGAAGAAGGGAAGCGGCAGACGATCGAATCGGGGATGGTCAATGAATATATAAAAGAAATTGCGGCGGGGGAGTTTACGGCCAAGGACCTGCGCACCTGGTGCGGTTCTGTCACGGCGCTGAATGCCATCAAAGAAGCCGGCGCATTTGAAAATGAAAAAGAGGCAAAGAAAAAAGTGATTGAAGTATTGGATAAAGTGGCAGGGCAGCTTGGCAACAGCCGCACCGTCTGCAAAAAATATTATGTGCATCCCTCCCTGCTCGAGCTGTATGAAAATGGCGGGTTGGAAAAACTACTGGATAAAAAATACCCGGCAGTCAATGGCGACGCCAACCTGCTGGCTGAAGAGAGGGTGTTTATGCATATCCTCGAAAAGGCCTGAAGTTATCTTTAAAACATTTTCACCACAGAGTCACAGCGGCACGGAGATACACTGAGAAGTTAATTTGAAAATCATTCTCTGTGTTACTCTGTATCTCGGTGCCTCTGTGTTGAAGTTTTATCTAAAATTCTCTTAAATGACCACCCGGTGACACCGCAACTTTTAAAACCCTGTTAAACAGCACTCCTTACCCAACAAAGGGGCATAGTATATGCGTTATGGAGGGACTATGCACATCAAAAAAATAATCTTTTATACATCGCTCATCAGCTTATCCATAATAGGTTGTAAGAAGAGCAGCCAGCCCAACAGTGGCGGCGGAACAGACCCAGTAGTTTGTTCGGAATCAGCCGGGGCCCGCAATGGAGAGATCGTTTCCGGGAAATATATTGTCGCTTATGACAACGGCGCGGTCCGTGCCCGTGGCATGTCTGGTGCTCAACTGAGAGAAACAGGTCTGTCTGTTTTGGAAAGAAATAATATTCCCGCTGACCGTCTCCAGCGATCTTTTGGCGGAGAACCGGGCGGTTTCATTGCCGACCTGACCCCGGAACAAGTTACCAGTCTCCAAAAAGACGGCTCGGTCAGTATGATCGAACCCGACAGGATCATTGCACTAGGTACCTGTTTTACAGTAGCAGAGCCGCGGCTCATTACCTGGAATATCAACAGGGTGGGTTATGGCAACGGGATCGGCAAAACAGCCTGGATCATTGATACCGGTATCGATTTCGATCATCCCGATCTTACCGTGGATATAACCAAGAGCAAGTCTTTTATACCCGGTGTCACTTCTGCTGACGATGAGAACGGTCATGGTACGCATGTCGCGGGTATCATTGGCGGGAAGAACAATAATTTCGGCGTGCTCGGGGTAGCTTCCGGCGCGACACTTATTTCCTTGCGGGTGCTCAATGCGGAAGGAACGGGTACTATGTCTTCCATCATCGAAGCGCTCTCGTATGTAAATGAGAATGCACATGTAGGCGATGTGGTGAATATGAGCCTGGGTGACGAAGGAACTTCTGCCATCCTGGTACAGCAGGTACAGAATACGGCAGCAAGAGGGATCTTTATTGCCATCGCAGCGGGCAATGAACACCAGCTCGCGAATAAAACTTCGCCGGCGAATGCGAACGGTCCCAATATCTATACGGTGTCGGCGATCGACAGCCTGGACCGGTTTGCCAGTTTTTCCAACTACGGGAATGATGTGGTGGATTATGCGGCACCGGGTGTACATATCCTCTCTACTTTTTCCGACGGGCGCTATGCTTACCTGAGTGGTACCTCCATGGCGACACCGCATATGGCGGGCCTGTTATTATTAAAAGGTTCCGCGATCAGTACTTCGGGTTATGCGATCAACGACCCGGACGGTACAGCCGACCCGATCGCACATAAATAAAGGGATCAACACAGAGGCACAGAGATACGGAGCTACACAGAGAAGTTAGTTTGAAAACCTACCCTGTGTTACTCTGTATCTCTGTGCCTCTGTGTTGAAAAAACTTTTCCATACAAAAAAAATCCCGGGAATGAACCCGGGATGCAAAAAATAGAAATGATGGTTTAGCTCACCACTATTTCTTTCTTGTTGTTCTCTTTACCGGCGATGACGGGCAGGCTGACCTGGAGCACCCCATCTGCATATTTAGCAGTGATGGCGGTTTTGTCAATACTGTCATCCAGCGTAAAGCTCCTTTTGAACCCTCCGCGGCTGTATTCCCGCAGGACCCATTCGGGGCGGGGAAAACCTTCAGGCGGAGAATAAGAAACGGTGAGTTCATTTCCATTCACGTCGAGATGGAAATGTTCTTTGATGCGGCCGGGAGCAAACACCAGCATTTCAAAGCTGTTGTCCGTTTTGTAAATGTTTACTGCGGCCCTTTGCAGGGAGCGGATGAATCCCGGTCTTCCGGGATTTCCGTAAGCGTTGCCTTTTGCGGCGCATGACTGATTGTAGTGCATGTTGTTACATTTAAAATGAATAATAGGAATAACAACAGGCACTGTCTAAAAATAATGCCGGAGGGAGTTTTATGCTATTCTGGCAGGGGAGGAACGGAAGAACAGAGGAACGGAGGAACAGAAGAACAGAGGAACGGATGAACAGAAGAACAGAAGAACGGAGGAACAGATGAACGGAGGAACGTGTGAGCTGGAGAATAAGGAATGATGAGTTCAGAGGGTTGGCCTTCTTCGTTCATCATTCCTTGTTCGTCTGTTCATCTGTTCATCATCCCTTGTTCGTCTGTTCGATATTCATTACTGCATGACCGTATCGGTGAGGTGCATCACCCCGTTCGATATATTGGTTTCCCGCGGCAGGATAGGAATATCGCCGATGCAGATGCTGCCATTTTTTTCGGAGATCAGTAATTCTTTCCCGTTCACCGTGGTCAGTTTGTCACCGGCTTTCAGATCTTTATAACCGATCTTCCCGCTGACAATATGGTTGCTCAGCAGGTTCGCCAGTTTGGGCCGGTTCTGCGGCTCCAGCAAAGTATCCATCGTTCCTTTTGCAAGTTTTTCAAAAGCGGCATCGCTGGGGGCGAAGAAAGTGAAGGGCCCGGAGCTGCTCAGTAACTGGTCCAGGTCGGAGGCATGAACACTCTTCTTCAATGTTTTCAGGTTCTTATCTACATTCACGACCTGTGTAATATTTGACATATATATTGATTTACCTGCCGGCAATATTACCGGCAACGCGGGGAAGGTAGTCTTTACGGGACTGGAACAATACTCATTTTATAATCAATTATTATTCAATATTTTATACTTCAGTATGCACATTCGAGTAAAAAATAGGTAACAAATTCGGTAATGTATTCAATTTTGTCGATCGCTAAAGTGTCTCCTTTTTTCGATTAATGCTTACAGTCTCCCACTGGGTGATAAGTCGGTCAAAAGCTACGTATGTTGCAAAAGACTGCAATATGGCAAGATCTATTCCAGGTCGCTGGATGAGTATGATTCCATTGAATGAGCAAAAATTAAAAACTAAAAGTAGAAGAAAATAAAACGCAAAAACCAAATATCTGAATCTCGCTTGGCTAAATATTAGCAGAGCCTCCTGATCACTGTACGGTAGATGTTTATAAAATATTCGATAAAAAAATTTGATAAGATTCTCTGCGAATAGTGTAGCAAACAAAGAAGGTATTGTCAGACAAATATAGACGCCTGCGGCAAACTTTATATCGTACCCAAGAATATTTTGAACTTGATAACATACATATATGGTGAAAAAAAACAATGAGATATAAGCAAATGTCATAGAAGCAAGCATCTGTATCGCAGGTCCAGCAGAATCCACTATGGCGCCAGGAATCCAAAGTATAGCACGAATAACATTAATAACCCTATACTTTGAAAAAATTGATAGAAGAGATATTATCCCAGCATATAAAAAGGTCCAAGTAATAACTTTAATTTTACTTCCAATTGCATCATAAAAGATAATTAGAATTGAAAACATCAAAAAGCAGGTAATTGTCGTAACGATTTTTTGACTCGCAGTATCTTTTGTGTTTTCGGGTTTCTTGCTTTCAGGTTCATTATTTTCCATATAATTATCAGTTAGTTGGTTTATATCTAACTATAAAGTACCGAAAAAAACTAATTATGCTCAGGGTTTGACGGCAGAGATTATAAGTCAATCGTGAAATTCAGCTTCAACACCCACCCGGTGAGCAAATGCGTTTTTCCATTGGTAAATGACCACCTGGCCTGATATACATAAGAGTCGCACCCTCAACTTCAGGGAATCGCTCTCATCACAACCGGATAAACGCAGATCGAAAATTTCAATTCGGGTAGAGTGCGCCAAGATCTGCAAATCCAATGCACTAACCTACTTTTTGAAAGGTCCATGTTATATCATAAATTTATGATATAACAAAAGTCTATAAACACCTATCCCCTCAACAATGACCAGCAAGGAAAAGTCTACAGTTCAAGAGCAACTTGCAACACTCTATCTTCGGTTGAATGGATACCTTACGACAGGATTCATCATTCACTCTGACCAAAAAAAAATTGAAGGTGAGCTTGATATAGTGGCCGTGAGATTTCCTTTGCATAAACAAGAAGATACTGAACATAACTCATCAGACTTTTTAGAGATCCCGTCAAACATCGACATCATCATTGCTGAAGTAAAAAGTTTCGGGCAAGTACTGCAATTTAATGACTGCTTAAAACAACAAGAGACGCAAGATCCGTGGTATAAGCTACTACTATGGATCGGGGTTTTCAAAGAGGAACATGTGTATGATGCTGCATTACAGTTAAGCCAACTCGTTCAATCTGCTCAAAATTCTCACATAAAAAATATACGATCGACCAAAGGCATTGAAAGTCCATTTGGAACGATCACTGTCAGACCCATTCTATTCAGTCCGGAACGAATAAATGCTAACAACACTGATAAGTTTGTTAATTGGACTGAATTGAACGATTTTATTTGGAAATGCCTATGCCCTGATACAATACGAGAAAGATCTGGGACTCGATATGATTTCACAGCCTGGGGTCAAGGCTTGAGTGAAATTGTAAAGGTGTATAAAGACCGGCAAAAAGGCCAAAGTAAAATTGCTTCCATTGACGACCTCTATAACGATATTGAACGTATCAGAAACACAAAGAAATAATGACAGAAGAATTTATCACCCTCAAACTAGATCAGTACATGACACAATTCGGCCAAGCTGAAGCTGTAGAGTTGATGCAGAGATTGGGAAAGTCAAAATTGTTTCATGAGAATCTTCAGATTGCAATCAATGCCTTTGACGTTCCAAGCGCAAAAGCGTTAAGCGGGATTGTGCATAGTAGCGATGCGCGATTTCTGCTGGCAAAGAAGAGAAAAATCTATTTCTCTTCTTTATTTTTTTTAAAGGTCTTGTGTGAAAAATACAAAAATGCCGGCATGGAAGCCGATGAGCTCAAATTGTCCAGATCCCTGGCAGATCTCTCCCAGATGTACTCAATATAACCTGAAACCACGTTTTAATCGTAATTACGCTATGACTGTTGCCCTGTTTAAAAATATTAGGCCGCACATACTAAGTGAACTTGAAAAAGCTGAATTTGAAATAAAAGCAGCCATTGGTTGGTTCACAAATCGGGACCTATTTCACGCTCTATGTAAAAAAGTGAAGGCGGGTGTGAAAGTTGAGTTGATTGTGCTAAATGATTACATAAATAATAGAATTGACGGATTGGATTTTCAATACTTTATTGATATAGGGGGACAGTTTTACTTTGGCAATGATGACAAGCCGATGCATAACAAATGTTGTATAATAGATCGTAAGGTTTTGATAAATGGCTCATACAATTGGACGTATTATGCTGAGAGCAGAAATGAAGAGAACACTATTATACATAAGGACAATGACGCCTTGATCCAAAGTTTCACTAACAATTTTGATCGAATAAAGGACGGTTTAGAAAGGGTTGAAACAGTAATTAAGAGATCATATAGCGAGATCGATTTTTTTGATTCTAAATATTACCTCGCGCAGGATTATCTTTTTTGGGGAATTGATCAAAACAAATCTTCTATTGTAGACAAAGCAATTAAATTATTGCCCAATAACACTTCTATTCAGAAACTTGCATTTGACTCAAACTTGAGAAGAAGACGCACAATTAGTCCAATAATAGAGTCTGTCAAGGATGATAAAGTCGTTGTTTTAGTCCCTATACATACAGAGATACCGGCAAGTGGAGAGCAAATATTTATTACTATTGAAGACAACCAAATAACAATGAACGTCACAATAAAGTACGGTATTGATGAAAGGGCGTCGAAAAATACTGGTATTGGATCCTTTGGCATTTCTGGCATTCCCCCAATGAAAGCTGGCGAAGCTAAACTAATAACAAAATGGACGATTGACATTTATGGCATGTTAACCATTACTGAAATAATAGTGGATACCGGTCATAGCATTACAAAATCATATACCATCAATCACTTACTTGAACTAATTTCAGATGAAGATCAATAAATTCCATGTAGAATATATAGAGGCAATCATAATAAAATATTTTAAATGACTACGTTCCAAAAAACTGTCGGTATCGCCGAATACAATTCTGGTTACCTTAATCTAACATCAGATGATGGCAGCCGGTACGGACAAAACTTCCCGCCAACTAATACTGCATTAATCGTTATCACTGATGGCAGGCAGTACCCCGCAAGTATGAATAGTAATCCAAATCAAATTTGGGGAGCGCTTAGGCGTTGGTTTAAAGATGAGAATATCTATCCTGGCGACAAGATTAGCATAGCATTTGATCCGTTAAGGGAAAAAATTGACGGGCGATCCGTTGTGGAAATCACACTAATTAAACGAACTGAGCTTACGGAACCAGCCCCGATAATACCAGCTGTATTGGAAGAGGAAGAAGATTTGGAACGCTTGGCTGAGGTAAATATGCAAATGGAGAATGATTTAGAAAACTTTCTCGTACAAAATTTACATTTGATTGAAAAGGATCTAGCACTATACAAAGATGACACGGGCAGAACAGGCCGGCAATACATAACTGAAATTGGTGACATCGATCTTTTGTGCAAAAAGGCCAATGACTTTGTTGTGATTGAACTAAAAAAAGGAAGGTCGAGTGACAAAGTAGTGGGACAAATATCGCGATACATCGGGTGGGTAAAAGAAAAGCTTGCGAACGGTAACGACGTGAAAGGAATAATCATTGTTCATGACTTTGATAACAAATTAAAGTATGCCGCGTTAGCAAACCCTAAGATCGAGCTAAAATATTACCAAATATCTATTGAGTTTGTATCCGAGCAGGATGTATTAGAAAGAAAAAACCAGAAATTGTAAAGATACCTTGCAACCCTTTTCCCCATCCTGGTCGTATCCGAAAAAATAAAAATGTAAACCCCATTAACTAAGTTTTAATATTCCTCATATGAACAACATCATAACAATAGACCCGCAAGAAATTCTGGAGAGTTCAGATTCGCAATTTTTTATGGTGGTTTGGACCAATTTACAGGGCACTTTTTTCGGCACAGGTGGTGGAGGTTTTCAAAATGCAATGCACGGACAAATTGACTCACCGGCAGTAGAACGTTACAACGCAGAAAAAGAGTATTATAGTCTCGTCAATGTTGCCAAGTCTCATAACAGACTTATCGACGGTCGGGTAGATCTTGTTGCACTTCCAATGTTTCCATCGTAAACGGGAAAGGCAAATTTTTTAAAATGAGAACACCAGCCGAAATCAGACAATTTATCAAGACCATTCCCGATGATGTGAAAAACATGACTTATAATGAAGTTGTAGCATTGTGTAATGAATACTTTCCTTCTTTGCCTATGCTCTTAGTTGATTTTACAAATGAACCGTTTTATTTTCGACAACAACAATGGGGTGGCTTGAATGTTATTCATAGAGGCAGGAAAATTACAAACTCCCAAAATAGACCACACCCAAACGTTTCCGATATTTCTTATATCCAACCGAAGGAGTTGCATAAAATTGATCGCTTTGGGAGAGCTAACAAAAAGGGTGAATCCATGTTCTATGGATCATTAAATTATGCGACCGCCTGTATCGAGACACTTTCCAAAGGAGCAGATTTCAGAGATTCAGGATCTGCAATGGTTACCATCGGTACCTGGAAGTTTGAAACGCCTTTAACGTTGGCACAGATGCCACATTCTGAAAAAGTATGGAAGCAGTTCTATGAAAAGGTTTCGTTCAAATCAGAGAAGCTAACGGAAGAACACATTAAGAAACATAATGAAGAGATAAGAAAACGGCTTAGAAATGATCTCGATTATGAAATTTTAGAATTATTTGGTGACGCATTTGCAAAGTTTGATATAAAGGATGATACTGATTATTTTTTGAGTAATTATTACGCGGATCGTGTTTTTAACAGAGTTAAAGGGCTTGATCCGGGAGAAGAATTTGATGGAATTATGTATCCAAGCGTACCAAATTCCTATCAAGAATATAATATAGTTTTAACTCCAGGTGTAGTTGACACCAAATTGAAATTTCTAAATGCCATGCAAGTTTGGGTAGTGCACTATTTGAACAAAGGTGGTGGTGGAGAATTTATTCCTATAGAGCAGCGAGTCAAAGCTGATGACGCAGGAAAATTGTCATGGAGGTAACCCAGACACGAAATTTGGCGGGACATGGCTAACCTAGAACTCCATTAAGAAATTCGTATTTTCTTACACTGGTATGGTAAATGTCAAGCAGTAGACTGGTACTACCGTCACTGTTTTTGCGTTTGCTAAGCGTTACACTCATATTTCCGATGATTATCTATTTTCTTCTCGAAGGTGTGATTTTTGTCAATATTTTGTTACTGAGTAACAGCCTGGAAACAAAAAAAGGGAAAACAAAAGGTATTTAAATAGGAAGCAAGAGAAAATAAAAGACGGAAAGCCTCTTCTGTCAAGCTTTCCGTAAGAGTGCTGAGATACGAAAAAACCCCCAAAAAAGGGGGTTTAGTGCCCGGGACTGTAACAGTGTTAATGTTTATACTTCGCTCTGCTCGCAATGACGCGTCATTGCGAGCAGAGCGAAGCAACCATTCCCGTTATCTACCCAAAAGGCGGAGTGAACCCAGTTGCCCAACCGGAGTTGGAGCTCTTTCTCAAACGATCAGCACTTCCTTATTCCTTATTGTTTATTGCGAGGCAACGCCGAAGCAACTTATTTCTTATTCAGTGTAAACTCAATCGCTCTCTTCAAAATGCAAATGCTGATGATGGGCTCCCGCCGCTACATGCAGCGCAAAACCCATGATCGCCGTGTCCTTTAAGATATTGATCAGCGCCATCTGCCTCATATCCCTGTCGCCGGCATGGTTATAATTGGGCAGGTGTATCGTCAGTATAAAGATGATGAGCATTGCCGCCAGGATATAACCGGTGATCTTGACGAACTGGTTGGTCAGGAAGGATAGTCCCACCAGGATAAAGGCCATGCCCACGATATAGGCCCAGGTGATCCCGCCGACCAGGGAGAGCGGCACGTAGACGAGCAGGTCCCGCGGGTATAAAAAATGAAAGATGCCGAAGCTGATCAGTACCACCGACAGGATGTAGATGGCAATCCGTGATATGATATGATAGTGTTTCATAACAAAACAGGTTGGTTACGAAGGAAGGGGGGTGAGAGCCGGGCGGGATGAAGAATGGCCTGCAGCAGGAAGGTCTTGCTGTGAACGCCTGCGGGGAGGCGTGGTCATATACAGCCGGAGCCGATAAAAGATTCACCCCGGCCGCAGATATGGATAGGATGGTCATATCCTGGTTGGGTGAAAAGAGCCGGTACAAAGCTACCAATGTTCCGGAAACCGGGGTATAATATATAATACCGGCCTTGCTGGCACCGGAAAGGGCGAAAGCGGCCCGTTTTCTTTGATTTTTTCCCCTTCTCTCCTTTGCCCAAAAGCTGAATATCCCTATTTTTGCACCCCCGCTTACGCTTACGCCGCGGCGGAAAGGCATAATCCTGCTTAGCTCAGTTGGTTAGAGCATCTGACTGTTAATCAGAGGGTCGCTGGTTCAAGTCCAGCAGCAGGAGCCAAAGTAGACAGGTCGGCAATTTTGCCGGCTTGTTTTATTTTAGAACTGCCGAAACCTTATCAATCTTACTTATCAGCTCGAGGGCTTCGGTAATTCTGCCGGTTCGATACTTTTTTTCTTCAAATACCAATTTGTCAGGGAATATCGAACCAACAATCTCTTGTTTACCAACAAAATCTACTTTTTCAAACATTTGGCTAATGGTCCGACTGCAAAAAACTGAGAATTGTAAGTAGTTACGAAGGGTCGTACCCTCAGGTTGAAGGACCACGTGTTTAGAAATAAGGTCATTTTTATTTGTTTCGTACCTTTTTTTACTTTCCGAATAAGTATTATGATCAATTAACCCATCCAGGTATTTATCATTTAAGGTCTCAATACGCGCTGTAAGCTGTTCTATTTGTCTTTCTAAGTGTTATAATCGAATTCATTAGATAATTTTGTTTGTTATTAGCCGTTCTATTATTTTGATAGGAGATGTTCTGATTTATGACTGATAATCGTACCAAAGAACAACGAAGTCTTACTATGAGTAAAATCAAGAGCAAAAACACTTTGCTTGAAATTTTGGTCAGGAAAGAATTGCATTCACATGGGTTAAGGTTTCGGCTACACAGTAAAAAACTTCCAGGAAAGCCTGATATAATTTTACCTAAGCATAAACTTGCCATTTATGTGCACGGATGTTTTTGGCACAGATGCAGAGTATGTAATCCGAAAACGCCGAAGGGAAATTATCAATTCTGGCAAGATAAATTCAACGCAAATATTAAAAGAGATAAAAACAACATTGTGTCATTAAAGCAAATGGGATGGAATGTTATTGTCCTTTGGGAATGTGAAATAAAAAATGATATTGATCAAACAATTAAATCGGTCTTAAATATTATAAAGAAATGATTGATTGGATTGGAGTTAATTTAGATATTTCTAAAACAGTTCCATTGGCTTTGTCAAAATTTTGGCCTTTGAAGACAGTAGAACCTTTGGGAACAAATGTTCCCAATCTAAAAAACTCTTTGCAAGCAATATAACCAAGAATCCAGGCTTTACTTTTATCATTAATGATTCGTACAAATACATAATAATCGGCTTCTTGCTGATGAATTCCCGATAAGTCATAGGAATTTACTGTACAGAGATAATGATTTAGTGGCTTGAATTTACAAGAAATAGTTTTTACTTCTAAGCGTTTTGCTCGATAAATTAAATCGTATTCAAAAGTTTCCTGTGAACTGGTAATCCCTAAATAATCAAGCACTATTTGTTCACCGAGATACCCAAAAAGTGTTCTGTCTTTCTCTGAACCAAACATGCTTAATCCACGACCTCTATCAAAATGAAATTTGGACAACCTTTGTTGTGCCGATTCTCTTTGCTTTTCTGTAACTATGATTTCAATCATAAAAAAACATTATAGGGATCGTATAAAATTTCTATCTTTCTATTGTCATTCACCACAATTATAAAATCTATAAGTTCTTTATTCTCTGATGCCTGGGTTATATTTTTTTGCGTTTTATGAAGTCCAAGGCCGTAAAAAATGTTTTGATAGTTTATGCCAGTCAGTAAGTCTTTTAGGCTGAGGGAGTGGGACCCAGTAGATTTTATGGAAAAAAGTTTTTGAACGTCGGGAAAACTAAAATTTGTCTTATTTTCAAATATTGCAACGGCGGTCCCTTTATAAGCAACAATGTCGGGAATTACAGTATCCTGATTTTTGCTTCCTGGTATTGTAATATTTGGCTGTAAACAAGTGCCGGTACCACTTTGGGGGAAATCGTAGGACAAAATTGACCAGCCCTCTTTTTCCAACCATTCCATTATGCTTTTTGTCACACGTTCTTCTGTCATGCATCCCTCCATAGTGCACCATCTGCAAACAAGATGGCGTCTGCAAAATAAGAGTAGACGCGAATGTGCTTTACTTTTGAAAACATTGAACCATAACGAACCTGCATATAATATCTTGGAATTTGATCATTTCTCAACTCGTTGTAGTCTTTTGTTAGTAGATTTTTAGCCTCGCTACCTTGCACTTCATTTACAAAGTCATTAATTGAACTTTTAGAAGGATTGAATTCAATTTTCCTCTCATCCATGTTCAATACATAATCTCCCCACACCATTACTAAATTATGGCGTCGTTCTTCAAACGTTTTACCCTCCCGACAAATCGCATAGTCAATTGCTGCTAAACAACCTGGATAAGGATCACCTCTGAAAGCTGCATTTGCTTTATAAAGGATTGTTTCAGGCCTGCTTTTCAATAATTCCCCAATAGAATACTTTGCACCTTCGTACTTCGATAAGCTATTTAATAAAAATTCGGTATCAACTATTTCGGTTGCTGTTAGTGGAGAGTGTACGAGTCCCCCACCTTTTGTGTGATATTCCGTGTTCATAAAATCACGACGTGTTTGTATAATTCTATTTCCAAGCATTTTGTCTCTACCTTCAATAACGCCATAACGTTCATTTAGTCTAATGATTTCGTTCATAGCACTAAACATATGTTGCATTTCCCCATCCGTGCGTAGTGGACACTCTGAAAATCTTGCACTTTTTTCGTGTTGAAGACCTTGGCTTCTTTTATGTGGGGCACTACCTGGATTATTCACAAATCCTCGATAGTCGCTTGGAAAATAATAAAAAAGGGAGGGGATATTGTAGATATTCATCACTTTGTCTAAGACATAAAAAATTAAAGGATTTAAAGTGTCCCATCCCCATCCACCTACTTTTCTATTTATTAATTTTCCTTCAGGATATATGTAAAAAGAAGGGACATTATTTTCTACCGATGCCGCTAATCGAGCAAACCTTTGAAATACGTTATGCCCGGTGCCCGCTTCCTTTGAAAGTTCGATTGAAAATATCGGTTCAGTATCCAACTCAACTATTATATCAGGAGCATCTAAATAGAGAATTTGTTTGATATGATCTGGCATTGTATGGAAGTCGGCACGACTTGCATCGCTTTCATACATTTTTTTTAAAACACAATTCTTTGTTGAAAGGGTGGTATTTGCTATAATATATTCTGCGAAACCTTCTGTGCTATACCAAATTCTATATTGCATTTAGATGTTTTTTAATGGCAAGCGCTACGGCTTTAGCCAATAGCGGGGGTACTGCATTACCTGTCTGCACACGACCTTGCACGATTCCGCCGCTAACTACGAACGAGTCTGGGAAACTTTGTATCCTACATCTTTCGCGGATAGTTAGGCCTCTTGGGTCTTGAGGATGTCCAAATTGAAACTGTGGACGTATGCCGCCAGATACCTGCGTTGGGCTTTGAATATCCCAAGCCAGGCGGATACGTTGTTTAAATTTTGGATACATTGGTTGTCCCGGAACGGTGGTTCTTATCTTCTTTATAGTTTCTGAAGGATGATTTGGAGCAGTATGGTTAGAAAGAGCATTACCCGTTTTCTTCCGCATAAGTTTTTGAAAGTCAGAAAAGGGTGCTTTTTGATATTCAATTGCCTTTTCTCCAGGTTGAAGGCTCGGTAAATCACCTATTGCTTCTTTTATGGTTACATAACTTTTTGTTGTTTCTGGACCATGTGTTTTCTTTATTGCTTCAAAGTCAAATTGTTTACTGCTTCGCACTCCAACAAACACTAATCTTTGTCGCTTTTGTGGCACTCCATAATCAGGAGCAAATAGCATTTTGCTTTTTACTTTCATACCCGCAGCTATGCTCAATTCTTTTTCAATTTTTTGCACAAAATTTCCCGTGCTTCGCATGCCAGACACATTTTCCAGAACAATCACATTTGGTTTTAACTCTTTTACGAAGCGGATAAATTCCTTGTATAAAAGGTTTCTCTCATCTCCAAAATGCCTTTTGCGATTGTTTAACGAAAATCCCTGACAAGGGACACCCCCAATAAGAACATCCACCTTGCGACCATGCATTAGGTTAACGATATCTTTAGGCGCCACTTTTTTCACATCCCCTAATATTGTAGAAGCATGAGGATGGTTTAGTCGAAATGTCTCAATTGATGGTTTATGGATGTCCACGCCAACAGCAATTTGGAAACCTGCCATCTCGAAACCCACAGATGTGCCTCCACACCCACAAAATAGCTCAACAACTGTTGGCAAGCCTTTTTTAAGTGTGGTCCCCTTTGTAATTATTGGCTTCCCTTTCCAGTAATACAGATTTTCTTCAACCTTAACATCTTTATTCCAAACATTTATTGATGGCTGTGCCTCTAATGATGATTCCAGCATAGAAGGAGTAGTTAAATATTCATTCATAAATACAAATCTAAAATGTCTTAAATGAGGAACTTAGGATTTTTGTGCACAAGTGTTAATTTCATTTTCCAGGCTTATTGACATTTGTCTTTTCCATTTTTACCTGTTTGAATGTAGGAGAATTAAAGAAATAGGCTATACTTACATCCAAACCAAATGTAATTTTTTCAATTGTTTCTATTGAAACATTCCGCCCTCCCCTTTCAATGTGGCTAATGAATGTCCGCTCGATCCCCGAATTTAGGGAAAGGTTTTCTTGGGTTATGTGCTTTTTTTCTCTAATTTCTTTAATCCTGAACCCTATTGTTGCTTTAATATTCATATAATGTGCCTTATAAGACAAGTTAAAAACATTAGGTATATTTAAAATAAAAATTGATGAATAAAAGCCTAAAGCCTGGGGACAAGGTAACTTTTGATACTGACAAAGTTCAGACATTTATTGCCGAAACCAGTATGGACAATCCAGAAATAAAACAATATCAAAAAATAATATTAGCAGGAGTTAACCAAGTCGGAATAGTAAAGACTGCGGGCACTCCTTTAACAACTGTATCCTATCCTGATGGATGGGATGTCCCTGTGCCAACAAAGTATCTAATTTTACTTCCTGTGCATTCTTGAAAAATCAGAATAAAGAACAAATTAATTAGGCGTAACAAAGGCTCTCTTAAAAGTCTTATTTTAATATTATGCAGCAACAATAAATCGTTTAAAACCACCTAAAAATAAAATCATGGCGGAACTTTTTTCCATCTCCGAAATTTTTGACAAACGAATTTTTCGGGTCCCAGATTTTCAAAGGGGCTTTTCCTGGGGTCAGAGACAACTTGATGATTTTTGGGATGATCTGGAAAAAGTCTCTTTAAGTAAAATACATTACACAGGCTTATTGACAATTGAAAAGGTTAAAGTGCTTGCTAATAATATCAGCAAATGGAATGATGCATTGTTCCTTTTGAATGCGGAAGACTCAAAATACTCACCTTATTATATAGTTGACGGACAACAAAGAATAACTACCGCTATTATATTAATTGCAGCTATAATAAATAAGTTAGACGAAAATGCAAGCGTCGGAGGAGATGAAAAAAAGTCTATTGCTCATCAATTCATTAAAGTCGAAAAGCCTCAGGGGAAGACTTATATTTTTGGCTATGAAAAAGATGACCCAAGTTATGAGTTTTTAAAAGCTGTGATTTATAGGGAAAGCGCTGCAAATAGTTTAAATGAACCAGCAACGTTATACACAAAAAATTTAGATTTTGCCAAAAAATATTTTGATGATAAACTGGAAAATTTTACACCACATCAGCTTGACACATTATTTTCAAAACTTACTCGAAACTTCAAGTTTAATTTGTATGAAGTAGATGATGATTTGGATGTTTACGTAATGTTTGAAACTATGAATAATCGGGGGAAACCCCTCTCAAAACTCGAATTGCTTAAAAATCGCCTTATTTATCTTTCAACAATACTCGATAATAGCGAGGAGGAAATAAACTCATTGCGACAGCAAATTAACGAAAGTTGGAAAACAATTTATTCTTATCTGGGAAAGAGTAAAGAAGACCCCTTAGATGATGACGACTTTTTAAAGAATCACACTTATATGTATTTTGGGTATATGGACAAAACTACTGACTTGTTCTCTGAGTATCTCTTAGATGAGTATTTCACGACAAAGAATGTCTTAGATAGGGTTGTAAGACTTACAACCATAGAGAATTATGTGATAAGTGTGCAAAGAAGTGTACAAAAATGGTTTGAAATAAATTTTCCATTTCATCCTGATTCAACCTTAGATAATAATCTTAAAGAATGGGTGGCAAAAATTAAACGATTGAAATACGCACCCTTTGAACCCAATATCATGGCAGCATTGTTAAGTCAAGCATCCGTTGATTCATTACTAAAACTTTTAAAGGCAATGGATAGGTACGTTTTTTTAGTCTTCAAAATATATCAGAGCCGCCAACATATGGGTAAAAATCTGTTTTATGGAAAGGCTAAAACTGTATTTGAAACTGGTGATATTTGGGAATTAAAACGCCTTATTGAAAGTCGAACTGATAGTGACACTAAAGAGTATGATCTCACCCTTTTTAAAAACTATCTTTCTGAAATATTTCAAAATGTAAATGAGAAAAAGGGCTACTACGCTTGGAACGGCATTCATTACTTCCTTTATGAATATGAACTTTTTTTACAGCGCTCCGAAGAACAAAAGGTTACCTACGAATCATTTATTAAACGCAACTCTGTGGAGCACATCTATCCACAAACTTCAATAGATGAGTGCTGGGAAATTGCATTTGTAACATATAGCAACGAGCAACGGTTAAAATTAAAGAACACCTTGGGAAACTTGCTTCTTTTATCTGTCCCAAAGAATGCTTCATTGCAAAACAAGTGTTTTGAGTTTAAGAAAAGACGCCAAGTGGTAGGAAATCCAAGTGAATTCAAAGGGTATTTCAATGGTTCACATAGTGAGATTGCAGTAAATACCTACAATAATTGGACTGCAAAAGAAATTCTTGAGCGAGGTATCAAGATGTTAAATTTTCTGGAAAAACGATGGGAAGTAAGATTAGGGACCTTCGACCAAAAGAAAAGCCTCCTTTTTATAGATTTCCTACAAATGGGAGAGCATGAAATTAATTTGAGTTAGGTCCCAACATTACTAATAAAATAAGGCCATCGGATGCTATTTTAAGCTCCAGCCTGCCCTTTTTTGTAACCAGGTTGTCAACTTGTTTTTAATCTATTACTACGGTTTTATTGCGGCTCTGGGTAGCCGCTATTCAATAAGTGGGAAAGGACCCGAAGTAAAAAAAGCCGGGGCGTTCGTCACCCGGCTCAAGGCTACAGCCTCTAATGATCATCATTTACCTTAAAGATATATTTCTCTATATTTCGTCAATGGGAAAAACATCATGAAAATCACGTTTTTTAGCGATTGAAATATAGTCGGAATTACATACTAAGCGACTTATTTATAGTATGGCTATAGCAAGAGGGAACCTGCCATCATGACACTATTTATGGTTTTATCAGAATGGGAGGTCAAAGAAGATTTAGTCTTTCCATGAAATCCCTATTATACAGCAATCCGGTCAAATACTCCTTTTATCTCACAGAGTTTCGCCAAATCCCCATGAAATTGGTTCGATAACTGTAAACCTTGGGGGTGAGCAAAATCAAAAGTTACCGTAATTGGGAGCCTTTTTTGCTTGTGCAACAAGTGGGAACCACCCCTATATCATCTTTTATACTTCCCTTCCTGCTTCTCCTGAATACTAACTCAGACCGATTCCCCTTCTCTCTACAACCACTTCATTTCCAACAAAAGTAAGTGCCGATTAGTGCCGATCAGTGCCGATCAGTGCCGATTAGTGCCGATCAGTGCCGATCAGTGCCTTTTAGTGCCATTTAGTGCCGATCAGTGCCGATCAGTGCCGATTGTGAACCCTGGGGGTATGCCGCCATAGTATGTTTGTTCTGCAACCGGACCCGGAACAGAATCACAGGAGAAAAGAAAAAAATGGTGATCGAAAAATTTTGTTGTTGACAAGCGATCACCAAACTGTGATCATCGGCAACCTTCCGGGACCCGGTCTTCGGGATTAATAATATTAAAAGGTGATTTTATGAAATTAAGTAAATTTTACAAAAGCAGCCTTGCTTCGACAAGAACAAGACTGAACCTCAGCCAGCAACAACTGGCCCAGCATCTTGGCATATCAAAAGCGTCCATCGGGATGGCAGAGACCGGCCGCCGTAAGCTGCCTGTCGCGGCCCTGATCAAACTGGCTGAACTGGAAATCAAAATGACCGCGGTTCTCCCGGCCGTTGCGAGTGCTCAGCAAAATGAAACGAACATCCCCCTTCCTGCCCATACAAAATGCGAATCCCTTTTGATCCGCGAAATGCAGGGCGAACTGGAAGCACGCAAATTATCAGCCGCGCTTGACGGCATGCAAGAGAAGCAGCAGCGATTGCAGACCCAGTTGCTGATCCTCGACAAAATGATCGAAAATGAACCGGCCGGTGCAGGAAAGGAACTCAGCCTCTGGCTGCAACTGCACCTCCACCAGGTCCTGAAACAACTGGTGAAATGCAGCCCGGTGGAGCAATCCCTCCTGCGGAACAAGATCGCTTTGCTGAACGCGGAATTGCATTTGAACAGGAGCGTGCGGCAACAGATGAACGATCAAACCGGGACCTGAAGAGCCGAGCGTTTACCCTTGGTCCATAGCTAATGGCTAATGGCTTATGGCTATTGGCTAATGGCTAATGACTAATGGCTTCCCCACAACCTATAGGTGATGACATACATAGTATCCATTTTTATTCACAAACTAAAAACAAGTAACATGAATTACTCAGTTTCATTACTCACGACAAGACCCGATTGCCAGTCGCTGATCGAATTTGCCAACCGGGAAAAAGCAACCCTGGCCTACCGTAAAGAGGGGCTGGAAAGACAGCGGGATTCCGCGACACTCAGCTCCCAGGAGATCCAAGCCAGCCTGTTGGCCGTTACATCAGAACTGGCCGCCCTGCAATCCGTTTACGATACCATGCCGGAGGGGCCTTCCAAACAGGATGTCCTTGGCAAGATCAAAAAGAACGAGTACAAAAAGTTCCAACTGGAACAGCGCAAGGAAAATTATGGCGTGATCGCCTTACTGGAAAAGGAATACGATATCGCCAATATCGACAGCTCGATCATTGAAACGGATGATTTCATTGACCAGGTAACCACGAGGATGAACCAGCTTCCTTAAGCCGGAACACAGCCCGAGAACTCCGGCATTGTTGACCCATGTAAGTCCGGAGTTTTTTTAAAAAGAGCCTGACAACGAACGATCAAAATTTACCATTATGCAGGAATTCATACAGCTTATCACGGGGGGACTGTCACCCGCTTACTACCTCGCCGCCCTGTTCTTTTCCTTCCTCGCCATCTTCCTGAGCATGTGGGCGGGAAGCGCCAAAAGAAACAGGAGCAGCGCCCGGACGCCGGTGCAATACAGTTTTAAATTCCTGTTCTGGGATAATACCAAACGCATCCTTGCAGGCCTGGTAGCCATGTTCCTGCTGTATCGTTTCACCGCCACACTCATACCGCAAAACATGACAATGGAATCCGCCGTAGGTATTGGATTTTTTATCTCCATGGGATTGGACCAGTTCATTGGTTCGGTGAAACAACGCTTCCGTTTTTTCCGGATGGACCGTAGCAGGTTCATGAATGATTTAAAAAATAAGAAAACAACCAATAAAAAATCAGGATCATGAAACAGAAACAATTTGAAATACCCGGCAATACCTTATTCCGCATCGCCATCCTGGTCGCCCTGACGATCGCTTATCTATGTTCCGGTTGCGAAACTTCTAAAATGGTTAACCAGGTTAAAAGCGATACGGCGTCGGTACAGCGATCCGGGCTCAGTACTGCGCAGGATACAGAAGCCGGTACTGCCCGGAAAGAAGAAACAGCTTCCCGGGATGAAAATGAATGGATGCGCCTAACCCTGCAATACATGGCCAGCCAGCATGGAGGCGACACTACCATCAATCATTTTATTACACAGCCTTCCACCATCATTTATGAGACCGGCAGGTCCAGGCACGAGGAGGAAAAGAAAACGAGCGACAGCAGTTGGTTAATCGCTGCCATGAAGTCCATGGCCATGTCCTACGACAGCCTCAGCCACAAGCTGGAGAATGTTGAAAAATACAAACATTCGGAAACAAAGGGCCTGGGGCTGACGGCGGTCTTGCTTGCCGCGGCGGGACTTATCATCGTCAACCAGGCATTCCGTTTTATTACGCGGAAACATTCAATAACAACCCCTAAACAAATTGTATGAAATTTATCTCTGCCGGCCATTGCTCCCTGCATGGCCCCAACTACGATCCCGGCGCGCCCGGTACCAACGGGCGATTGGAAGCCATCGAAACCGTCATCCTCCGCGATGCAGTCATTGCAGCCATAAAGGAAAGAGGGTTTACGGATATCGTACAGGACCTTAACAGCGAGAACCGCTTCCAGTATTTCAAACGCATCCATCCCGGCGAAGGGTCTGTTGTCGTCGAGTTTCATTTCAATTGCGGCACTGCCACCGCAACGGGAACTGAGGCCCTGGTTGCCGTTGATGCCACGGACCTGGATAAGGCGATGGCCGCGGAATTGGCCTCCGTAACAGCCGCCACACTGGGCATCAGGAACCGCGGGGTAAAATCGGAAGCTCTTACAAGACATAAGCGCCTGGGACTGATGAGAGAAAGCGGGATCGTCGCCCTGGTGGAAGTTTGTTTTATTACCAATGCGGCGGATATGAGAGGGTATGACACCTATTTCCAGCGGCTCGTGCAGCAGTATGCCGATATCATTATCCGGTATGACTGGATGATTAAATGATACCCCGATGAAACAGAATAAGAAAAAACATTGCCTCCGGCAACTCTTCAAAGACAAAAACAACTGCTACTGTCTGCGCGAGATAGCCACCGCTTTACTGATCCTGGCCTTACTGACCAGCTGGATCGCGGTGCAGTTCTTTAATAAACCGATTCCCCAGTTTATCTTTTATTCTTTCGCTACGCTTATCGGGGCGGGTTGCTTTGGCTATTCGCTCGAGCAGAAAAATATGGAGGAGGAAAAATAGCGGGCTACCGGTCTTCGCTGTTTACCCAACACTTGCGTACTATCACGTAAATTTTTAGAAAGGCTTTCCTGATTTTTGGTCCATAACAATCCGGGTGATAAAATCAATTGTTATGGACCATAGCAAAAATGATTCATCGGAAGCAAAGATCGGTTCGTACAACTCAAAGGAGCTTGCCCGCCTCTATGGCGTGAGTGACAAAACCTTTCGTGCCTGGCTAATGCCCTATAAAGAGATTGTCGGGAAAAAAACCAGCAAGTATTTTACGGCTAAACAGGTCCGTATCATTTTCGAGCAACTGGGGGAGCCCGGGTAAGCCGGGGGCATGACCGGTGAAGGGCCCGGGACTTCCTTAGAAGCCGGCCTGAATAGTTGCGGGAATTCACGCAAAATTTATCCCAAACCTTTTCGAAATTCGTAGTGATAATCCCGATCCCTTATCATCAACGATCAAACTACAGCTCATGCACGTCAACGAAAACTCGCTTGTATTCACGATGGTATTCGTCGCGGTTTCCGTAGGGATCATCATCCGGTACCTGCTATTTACCATGATGAGAATGAATAAGCAGCAGTTGCAGTTGATCCGCCAGCGCGATGAATCCATGCTGAAAGCTGCCGAAAAAGAAAGACAGTTGATCGCCCTGGACCTGCATGATGACCTGGGACCTATTTTGACCGCGGCGAAGTTCAAACTGGAATCCATTGCCGCCCCGAACGAATCCGAAAAGGAATTGCAGGAACAGGCGGTCCATCATATCCAGGAGGTCGTGACAAGGGTAAAACAATGGGCCAACCGTTTATCGCCACCGGCCGTATTACAATCGCACCCTTTTAACGAGCTGGCGGAATTTGTAAAAGATTTTGAACAGCGTTCACCGATCCGGTTCGATATCCGGCCTTTTCCCGGCCTGGTCTTTACCGGTGAAAGGTCCATGCATGTGCACAGGATGCTCCAGGAGATCATTCACAATGCGGTAAAACATTCGAAAGCGACAAAGTTCCTGGCCTATGCAACGGTGCAACCGGAAAATAATTTACTGGTGATCTCAACGATCGACGATGGGGTCGGCTTCGACCCGGTACAGGCGGAACGCATGACCAGCGGGACCGGGCTCCAGAATCTCCGTACCCGCGCCCGGTTATTGCATGCCGAATTGCAGATCCAGTCCTCACCCGAAGGAACAAGACATATTATTAAAGTGCCGCTAAAAAATTAATTCAAGGACTATGACACTGACACCCACTGTCAATATCATACTCGCAGACGACCACGAATTATTCCGTGACGGGTTTGCCGGCATGTTCCGCCAGCCCTGCGGGATAACCCTGGTGGCCGAAGCGACCAATGGAGAACAACTGCTGCAGCAGGTCCGTAAGTTCAGGCCGGATGTGGTGCTTACCGATCTGCGTATGCCGGTAATGGATGGGGTGGAAGCAACAAGGATCATTACAAAAGAATTTCCGTCCATTGCCGTTATCGGGTTAACGATGCTGGGGGATGAAGGAAGTATTGCAAGAATGCTGGAAGCCGGCGCCTCCGGCTACCTAAATAAGGATGCAACAAAAGAAGAAATCAAAAAAGCCATACAGGTGGTAGCTGCCGGTGGAACCTATTATTGCCGGGGTACCCGCCAGAAGATCTCGGAGCTGGTGAAGAAAGGCCAGTTTGACCTGGCGAATAATAAAATGATCGAAACATTCACTCCCACGGAAAAAAGACTGATCCAGTATATCTGTGAAGAGTACACGGGCCGGGAAATAGCGGAGATGATGAATATTAAATTCCGGACGATAGAAGGCTACCGGCTAAAGCTGATGAATAAAATGAAAGTAAAAAATCAATCGGGGCTGGTACTGTTCGCGGTGAAGTATGGGTTGTTCGTACCGAAGGAATAGTTTGGCAGGGAATCAAGTTTTTTTGCCACAGATTACACAGATTCCACAGATTACGGCAAAGATTACACTGTGTATCCGTGTCTGCCGGCAGGCAGGTCCGTGAAATTTAATCTGTGCTATCTGTGGTTATCTCTATTCTTTGCCCGGGTAGTGGTACACCTGATAGTTATCAGGTTTGAAATTTGAACCACATAGGATCATAGGAACATAGGCTTTCACATAGTTCTATGTGTTTCTTTCTAATGTGTACTATGTGTCGAAGCCTGCTCCGACACAGGGGAGTGGTTCCACTATAAGAATTATTTTGAAACCCGATAGCTATCGGGTTTGAAAAAACGGGTTATTTTACCGCAGAGATTGAAGAACGCAGAGATTGAGCAGAAAACTCTGCGCTATCTCTTTACCCTCTTGTTCTCTGCGGTAATATCCATCAGCAAAGAAAATTTTGAAATGGATAAAGTATAAGCTGTATATAAAATAAACGCCTGGAATTGCCCGATAGGGGATAACAGGTTGACTAAACTTAATTATGCCTGCATTGACCGGATTACATATCATTTACGTGGTTACCCTGGCCCTTGCAGCTTTGACCGGTAGTGTTAAATACAAGAGCATTCCGCAGGATTTCAAACCCTTTGTATTTTTTCTTTTCTCCGGGATCCTGTTTGAGCTGTACAAATTTATCCGGGCAACCGATCATGTGGATCCTGTAACCTGGGTTTCGGCCTTCCAATCCATTACCGCCGCAGCACTATTGGCTTGGCAGGGTCAGCGCTGGGGGCTTTTTGAAAAAGGAAAGCTGGAGCTGGCGGGCATTATACTATTTTCCCTGGCAGCCGGATTTGTATTGTTCCTCCTCCTTGACCAGGATCTTCCTTTCTGGTTAAGCATCAGCCCGGATATCATCAAGATTGCGATAGGTATCCGGCTTATCAGTCATGCCCTGATCAATGAACCGGGAACCCCTTCCCAGCAACCGCAACTATTGATCGGCGCGGGGGTGTTCGTGTTTTATACCTTCTCCACCTTACTGATCGTATTGACGGTAATGGGCGACCCTGCGAACCAGGCTCTTCCCGACACCGCCTACCGCCTCTATATTCCCTTCGGCATCATCGCGAATTTGTTATTTATCAAAGCGATTTGGGAGCTGTTTCAGCATCGCTACCGCGGCGATGTCTCGCCCTAATAAAAGATCGCATAAAGTAAGCCAGGGGCAGACTCGCCGGGAAGAAACAGTATAACGGGTATTAATTGACAAAATTGATACTGGGTCACCAGATAGCTATCGGGTTTGAAAAAAGGAGGTTATTAAACCGCAAAGAAAAGAGGACGCAAAGATTACACAGAGATCTTTGCGTTCTCCCGTCCTCTGCGGTGAAATTATATTCAAACAGACCCTTACTTCCGCCACGAGCCTCTCATGCTAAATGCTTCCGCGGCGATGTTTCGTCCAGCAGAAAGAATCAAATAAAAGGAATTCCTGTATTGGTAAGTAGCAAGATGCATCATCAATTTGGATCTCCTTACGAACCGATATATTTGCCTATCAACAGCCGCCATCTGCATGTGGATACTTGACATCATAGGCATTTCAATATTGTTATTAGGAGTTATTTTTTATAATATCCTGGTGACGAAAAGGAACAGGATAGACCAGGCTTACTACTCCATTGATGTAATGCTCAAAAAAAGATATGAGCTGATCCCCCTATTGGTAGACACTGTGAAGGGATTTATGACCCACGAGAGGGAAACATTGGAATCGATTACCCGGTTACGGGATAATATATTAACTGGTAATATGAAAGTTGATGGTAAAGTGGGCTCTGATAACGAGATCAACAGCAACATCGGCCACATCATGCTTATGGCTGAGTCGTATCCGGTTCTGAAGACAAGTCCTAATTTCATTCATCTCCAGGGCGCATTAAATGAGTCGGAGGAACAATTGGCAGCATCCAGGAGGTTTCTGAACGCTGCGGTGATGGATTATCACAACTCGATAGATCAATTCCCATCGAATATTATCGCAATGATCTTTGGAATGAAAAAACGGAACTATTTTATCATTGCTGATAAAGAAAAAGCGCGACCCATTTTATTTATTAATAAGCCAGTATGATTGAGCGGGAAGCCTTCCATTCTGTTTATTCTAATAAGATAAAGCCTGCCCTGGATAAACTGGAGCCTGAACAAATAAAACTTCGGAAAAGAATGTTTATTGTTCATATCTGGCTGGCGGCGTGCCTGCTGTCTTTTGTGCTGTTCTGTTTTCTACCTTCTCACCCGCTGCCCCTTTTCTTTGTCATGCTTTTTTCCTTCGCGGTATCTGCCTGGAATTACAGGAAGTTAAGGGAGGGAAAAATCATTTTTGTAAAGCATTATAAGCAGGAAGTCATCCTCCGAATAGTGCAGGCAATTGATCCATCACTTTGTTATTATCCCGGAAATAAAGTACCCTCCGAATATTATGATAAAAGCAATCTTTACCCGGAGGGTTATGATGTTTATTTAGGTGACGATTACGTAGAAGGGAAACTCGGTAAAACAAGAGTGCTTTTTTCTGAACTGGAAGTGCTAAGAAAGAGGAGTGAAATAGAGAATGCTGATATGACCCTGCTTTTCAAAGGGATCTTTTTTGCAGCTGATTTCAATAAGAATTTCCTTGGCCAGACATATGTGTGGGACAGGGGAGAAAGAGGCTTTAATTTTTTGAATAAGCAACAATTCCCTTTTTCCGTCGACCTGGAAAAAATACTGCTGGAAAGCAGGGATTTTACAGATCGGTTCATAACCTTCAGCAATGACCAGGTAGAGGCGCGTTATATTCTTTCACCTTCGCTTATGGAAAGAATGGTAAAACTGGCCTTACAGTGGGATAAGAAGATCTCGTTTGCATTCGTGGATTGTAATATCATGATCACGATCCCCTTTAAAAAAGATCTTTTTGAGCCCAATATCAGCAAAATTATTTCCGAGGAGGATATTTCCTGGTATTACGATCTTTTAATAATGATTATAGATATCGTGGATGAGCTGAATCTTAATCTACGGATCTGGAATAGGAGCTAGATTTACTCTCAATAGAATAGGATTACGCTTTTATCAAATGGGTCCCTCGTCGATTTTCTTACTTTGTTGCAGAGCTGTGTAGGTGAAGGAGACTCGCCGGGGAAGAAAAGGTATGGGTCTTTATTTAAGATGTCCGGCAACTAACGCCTGCTATTCAGATAAGGTTTCCTTTCAAAAAGCTTCCGGACAATATTAACCGAGGCCTCTTTTTTAACGGCCGCAGATATCTTATCATAATATCCTTTAAAAGCAACGCTGATATAATAACGCCCGCTCGCCACCTGCAATCCGCAATCATCGCATTTAGCCGGCTCATTATTGCCATAAAAACTTGCCGAATCACCGAGTTCCGCAACCAACTCAGGTTGTCGCAGGTACATGTTTACCCAATCGCTTTTTCTCATGCTATAATTGTCTTTCGATTCCTTCGCGGATTCAAATTGATTCACTTCTATCTGTACCTGCGGGTAGTCATCATCCGCCTGCAGATCATAGTGACATCCGCAATATCCCTCCAGTCGATCAATGGGAGTTGCCTGTTTGAAGGGCTTATTAAACGGGGAAAGTAAAGCTACTTCATCACCGGGCATCACCGCACACATGTCAAAAAGGGAATCTTTATATATACTGCGGGTCGAATTACAGGTGCTGCCGGCTTTTTTTTCTTTTAAGAGAAAGGCAAAGACCAATATCGGAGCGAGTGCCAGGTACCGGTAACAATAGCTCATATACCAAGGTTTTGGGGACTCTTAATTTACGACTTATTTAAGTTTATAAAAAACCAGGTTTAGACGGCAAGAAGGGGTTAAATAAAGAGTGTATTGGCATCCGGGTATATTTTCAGAAAATCCTCTTTCATGTAGTGCTCCAGCTGGGAGAATATGCTAATTAATAATTGCCCCCAATCGCTGTCCGCTTCGGTCATATTGCCTTCTTTTATTTTCCATTTGACCCCTCTTTTTGAATTGGTAAACCGAATGCCGGGATAATTGTTTTCAAGCAGTAGTCCTTGTTTGCTCCCTGATACCCGTATGCGGATGATCTGCCTGCTGGCATACTCCACAGTAGCTTTCTGAACGAACTTTGTTTTCTTGTACCTGATATGCAGTTCCCATTCCATCACAAGGCGATATCCAGTTCAGGTAGATCTTCATACTCAAAAGGGGCGCAGGGGCCTGCCGCTGTCTTAAAATCCTTTGCAATGGTATTCGCCCACATTTCCTCTGAAGGCAGTTGATAAGAGGCAAGTTCTTTTATCCTCTTTTCGTCCAGGTCACCTAACAGCCATTCATAGGCCAGGTCCTCCGGTAGTATCGTTGGCATCCTTTTCTTTTTGTTATGTACCTGTTCCATTAATTCATTGGCTGCCGTTGTGACGATTGCAAAACTGGTTAATACTTTGCCCGTGGTTGGATTTTCGTACTGGTTGTAAATCCCGGCCATATAGAAATAGTCCTGGTCGTTATTTACACCAATCATATAGGGATAGGCATATTCTTTCTTTGCCCCTTCGGGTTTATAATGCCGCCATTCAAAAAAATGGGAAGCTATGACAAGGCATCTTTGATGCAGGGCGGCATCCCTGAACATCCTGCTGGAAAGTAAGGTTTCGGCCCTTGCATTGAGCCAGGGAATACCCTGTTTCCGGGCTTCCTCTAGTTGCGACATTTTAGTGATCCATTCAGGGATGAACTCCCAATGGGCCGACAGGATTTCAATATCATCCTTCCCTTTGGCTATGACGATTGGGGCATTGCCATAATCAAAGCCAGACCTTAGTTTCTGCAATTCGTTGAGGGCTGCAATGGTCCCCAGTTCTTTTTCTACCTGTTTTAACTTGATAAACTCAACCCTGCTCACTTTATGCCCGTAAAAATTACACATACCTGCCTCTCATTTTGTCCATAAATATATAAAAGCCGGGGGTAAACTGTTGCCGAAACTGCACCAGGCTTTCTGAAAAGAAGGTAAATTTATATTAATATAGAAAGCCAGAAATGAAAATCGCCCTGATCCTTCTTATCCCCGTAATATTAATTGGCTGTAGTCAGAAGCAGCCCAATAAAGAAGCAAAAAATAATCCTCTTCCAGAACCACTAACGATCGATACAGTTGCAATCACCGACTCCACACATTTTGACAATTATACTGTTGTTGGCGATACCGCTTATTTTTACGCGAAGGCGGACCCGAACACAAAAATGAGCACCTACTTAACGAAAGATGAATGGACCATTATCTGCCAGGAAAAAGGGGAATTTGGTTACGCGGTCCGGAGCCTGGATTCCACTATCATCACCCCGATGTGGACCGATCCCATAAAACCGCTCGGCTGGCTTAGATTAAGAGATCTCGAACAATTATTATTTACGCCGCCCAAAATAGTGGGAGAATAACAATCCCTTCATTTAAAATTGAACCTGGTTTTCAGCATTGTTATCAGTCCGATCGCTTCCTGTTTCAATTTGGGCAGTTCTTCAATCGTCCTGATCATCAGGTGTTTCCGGAGATTTATTTTTTCATTCAGGAAGACCCGGATAACAGAAAGGTCTTTTGCGACCAGTCGCCGGGAATCCCCGTTCAATAATTGCCCCAGCTGATCCGTTTTCATCATTGAATCAATATTGTTGCGGAGGCCCATGATCAGTTCTTTGGGATAATCCATGTCCACTATCTGCGACCTTAATTCTGATGCCCTGTTCGCCATTTCATCATCTGCTTGCTGGTCCTCATCCATATGGCGGGTAAAGGCATCATAAGCTGAAATGGCTTTTACAATGTATTCATCATCAAAATAGCGGAGACTGCCGGAGCTTTTGATCTGATCGATCGTGGCACGGCTCCAGGTATAGGGCGGGTACCGGTCGATGGAAGAGAGTACGAACAGGTTTATATTCTTTACCTGCTCATAGGGGCGCTGTCTCAGGTAAGCGGCCAGGGTGTCGGTCATACGGATATTCCTGCCGATCCGGAAAAGGACCAGGTTGATCATGGAAGTATCACTGGCAAGATCATTACTGAGTGAACGTGCATATTGTTTTACCCGCTGGTGCTCGATATGGTGTTCCCGCTTGTTCTCTACAAAATAACCAAGTGTTACTGCCAGGAACAGCATGAGGAATTCCCAGAAATAATGCGTCCATTTTTTCCGTGGGGTATGACTGTGATGGTGAACCTCCATGGCGCCGGTTTGATTTTCAAAGTAAATTATTTATTGGAAACCGGGAATATAATTCCGCATCAAAAAGCTCCCTGCCCGCAAACGGAACCAGGCCCGCCGCATTCACGACCAATCCCGCCGATGGTAAGTTCCGGCACCCGGCCTTTGCCGGCTTCCTTTAGTTTTATACCAAAATCAACAACAATGAATCCAAACCAGGTATTATGGGAAAAAGGGGATTTTACCCGCCTCGCCGAAACCATGCGGGAGAGCGGCGCCGCCCTCGTCGCCAAAATAGGAGTTACAAAAGGTCTTAAAGTGCTCGACCTCGGTTGTGGTGATGGTACAACTGCCATCCCCGCCGCGAAACTGGGCGCCGAAGTGACCGGTGTCGATATCGCCAGGAACCTGGTCGAAGCCGGGAACAAACGCATCCAGGAAGAAGGTCTCAGCAATTGCAGGATCCAGTATGGTGACGCGACCGACCTGCATGAACTGGATGACAACAGCTTTGATCTTTCGGTCAGCATCTTCGGGGCCATGTTTGCTCCCAAACCATTTGATGTTGCCAAAGAACTCGTAAGGGTCACCAAGAAAGGCGGCCGGATCGTGATGGGCAACTGGATACCCGGCGATCCTACCCTGGTCGCGCAGATCCTGAAGATCAGCTCCGCCTATACACCTCCGCCACCTGAAGGTTTTGTAAGTCCCATGCTCTGGGGCGTGGAGAGCAATATCACCGAACGATTTGAAGCGGCCGGGATACCGAAAGAGAATATTTCTTTTTCCAGGGAAACATTCACTTTTTCTGCTCCTGTATCTCCTGTTGCATTTGTAAAAAGGTTCAGGGATTTCTATGGACCCACGATGAACGCTTTTGAAGCGGCGGAAAAAAATGGCAAGGCGGAAGAACTGCAAAAAGAGCTGGAGGGCTTGTTCAGCAGCCAGAATAAAAGCCATTCTGAAAACAGTACATCGATCCCCGCTACGTTCATGCTGGTGACGGTCAACTGTTAATTGCAAGAGTATAAGTTGAATAAACGCAAAGAAAGGAGAACGCAGAGATTACGCTGAATTCTCTGCAAAATCTCTGCGTCCTCCGGACTTCTGCGGTAAAATTAAATTCAAACCCGATAGCTATAGGTGCTAATAAAAAGAGGTTATTAAACCGCAAAGAAAAGAGAACGCAGAGATTACGCTGAATTCTCTGCGAAATCTCTGCGTCCTCCGGACCTCTGCGGTAAAATTAAATTCAAACCCGATAGCTATAGGGTTAAAAAAATAGAGGTTATTAAACCGCAAAGAAAAGAGAACACAGAGATTACGCTGAATTCTCTGCGAGATCTCTGCGTCCTCCGGACCTCTGCGATGAAATTAAATTCAGGGCGTCTTTACTTCTTTTAAGGATTCGGGCAGTTTTTTTATACTGACCGGCAAAAAAATGAACCGGATTTTCCAGGTTTACAGGTATATTTAAGCAACAATAAAAAAAATGAAACCAGTACTACTATTGCTGCTCTCAACGTCTTTTACGCTCACCCTTTCAGCACAAACGGATAAGGGCCAGATCAAAGGAGGCATTATCTACGAAAAACGTACGGATATCCTGAACGCTCCCGACTGCAATGCCTCGGAAGTCTACCTGAAAAAGAAAGTAAAAGCGCAACTCGCCAACTACTACAAGGAGTATCCTTCCATCGCCGTGAACTTTACTTCCTTCAAAGGACAAAACGGGTATAACGACAAAAAAGATTCCCGCAACATCGTTTATCCTTATAAGATAGAGATGCTGGTGTACCTGAAACGAAAAATAATGAAGGAAGCAAAGGAAAAGACCGAATATGTTATCTGGAAATATGATGCCGTATATGAATACATCACCAAACCCGGAAAGAAATGTGAGTTCAACCTGGTCCCTACCTCGCAAACAACACTGATAACAAAAGAAGTGTACTGACCGGGATATTTTTGCCATTCAACAGTGCAGCATGAAAACTTCCCTGCTATTCCTCGTATTGCTCAGCAGCCCATTCTGGATGACCGCGCAAACGGTCAGCATGACAACTGAAAAATACCGGGAGGACTTTGAATATTTCTGGAAAACCGTACACGATGAATATAGCTACCTGGATAAAAAGCAAACGGACTGGCAGAAAGTAAAAGAACTGTACGGACCGCGTATCGATAAGGTGACGAACAGGGAACAGTTCGTCGGTCTCCTGGAAAAAACACTTTACGAGATCTATGACCATCATGCTATATTAAATACCAATACGGCGCTCTCATTCCGGCTGGTGCCTTCAGGAACCGACACCTGGGCAGAATACATCAATGGCAAACCGATTATTACTGAACTTAGAAAAGGATTTGGTTCCGAAGCTTCGGGAGTCGTAGCAGGAATGGAAGTCATTGCCGTGAATGATGTCCCCATCGCCAACGCTGTTGAGGCCCAGCTACCGCTTTCACTGAAACAGCCGGATACCGAAGCAAAGAATTTTGCCCTCCGCCAGGTGCTGGCCGGAGATCATAGCAGGGAAAGAAAATTCACTTTATTATATAAGGGAAAGACCACCGATCATTACCCGGACAAAAACGGGATGTTGCTGGAAAACATACAGCATGCATCGCATCTGGAGACCCGGCTATTAGGTAGAACGGGTTATATCAAAATAAATGATTGCCTGTATGACACCGGTCTAGTTCCGGAATTTGACAGCGTGATGCAGACCATGCAAAAAACCAGTTCCCTTATCATCGATCTTCGCGAAACGCCCAGCGGGGGTAACAGCATTGTCGCGAGAGCCATACTGAGCTGGTTCATTGATAAAGAACAGTTTTACCAGAAACATGAATACACGGCGGAGGAATTAACGAACGGGATCAAAAGGAGCTGGGTGGAAATTGTTTCGCCGCGTAAAGGCAAACAGTATACTAAACCCCTGGTGATCCTTTGCGATCATTGGACCGCCAGTTTGGGTGAAGCCATCGTCATCGGTTTCGCTGCGCTGAAAAGACCGTCCACCGCGATCATCGGCACCCCGATGGCGCGGCTCTGCGGTGCGGTCTATAGTTATGAGATGCCCAATTCAAAGATCCATTTCTCCTTTCCCGCAGAAAAATTATATACGGTCAGCGGTATGCCCCGGGAAAAATTCATACCGGGAATTCTTATTGACCCCACGACCCTGGCCTCGCAAAAAGACAAAGACCCCTTCCTGTTACGGGCCCTGAACTACCTTGAAAGCAAACGTTGAAACCTTTCCAGAAAAAATTAATGTTTTCACATTAAATTGAGTTGAAATAAACACATATGGCAACTAAAAAGATCATCACCGTTTTCGGGGCTACCGGTGCACAGGGGGGCGGACTGGTCCGCGCCATCCTGCAGGACAAGAACAGTGAATTCACTGCCCGGGCAGTAACCCGTGATATCAATTCGGATAAAGCAAAAGAACTGGCCCGGCTCGGCGCAGAACTGGTTGCCGCAGATGTGGACGACCCGGTTTCGGTGAACAAGGCACTGGAAGGAGCTTACGGCGCTTATTTTGTAACGTTCTTCTGGGCGCATTTTTCGCCGGAAAAAGAAAAAGCAGAAGCGGCCCTTTTTGCTGAAGCTGCAAAAAAAGCGAAGCTCAGTCATGCGATCTGGTCAACACTGGAAGACACAAGAGAATATGTTCCACTGGATGATGATCGCATGCCAACGCTGATGGGTCAGTATAAGGTTCCCCATTTCGATGCCAAGGGCGAATCCGATAAATTCTTTACTGAAGCCGGCGTTCCCACCACTTTTTTACTGGCCTCTTTTTACTGGGATAACTTTATTTATTTCGGTTCCGGTCCCAAGCGCGGTGAAGATGGTAAACTCGTGCTGACACTACCGATCGGGGATTCGAAAATGGCAGGTATTGCCGCGGAAGATATCGGTAAATGCGCCTACGGTATCTTTAAAAAAGGACCCGGCATGGCCGGCAAAAAGATCGGTGTGGCTGGGGAGCAGCTTACGGGTACTGAAATGGCTGCTGCCATGGGCAAGGCGTTGAATGAACCTGTTACCTATAATAAAATACCGGCGGCCGTATTCCGGGGATTTGGATTTCCCGGCGCGGAGGACCTCGGTAATATGTTCCAGGTCTATGATGAATTCGCCGATGAGTTGAACAGGACAAGGGATGTCAGCCGTTCAAAAGAATTAAACCCCGAACTGCTGAACTTTGACCAGTGGCTTCAGCAATACGCAGCGCGGATACCGCTTTGAGGAGATGATGCCGGAAGATAACTATTCATAAACTCCCTTCAATGATCAGTAAGACCCGGAAAAAGTTCTGGCAAAAATGGTATATCGCTTTCAGGATAATCCCCCTGATCCTTTTGCTCGCGTTATTAAAATTCCTCGCGAACAGGTTTGATTTCGAAGTACTCGAACTGAATGCCTTGTTCACGAGCCTGGTAGCCGGCACGATATTCCTGATCGGGTTCCTGATCAGCGGCGTACTGACCGATTACAAGGAGAGTGAAAAACTACCGAGCGAACTTACTGCCCTTATCAAAAACCTGTTTGATGATACCTATACGATATTCCGGAGTAAGAATTCTGCCACGGCAAAACAGTTCCTCGAATTTCAGCGCTCTTTCATTGGCACTATCACCGATTGGTTCTATAAAAAAGAGAAGACCGTTTCTTTATTGAACAAGATCAACCAGATGAATGATTTCTTCGCGGAGCTGGATAAGGAAGGCATCCAGCCCAATTATATCATTAAAATGAAGAACGAACAAAATGGTATCCGGAAGACCTTGTTGAGGATCGACACCATACGGGATACCGAATTTGTGGGTTCGGCCTACGCAATCGTGGAAGCCATGGGCGTGCTGATCGCCGTGGGACTGGTGCTGATCAAAATCGAACCCTTTTATGCTTCACTGTTTTTCACCCTGCTGGTCAATTTCCTGGTATGCTATATGTTCTTATTGATCAAGGACCTTGATAACCCATTCGATTATTCCGATAAAGGGGAGCGGGGCACGGAAGTATCCCTGCGGCCCATTCATGAACTGGTCATTGAAATGAAAGAGTTTAAATAAGCCATGGTTCGTGTCTAAAAGCCCTGGTTCGTGTCGACACGAACCAGGGCATAAGTTCCCAATCAACCGGGTATTATTTTATTTATTTCATGGAGTGCAGTGCTACCCTGTTTCCCTCAGTATCGGTGAAGTGGGCCATAAATCCGTTTGGGCCAATAGAAGTTTTAGCCATCAATATTTTCCCACCAGCTGCTTCCACTTTTGACAGCGGAACACTTAAGTCATCTCCTCCGTTTAAATAAACCAGTGTGCCCTGCATGGAGGGTTCAAAACCCTCGCCTTGAACCAGGCCGCCCCCAACACCATTTTGCATATCGCAAGGCAACATGCCATACCTGAACGAAGGATGTGGCATTTCCTGGACAGGCATACCGAAAAGCGCTTCATAAAATGCCTTTGCCCTGTCGAAATCTTTAGCCGGAATTTCAAACCAGTTGATCGCATTTGTCATATTATTTTATTTTGGTGATTTTTTTCTTGATGCTTTGGCAATTTTATTGTACTCCAGCGCCAGGCAGACCCAGTACTCCAGTTTCTTTTTTGTATTCAATGCAGTGATATCTACGAATACATAACCCTTCATCACTTTCCCGGTAAAGTCCATCGGTTTGCAGCCTTCTTTTTCCATCGCCTCCTCGTAGTTGGCGGGATCAAGACGGACCATCAATCTTTCCTGTTCGACGCCGACACACATTTTGCCATTGACCATAAAACAAAGCCCGCCGAACATTCTTTTCTCTTCGACGTTTTGTTGAGTCGCTGAAATCAATTCCCTCACCCTATCCGCCAATCTTTCATTGAAGGCCATTACCTGTATTTTTTAATTTGCCGGGTTTATTCTTCATACAAATCTCCTTGTGAAGCCAATATTTCCCGGTATTTATTAAACAGCTTTGTTTTTGAAATAAAGCCGATGAATTTTTTATCCCTGTTCAGTACCGGCAGGTACCAGCTTTGTGTAAGGTCGAATTTTTCCATGACCCCGTGCATATTATCCTCTTCCCGCAGGGTGCCGGGTGGCTTTTTCATGAGCGACCGGATGGATATTTTTTCAAACTGCTCGGGTTGGAACAATTTCTGCTTGATATCATTTAGCTCAATGATCCCCGCGAATCTTTCTTTGTTGTCGGTTACGGCGAAAATATTCTTTTCGCTCTGCTTTATAATCTCTACCAGGTCTTTCAGTGTTTTATTGATACCGATGCTGTCATAGCTGTCTTGCAACATATCCGACAGGCTGATAGAGGTCAGGATATTCTTTTCCTTTTTATGGGTAAAGACCTGGCCTTCCAGGGCCAGCTTTTTCAGGTCCATCGAATAGGGTTCGTACGACTTGACGATAAAAAATGAAATAGAGGATACGATCATTAATGGAATAAATAATTCATATCCGTTTGTTATTTCGGCGATCAGGAAGATTGCCGTCAGCGGGCAGTACATCACACCACTCAGTACACCGGCCATTCCGACAAGGCTAAAATTTCCTACGGGTATTTTTACCCATGGGCTGCTGTTGATCAGTTTGGAAAAAAAGAAGCCCAGGTAAGAGCCTGCGAACAGGGAGGGTGCAAAATTTCCCCCGTTGCCTCCACCGCCGATGGTTATACCTGCTGCAACAGGTTTGATCAAAACGATCAGCGCGGTAAACGCGATGATGCCCCAGTTTTCTCCCAGTTTGGAAAATAAGGATGTATTATCTGCAAAGCTGTCAAAGGAACCATTGGCCACTGTTTTCACGCTTTCATAGCCTTCGCCGAATAAAGGCGGGAATACAAAAAAGATACCGAGTAAGAGAATGCCGCTCAGCAACGCTTTAATAAAAATATTCAGTTTTAATGTATGGATCCGGTGTTCTGTCTTCTTAAATAAACGGGCATAATACAATGAAATGAATCCTGCCAGTACACCCAGTAAGATATACCAGGGCACATTATTATAATCGAAAGACTGTTTTAACCTGAAGTTGAACAGGGAAGCTTCCTGCAGGATGATTTTGGAACAAAGGACGCCGAGCACCGAAGAAATGATCAGCGGGATGAAGTAACTCACTACTGTTTCGGTCAGCAATACCTCTACCGCGAATATGACCCCCGCGATCGGGGCGTTAAACACCGCGGAAATACCGGCAGCAGCGCCGCAGGCAATTAATAAGGTCCGTTCGGCATAGGAAAGGTCGCTCAGGCGGGCGATATTGGACCCGATAGCAGACCCCGTTGCGACGATGGGCGCTTCTAAACCAACGGAGCCACCCAGCCCCACCGTTATGGAACTGGTAACAACATGGGAATACGTGTGCGAGAAGGGGATAAAAGAGGATTTGCGGGCAATGGCTTTCAGCACCATCGCGATCCCTTTTTCAATTTGCCTTCCCAAAAAATACCGTATGATAAAAACAGTAATTACCAGGCCGATAGCCGGGAATAGCAAATAGGTATACTTGTCAAAGGAAACTTCTTCCACCCAGTGCTGGATACGGTGTACGAGTGTTTTAAGCAACACCGCCACCAAGCCCGAAAAAAATCCAACAAGGGTCGCGATCACCATGATAAACTGGGCCCTGCTCAGTTTTGTCCGGAGAAAACTCAAAGCGGCCTGGTATATCATTTTAATTCCCATCGTTGGCTATCCCACTTGAAGTTGCAGAAGAAAGACGGCGATACCCGCTATAAATCCTATTAGGGCAAGCCAGCTGATATTTTTCAGGTACCACATGAAGTTGATTTTTTCTATTCCCATCACCGCGACCCCGGCAGCAGATCCTATGATGATCGCACTGCCACCAGTTCCGGTGGTGAGTGCAAGGAATTCCCAGAAATGATGATCGGTGGGATAGGTATGCAGGTCATACATACCCTGTGTTGCTGCTACAAGCGGTACATTATCGACTACTGCAGAGAGAAGGCCGAGTGATGACCCGATCAGGTAATCATTTTTGAGGGTCCCGTTAAGCCCGTTGGCCATATCTTTTAACAGGCCAAATGATTGCAATGCTGCAACAGCCAGGAGGATACCGAGAAAAAAAAGTATGCTGGGCGAATCTACTTTTTGCAGTGCATGGGTAACAGAATATTTCTGCGCAAGACCGGCCTCTTTCCCTTTATGAATAATCGTCGTGATCATCCACATTAAGCCGAGCGCCAGCAACATGCCCATAAAGGGCGGAAGATGGGTCAGGGTCTTGAAAATGGGTACAAAGATCAAAAAGCCGATCCCGGAGAACAGGATGATCTTGCCTTCGGTCTTTTCCTTCCCGGTGCGGGCAGGAATTTGTACCGGTTCAATACTCTTTCCACGGAACCTGTATGCGATAATGAGTAGGGGGATTAAACAAACTGCCAGGCTCGGTAAGATAAGTTCCTTCATAATATTCAGGGCAGAGATCTGGCCCCCGATCCAGAGCATGGTGGTTGTTACGTCACCCAGTGGAGACCAGGCACCACCCGCATTGGCAGCGATGACGATCATGCCGGCAAACCAAAGCCGGTCTTCTTTTTCTTTCAATAACCTGGAACAAAGGGATGTCATGACAATGGCGGTCGTCAGGTTATCCAGCAGGGCGGAAAGAAAAAAAGTAATTACGGTTATGGTTATTAGCAGCTTTGATTTGCTGCTGGTGCTGATCTTTTCTTTAATAATATCAAACCCGTTGTGCGAATCGATCAGCTCCACTACCGTCATGGCGCCAAGGAGGAAAAATAAGATGCCCGAGATATCCCCCATGTGGTGTAATAGTTCAGCGGTAGCAGATTCGGGAGCATTGCTATCGACAATATACACGGTCCAGCAAAGGACGCCGGTTATGAGGGCAGACGCTGCTTTATTCAGTTTTAAAGGATGCTCCAATGCAATAGCAATATAGCCCAGGACAAAAATGAGGAGGATCAAAGCAGTGATCATGTTACTCTAAGATAGGAACTAACAGCTGAAAATCAGGTTCTTTAATGACATAATCTGCTACAGCATCTACCAGGTTGCTCGATGAACAAAACGAAACTCCAATACCTGTATTTTTTAGACAGCAGATATCGTTTTCGCCATCCCCGATCATCAATGTATTTTTCAGATCGACATGGTATTGCCCGCAAACTTTGATCAGTGCATTGAGTTTACAATAATCATGCTTACACATACTTTGCTCGCTTGAAACAAAAAAAGAAGGGATCTTCACTTCGCCCGTGGCAAAACTTTTTGAGAATTCCAGTTCATTGGAAATCGTAAAATCAAACCCGAATTTATTTTTCAGGTGATTGGTGACACAATCATAACTGTCGCTGATGATGCCGGTAATATACCCCTGCTCTTTTAGCTCCGATACTATTTCCTGCAAATAGGCAGTAACTTCAATACTATCGGTCAGCTCCAGCAGGTCGCCGATTGACTTACCCTTCAATAACCCGGCAATCAGTTTGGTGCGTATAAAGGGATTATCATTGTTGGTGACAATATCTACCAACTGTTTTTTAAACCCGTATTTCTCCGCAGCACTGTTAATAAAGCTGGTACGAAGAATAGTGTTATCCATATCGAAAACGGCAATTTTTTTTAAGGACATCAGGCCTTCCCGGATGGCGAATTCCATCTGCTCCCTGATGATCTGGATATTTTCATAGGTTTCCAGGTTTTTAACGTCTGTACTCCTGGATTTTTTCATGATAGTCCGGGCCACTTCCCGGCTCATCTTTCCCAGTTGCTCCAATGGCTGCATCCGGTTTTCAATATTGCCGATACTTACTTCCGTTATCCTGGCACCCAGGTTATGCATATCTATCAGGATGCCTATGTCCACACCATATCCTTCTTCAAATTCACATTTTGCGAAAAGACTCTTCTTCCCGGCGATCATCCCGCTCAAAGGCTGTTTAAAATTGGGGAAGGAGGGGTATAATATGGAGAGCAAAGGTTTTGCCACCAGTTCTGTCACTCTTCCCGCCTGGCGTGTAAAATAGGACTTGACAAAGTCAGCTTCATTACTAAACAGCGGGTCCGTCAGTTGTTCCACTACATCATCCCCGTAGGTAATAATATCCGCATCCAGGAAGGCGACGATCTCATTTTTAGCAACCAGTACACCGTCTTTCATGGAAGCCCCTTTTCCCAGTTTAGTGCTGGTGATTACGGTAGCGCCCTCCTTCCTTGCTTCGGCAACCGTATCATCCATCGATTTATCATCGACTACAATTACCTCTGACACGTGCTTCGAATTATTGGCCAATCGCACGACATGACGGATCGTTTTTTCTTCATTCAATGCCGGTATAATAACAGTAACCATATCCAGTTATTTTAAAAATTGAGGCCGCAGGAATTACAACTGCGACCTCATACTAAAACGCACCCTTCACGAGAAAATCATCGGGACCTGGTCCTGGTCCAGGCCCGGTCAACCTTATTTTGGATTCAAATTCCTGCTCGTTTTTGTTGTTTTGCCTTTTAGGCTCTTTTGCTTCCTGTATTCTATTTCGGCCGTCAAATGCTGTATCAGGGTTTTACACCGCGAATATTCTTCTTCAGAAGTGCCGTCCTTCATCATTTTCATATAGTCATTGGTATGTTTCGCGAGCATATCTACCAGGGTCAGCAAATCCAGGTTATTTAAATCTTCCATAATTAAAATTTGGTTCGATTATCGGTTAGTTTAATTATTCATTTGATACAAGACCAGTGGTGTAATAAGATCCCGCAGATCATTCTTTCTTCCCTGAGATCCATTTATGCAGCATATCAATGTACTTCGATACATCGGCATTTTCCTCCAGGGCGTTGTATTTTTCAAACCACTCCAGCGACGTTGAATAGTCTTTGGTAATGTTTGCTTCGAAACCGCCGAGGTATCCATACGCTTTGAGCAACATTTTTTTATTGGCCTCTTTGTTTTGTTCGCCGATCTCCACCACTTTGTGATAATAGGGAATTGCCAGGCTATCCGCCATACTTGTATCGATTGCTGCATTCGCCTGTGCTCTCCAGTAATACCCGTATATATCCTTGGGGTAACGCTCAGTATATAAGGAAAAAACGCTGTCCGTCATCCGGTACTCCTTCGCCATATAATGAGCAAGTCCCCAATTGAACAGGTCGACATTGTTTGTTTTATCCTTCCATTCATACAGTTTTCCAAGCCATATAGCCTGTTGGGTATAATCTTCCCGTTTCTTATACAATTCAGCAATGGCTTTGGCATATCCTGCTTTATTGGCTGTTACGGTATCCATTTCGGCTGCGATAGCATAATAGCTGATGGCCGCTTCTTCTTTTCCTGCTGTTTTTTCCGTAAGCTGTGCCACAAACTGGAAATCAGCCGCAATGGTTTTTAAAGGCGATTCTTTTTTCAGGTATTCATGGATGTACTGAAGGGCTTTTGATGAATCGCCTGCTTTCGCATACGAATAAGCGATTAGTTTATACAGGCGCGGCTGAACCTTCTCCTGTTCTTTACTGATAATTGTACTGGCGGTATGTATGGCATCCCGGTATTCTCCTGTCAAGTATTCGATATCTGCCATGTAATAGTCATTTTGCAATGAGTAATCTGTATTGGCAATATATTTTTCAAGGTATTTTTTGGCTTTTTTTAGATCCCTGAAGTAGTAATGATTGTATAACTCTTCCAATACCGGCGCATACGTAGAATCGATCTCGTACGCTTTCAGGAAATGCTGCATATATACCTCGGGGTTCTTTTGGGCAGTAAATATTTTCCCAAGCAGGTAATGCACCCTGGCATTTCCGGGGTCTTTTTTTAGCGCCTCCTGGAAAGCGAGGAAAGCATGGGAAGCGTCATTCAGTTTCCTGTAAGCAAGCCCTTTTGCAATATCAATGGCTGGATCCTTCTTCTCCCTCTTCCCCGCTATTTCCAACCAGGCCAATGCTGCTTTTGCATCGCCCTCTTTTTCTTCAATCACTACCTCTGCCATGGCAAGCAACAGGGCCGGGTCCTTTTGGTTTTTCCTGTTGCTCAATACAGCAGCGAAAATTTCGGCTGCTCCCTGTTTGTTCCCGGTATTCAATAAATACCGGGCCCTGGCAATACCTGCGAGCGGTGCCATATCCCCGCTTATACCAGGATGCAAATAACGGTTTACGTAACTGGCTGCGTCGTCCGTCTTTTCCTGCTCCAGGTAGGTCTTGATCAGCAGGTAACTTAGTACTGGTTCTGGATCACTGGAACCGAGATTATTTTCCAGCACCGTTTCTGCACTGTTATACCTTTCACTTTCGATCAGGTCTTTGGCTTCGTTAATATTTTGAGCTTGTACCAATGGCGCCATTGCCATTGTCAAAGCCATAAGAACAATTGTTTTTTTTAAATTCATTTTGTTCTGTTTTGTTTTAATTTTAAGTTGAAACGGTCAGGACGGGAATATCTGATTCCTTACTCAGGTAGTTGCCGCTGACCTTATTCCACCATCCTCTTAACCTTGATTCCTTACCGGGATTTATCACGATCAGGTTCGCCTTTATGCCTTTGGCATAGGACAGCGTTCCTGAAGCCATATCCTCTCCATCCTGCACCGCGAATTGAATATTCACTTTACCGAATTCATTCAGCAATTGATAGGCTTTCATTAGGTATCCATTACCGGGCTTTGAGGATTCATTTTTCCCCATCAGGTAGATACAGCCCCGCGTTTCCAGGGACAGGTACGTTGCCATCGTAAGCTTTTTCACCGGCAAGAGGTCAAAGACCGGCACCACTATATTTTGCAAATGACCGGCATTAAAACTGCGGTTAATGGTCATAATGGGGCAGTTGGTTTGCTGGGAAAGCTTATTAATATTGATCCGCCGGATCACTGCGTTGTTAAGATGCCTATGACTCCTGGGTATTAGCACCAGGTCAATATGTTCTGTAACGATCATATCCTTTAATACCTGCTGCCAGTAGCCTATCATAACGGCAGAGGTAATGAATAAACCTTCTCTTAATTTAGGTTTGTATTTTGACTCCAGTTCCTTCATCCTTGTTTTCAGTTCATCTTCCGTAGACCCGATAAGAGAACCCGAAAAGAAGGCATTGTATAAAAAAGGGATCGTGGAAGGTGGTGGCTGTACATGGAGCAGAAGGACATCGCATTCAAACTTATTAGCCAGTTGAATGGTTTTTTCCACTGACCATCCTGTATTCCTGTTGAAATTGACGGGTACCAGTATTTTTGTAAATAATTTTTGCATGATGTAATTGAAATGATAATCCCGCAAATTATTACAGCGATATTAAGACGGGATTATACCGGCATTAGAAAAGAATTAGAATTGCTATCTTTTAAGCGTAGGAAGCTTAACGCTGATGATGGTACCCGCGATAGGGTCTGAATGAATTGTTATATTGCCTTTGTGAAGGCCAATAATCCGTCGTGTAAGCGTAAGGCCAAGGCCAACGCCCGGCAGGTTGCCTGCATTGGCGCTTCTGTAAAATGGTTCAAATAGTTTTTCAATCTCTTCCGAAGGAAGAAATGCACTTTTATTGCTGAACAGGATTTCTGCTTCGGGTCCTTTCAACAGCAGGTCGACCTTTGTTTTATTATCGGGAGAATACTTACACCCGTTTTCCATTATATTTTTAAAAGCACTATGCAGCAAATGAACATTTCCGAACACCATACATTCATTTTCATCTTCGGGAAGATCGGGAAATGCAAGCTCCATTTTAAATTTATTGTTCTGTCGCAATACCTCGCTATGCGCCTTGACCAGGATCTCGTCGATCCTCACTTTCTCCAGTAAAATAAGGCCATGCGTCCCTGCCTTGGCGATTTCCAGCAGGTTCCGGACCAGCTGGTGAAGTCCCTGCGCATCTTTTAGAACGGAGTCCAGTACCTTTTTATATTCTTCCGAAGGCCTTTCCTGCAATAAGGCCACTTCTACCTGGCTGGAGATGGATGTTAAAGGAGTAGAAAGTTCATGTGATGCATTGGAGATAAAACGCTTTTCCATGGCAAAAGACTCTTCTAGCCTGTTCAGCAAGGCATTAAAGGTCTCATTTAATTCAGCTAATTCATCTTTTCCCTTTCCTGTAAAAAGCCGGTGCGAAAGGTTTTGTGAAGTAATAAGCTTTACATCATGAATGGTTTGCTTGATTGGCCTGACTATCGTTCTCGAGAATAAATATCCTGCGAGTAGTGTCACGATCACGGCAACCGGGAAATAAATGACAAATATTCTTTTCAGGTTATTGATATATTCTTTCCCTGAAATATTCTCGGCGGCTACCAATACCAATATTCCGTCATCCCGGGAGAAAACCCCGATATGCTTCTGGCCCAGCTTCAAAAAATACTCATTATTTTCTTTTGCTTTTGACAGCCAGGTAGTATCGGGTTTTAATTCCGGTACATTCTCATCATGAAATTCGTATAGTTCTTTGTACCCGGAATTGTATATGCCAATGTTTTTGTTGACCAGCACCGGCGGTGAGTTAGCATCAAGAGATTTGAGCAGGTTGGTCGAATCATACTTGAACAAAGTATAAAAATAAGCCGCCCTGGCAGCACGGGATTTGATCTGTTGCCGGAAATTGTCTTCAATGTTTTTTTTACTCAGGCCAAATATCAACAATGCCATACCCAGCAGGATGCAGGAAACAATACCCGTAAACAGCAGATTTATCTTAAAAGGAAGTTTCATTAACTTTTATCCTTTAATACATAACCCATGCCGACCTGCGTCTGGATCAGGGCGGTATCAAAATTCTTATCGATCTTTTTGCGCAGGTAATTGACATACACATCGATAACATTCGTACCGCTGTCAAAATTGATGTCCCAGACATTCAGGGCGATATCGGCCCGTGAAAGAACCCGGTTCTTATTTCGCAACAGGTATTCCAATAACTGGAACTCTTTTGCTGTCAGCATAATCGGCTGACCGTTCCGGACCACTTCCTTTGAATCAAGATTCATCACCAGGTCCCCGGCTTTTAGTTGTGCTCCTGCCACTACGGTCGTATGTGTCCTTTTTAATAAAGCACGGATGCGGACAAGCAGCTCGCGAAAATCAAAAGGCTTGATGATATAATCATCGGCTCCCACATCAAATCCTTCAATCTTATCCTCTACAGCGCTCATTGAAGTCAGCATAATTACAGGGATGGCGGGGTCTATGGCGCGGATGGCCTTACACAACTCATACCCGTTCATCCCCGGTAAATTTAAATCGAGGATGACCAGGCTGAAAATACCATGCTTGAATAGCCTCAGTCCCACAAGACCATCATAGGCAACCTGGGTATAAAACCCATTTTCGGAGAGACCTTGCTTTAATGAATCGGCAATTTTTTGCTCGTCTTCAACGATCAATATATTAATACCTGTCATGATCCCTTCTTTTTTCTCAGGGGGTAAAAGTACCTCCTCTCAAAAGAATGTGGGTATTTTAGGCAAGTTCTAATCGTTTTTTAATTTCTACACAACTAGCCATGGTTCGTGTCGACACGAACCATGGCGCCCGGGTCATTTCAGCCAGCCAAAAAGCCCCGTGCTTTCTTCCAGGCCTACATAGACCCCGTCATCCCGGATCTCTACCGGCCAGTGTTTTAAGTAATAACCTTCCCCGCTGACATTCCTTCCATTCTGCATGCTGTATTTGTAACGGTGCAGGGGGCAAACCACGTTTCCCAACGCGTCAATGTATCCGTCCGCGAGAAAACCGCCGGCATGCGGGCATTTAAAAGCAAAGGCAAAAGCAGTGTCGTTGAATTTGCCGATGCAGATCTTTTTGCCTTTTACTTCCGTTACGGCAATATGGTTGCCGGCAAAATCGAGTTCGTTAAGATGATCCGCTATTTTATACCAGGCGTATTTTTTTTCTCCCATAAAGATTCCAAAGTTAGCTGTTAGCCGTTAGCTGTTAACGAAAGAGAAACTTCTAGGACAAAGCGATGGACCGGTGTTCGGAGATGTACTAGTAGCTAACAGCTCATAGCTAGCAGCTTTCTCATACTTTTGCGGACATGAAAGTAAGTACCATGCGGGCGATCGACAGGTGGGTAGGTGTACCTGCCTGTTTCATCATCAGCCCTTTTCGCTGGCTGTCCGACCTGCTGCGTTCGGCCAAAAAAAGACCGGCCAATACCCGTCGCACCCTGTTCATCGAATTATCTGAAATGGGAAGCGCCGTTATCGTAGATCCCGCCATGCGGAAATTGCAGGAGCAAGGCAAGGCAGAACTCTATTTCGCCATCTTCAAAAAGAACTATAAAAGCCTCGAGATATTAAAGACGGTCCCGGAAGAAAATGTCTTTAAGATGAACGCCGATAATTTCGGCTCCCTCTTCCTGGATATTTTCCGCTTTATGGCCTGGTGCAGGAAGAAAAAGATATCAACCGTTATCGATCTTGAATTATTTTCCCGCTTCACCGCCCTGCTGAGTTTTTTCAGCGGCGCCCGTTCAAGGGTGGGCTTCACCAATTTTCATGATGAGGGTTTGTACCGGGGTAACCTGGTCAACCGCCCGGTGCGTTACAACCCGCATGTACATATCGCTATTAATTTTATCTCTCTTGTTAATAAGGCCCTGGGACTTTTTGATAATCCCTATTCGACGGTTCCTGTTTCGGCCAGCGAGATACAGCTCGCAAGGGCCGTCGTAACAGATGAAGCAAAGGAGAATATCAAAAACAAGATCCGGCAACTGTACCCCGAATGGAAAGAAGAGGCGGTGGTCCTTTTAAATGCCAATGCCTCCGATATGCTGCCGCAGCGGAGATGGCCGCAGGAAAATTTTGCCGCGGTCGCGAAACAGTTACTGGCCCGGTTCAATGATATCCTCATCATCGCGACCGGTTCTCCTGCAGAAAAAGAATACGTGGAAGAAGTGGTGAAGATGACCGGTCATAAAAAATGCATCAACTCCTCCGGCTTTTTTTCCTTTGATGAACTGGTGCCGCTTTATTCGGTCAGCACCTGTATGCTCACGAATGATTCGGGTCCCGCCCATTTTGCGTCCGTCACTTCGTTGAAAGTATTCGTTTTATTCGGACCGGAGACACCTCATCTTTATTCACCGCTCGGGGGCCATGCGGAAGCTTTCTACCTGGGTTTGCCCTGCTCACCCTGTGTCAGCGCAGCCAATCACCGGAAGACAACCTGTATCACCCGTCCCTGTATCACGGGGATACCGGCGGGGATGGTGCTGGACAGGATGAATGAGTTTTTGGAGAATAAGAAATAAGAAATGAGGAATAAGAAATGAGAAAGTAAAGAACGCTTCGTAGGACAATATATCTCCGGTCATCAATGACTCGCCCCGGCTCCCGGCTCCCGGCTCCCGGCTCTCGGCTCTCGGCTCCCGGCTCCCGGCTCCCGGCTCTTGGCTCCCGGCTATCAGCGGCTCCGGACTTCCCTACAGCAACCGTACAAGAAAAGTCTTTTTCAGTTCCTTCTCTCTCGTCTTTTTATTGATGAATTTCAGCGACAGCATCGTCACATGGAATTCGGGGAATTCCTTGATCAGCTCGTAACGGGTATTTTGTTTTTTCATGAAGTCCAAACCTTCTTCGCTGATGAACCAGATGCCTTGTTTGGCCATCCCGGGATCTTTGATCGTATTCGTATCCGCGATCATCATCGTGTCCTTCAAATAGAATTCAAACCCGGGAGAATAGATACCCATGCGAACGCCGGGAAGACCCGGGTGATGTTTGTTGATATAGACCGCTGCCTCATCGCCCGACTGGTAGTGCATCAGGTCGGGGTAAAAACAGGTATTGATATAAAGATTTACCCCCAGGGTGACGAGCCCGGCCCTGGCAAGCGCCAGGTTGGTCCTGCCCATGTCGACCCAATAAGGTAGTATGAATGCTAATGCAAGGATCGCCAGGACGAGCAATAAAAATAATAAAGGAGTTGCGGGCAGGTAAAAGAAATGCAAGGCGCATATACCGGCAACGAGTATAAAGCAAATGATGTATTGGACGATACGGACCCGGTTTTCAGCTTTTGCTGTAAGCCCCGCGATATATTGCGCGGTAAGGATCGCCAGGAAGGGGAAGATAATATTCGTATAATATGGAAGCTGGAATTTTGATAAAGAGAAAAGTACAAGGGTCAGTAAACTTCCGCCCAGCGTATACCATTCGGGTTGCAATTTTCTTTTCCTGATCTTATCAATCAGTGCCGCGTACATTACCAGGGACCAGGGAAGAAAGGCCCATAGCAAGGTATGGAGGAAAAAACTCGGATCACCCTTTCCTTTAATGGGGCCGCTGTTGGCAAAACGCCCGAACTGGCTATCCCATAAAAAGAAACGGATGCCGGATACATTGGTCTTTCCGAAAACATTTTTTTCCGGGTGACTGTCAAACTGGTACCAGAGACTGTATAATTCAGGGCTGATGAACAGCAGCAATAAAACGGCCGCTACCAGCCATCTCCAATGAAACAGCTCTTTCCAGTTCTTTTTGATGATGAGCTCGGCCGCAAGCGCACCGCCGATCGGTACGAGTGTGAAGATCCCCTTGGTCATAACAGCGCAGCCGGTAAAAAAACAGGCAGCGACAAGATGCCACCCGATCTTTTTTGAAAGACTGTTGGAAAAATGATACACCGATGCCATGACCAGTCCCGTGAGAAAAGGTTCCGCCCGCACATCGCTGTTGGAGATGATAAAATGTTCGGCTGCCAGTAAAATAAAAGCAGCCCAGAGACCGATCGTCTTATTGTATTGTTGTTTGGCAAAAAGATAAGTATAGTAAGCGCCCATCAACGCGAAGAGGATGCCCGGCAATTTATAGGACCAGTCATGGATACCGAATAGTTTAAAAAAAGCGGCGGTGATCCAGAAAGGGAAATGCGGTTTATCCAGCCAGTCGGTCCCCTGGAAATAAAGCCCGGCATAATCATTCCGTTCCAGCATATGTTTGGTAACAGAAGCATACACCCCCGCGTCAGGGTCCATCAGGGGAACGAACAGCCCGCTGAAATTCACCAGCACGGCAAGGCTGATGAAGAAACGAAGCCATTTATGTTGCAGAGTTAGATTCCTGGTCATGTCGAGAACTAATTATTATAGTTGTCATTCAATCCGAAAAAAGCCCATCCTTATTGTATTGGACAAAAGAACGGACCTTTAAAATTTATTAGTTTTTCAGAAAGAGTGTCTTCGAATTCTATGTCGAGAAATGCCATAATAGTATCTCCTCGTTTTGTGGGTTTAGTTTTGAACTCAAGCCGCTTATTCCTAGTGTGACATAAATCATCTTGACCTTCTGAATAAAAGCAGGGAAAAAATTCATCATCTATCACCTTGATAACCAAAATATTCTTTGGATGAATTCCTGTAGTCTTGATTACTATTTTCAAGGTGTCACCAATGAATATACTAGAGCAGGTATCAAATGGAATAATTGCCTTCTTAGAGTCCCTTATATATGCATTTGGTGCAGATATTTCTTCTTCGTAAGAAGAATCTATCAAAACGGAATCCACATAAGTTCTAACATATCCTTTCTGGACATACTCTTCTCGATCAAAAAAACTATGCGAGAGCTTATCGTTAATTATAAGTTTTTGAGAGCCGTTCTGTGATTTGCTAACACAACCAAACGCAATTAGCAGAAGAATTAAAATTGCAATTCGCATATTTGAAGTTTTTAACGTCTGAAAACTTTTCTATTTAGTTTTAGAGTTAATAGTTTGCCTAAGCTACAGCGCATGTTTAACAATAACTTACACGTTCCCATCATAAAGATAGTGGCAACCTGATAAAGCAGGAGACCCAATACGAGGGACATCGTAATTTTTTACCACATAGCCACATAGAAACATAGAAACACAAAGCCTTTTCGACTATGTTTTTTCTATGTGGTACTATGTGCCTATGTGGTAAAACTATTAATAGATAAAATCAGTTTTGTAAGGATACCTTATACGGTAAATAGATCTGACTTTTTCCAGGATACTATTGCGGAGCTGGTCGATATTTGTTTTTTCAACGGCGGAAACAAAAACGGCATTGCCATTGGTCTCGTTATTCCATCTTTCCCGCAGGTCCTCGAGGATCTCGTGCTTCGTGCTTTCTTCCAGCCATTCATCAAAGGTCTGTGTTTCGTAGAGATCCATTTTATTGAAGATGGTCAGGGTGGGTTTATCAAAGGCTCCCAGTTCCTGCAAGGTCTTGTTGACCACTCCCAACTGGTCCTCATAAGCCGGGTGAGAGATGTCCACTACATGCAATAAGATATCTGCCTCTTTTACTTCGTCGAGGGTGCTCTTGAAACTTTCCACCAGGTGGTGGGGTAGTTTGCGAATGAAACCCACCGTATCACTCAGGAGGAAAGGGGTATTATCAAAAACCACTTTGCTGGTCGTGGTATCAAGCGTGGCAAACAATTTATTTTCGGCGAACACTTCTCTTTTGCTCAGCAGGTTCATGATCGTTGATTTGCCGACATTGGTATAACCCACCAAAGCAACACGGATGAATTCACCCCGGTCCTTACGTTGGGTGAAAGCCTGTTTATCGATCTCGGCCAGCCGTTTTCTCAGCAGGGATATCTTATCCCTTACAATACGACGGTCCGTTTCAATTTCCGTTTCACCCGGGCCTCTTGTACCGATACCACCACCGAGACGTTCCAGGTGTTTCCACATACCCCGGAGTCTTGGTAAGATATACTGGTATTGCGCTAGCTCCACCTGTGCCTTGGCCTGCGCGGTCTTGGCGCGGCGGGCAAAGATGTCGAGGATGAGGTCGCTGCGGTCGATCACTTTCACTTCGATCGCTTTCTCGATATTATTGATCTGCGCGCCGGTGAGCTCATCGTCAAAAATGGCGACGCGGATATTCTTGTCCTTTACATAGAGCCGGATCTCTTCCAGTTTTCCTTTGCCCACAAAGGTCCTGGGATCGGGGTGGGGAAGTTTCTGTGTAAAACGTTTGACGGTAACCGCACCGGCGGTCTCTGCCAGGAAAGCCAGTTCGTCGAGGTACTCCTGTACCTGCTGTTCGGTCTGGTCCTTATGTACCATTCCCACGAGTACGGCCCGTTCTTCTTTCTGTATACTATTTTTTTTGTCGATCATTATTCGTTTTTAACCGGACTGCAAAAATAGCTAATAGCTCGTAGCTAACAGCTATTAGCTATGAGCTGTTAGCATACATCATAAAAAAAGCGACCTGTTTTTTGCAGATCGCTTTTAAATGAGTTGGGTTATTGCAATTAAAGTCCGCTTAATGTCAAACCGACCGAGAAAGGTCTTACTACCGGCCCGGCTCCGTCCTTTAACAGGGGAGTGAACTGGTAACTGCCAAACAGGGAGAAATGCCCGTAGCCAAGCCTTACCATTCCCGACAGCCTGTTCTTATTAAAGAAACGCTTGCTGTTTTCCTTCATCACATAATCATTAATATTACCACCGTTCTTGTTCTCAAATTTCGCGTTGCGGGTATGGGCGCTTATCATCGTGCCGATCTTCACCCCGATCGCGGCTTTGAACCCATTGCCCGTCTTTGGGTCAGCAGAGAAGCGGAATTCCACGGGAGCTTCCAGGTAAACGGTCGCCAGTTTCGTCTTTTTAAAATGATTCGTATCGGAGACATTGGTGAACTGGAAAGTAGGTGTAATGTCCTTGATACCGACATGGGTCTTGCTGAAAAGAATATGATCGCTGGCGATGCCGGGGCCGAGGGCGATACTGAGATGGGGATTCGTTTTGAAAGGGAAATCCATCATCAGGTAAACGTTAATGCTTTTTGAAAGACCGGCTTTATTGATGGTATCGGGGATCCCGGACCAGCCGGCATAACCCAGCTGGATCATGAGGTGGTCGTTGGTACGGTTGCTCAGGTCAATAGCAGTCTTTTTCTTCGGTTCTTTTTCCTGCGCGAACAGCGCCAGGGAGAATAAAGTACAGATTGTCAGCGATAAGATCTTCTTCATAATATTTTCTAAGTAGGGGACAAATGTATTTTCATCCCGGTTAACAAAAGGTTAAAGCCCTTTGGAATGAGAAATAAACAATAATAAATAAGGAATAAGGAAGCTCTTCGATGTCACTTCCTTATTCCTTATTTACCTGTTTCTTATTTCTTATTTTCAGTGGACCCTGCAGGGCACGATCCTGCGACCCCCTGATTATGAGTCAGGTGCTCTAACCAACTGAGCTAAGGGTCCGATCCCGTAAAACGGGAAAATCAAGTATAAAAAGAACTCTAAATAAGCGGCATCCCCGGCGGCACCCCCAAACCATCACCTGTTTCATTCTCCTGCAAATCAGGCCCTGCGGGCGGCAAAAGTAAAGAAAAAAGGCTGTATTCAGGCCATTCTGTAAAAAATCGGGGTCAAAACAAGCCACGGCCAAGACTATTCACCCGCCCGGGTTCCCATACTTTTCACCCGTGCAAAAGGATGAAAAAAAGGGTTGCCTGGCAAAACGAAAGAAGGGACTTTTTTGATCGGGACAACCCGGTTCTTTCCTCCTGTACCGGCCGGTAAAAGAATATGGGGTTTAAAAAACCCTGTACAGTTTTAATTGTATAACTTAGAGTGACCCGGGAATATTTTTCTGGACTGATCAGTTTTGATTGTTTGCTATCCCACCTCAAGCTTCAATTTCGAGCCAGCTGATTTTTAAAGGAACCGGGTAAGTTAGTTTTTATTGTCAGCGAAAAATCTACTTATGAATTGTATGTATTCCATGCTTACAGTAAAGCCATTTCATTCCTGCAAGTTGCTATTGCTCCTTTTTATCATCAGTTGTTTGGGCGGTTCTGCCTTCGCCAGGGAGGCGAATGATTTCAGAACAGGATTGCCAGGCGCACCCGCGCAGGGCAATATAAAGATCACGGGGAAGGTGCTTTCCTTCACAGGAGAACCTCTTGCCGGTGTTTCGGTAAGTGTAAAAGGATCGACCGCGGGTACCACAACGGACAATAACGGGAACTTCAGTATCACGGTATTGGAGAACGCGGTCCTGGTATTTTCGGCGATCGGGTTTGAAACACAGGAACAGTCCGTGGCAGGAAAGACCAGCTTAACGGTTTCCCTGGTTTCGGGAACCAAACTGCTCGAGCAGGTGGTCGTGGTGGGCTATGGCTCGGCCCGTAAAAAAGATCTTACCGGTTCATCCGCCAGCATCAGGGGAGGAGATATCGTCAATCTTCCCGCGCTGACAGCTACCCAGGCCATACAGGGAAAAGTGGCAGGGGTGCAGATCGTAAATAGCGGCGCACCGGGTAGTACGCCCAATGTCAGGATCAGGGGTGTAGGTTCCGTATTGGGTGGAGCAGATCCGCTCTATGTAGTGGATGGCATCATCACTACGGATATCAGGAATATCAATTCATCCGATATCCTTACCATTGATATATTAAAAGATGCTTCTTCTACGGCTATTTACGGCGCCCGTGCCGCCAATGGTGTTGTACTGATCACGACAAAAGCCGGGAATAAAACAAAATTTTCGATCAACTATAATGCGCAGGTCGGGGTAAAACTATTGACCCATAAAGTGCAGATGGCCGGCCCGGGTTTATATGCCGCTTATTCGAATGAGGCCGCCCAGGCCCCTGTTGTTACAGGAGGCGATATTACAGGATCCGTTTCCTGGTACGATGAACTTACACGACCCGCGATCTTCAATAGCCATAACCTGTCACTCAGCGGCGGAAAAAACAAATACCGTTATTTTCTTTCCCTGGGTTATTTAAATGAGAACGGTATCCTGATCGACAATAAATATACCCGCTATACGGCCCGCTATAATCATGAGTTTACGGTCACGCCAAAATTCAAGGTGGGAAATAATATCGGCTTTTCCCATTATATCTCTGACAATAAACCCTACAGTTTATTTTCCACTGCTTATATCGCGGCGCCCATTTTTTCTGCTGTCAATCCTGATGGTACCTATGGTAATACATCTAATGGTATCAGCAATGTTGGCAATCCCTATGCTACACTAAAGACCACGAATGACCGGAGTTTCGGGAACCGCTTGCAAACAACTCTCTGGGGTGAATACCAGGTAATAAAGGGCCTTAGTTTCCGCACACAGTTCGGTATCGATCTTGAACAAAACAATGGCTGGAACTATACCCCGGCCTATAAAACATTCCTTCCTTCCGGTGCAGAGGGTGCCCAGTATAATGAGAAAGCAGATCTTTCTTTTATGCGGGACAGCATTTATCAATGGGTCTGGGATAATTATCTCACTTATGAAAGGAAATTCGCGAAGGATCATGATCTCAAACTTACACTGGGGCATACCGCAGAACGGCGTAACGGCTGGAGTAACAGGGCAACGATCAGCAACTATGATATCCCCAATAATAAAGATGACTGGCAGCTTAATTTTAAAGACACTACCAGGGGACAGCAAAATCTCCGGGATCCTATTAGTAATTATTTCAGGCGTGAATCCTATTTTATCAGGGCCAATTATAAATTCAAGGACAGGTATTTGCTGAATGCTACATTCCGGAGAGACGCGAACAGCAATTTCCCGAAACATAAACGATGGGGCAATTTCCCATCGGTCGGTATCGGCTGGGTGATCAGCAGTGAGAAATTCATGGCGGACCAGAAACTGTTTAATAATCTCAAACTCCGGGCAAGTTTTGGTTTAGTGGGTAATGATGCAATCGGTCCGGGAGCTTTTGACCTGCGTCCAACGGAAAGACTCTATGCCTATTTCGGTACTAACCGTATTGACGGGGCGATCGTTACAAGGACAGTGGATCCTGATCTTCAATGGGAGGTGGTGAGGGAGATCGATGCCGGTATTGAATTCGCGGTACTGGATAATAAGCTGAGCGGCGAGTTTGATTTTTATCACAAAACGGCGAAGAAAGCTTTGTTTATAATCCCCATTGTTTCACTGGGTTTTGGTCCTGATTTTCTTACCAACGCGGCCGAGATCGCGAACACCGGGGTAGAATTCTCCCTGCAATGGAATAAGAAGGTCAGCCCCACATTTAATTATTCGATCCGCGGTAACATCACGTATAATAAGAACGAAGTAAAAAATGTTGGTCTTGGCAGGGCATTGAATTATGGTAGTCTGGGCAACGGGTCGACCGCGACACAAACACTGGTAGGACAACCGATCGGCTCTTTCTGGGTGTACCGTACAGACGGGATCTTCCAGAACGACGCGGAGATCGCTGCCTATCCCCATGTTGTAACGGCTGTTCCCGGCGATCTCAGGATCGTTGATAAGAACGGGGATGGTATCATTGATAATCTCGACCGGGAACATGTGGGTTCTTACCAGCCCAAGATCTATTATGGTCTCAGTGGCTCTGTTGGCTGGAAGAAACTTGATTTTAGCATGGATATTGTTGGGGTTGCCGGTAATAAAGTTTACAACGGGAAGAAGGGCCTGCGTTTCGGGAGTAATTATAATGTAGAATACGATGTGGCGAATAACAGGTGGACACCGGGAAGTAATAATAATACCGACCCGGGAGCCAGCAATGTAACGCCTTACCCAACCGATTATTTTGTTGAATCGGGTGCATATACACGTATCAATAATATTACTGTGGGATATACTTTTCCTGCAATGAAACCCTGGAAACATTTTGAAAAGCTGAGAATTTTTGCCAGTGCGCAGAATCCTTACCTGTATACCAAATACACAGGGTTTACACCGGAATTGCCCGGCAATCAAAACGAAGCCGGTATCGAATTGAATGTATATCCCATATCGGCCTCTTATTTAATCGGCGTAAATGTTCAATTTAAATAATCAGAAATTATGAAATATAAGTTCGCCAAAATACTATTGCCTGTTTCCCTGGTATTGCTGCTTACAGTTATTTCATGCGGCAAGAATTTCCTGGAGGAACCTCCGCGAGGTGTAACGATCAACGACCTGCTCAATAATCCGCAGGATGGGGCGCAGCGTATCATTGGCGCGGTGTACAACCGCTTATACGACTGGGAAACACATTCTTTTTCCTGGATCGGTGTTTCCAGCATTACATCGGACGATGCTGATAAAGGAAGTTCACCGGGTGATGGCGGAGGTGATAAAGTGGAGCTGGATAACTGGCTGATATCACCTACCAATATTTCCTTTAATGAAGTGTGGGTAGGAAATTTCGAAGGGATCGGAAGGGCCTGCTACGCGATCAAATACTTGAATGAAATGAACCTGCCGCCGGCAGACAAGGACCGCTATATCGGGGAGGCAAAATTTTTACGGGCCTATTATTACTGGAACCTGGTCCGTGTATTTGGAGGGGTACCCAAAGTAGACCGGGTACTGGTGTCACAGGCCGATATCGAATCGGCAAGTGTAAGGGCCAGCGCCGCGGATATCTATGCCTTTATAGAAAGCGACCTCATGGATGCGGCCACCAAACTCCCGGCCGTGATCCCCGTGGCAGAAAGAGGAAGGGTCCCGAAAGCCGCGGCACAGGCTTTGCTGGCGAAAGTATACCTGTACCAGAACAAATGGGCGCAGGCCAAAGGGATGTGTGATATCATCATCGGTTCCGGTCAATATTCTTTATTACCCGACTATTCCATGATCTGGAGGGAAGCCGGTGAATTTTCTCCTGAATCGATCTGGGAAGTCAACGCGATCGCGGAGAATCCTCCCAAGGGGATACAGCAATATACGGAGGTACAGGGCATGCGCGGTACCGGCGCCGGTGACATGGGCTGGGGTTTTAATACCCCATCGCAGGACCTGGTGAATGCCTATGAACCCGGTGACTTGCGAAAAGCAGCGACAATTATTTTTTCGGGTTCCACCCTCTGGGACGGGTTTGTTACCAGCAGCAGCTTACCCAATCCCTATTACAGTTATAAAGCATATGTAAGCCGTACGGCAGAATCATATTTCGACCGCGGCCAGTCGAACAAGAATCTTCGTGTCTGCCGTTACGGTGAGATACTGCTGATCAAAGCGGAAGTGGAAAATGAATTGAATGATACCACCGCATCCAAAGCCGCATTGAATCAATTGCGGCTGCGTGCAGGATTACAACCTGTAAATGCGATCAGCAAGAACAGCATGCGGGACAAGGTCTATAAAGAAAGAAGAGTGGAAATGGCCTTTGAACATGACCGCATGTTTGACCTGCACAGAACGGGCAGGGCCGCCGCGGTATTACAGGCATTGGGCAAGCCCTATGTTTCCCCGAAACACGATCTTTTTCCCATACCACAACGGCAGATCGACCTGAGTGGTAACAGGATAACGCAAAACCCCGGTTATTAAATTAAAAAACAAAATAATAAAGCATGATTAAACAAACCTGAACGATTTTTTGCCACAGAGTCCACCTTGGTGAAAGGAGAATTTTTATTTTTTAAAACTATAAAATCAAATAAGATGAAAAAAAGAACAATCAGACCGATCTTGCAATTTCTCACCCTGGGAGGAATTTTCTCTGTGCTTGTTGCCGGTAACTGTAACAAGAATGATGATGTGCCCCTGCCACCGATCGGCGGGTATAATAATTCCAACGAAGTAGCCGCTACTAACCTGAAAGCGCACTGGAGTTTTGATAACACGCTGAACGAACGTATTTCCGGCACCGCTCCAACAACGAGTTTAAGGGCAACCTTTGTAACCGGGAAAAAAGGCCAGGCAGTAAAACTGGATAGTGGTTATATCTTATATCCCACTATTGCCGCATTAAATTCAAATATCGGGAGCTTCTCAGTAAGTACCTGGATATTCACGCAGAACCAGGGTACTGGCTCAAGACCAACAGGTGTATTCGGGTTAACATTAGGATCTGCTGCCACATTGGACTGGAACGATGGCCCGATATTACTGTCGCTTGAAAACGGGCGGCCTGTAACTTACAATGACACGTTGGTGCTTAAGACCAATATCGCCACTACCAAGGGCGGTGTTTTACTGAAAGGCGATAATATCAATGATTTTGGCGTCAGAGAAACTGATTTCAAAACTGTTAAGGGAGCGAATCAATGGGTACATGTTGTTGCAAGATGGGATGGTGCCGGTTCCTTTATTGATATTTATGCAAACGGGGTAAGAGTATCCAATAACAATTTCCGTTTCAGGGAGTCCGGCGGAATTGGTTTTGGCAATATGACCTTACCGGCCGGTGTAAATACACAGGTACTGTTCGGTGGCTATCCTAATACGACCAATGGTTTCCCTTTGTCTGCTCTCCAGGGATTCCAGGGTTTGTTCAGGGGTAATATTGATGAAACAAGATTTTACAATAAAGCTTTAACTGATGCCGAGATCAGTTCCTTATACCAATTGGAACTGGCGGGCAGGTAATGGATGAATTATTTTTGAGAACGGGGCTGCAACACGGCCCCGTTTTTTTCTCTTTATGATCAACTTTTTTTGAATGGTGAACAGGAAGATATTTAGTGCGATCCTTGTACTGCTGCTGGCCATTTCCTGCGGAAAGAAAGATACGGTACCTGTTGCACCGGGTCCTTTGCAATTGAACAGTGTGCAGGTAGATAATAAAGCTCCCGCGGCGATCTACTATGATACCCGCGTCAATCCTGTTTTAAAACTGGTCTTCAATAACCCGGTGAAAAGATCGTCTGTTGCCGCCAATGTTTCTTTACTGGAAAACGGTGCAACGGCAATCCCGGTAAATTATTCCTATGAAAAAAATGACAGTGTTATTGTCGTCACTCCTTCCGCTACCTTAAAATATCTGACCCGTTATATTCTCCGGGTCGCGCCGGACCTGGCCTCGGTTACTAACGGCCTTGTTGGAACTACCCTGAACACGGAATTCATTACTTCTATTGATTCGTCGGACAAATTTCCCCGGATCCCCGACAATCAATTACTCGATACGATCCAGCGGAGGACCTTCCGCTATTTCTGGGAATTCGGGCATCCTGTTAGCGGCATGGCCCGCGAACGGAATTCGAGCGGTGACCTGGTAACCACTGGGGGTACCGGTTTTGGTATCATGACGATCGTTGCCGCGGTGAACAGGAATTTTATTACGAGAACAGAAGGACGCGATCGTGTTTTAAAGATCGCCAATTTCCTCCTGAACAATTGCACCCGCTACCATGGCGCTTTTGCTCATTGGGTGAACGGGGCGAATGGTGCTACCATTCCTTTTAGTAACAATGATAACGGGGCCGACCTGGTAGAAACATCTTATTTAATTAATGGCCTGCTCACCGCCCGTGAATATTTCAATACCGCCGACGCGGTTGAAACAGACCTGCGCAACAAGATCAACAGTATCTGGAATGCCGTGGAATGGAGCTGGTTCCGCCAGAACAACCAGAATGTATTGTACTGGCACTGGAGTCCCACGCAGAACTGGATCATCAACCAGCAGATACGCGGCTGGAACGAGGCGCTGATCGTTTATATCCTTGCTTCTTCTTCCCTTACCGACCCTATACCTAAAATTTTTTATGATAATGGCTGGGCAAGCAATGGTGGCATGCGGAATAATAATGTTTATTTCGGCTATCCCTTACCACTTGGACCTTCCAATGGCGGGCCGCTGTTCTTTGCTCATTATAGTTTCCTGGGAGTGAACCCCAACGGCCTCGCGGATGCGTATGCCAATTACCAGACCCAGACAACCAACCACACGAAGATCAATTATGAATATTGCAAGGCCAATCCCCGTGGTTATTATGGCTATAGCAGTTCCTGCTGGGGTCTAACCGCCAGTGATATTCCGACAGGATATGGCGTCAACGAACCCAATAATGACAGGGGCGTTATCAGTCCAACTGCCGCGCTGTCTTCTTTTCCCTATACGCCGGCCGAATCAATGAATGCCTTAAAATTCTTTTATTATACATTGGGCGATAAATTGTGGGGTCCCTATGGTTTCTATGACGCGTTCAGTTTAAAGGATCTCTGGTTTGCCAGTTCCACGCTCGCGATCGACCAGGGCCCGATCATGATTATGATAGAAAATTATCGCAGCTCTTTGTTGTGGAATCTTTTTTCGGGCGCACCGGAGATAAAGAATGGAATGAGGAACCTGGGATTTACCGCGCCTTATTTATAAAACACGGACCTTTCAAATGCAATCATTGCCAGTATGAGAAAAATCTTCCCGGTTTTATTCTTATTAATGATCGTAGCCGGTTGTAAACCGGGCAAAAATGCCGCGGATAAAAAAACAACCGACGTTCCCGGCAATGATACCGCCCTGTTCAGGCTGGTGCAGCAGCAAACATTCAACTATTTCTATGAAGGCGCAGAACCTGTAAGCGGGATGGCAAGGGAGCGCTTTCACGCCGACAATATCTACCCGGAAAAGGATAAACATATCGTCACCAGCGGCGGTTCCGGATTTGGTGTAATGGCCCTGCTGGCCGGGATCGAAAGAGGTTTCATTACAAGAGAGGAAGGGAGAAAGCAATTGGAAAAGATCGTTCATTTTTTAGAGACGGCCGATCGTTTTCATGGTGTTTGGCCGCATTGGTGGAATGGAGAGACCGGCAAGACAAAACCTTTCAGCAAATATGATGACGGGGGAGACCTGGTAGAAACTTCTTATATGCTGCAGGGACTGCTTTGCGCCCGCCAGTATTTTAAAGACGGGACACCGGAAGAAAAAAATTTAGCTGCCCGCATGGATAAACTATGGAAAGAAGCGGAGTTTGACTGGTACCGCAATGGTCAGAATGTTCTGTACTGGCACTGGAGTTCCAACTACGGGTGGAAAATGAATTTCCCGGTGCATGGATACAATGAATGTCTTATTATATATGTACTCGCCGCATCATCGCCTACACATTCCGTACCGGCCGAGGTCTACCACGAAGGCTGGGCCGAAAACGGTAAGATCAACAAATCATCTTCTTACGGCGG
>JADMIO010603952.1_pt1 | contig 62984 bp, 39 predicted proteins | sample 8958161 | NCBI WGS metagenome assembly JADMIO01 (sample SAMN16585339, study PRJNA669376) | soil metagenome | isolation source: Crop rotation soil | place: USA: Cullars Rotation, Alabama | collected 2011 | reverse complement strand
CGCGACAACTTGTCCACGTGGAATTCTAAGCTTAGGATCCCAATGTGCTGGAAAGGGCTCTCCGGTTGATGGTTTTACCTCAAAGAGGATTGGACGACCTGGGCTTGGGCTGCTACCAGACTGAATAACCCTTGCTTGGCAAAGTAGGCGTTGGGCCAGCGGACTTGATCGCGACCTTTGGCCCGTCCGCTGCGGTGCGTGCGGCGGCGCAGAATGCTGCGAAGCCGTTGGCGCATCCAACTGTCGAGAGGCCGCAGGTGCGAGCGAGGGCTGTGTTTGAAGTACTCATACCAGCCTCGCAAGGTGCGGTTCACGTCGGCAATGATCTGGGACAAGCTTTGGCCGCTCGTGCGGCGGGTCTTCTCCCGGATCGTGGTTTTCAACTTCTGGCGACTTTTCGTGCGAGGAAAATGCTCTCCCCGGCAGAACGTGTAGCCGAGAAAGTCGAAACCTGCCGTAGCGGCATTCACGATTCGCGTCTTGGCGGGGTGCAGCGTCAGGCCGTTGTCCGTCGTCCATTGCTGCACGACTTGCAAGGCCCGCTCCGCTTCCTCCGCCGTGCGGCAGAGGATCACGAAGTCGTCCGCGTACCGCACCATCTCGAAACCTTGCCCAGCCAACAAGTGGTCGAGCGGGTCCAGATAGACGTTGCTGAGCAGCGGACTGAGCACCGCTCCCTGGGGTGCGCCTTCCGTGGGATTCCATTCCTTCAGTCCGTCCAGGATGCCCGCTTGCAGGAACGATTCGATCAGCGTGAGCAGTCGCCCGTCGCTAATCTTCGTCCGCAGCCGGTCCAAGAGACGGTCGTGAGGGATCGTGTCGAAGTAGCTTTTCAAGTCGGCGTCCACGACGAACGTGTAGCCCGCTTTGAGCAGCGAATCGACTCGCCGTAACGCATCCTTGCAGCCGCGACCGGGACGAAAGCCATAGCTCTGCTCGGCAAAGTCCCGCTCGAAGATCGGCTCGATCACCTTCACCACGGCGGCTTGCACCACCCGATCACGAACCGTGGGAATGCCCAGCGGCCGTTTTTCCTTCGTGCCCGGCTTGGGGATGTGGACTCGCCGCACCGCCTGCGGCCGGTAGGTTCCCGTCCGTAGTTGTTCGGAGAGCTTGGCCACTTCCGCGTCCCGCCGTTCGCCGAAGGTTTTCGCCGAAACGTGGTCCACTCCTGGCGCTCCTTCGTTCGCTTCGACCTGGAAGGCCGCGGCAATCAGGCAACGCTCGGAGTACACCTTGTCAATCAAACTGAACCAACGATTTCCTTTCACTCCCTGTTCGAGAGCCGTCAACATACGTTCGGTCCAGACCGCTGGTTCAGCCCACGCCCAACGGAGCGGGTCGTATCCGAATTGGTTAGCCGTCGCCGACACTGCTTTCGGTGTTGTTTCCATCGTGCTGGTCCTCACGCCTCCATCTTCCTGCGTCCCTTGGCCCAACGGGGATTAGCCGCTGCATTGCTACTATGGACGCTCTGACTTCTGAGCGGGCCGCGGCTCTTCGTGCTGCTCATCACAACGACTGAACGCCGGGTTCTGGTCCCGCCCAGATCTCTCTGATTCATGTGTTTGGCCTTCCGACCATTCCGTCCCCAACGACCGTCCTCCTTACCCCTGTTGTCGCTTTGATACGTTACCCCTCAGCTCGACAGGCTTCCTTTCGCTCGTTCCCAGGCAGACCCGGAGGGTCAGGAACAACGCCACGAAAGGTCTGGGCTTCACCAGTGGCTAACAAGCTCGCCGGCAGGTTGGCTGAATCGGGTTCACTTGCGTTACGGACTGGTCATTCACTTCCGGTTGCTCCCCACCCCCTTTCCCAAGGACGCAGTTACCTTCCGTTACAAGCCGGAGAACGCATGCTTGAAGAGGACTCACACCTCTCCGGCCAATCACACTTTCAGACGCACTAGTCCTGGCCATAGGCCAGAGCGGACGCTGGATTCAAGGGGAAAAAAAGTCTTTTTTTGAATGTGAACAAAATGGCACGTTCGCGCATTTTAAGTTCAAGGCCCGCCGCGCGCCTGGCGAATAGGGTCGCGGGCCGTCGCTCTTTGACAATTTGGTAGTAGTGAAATAATAATTACAGATTTTGTGCTGATTTATTCCGCGCTCGCGCCGGAGAAGATGGTTGAGATTCTACGACGCGAGGTGTATCAGAATCGCGAGCGCTGGATCAGGGTTACGTCGATATCCGCGGCCCGAACATCAGTTCCCGTAACGAGTTCGGACAAGGTGAATCGACGTAAACCCGTGAAAAACGAATCGCGAAACCGTTATCAAGGCGTGAATCAGAATCGCGAGGCTGAATCAGACTTGCGCCCGTGAATCAAGCCGGAACATCTGTTGCCACAATGGGTTCCGGCGAGGTGAATCGACGTAAGTCATTGAAAAAATTCTCGTGAATCACTGAATCACGGACACGGACGGGGCGAGGCTGCTGGGCAGGCTGGAAGCCTACCCCACGAGCTCCTTCTGCACCTTGGCCCCCGTGACGCGGCTGTCGGTGGGGGTTTCGTCGATGCCGGCGTGGAGCCAGGTGAGGCGGGTGTGGTCGAGGCCGAGTTGGTGGAGGACGGTGGCGTGGAGGTCGGGGATGCTGACCCGTTTTTCGACCGCCTTGTAGCCGACTTCGTCGGTCGCGCCGTGGACGTAGCCGGGGCGGAAGCCGCCGCCGGCGGCGAGGAGTGTGAAGGCGTTGCGGTTGTGGTCGCGGCCGGTGCCGTTTTGCGAGACGGGGAGGCGGCCGAATTCGCCGGACCAGAGGACGAGGGTTTTGTCGAGCAGGCCGCGGCGCTTGAGGTCGGAGATCAGGGCGGCGGAGGGCTGGTCGCACTTGAGGCAGATCTTTTCGTTGTCGGTCTTGGTGTTGCCGTGGGCGTCCCAGGGCTGGCTCTGCGGCTTGACCGGCGGAAAGACCTGCACGAAGCGGACGCCGCTTTCGACGAGGCGGCGGGCCATCAGGCAGCGGAGGCCGTAGCCGGCGGTTTCGGCGTTGTCGAGGCCGTAGAGCTTTTGCGTCTCCTGTGTCTCCTTGGTGAGATCAAGAATGTCCCCCGCGGCGAGCTGCATGCGGGCGGCCAGCTCGTAGTTGCGAATCCGCGTTTCGAGCTCGCCGTCGAGCGCGTAGTTTTTGCGATGCTCCTCGTTGAGCCGGGCGAGCAGGCTCAGGTTTTCCTTCTGCACGGCAGCGGGGAGCGGATTCTGCGGGCGGAGATTGACGACCGGCGAGCCCTGCGTCGAGACTTCGGTGCCGCGGAACTGGGCCGGGAGCCAGCCGTTCTGCCAGAGGAGGGTGCCGCTGGTGTTGTAGCCTTCGGGGTCGCGGAGAACGATGTACGCCGGCAGATTGTGGTTCTCGGAGCCCAGGCCGTAGCTGATCCACGAGCCGAGCGAGGGGCGGCCGGGAAAGATTTTGCCCGTGTTGAGGAGGACGAGGGCTTCGGTATGGTTGTTGTGCTCGGAATACATCGAGCGGACGACGCAGAGCTCGTCGGCCAGCGAGCCGATGTGCGGCAGCAGCGTGGAGAGCTCGAGGCCGGATTTGCCGTACTTCTGGAACGTGAGCGGGCAGGCCATCAATTTGTCGCTGTTCCCCTGCTGGTAGATCTCGACGTTCATCGTCTTGCCGTTGTTCTTCGTCAGCTCCGGCTTGGGATCGAGCAGGTCCATCTGGCTCGGCCCGCCGTTCTGCATGAGCATGATGACGGCTTCCGCCTTCTGGGGGAAATGGGGCTGAGGTTTCGAAGACAGGGCTGGGGACTGGGGGCTGGAGCCGGTGGTAGGCTCGGCGGCAGTCGCGACGAGATGCGAAAACGCGATGCTGCCAAAGCCGAGGGCAGAGGTTTGGAGGATTTGGCGTCGGGTGAGGGTGGGAACCATAGAGCACTACGGGATGTAGATAAATTCGCTGGTGTTCAGGAGCATGTGGCAGAGTTGGACTAAGGCTTGATGGGCGGCTTGCTCGGGAGTTTGTTTTTCGGCAATGAAGTGAGCGGTTTGTTTTTGAAGGAGCTCGGAGCAGGCTTGTCGTTCTACGGCGGAGGGTTCGCGGCTGAAGACGAGTTGAAAGGCGGTTTCGATATGTTTCATTTGGTCGGCGTGAGGGGGTCGGGAGTCTTTGGCGTCGATGCTGTTTTGTGTTGAAGGATCTGTGACGCCAAAGACTCCCGACCCCAGTTCTACTCGCTCCGCAAGTGCCGCGGCTTGTTCGACCACGACCGGGTCGTTGAGCATCGTCAGCGATTGGAGCACGACGGCGGAGGATTCCCGGCGGGTGCAGTTCATCGTCAAGTTCGGCTGATCGAAGACGGAGAGGAGGGCGGGATGATAGTTGCGGCGGGCGAGGAGATAGAGAGTGCGCCGCCATTTGCTGGTCGGAGTGGCGACCCCCTTTTCGGGAACGACGTACGTGCCGTCCGGTTTGGGCTCGACCGGGACCGGCGCGCCGCCGAGGGTTGTATCAAGCCGGCCGCTGGCGGCCAGGATGCAATCTCGTGCGGATTCCGCTTCCAATCGCCGCAGTCGCATTCGCCAGAGCCAGCGGTTCTCCGAATCAGTCTTCGCGGCAGCCATATTGTCCGGCCCAACAGTGGAAGTCTGCAGATACACTCGCGAGGTCATCAGCTTCCGCAGCAGCGGCTTGAGCTGACCGCCGTTTGTCTGAAATTCGGCGGAGAGCCATTCGAGCAATTCCGGATGCGATGGCCGGCTGCCGGTGAGTCCGAGGTTCTCGGGAGTTTCGACGATCCCTTTGCCGAAGAGATGCTGCCAGATGCGGTTGATCTGGACGCGAACGGCGAGGTGAGCGGCGGGGCTGGACTCGTCGGTGAGCCACTTCGCCATTGCGAGGCGTCTCCCACTAGAACCATTAGGGGGTCGGGAGTCTTTGGCGTCGGTGTTATTTGGAGTGGTAGAGTCTTTGACGCCAAAGACTCCCGACCCCGGTCCGCAGAGAATGTTGACGAAACCCGGCTTCACCTCGACTCCGGGATTCTCAAAGTTCCCGCGCTTGAGCAATCGCGTCGGCGTCGGCGGGACGGGCTCGCGAACGACTTGCCAGTTCTGCCAGGATTTTTTCTGAGCTTTCTTCGTCCCAATCTGCTGCTGCAAGTCGGCGACCTGCTTCTTCTCTCCTTCGTTCAGAGCCGCGGCGACTTCTTCCGGCTTCACCGTAACCACCGGCCCCAACTTGTCCGCCAGATACCTCTGCACTTCGTTCCGCTTGTCGGCTGCGACCGCCAGAGCCGCTTGCAAATCGCCGCGGATGACCGCCGGGATCGTTTCGAACTTCGCCGCACTCAGTTTCGCTTGGTGAGGAGCCTGGATCTTGCCGATTTGCGATTGCAGCTCGGCGACTTGTTTGTCGATCTCGCCATTATGCCGGTTGATCTCTTCCTGCTCCTTCGGCGAAACACTGGGCACGGCTCGATCCTTCGGCTGGAGCCATTTGTCGGGGTTGAAGACCGGCTGGACGAGCGAAATCAGGCGGTAGTAGTCCTTCTGGCTGATCGGCTCGTACTTGTGGTCGTGGCACTTCGCACAATTAACCGTCAGCGCGAGCAGGTTGCTCGACAGAATCTCGCTTGTCCGCTGCAAGACGGCGAAGTGCGTCACCGGCGTATTGAGCTCCCGCTCGAAAGAATCGTCCGCGCTCCCTCGCAGAAAGCCGGTAGCGATCAGGCTGTCGCGAATTTCGGGCGTGTACGTCGGCGCATTTCGCCAATCGACGATTTCGTCACCAGCGAGTTGCTCGCTCAAAAACTCCCGCCACGGTTTGTCGGTGTTGTACGCCCGCACGACGTAGTCCCGGTAGAGCCAACGGTTGTCCATCGGATGGATAATGGCCGCATCGTTGTCTGTCGTACCCACATCCGCGTACCCAGCCGCGTCGAGCCAGTGGCGTCCCCACCGCTCGCCAAAATGGGGCGAGGCGAGCACCCGGTCCAGCAGCCGCTCGTAAGCGTCGGGGCTTGCATCCGCGAGAAACTCCGCCACGTCCTCCGGACTCGGCGGCAGACCGACGAGATCGAGATAGACCCGACGAATGAGCATCCGCTTGTCGGCCACGGAAGAGTATGCCAAGCCGCGAGTTTCGAGCTCTTTGAGAACGAAAGTGTCGACGGAATTGGCAGCGGCGGTGCCATACTTCACCGCTGGCAGTGCCGGCCTCAGGATCTTCTGAAATGCCCAGTGCTTCCGCCCTTCGGCGTCGAACTTTCCTTCCTTCTCAGCCAGCGGCGTATCCGGTGCTGGCGAGCCGGCCTCGATCCAAGCCTTAAGCAACGCAGTCTCTTCCGCGGTGAGCGAGGGACTCTCCTTCGGCGGCATTTCGCCGGCAGTGACGCGCGCAAGGAGCAGGCTCTTCCCGGCATCCTTCGCGTCGAGTGCCGGACCGGAATCTCCTCCCGCCAGCATCCCCGCTTTGGAACGAAGATCGAGGTTCCCCTTGGGATCGTCCCCTCCGTGGCATTTGAGACATTTCGCCAGCAGGACCGGCTGGACTTCCTTGGCAAAATCGGGGACCGCAGCGAGTGCGGTCGACGAACTAGCTGCCAGCCAGCAGAGCGAAATGGAGAGGACGATTCGCATCCTGCAATTCTAACTTGTCCTAAGGGGTCGGGAGGGGTTTCGCCGCAATGGCTTTCCATTTTAACAAGACTTGGACGCGAAACTCCTCCCGACCCCGTCCACTTCGGCTCGCGGGCCACGTTAGAACAATTCCCCAATCGCTTTCCCATCCGGCAGCAGCTCGATGGGGCGGCCCTGCGTGACGATTTTTTGCTTTGGGTCGATCCCGAGGTGTTTGTAGATAGTGGCGAGAACGTCGCTAGGGCCGACCGACCGATCGATGGGAAGACCACCGTCGGCGCTCGAAGCGCCGATGAGCCGACCCATTTTCAGTCCGCCCCCGGCGAGCAAGACGCTGCCGAGCTTGGGCCAATGATCGCGACCGCCGGTGGCGTTGATCTTCGGCGAGCGGCCGAATTCTCCCCATACCACCAGCAGCACCTTGCGGCAAAGCTCGCGCTCGCTGAGATCGGCAATGAGCGCCGAGAGCGCCTTATCCAAGGGCGGGCCGCTATGGTCCATGCCGACGAGTGGTCCTCCAGGATCGGGCTGAGGGCGGTTCTCGCGGGTGATGCTGACGTGCCAGTCCCAGCGGAGGCAATCGGGTGCCGTGTTAAGCGTGACAAACGTGACTCCCGCTTCCACAAGCCGCCGCGCGAGGAGTGCCATCTGTCCCCAGCGATGCGAGCCGTACCGCTCGCGGACCGTGGCAGATTCTTGCGTCAGGTCGAACGCTCGGCGGGCCTTTTCGCTGGTGATGAGGTCGAGCGCCAGCCGCTGGTAGGGATCGAGCCCTTCCTGCACCTCCTTCGAGTCCGCTTTGCGTTGGATGCGGCCCAGATGATCAAGGAGCGAACGGCGGTCGCCGATGCGGTCCAGCGTCACGTCGTTTGCGAGTTCAAAGCTCCCCGTTGCCTTCTTCAGCCGGTCGTGCTGGAACTCGGGGGCGTAAGGGTCCTGCATGACCGTGAAGGGCGAATGGGCGACGCCGAGATAGCCCGGCCCCATCGCGTCGAACAGGTGATGGTGCAGCACCGGCTCTTCGGAGAGCATCACATACGGCGGCATTCCCGGCTGGCGTGGGCCGCGGAAGCGGGAAACGATGGAGCCGACCGACGGGTAATTGTTCCTGTTGTCCGGCTCCTTGCGGCCGGCGAGGCAATGTCGGGTCATCCCAAAGTGGTCGTCGAACTCGTGCGTGAAGCTGCGGATGATCGTGGTCTTGTCGAGCACCCCCGCCGTCAGCGGCAGCATCTCGCAAACCGGCGCGCCGGCAATCTTGGACGGAATCGTCTTGTACGGCCCGCGAATCTCCGCTGGCGCAAGCGGCTTGGGATCGAACGTCTCGAACTGGCTCGGGCCGCCACCGAGCCAAATCTGAATGACAGCAGTATCGGGCGACGCTTTGCCTTCTTCAGCGGCCAGAGCGCGGAGCCGCAACACGTCGGGGAGCGCCAAACCCGCGCCACCGGCGAGGAGGCTGGCGGAGAGGAAGCAGCGGCGAGAAACTCGTCGCGGTGAAGTCGCTGCCGGAGATTGGTTCGTTCGCATTGCCGGCTCCTTGGCCTCATTCCTACTCCCGGCGAAGAAGCAGGTCAAGCGAAACCTCCACTCACCCGAAGCGCCAGCGAGGGAGGAGCGGCTTACCTCCCTTCATCCAGGCGGAGTCTCACCTTTGACCTCGGCCCGGTGACGGAGGAAAAAGGTGAACCTCCCCTCGGCCAAGCCGAGGGGCATCTCCGCGACTTTGCGCTGTTATTTCTAGGCTGAAGGTGAACCTCCGCTGGGATCAACCCAGCGGCATCCAGAACAACGCGTGCGTCAAAACTTGCGCTTCGGGTTAGTGGAGACGTGCCTGACGCCCTACTCAATAAACCGCTTGAGCAGAATTGCCTTGTCCGTATTATGCCGGTGCCCCGGCTCATAACCGACAGGAATGCTTCGGTCGATGATAAAGAACGCTCGGTGCCGCTTCACCTCTCCGCTATCGACCCCCACTTCCTGCGCGAGGCGCAAGCCGTCGGGATGAGCCGGGTCCACAACGCCAGGGGCATTGACGGTGTTCGTGTTGGCTTCCACTTCAAAGTACCCGATCGTCATCCAGACCGCGTAGCAGTTGGAGTTGGTGGAGAAGATGTTACCAACTTTCTGTAGCGGCTGGTAACGGAAGTACGGATTGCGGGCCGCGTCCTGAGACGGAGCCACGCTCTCGCTGGCAAAAAGAGGCTGATTATTATCGATCGTGGCGCTTTGGGGGTAGGGCGGCGGGGGCGGTGACGGCGTCATTCCTGGAGGAGGAAGCGCGGTCATAAGCTGATCGCGACGCAACAATCCGCCCTCTGCCACAGGATGGCGAAGAGTCGCCGGAGTCGATGGCATCATGTCCGACGAATCGCCTGTGCGGAAGGGATTTGAAAACAACGAGGGAAAACCTGTATTCACCTGAAGCAATTCAGCTTGGGTACTCCCATAACCTTGCCGACTGAGAGCGAGTCGCAATAGGAATTGCCCGCCATCCCCCTCGTTGGTGTTCGTCTGAAACGTGCACATCCCTGGAAAGCCGCGGACAGCGGCATTCCAGACTGCATCATCAAAGATGGTGTTGATGTTGATCCGACCTGGTTCGCGGAAGCGTGAGAGGTAGTTGAACGGCGGACGATACCCAAACGGAGCCGGATTTGGAGATAGGAATTGATCTGGGTTAAAGTACTTTTCCGTATCGATATACGGAGTACGAGTCTCGACGAAATCGAACAGGCGCGCCACTTCAGCAGCGGTATTTCCGCCGTTGTAATCCGTGTGGAAGAAATTCAGAATGTGGCCATACGGGAAATAGGGGTTATTCGGACTCTGCGGCTGGTACATGTTATTCCAGGTCGCAGGCGGCGGCGCTGGATCCAAGGCCGTGGGCTGCCCCGTGTACTGAAAATGGAACATTTCCAGCAAGGTAGACGACGACCGAGAGGGGACTTGGAGAAGTTCATACGGGGAATTAAATGGCCGATTGTTGAAAGCCAGCCAGGGGAACGGCGCGGAGAAATATCCCGTGCCGCCATCCAGATAGTAAGGAGCTCCGCGATAAGCGCCCGCTGCCGCTCCGAAGTAGGGCTGCGCGCCGCTGCTATGGTAACGCTTGTTTAAATAGCCGAGGGTGTGGTACAGCGACCGGGTGAAGAAGTGCGGCCCTGCCGGTTCCTGGGGCGAATCTCCAGAAGGACCCTGTGTCGCGGCTTGGAGCGGTTCTTTGGACCAAAGATCGCGGACTAAGCGAGGATGAGGAATACTGTCTAATGGGTCGTTGACAGGCGCGTAGCCTCCCACCGCCTCGGGGTCGCTCGGATAATACCGGCCGCCGCGTTGGAAGGCCTGAAAGTTCTGCGTCTTCTTGGTAATGCTTGGATCGCCAGTGGCGATGCCACTGTAGACCGTGAGATCCATGCTTGAAGTATCCACGGTGATATATGGATTAGTCTGAGGATTCCACGCCAAGAGCGGATTGGCCAGACGCTGCAAGTGGATCGTCCGGTAGTTCGCAACGGTCATATCGTTGGTTGATAGCCCAAACGTATTGAAATCGTCCATCCGCTGCGCATCGAACGGCTTGTCGACCGGTGGACTCATATTGCCTTCGGTACCGGCACCGGGGGGCGTGTAGACGGATGTGCCATAGTAGGGAGCATAGCCACCTATCGGCTCACTGATATTGAAGGAATGCGTTGTGGGCACACCGCCACCGACGGGAAACATGCTGTCAATCGGCAAGGCCACGGCAGGCAAGGTTGTTCCGGCGGCAATGTCCGCGCTTCCAGCGTTTAGGTTGTCGTAGATTTGCACGCTGGAGTTGTCCGGGTTCGCGTCTGGATTGAGGACAATCCGGCGCGTATCCGCGTAATCCTGAGAGGCAGGGTCGGCACCGCCGGATGCCATGCCGTTGTTCAGGCGGCCGATGGGCGTCGCATAGGGGACTCCTGGAATCGCGCCTTGAACCGCTCCCGAGGAACCAACTACGGCATAACGGCCAGGCAGGACCGGCGCGCGGGGAATACCACCGCTGGGGAAATAGACTTCGCCGTACTGAGGTCCGTTCGGGTAACTCGCACCGCCGCTCAAATCCGCGAAATAAACGGTGCGATCCACATAATTCGCGGGCGGGGGATTACCGCCGGTACCCTCGGTTAATGCTTCGGGGGAGGGAGAATCGGGGTCTGTATGGGTAAGGTCATAGGAAAGCTGGCCGCTAGGCAGCTTCTGGCGCACGATGAGCATCCGCCAAACGGGGCTGTTGCCGGTGGGACTAAGCCGCGAGAGATCGACCCCTGCGATACCGTTGGCACTGGTGCTATAAAGCTCCGCGGGCTTGTGATCGTAGTAGTTCTGATTGCCGTTAGTCCCTCGGTCATACCAGGGGTTGTATAGCTCGATGAACGCCCAGCCGTGGGGAAGAAGGGACTGGTCAAAATCGTTTATTCCGCCCTTGCCGGGTGCAGCATCTTTCTCCGTCATGCCTCCGCCTGCCTTGCCATTATTCATGCCATTGAACTGGTCGTCATCATGATCATCGGTGCGGCGATCATGTCCGACGACGGTTTCGGTGATGAGCAGTTCAGGCCGCTCAACACCCCAAACAATTCCGTTTTTCCCTCCTTGAATGTCGCTAGTGTTCTGCAGGTTGGCATCCACCCCCCAGCCATCGGTGTCAAAGGGATTGTCGTCGTATTTGAACCCTGTCATGATCGAATCTGGGTCGCGAAAATCAACCACATTGACGGCCCACTGGGCGAAGTAGCGTACGGTGTCCCGTTGGTCGATGGCGCCATCTTGGTTCAGGTCTTCGTTAAGCTGCCAATTGCGGTTTCGCAACAACATCATCAGGCAGTAGATATGCCTGGCCATCATTTGCCGCTGATCGGGAACGTTTGCCGGGTTGGATGTGTTGGAGGTGGGAGTGGCATCGGAATCGTTCAGATAGTCGAAAGCCCGTGGCCCCGCCGTCGTCTGAATTTGCTCGTTTCCTCTCTCGCTTGGATCATCCACAACGCCATAGGGATCGTTGCCTAGCGCCCCATTTGAGGCATCATTCTGGCCATTTCCTAACTCGCGGTTGATGTTGAACATCTGCCCTTTGAGTAGCTCAAAGGGGACTTCGGCTCGCATCTGATTAATGAACGCAGCGTAATTCGGGTCGCTAGGATTTGACCCAATGTTCAAATTCCAGCCACGCCCATTGACGATGGCTATGTAGTACAAGTCGAGGATCGTGGCGTTCGTAACCCCGCCAAAGGTCTGACGCAACTCTCGAGGCACAACCATTTTGGGAGCAGGAATATGGGAGCCCATCCCAAACGCTGCACGAAGGCGTTGTCCAGGACCAGGAGTGCCAGGGGGTTCGTTGACGGGAGCGAGATAGATGTTGGCACCTGTGCCATAGGGGGGCGGGGAAATCAATCGACTGGGAATCGCCGAAGCGCCAAGATCGTGGTAGCGAAGTAGAGCCTCCAACTCGGAGACCGTGTAAGGAGAGTCGACCATGGCTCGCCACGGGTTCCACTGCACTTCGTACGGGTCGTCGGTTCGCTCGCCATTTCCCGCTAGGAACCAGAGGGGTTGGCCGGTGTAATCGACGGCGATTGCGGCGCGGCCCCATACATCCGGGGGCGTAGCATAGTTCGAAATCACCTGCTGGGTGTTTGGATGAACATCCGGCAGTCCTATGGTCCGGAGCTGGCTCCAACCGTCGTCCTGAGTTGGGAAGCCAGGGAGCCCAATCCCTCCGCCGGGTCCCACATATCGTCGCCCCAAAATCTGGTTATAGACATTTAGGTCTCCCGCTGGTGGCAGCGGATACACGTTGTTGAGCAAGTGGCGAAAATCGACTTCGGCGGGACCGAAGCCCAAACCTCGAGGGACGTAGATTTGCTGGGGGTTGTTGGGGTCGGTCCCGGCAACAGTATCGGTAATCGGAGTCACCGGGCGGGCATTGGGATCATTAGCGACGATCATGTTCCCATGCACCCCGGGATTCACCCGCCCGTCCAGATCCTTGATCAGGATCGCTACCAGCCGCTTGTACCGCCGGCCGTTCGGGGCCGTGACGACCGGCAAGCCGGCATCGACCCAGATGCTGTCGGTGATGCCGTCGCCGTCGTTATCGACGTCGTAGGGGCCTTGCATGCTATCGGCGACAAAGTTTTGATTGCCGCCGGTGAAATTCGGGTGGTCTTCAATCAGCGGGCGGAAGATCATCGTCCGCTTGAGGGCGATAATCTCCTGGACCTGGTTGGGAGAAAGGCTCGGATCGCTGTTAGGGTTCAGAAATGCCTGGCGCGGATTCGCCGAGCCCGATAAGAGCGAAGAGCTTGAAAGCGTATTAATCCAGTACTGCACCAGGTCCGGCCGATGGAACGACGGCAGCAGCGGAACGCCATCGTATTGACTCATTTTTTGCGGTGGAACCATCGCCAGGAACGGATTCTGATAATCCGGAACGTCCCACGGCTCATCGAGGCCCCCCAGGGCGGGAGGGTTCGACGCGGGCTGGGGATAATTCCCAATGTTCGGCAGAAGGGCGCTGGGATACGGGGTACCGCTCTGTAGAGTCAACGTAGAATCTAGGTTTTGCGTGTTCGGATCGTATCCTGCCCCCGTTCCGTTGAACGGCGCGCCGTTAATGATGAAGCGGGTCCCGGGGCTGGGGGAGACTGGAATTGGGAGGTCGCTCTCCGGAGTCTCCACCATGAGTTCGGGGACTCCGCCGCCACTAAGACCGCCAGGGTAATATGCCATTACCCGTGAACTCAGCCCGGCAGCCGGGCCATCGGTAAAGGTGATGACGCGCCCGGCATAGTAGTTTGGAATTGGCTGGGCAGGGATGTTGACTTGGAAGTAAATCACCTGGCCGGCGTTGGGGGAATTGATAAACGAGCTGGGCAGAATTGTCCCGATCACCCCGTCACTTCCATACAAATCCGCGAGGAGCGAATGCGGCGAAATCACGGAGCGGGGGCTGAATGGGCCCGCTTGAGGCGTTCCATACAGCAGCTGTCCCATCACCTCTTCGATCTCCCGCTCCGGCTCGTCGCCGTAGGTTTTGGCGCGGAGGCCGGCTTTGGAGGCTTGGTTGTAATTGCCGGCGACGAGGACGTAGGTGACGCCGATCATCAGGAACAGCGTCAGGATGCTGACGACGACGAGGAGGACGACGCCCCGTTTTTGCTGGCGCAGTTTTTTCAGACGATCTGCCTGGCGTTTGGACATAGACCTACCCTCCGCGCCGAAAGGCGCTTGCTGTGAATGCCTTCTCTCTGTTCCCGTAACCGTCCTGGCTTTCTCTTCGTAGGATGGGCTTCCCAGCCCGTCCCTCTGTTCTTTTTTGGACGGCCTGGGAAGGCCATCCTACTTTTCTCTCGCTTGCGCGAGTTTTGGTGATTTTCTAGGGAGGTGGTGAAACTCCCCCCGGACCAAGCCGGGGGGCATCTTCATCAACTTTGCTAATCTGTCCCCTGTCTCCTGTCCCCTGTCTCCTGTCTCCTGTCTCCTGTCTCCTGTCTCCTGTCCCCTGTCTCCTGTCTCCTGTCTCCTGTCTCCTGTCGCCTTTCCCCTGTCCCCTTCCTCAATACCCCGTTCCGTCCCGCTCCAATCGCACCGTGCGATCGAAGACGGCGACGACGCCGGGGACGATGGTGACGTCCACGTCGTCGGGGTTGCCGTCCCCTTGAGGCACTCCCATGTTGAACGGGAGCACGTCCTGCAGGTCCCAATCGGGGCCGACGAGCGTTACATCGCGCTGCATATAGTTGACGCCGTTGACCGTGTTCGCGTAGGGATCTTCGTCCGCATCCGAAATGCGATACCACTTATAGGTCGGAACGGTAATCGGGTTGCCGTTGGCGGGATTGCGGGCCTGGACATTGCCGGAAAGCATCACCCAGTCACCGGCGCGCATCTTGAGTTTGTCGGTGGCAAACGGATCGGCCGCCGGAACAGAAATTGTCACTTCGCCGCCGCCATAACCGCTGCTGTAAAAATTGGAGCCGAGGATCGTCGCGCCCCATTCGTTGATCGGCTTGGTGACCGGCTGAGTGAAGTCGGGAATCACCAGGTTGGGGCTGCGATTGTAGAAGACGACGATGGAAAGCACGTACTTGTCCTCGAGCGTCGCGTTCCAGCGGTCGATCTTTGGAACGAACGTCGCCATCCACGAGAGCCTTCCCTCGTCTTCCCGTTTGCCCGGATAAGTCGTGCCCGGGTTGTTTACATCCTTGATGGGGGAAAGGAGCTGGAAGGGGGGCTCGGCATTGTCAACGCTGCGAGTCGTTGCCCCCTTTTGCACGCCAGGCCGCTCGTACGCGAGCTGATCAAAGAAGCTGAAGGCAAAGTCGGCCTGAAAGCGCCCCATGGGTCCCATGGAAAGTACGGCTGGCGCATTAGGAGCATTAGGAGGAGGGAAAGGGGGAGCGAAGCCAGCGCCGTTCACGAGCGTGATTCGCTGCATCCGCGGCGAACCCGGGCCACCGTTATTAGGATCGTTTGGTCCCGAATAAATCATGGCGCGGGGAAACGCGGGAAACCAGATTGATTGCGGATACGTCGGGATCGCGGGAGGAGAGGGATTTCCGGTCGCGGTGATATTCCCGATTCCCAGGGGCTCGTCGGGCCGCGCGAAGGTGAGGAATCTTGGGTCCAGGCAGTAGGACTCGCCGGGAATGATCATGCCCGGCCCCGAAAACATGACCCAACTGTTCGTGTTGGTGTCAAATCGCCAGGTGATCCAGTGGTCGGGCCTGCGCATCCCCATCGCGTCGATTTTGTGACCCGCGGATTCCCCCATCACGGCGACTTCGTCGTTGAGCCGCCCCTTGCGGGCGTATTCGCTGGCGACGGGGAAGACCGCGATCGCCCCCAGGAGGCCGACCGTGGTGATCATGATGGCGAACAGAACTTCGAGAATCGTCATGCCCGCACGTGGTCCGCTCGCTCCGCGAGCGGAACCGCTTGGAACGACACAATCGCGAAGGTTCCGCTCGCGGAGCGAGCGGACCACAGGGGTCTGTCTCATGATTACCGTCCTCCCTTTACGTCCTGGTTGCGGGCATATTCACGGGCGTTAAAGAGATAGTCGGAAAACGTCGGAGTCATTGGGAGCAGGTTGGGGTTGTTCGTGAAGCCATTGTCGGTGGTGGTGACCGAGCCAGTGAGGCGGGCGACGCTGACCCACAGGGCGTCGTTGTCGGTGATGTTCGAGTTGGCAGCGGGCGGAATGCCGACGCTGAAATTGAGGACCTTTTCGGGACGACCGACGAGGAAATGCGTGGTCCCCTGCGGGTTGCCACTGACCAGGCGGTATTGACTGACGTTGGTGTCCCAGGTGAAGTAGGACACGCTGTCGACGTGGCCATCGGGAGAAAACATGAGCAAGACCGCCGGCAGACTGGGGACGCGAGCAATCAGCTGTCCTACCGGATTGCTTTCTGTGAGAAAATTCACCCCCGTGCTGCCGAAGCCCGAGTAGTTGAGATCCACGCTGGTTCCTTGCGGCAGGGTCAGGGGCGCTCCGATTCTCTGCGGTATGCGAACGATCTCGAACTGATAACCGGCCAAGGGATTGGTATTGGCGTTGTAGAAGCCGTTAGCCGTGGGAGGAACGGTGAGGGCGGGCGCGATAATGTAGAAAAGGCCGTCAGCGGGATTGCGCCACCCAGTGAAATATGGACCTTTGTGATCGAAACGGATTTGAAAGTTGTCCCCGTTACCAATCAGCGTGAGCAAACCCCCCGGAGCATTCACGAAATTGATTCGCCAGTTCGGGCCGTTGGCGGCAGTCGCCAGATTGTTGCCCGAACTATCCGTGATCCACGCGCGGGACTCTAGAAAGTCTCCCGAATACGGGGGCGGCGTTTCGGCCAGATAGAACTGTCGGCTCTGCCACAGGGCAGGAGTTGCAGTCGGGTCGCCGACTGGTTCCCCCACGAACCAGACACCGCAGGGGCGGCCGGTGGTCGCGGCCCGAGACTTGGCCATGGCGAAGTACGAGTTGAGCTGCCGCGAGCCTTCGCGAAGCTTGGATTCGTCGAGGGCCTGTTTGAGCCGAGGGAGGGTGGCGATGACAAGGAGGAGAATGATCGCGATGACAATCAATAGCTCCAGGAGCGTGAACCCCCAGAGCGACCTCCTTTGCCGCCGCAGATTTCGCGATTGGAGGGTCATGTTACCTCGCCTCCAGATCGTGGTTCGTGATGTTGTCCTCAAAGCCGGTGCCAAGGGGACTGCCGGCCCCCAGGCCCGTCGAATAATCCACGCGGTACGGATCGGCGAGGAAAGTCGCTGCGGCTGCCGCACCGATTCGGTACTGCTTGTCGGGGCCAGCAGAGTAGACAAGCGGTTTTAGGGCAACCGTTTGGAAGATGCCATTTCGTGTTCTGCCATCAACTTTGAACGGGTCAAATGGGTCCGGCGTTGTGCTGTCTTGGGGAGTAGTGGCGGCGGGTGTAATGTCATTTCGGTATCCAGTGGGCCAACGGACAAATTCAATCGGCTGTCCCCATCCATCGAGCACCTCTTTCATTCCGTCGCCGTCGAAATCGCCTATTTCCGATGGCGAGAAATAGTCCAGCGCACTTTTTTCATTGTCTCTGCTTACTGCCAAGATTAAGTAAAGACACTCGGCACCCTCGTATTGAGGAGTCCAAAAAGTCAGATCGGGCGGAGTGTTAGGCGACAGACTAAGAGCACGACGAAGATATTGCTTGGATAGCGCCGGTCTCGGGAAAATTGGCGAATTGATGATTCCCGGAGGACCGAAGGGCATGATCAACGGGTTATTCGCCACGTCCACAATTTGGTTTGGCAATTCGAGGCGCTGTAGCTCGCGCATGGCGAGCAACCGATACTCCGATGCCCCCAGGTCATATTGTCCGTTATTGATTCCGTTCCATGGCTGGTCGGTGAACGATTCGCTATTGTCGCGGAATCCATTGGTAAGATTGTTGTCGTTCGCGGTCTCGGCATAGGGTTCGCCGATAGGCTGCATGTATGGCTGTCCGTTCGGATATCGACCCATCGGAATTTTCACCGCAACCTGCCGTGTCCGGTAGCTGTCGTACTTCTCGCCGATAATTTGATCGATCTTGGCGACTATCGCCCGAGTTCGGTGGGCCCTGGCTTGAGTCTGAGCCGTGACAAAGACGGGTAGCGCCAAAGCTGCCAGGATCGCGATGACCATGACGACGATGGTCATTTCAACCAGCGTGAAAGCGGCTCGTGGGGAGCGTTTTGGCAACGGGCGATGTGAGAGGTAAGTCATGGCGTTCTCCAGGGGACGCGGGGCGCTGGCTTAAGGCCTGTGGTCAATCAGCCGGCGACCTTCCGTGAAATCGGCCATGTTGTCGCTGTCTTCTTCGTTGGTATTGCCCATGTTGGGGAATGTCTTCACGAGCTGCTGCCAGTTGTTCAGCCAGTTGAAGTTATTGTCCACGGCGGTAACGGTTGCTCCAAAATTGCCATCTTGACCAGCACAGTGAATCTGGAACGTGTTGGGATTCATGAACGTGGTATCGGCGTTGACCGAGATATTTGGGCCGAGAGTGGCCTGAACTTTGAGGGCGTCGTTAAACGGCTGGCACACGCCGGCGGCGGCAGTGGCTTGAGTCATATGCAATCGATAAGTGCGGCTATCGAAGTAGAAGTAGGGAGTGTCCCTTGCGTAGAGCGCCGCATAAGAAGGAAGAGTGTCATTATCGAGATCGCGCACACGACGCTCATCAAACTCATAATGGACAAAGCGGGGATACGGCCCTGGGTAGACACCCGTCGATCCGGAGGGGGAACCGGGTTGCGGCGCGAAAAAGACATTAGGAGGACTGTTGTTGTCCGCAATAAAGTTCTTAAAGGGAGCTCTGGGGTCGTTGGCGATCAATCCAAGCCAGAAAACGATGGATTCATCATTCCCCAGTCGCCACGCAATGGCGTTATAAAAGAAATCCTTCTGGGCCTGGTCCATTTTCGGGTAGCAGCGGAGTAAGTGCCGTTCTGCGATGGTGCTGTAGCGATTGGCCGGGAGATAGTTCTGTCCCATGCTTGGCGGATAGTCTCCATGATCTCTTTTGTATTGATCAAACGCCGTTTTGAGCTGGCTGATTTCCACTCCGATCGCCGCGTTGCGGGCCTGGCTGACGGCTCGCATGGCGACGGGGATCAGAATCGCCATCAGGATGACGATGATCGACACCACGACCAGAATTTCCACCAGCGTGAAGCCGCGCTGTGCTCGGCGGGGGAATTTGCGGGCGGACATGTGAGGGGCTCCGATGATTTGCTTTGGTAGGATGGCCTTCCTAGGCCGTCCGTGTATTTTTGGGACGGGACAGGAGTCCCATCCTACGTTCTTGTTTTTTTGGGACTGGCTGGGAAGCCCATCCTACATTTGGGGACGGGACTGGAGTCCCATCCTACGGGGTTAGGCCAAACCTTGAATCAAACCGATGAGCGGCATGAACAAGGAGACGACGATGAAACCGACGCAGACGCCGAGGAACACAATCAACAGGGGTTCGATGAGCTTCATCAAACCGTCCGTGAGGGTGGTGACTTCCTCGTCGTAAACGTCCGCGACTTTGTAGAGCATCGTATCGAGCTCGCCGGTTTCTTCGCCGACGTCGATCATGTTGATCACCAGGTCGTCCGCCACCCGCGTGTTCATCTGCAACGCGTACCACAGGATGCACAGCACGCCGAAGGCAAACGCAGCCCCCACGAGCGGCATCGGACCCCCCATCGCCGTGGCGACGCCGGGAAGGCACAGGACCGCGAGCGGCAGAAAAGCCCCCATGAAAAACCACAGGAACGCCGTGATCGGATGAAAGCCCATCTTGGAATTGACCTTCATCGGCTTGGCGATGGTTTCCCCTTCGCGGATCGCGTCGGTGACCTTGGCGAACATCCGCTCGAACATGGCGTTGCCCGCCGTTTCGCGCGTGATGGTGAGCCCTTCGAGAATCGGAACGCCGCTGGCCACGAGGGTCCCCAGCGTCCGCGTGGTGCGGGCCATCGTATTCTTTTCGATCAGTCCACCCACGATAGGAAGCCGCAGAACAAAGCAATCGTATCCCATGCGGCCGTGCCTGAACTTGCGGAGCAGCTTGAGGAACAGCCACGCGCAGAGCGGGATCAGCGGGATGCAGAACCAGCCGTAGTTGACGACCCAGCGGGAGAAGTTGATGAGGATGACGGTGGGGACGGGGAGCTTGAGGCCGAACTCCTGGAACATCTTGTCGAAGACGGGAACGATCCAGATCATGATGAAGCACAAGATCAGGATGGCCACGATGACGACGACGACGGGATAGATCATGGCCCCTTTGACTTTGCGTTTCAGCGATTCGGACCGCTCCAGGAACTCGCTGAGGCGGCGAAGAATGACTTCCAGCGCGCCGCCGGCTTCGCCGGCTTTGATCATGTTGATGTAGAGGCGGTTGAAGACCTTGGGGGACTTACCCATCGCTTCGGACAGAGTGGCGCCGGCTTCGATCTCGTCCCCAACGTCGCCCAGGGAGTTTTTGAGGCGGCCGGGCTTGCACTGCCCTTCCAGAATCCGCAGGCTGCGGAGAATGGGGAGGCCGGCATCCTGCAGAATCGAAAGCTGCTTGGTGAACAGAGCGAGATACTTGCTGCCGCCGCCGCCGATGGCGAACCCGCGCCGTTTCTTGCCGCCCGGGCCGCGAGCCGTTCCCGCAGCCGCCTTTTTGACGGCGATGCGAGTGACGAAGTAGCCCATCTGGCGGATGGTCTGCTGGGCTTCTTCCTCGGAAGCAGCGTCGATCTGGTCCTTGATTTCCTGACCAGTCGCGTCCATCGCTTCGAATTGATAGGTAGGCATGGGGAGAGCCTTTGCTAAGGGGCGGCGTTAAGTCTTAAATTCGAATGACGAATTCCGAATGACGAATGAAAATCAGGTTCAGAAATTCGACATTCGTCATTCGAATTTCGTCATTTCCTCACTACGCTTCCAAAATCGTTTCTCGCACCACTTCATCCAAGGTCGTTGTGCCTTCGGCGGAGAAGGCCAGCCCCGCGTCGCGGAGCGAGACCATTCCAAAGCCAATGGCCGCCTTGCGGAGATCGTCGATCGAGGCGTTCTGCATGACCATGTCCCGCAGAACGTCGTTCATGATCATCAGCTCGAACAGGCCAACGCGGCCTTTATAGCCCGTGTTGTTGCAGACATCGCACCCGCGGCCGTGGAAGAACTTGCGGCCGTTGAGCTTGCCGGGGGTGAGGCCGATTTCGTAGAGCATCTCTTCCGGCGGCTCGACCTCCTCGCGGCACTGGCTGCAGACCCGGCGAACGAGCCTTTGAGCCAAAATGGCTTCGACCGTCGCCGTGATGAGGAACGTGGGAACTCCCATATCCTTCATGCGGGTGATCGTGCTGGGGGCGTCGTTGGTGTGGAGCGTGCTGAACACCATGTGGCCGGTGAGCGACGCTTGCACAGCGATCTCCGCCGTTTCCAGGTCGCGAATCTCGCCGACGAGAATGATGTCTGGGTCCTGCCGCAGGATGGCCCGCAGGCAAGCAGCGAATGTGACACCGATTTCATGGTCGATGGGAATCTGCACGATGCCGTCGATGTCGTACTCCACCGGGTCTTCGGTGGTGATCAGCTTGTCTTCCAGGCTGTTCAGTTCGCTCAGCGCGGAATAGAGCGTCGTGGTCTTGCCGCTACCGGTCGGGCCGGTGACGAGCACGATGCCGTTGGGACGGCTGATGACTTCGCGGAACTGCTTGAGCGTCGGGGGGTCCATGCCGACTTTGGTCAGGTTGAGCGAGACTACGGAGCGGTCGAGCACTCGCATGACGACGCTTTCGCCGAACATCGTGGGAAGGACGGCGACCCGGAGATCGACGGGGTGGCCGCCGACCGTCAGTTCGATGCGGCCGTCCTGCGGCAAGCGGCGCTCGGCAATGTCGAGGTTCGCCATGACCTTGATGCGGGTCGTGATGGCGAAGGCCAGGTGCCGCGGTGGGGGAACCATTTCGAAGAGGACACCGTCCGCCTTGATGCGGATGCGGAATTCGTCCTCGAACGGCTCGAAGTGGACATCGCTGGCGTGGTCCTTGATGGCCAGGAGGAGCACCATATTGAGGAGCTTGCGGACCGGGGCGCTGTCGGCTAGGGCCTCGATGCTGGTGAGATCGGTCGCGCCGCTCGCTTCGGCAGCAGCCGCGGCCTTCTTGAAGTCGGGATCGTCCTCAAGCTCTTGAATTGTTTTTTCGATCGTGTCCTTGTCGGAAGCGTACCAGCGGTCCAGTGCTTTTTTGATGTCGGATTCGGTAGCGATCACGACCCGGATGTCGTAACCGAGCATCTGCCGGAGCTCGTCCTGGATGACGATATTTTGCGGATCGCACGTGGCGACGGTGAGGCGGTTGCCTTCGAAGGCGACGGGAACCACGCGGTACAGCTGGGCCATTGATTCGGTGATTTTCTTCAGCACGTCGTGCGAGATGGCGATGTCCCCGAGCTCGACAACCTGCATTCCCATCTGCTCGGAGAGAGCCTGAACGATCTGCTCCTCATTGAGCATGTTCATCTCGTGAGCAATCTTGCCCAGGAGCGTGCCCGGCCGGGTCTGCTGCTCTTCGAGGAGCATCCCGAGCTGGTCATCGGTGATGAACCCCATGTCGACGAAGATTTGGCCGATTTTGCGGATAGCCATGGCTTGCTTTCTCTTTCGTTCCCTCGCTGGCGCTTCGGGTTAGTATCAGGGGGGATGTTTGAAGCACAGCGCCCCCCCGCTCGCCTGTCCCCTATTTCCTACCTAGTGTCCTGGCGGTCGTTTTCCTTGGTTCGGGTCGTTTTCGGGATTCACCGGCATTGGCTCGTCCATGCCGCTCCGCTGGAAATTGACGATGCGCTTGGCGAGCTCGTCCGGGTTGTGCGCTTTGGAAAGCACCTCCTCGATGATGCATTTCTCTTCCTTCCAGAGGCGGAAGAGATGGTCGTCCATGAGCTGCATGCCGAACTTCGCTCCGGTTTGAATCGCGGAGTTGATGCGGAACGTCTTGTTTTCTCGAATCAGGTTGGCGATGCCGGGGGTAACGATCAAAATCTCGTAAGCCGCGATGCGTCCGCCGCTGATCTTGGGGAGGAGCGTTTGGGCAACGACGCCGATGATCGACGTGGAAAGCTGGGTGCGGATCTGGTCCTGCAAGTTGCCGGGAAAGGCGTCGATGATGCGGTTGATGGTCCCTTGGGCGCTGTTGGTGTGCAGCGTGCCAAATACGATGTGACCCGTTTCAGCGGCCGTAATGGCGGACTCGATGGTTTCCAGATCGCGAAGCTCACCGACGAGGATCACGTCCGGGTCTTGCCGCAGGGCGCGGCGAATCGCCTCGGAGAAACTCGGAACGTCAACGCCGATTTCGCGCTGGTTGACGGTCGATTTCTTGTGGTAGTGGAAGAATTCGATCGGGTCTTCAATCGTGATGATGTGGTGATCGACGTTCTCGTTGATGTAATTGACGAGACTGGCAAGAGTCGTGCTCTTGCCGGAGCCGGTGGGGCCGGTCACGAGGAACAGGCCGCGAGGGCGGAGCACGAGCTTCGTCACCACGTCGGGCAAGCCGAGCTGCCCGGGGGTGAGCATGTTGTTTGGAATCTGCCGCAGCACCATCGAGACGTTGCCGCGCTGCTTGAAGATCGAGACGCGGAAGCGGGCCAGATCGCCGAAGGCGAAGCCGAAGTCGGCACTTCCCTTTTCCTGGAGCTCGCGCTGGCTGCGCTCGGGAGCGATGCTCTTCATCAGAGCGACGGTGTCGTCCGGCTCGAGCGTCTTGGTTTCGAGCTTCCGCATGCGGCCGTGGAGACGGAAGACGGGAGGCTGGCCGACAACGATGTGAATATCGCTGGCTCCCTGCTTCACGCAGGCTTGCAGAAGTTTGTCAATTAGAATCGTGGCCATCGCACGTCTTTCCAAAACACTAACCCACAGCGCGGTCATGCCCGGCTGGAGAGAGTGATGCGCTTAACGTAACCCCTTGAAAGAATGAGCCTCTACTTAACAGCTATTTGTCAGGTGTCTGTTCCAGACCCCGTCGTGTTTGGATAGCCAGCAACCTAATGAAAAGAAATTTCCAGAAGAAAATGCTGGTTGGAGGTGTCTTGGTTCGCTCGGAGGTTGGGATTGATGAGATATGTCTCCAAGCACGAGATTATTGGGGGACCTCGCGCGAAAGCAAAGGACGGTGAAGTTTTTCCTTGCTTGGGGTCAAAAGTTGTCCTGCTCCGTGCGCTTGGCGTTGCGATAAACTTCCTCCAAGGTGGTAATTCCTTTGAGCACCTTGTAGATCCCGTCAACGTAAAGTGTTTTCATGCCTTGGGCTATGGCGACTTTTCGGATCTCGACGGACGACTGGTTTTGGAAAATCATCTCCCGAATCTTGGCGTTAATCATCATCAGTTCAAAGATTCCCAGTCGTCCACGGTAGCCGCTCTTGCTGCAGTTTCCGCAGCCTTTTCCCTTCATAAAGTGAGCTTTAGCAGCCATTTTCGGCGTGATTCCGGCATCGTTCAGGACACTTTCTGGAAGCTGAAGAGGATGCTTGCAACGCGAGCAAACTACCCGCACAAGACGCTGTGCCAGCACGGCAATAACCGAGCTGGCCACGAGGTAGCCAGGCACCCCCATGTCGATCATACGTGTCACAGCACTGGGCGCATCGTTCGTATGTAATGTACTAAAAACTAAGTGTCCAGTCAAACTAGCTTGAATTCCCATGGAGGCTGTTTCTGAATCTCGCATTTCACCCACGAGGATGATGTTGGGGGCTTGCCGCAACATGGAGCGAATAATGCGGGCGAAATCCAGTCCGATGCTGTGCTTGACCTCGACTTGGTTGATGCCTGGGAGGTAGTACTCGACGGGGTCCTCGGCCGTAATAATCTTCCGGTCGGGCCGGTTGAGGGCGTTTAGAGCGGCATACAGGGTCGTGGTCTTTCCGGAACCGGTAGGCCCGGTAACCAGGATAATGCCGTTGGGGCGACGGAGGAGGCTTTGAAACTGGGCGAAGTTATCTTCGGAGAGGCCCAGTTGGCGCGTTCCGACCTTAATGTTGTCCTTGTCTAGAAGCCGCATGACCACGGATTGGCCATGGTTGGTGGGAATGACGGATACCCGCAAGTCCAAATCCTTGTCGCCCGCTGTGATTTTGATGCGTCCGTCTTGTGGGCGACGCCGTTCGGCGATATCCATTTTGGCAAGGATTTTTATACGCGAAATAATCGCCCCCAGCAGACGGCGGGGTGGGCTATCTCGTTTGTGCAAAATGCCATCGATTCGGTAGCGAATCCTGACCACCTCCTCGAACGGCTCAACGTGAATGTCTGAAGCCCTGAGCTGAACCGCCTCGGTAATCATAAGTTGAACGAGGCGGACAATCGGAGCGCTGTTTTCGTCGACCGCTTCCTGAGCCGAGATTTGGGACTGGGTTTCCGTTTCGGTGAAGTCGATGGCGGTGTCGGTGAACTCTTGGAGCACGGAATCCGCTGATTCACCTTCCACCTGGGTGTAGTACTTGTTGATCGCTTCCGTGATGCGGTCGCGAGGGGCCAACGCGATATCGATTTTGCGGTTGAGAATGAACCGCAATTTCTCAATGGTATCGATGTCGTAGGGATCGCTGATGATGACTTTGAGCGAGTCTTCCTGCTCTGAAAGAGGAAGCACGTTGTTTTCGCGGGCGACTGATTCCGGCACGAGCTCGATGATGTTCTCGGGAATCTGCACTTCGGCCAGGTTCACGAAGTCGCGCCCGTGTTCCTGCGCGACGGCCCGCATCACGTCGTCCGCCGAGCAATAGCCAAGCTTGATAATGCAATCCTGCAAGGACGTGTTGGTGTCCTTGGACATTTGGCGGGCTTCATTGATCTGGTCCTGCCCGATCAAGCGGCGGCGAAGCAAAATCTCGGTAAAATCTCCCTTACGGGCCATGACAAACTCCTGGCGAGCGAAAAACGCCCCATTTCTTCCGACCAAACTGGTGCGGCGCGAAGCGAGCGCACGAGAGCGCCCGAAAAAGTGAAGGACTACCGGCCTCTTTCTCTTTCGTCGCCAGCGGACGCCGCGGAGCGCGGCAGGAAACAGAATGTCCCACTCCCTATTCTAATTTCCCCAGAATTGACCTGCGATAGGGGAAGCGGAATAGCTGGCAGATTATCGCTGCTGCTGCCATTGGCGCAGGCCGCTTGCCAGCGAACTTGGCTCTTCGCAGCACTCGGGACAAGTGGAATCCGTTGGCGGGGGCTGGTCGTTCCGAGTCGCAACGGCACGAAGATCGTCGGCGAAAGACTCGTTGCCGGGGGTTCCCCGAATTTGTTCCCTCAAGGCGACGATTTCGGCGATTTGCTGGTCGTTCAAGGGGGGCAAGGCCACGGGGGGCCCATTCTCGGTAGCGGGGTTCCAGCCCTCGGCGACCGGCGGCGTCAGGTACGGATCGCTGGCAGCCGAAAACGTTGGCGGCGGAAGGGTCACCGTTCCCCGCGGGCGAATGTCCAGCGAAACTTCGTAGTGGACCAGGCCAGTCTGGATGGCCAGCGTACCTGCTGCCCCCAGCATCATTCCGCCAAAGGCCACAAACAGCATTTGACCCGTCTTCATAGCCGCCTCCGTGCAAGCCGCGAAAGGTGAATGACCGGCGGGATTATATTCCGCCGCGGCTGGCATCACCAAGACGAGTTTCGGCCTACGGCGCGACTTTGCCTTCTTGAAGCGTGACGTTATTTTGCTTGGCGCTCGTCCCTTGCATGCGGATGACTTCGAACAGCAGGTCGGCCTTCTTGCCGGCGGCGACGGTCGCCTTGAATTCCACGGTCTGATAGTCGTGGAGCTTCGGCTCGAGCTGACTCTTAAAGGTGATATGGCCGGGAAGGGTGCGACGGACTTCCACGTTGATATCTTTGCCCGAGTAGTTGCGAATCCGTTGGCTGAAGATTTCATGGTCTCCCCAGCCGACGAGGGTGGCATTTTCTTCCTTGAGGACTCCGTCGCCGCCAATCTTGCGAAACTCGCTGGTGCCGTTGATTTGCAGGATCAGGTCGCTGCGAGAGACTTTCAGTTTGATGAGCTCAAAGAGGACTTCCGGATCAACACCCAGATTCAGCTCGATTTTGTCCCCGATGGGAATGTACTTCACCGACTGCTGCGTGAGATAGGAGAGGCCGTCCCGGCCGTTGTCGCGAAAGACCCGCACGATGCCGTCTGGCAGTGGCGTCGTGCCGAGCTTTGATTCTTTATCGTTCTTCAGCAGATACATCCGGACGAGCTGCTCGCCGTATTCCTGTGGGCGATACCGGTACTCAATCTTGAAGGGAACCGCCGGCCCATCAAACGACCGCATCCGCTTGCTCCAGCCGTTGTTGATGGTTTCCGTTCCTTCGATCGTGTAGATGAAGTACTCACTCAGCCCTTCCTTGATGATCTCCTTGGGAGCGGCGGTGGCCTCGGCAGCGGGGAGCGCTCCCGCCGGGCCGTTGGCAGGGACGGTCAGAGCATCCTTGGCGGCTTTGAAGCGATAGGCTTCGCGCGAATCGCGATTCAAATTCTGCACGTCGGCAACCGGGATCTGCGCGAGCTGGGCGATTTTCTCGACGAGATTGATCGTGCCAACGACGAGGCGGACCTGTGCCTTCTCATATTCCTCGCCACTGTTGTTGTGTACTCGCACAAAGCCGTCGAAGCTCATCTGCTTCTCGTCCTTGTCGGCAATGCAGATGTAATCGGCGGACCAGGTAATGCCGCTCGTGAAGTAGGTAATCTGAATCTTGGCTTCGCCGTCGATCTGGCTGTGCACGTTCCAGTACAACATTTGCGGCTTGGAGTGGGGGAAGGTTGTATCAACCACTTCCAGCTTGTCGGCACTGGTCAGGAATTGCAGTTCGACGCTCGACGGATCAATGAGCGTATTGGCCCAGGAGAATTGCAGCGGATTGACTCCCTTCTTGAAGGTGACAGTGCGAGTTTCGCGGACGAGCGTGATGTCCTCGCTGTTATAGATCGTGAGCTGGACAGAATTGCGCGCGGGAACCGTGGAGAGGTCGACATTTTCGGCGCGCAGCGACGCGAAACCGCAAGCGATAAACACAAGTACGAGGAGCGCCTGATTCGTTCGACTCACGGTTTGATCTCCCCGTTTTCCAGCGTGATGTTGTTTTGCTTCGCGTTCCGTCCCTGGTGGCGGACAATTTCGAAGAGGAGGTCCGCGGTCTTGCCGGCTGCGACCTTGGCCTTGAACTCCGCGGTCTGATAGTCGTGCAGCTTCGGTTCGAGCAGACTGCGGAAGACGATGTGCCCGGGCCAGGTGCGGCGGACTTCGACATTAATATCTTTGCCGCTGTAGTTGCGAATCCGCTGGGAATAGATTTCGTGCTCGTCCCAGCCGACGAGACTCGAGTTCTCTTCCACTCTCACCCCGTCGCCGCCAATCTTGCGGAATTCGTTCTTGCCGTTAATCTGCAGCCACAAATTATCGCGGCTGACGCGGAGTTTCTTGAGCTCGAAGAGGACTTCGGGGTCGAGGCCAAGGTTCAGCTCGATCTTGTCGCCGATGGGGATGTATTTGACCGCTTGCTGCACGAGATACGAGAGACCATCCCGGCCGTTGTCGCGGAAAACGCGGAAAACGCCGTCCGGGAGCGGCGTCGTGCCGAGCTTGCTGGCGACGTCGTTCTTGAGCAGGTACATCCGCACGAGCTGCTCGCCGTATTCCTGCGGCCGGTAGCGATATTCAATCTGAAACGGAACTTGCTTCCCGTCGAACGACCGCATCCGCTTGCTCCAGCCGTTCTTGATCGTTTCAGTTCCCTCGATGGAATAAATGAAGTACTCGCTGAGTCCTTCCTTGACGATTTGCTTCTCCGCCGGAGCCTCGCCGGACTTATCCGCGTCCTTCAGCTTCGCTTCCCCCCGCTCGAAGAATTCGAGCGTCACTTTCTGGCGGAGTTCGTCGAGCCGTCCGTTGGTGAGTTCCTTTTTCGCATCCTCTTCCGAGATGCTCGCCAGCCGGGCGATTTTTTCGACCAGATTGATCGTGCCGACCACCAGGCGGACCTGGGCGTTTTCATACTCCTCGCCGCTGCTGTTGAAGACCCGGACGAATCCGTCCAGGCTCATTTGTTTCTCCTCTTTGTCGGCGATGCAGAGATAATCTGCCGACCAGGTGATCCCACTCGTGAAATACGTGATCTGAACCTTGGCTTCGCCGTCGATCTCACTCTGCACATTCCAGTACAACATCTGCGGCTGGGAATGCGGGAACGTCGTATCGACGACTTCGAGCTTGTCGGCAGCCGTCAGGAACTGGAGCTCGACGCTGGACGGATCGATCAGCGTGTTCGCCCAAGAGAACTGCAGCGGATTCACACCCTTCTTGAAGGTGACCGTGCGCGTTTCGCGGACGAGCGTAATGTCCTCACTGTTGTAGATCGTGAGCTGGACAGAACTTCTCGAAGGGACGGTGGATAGATCGACGTTTTCGGCGCGGAGAGGCGCGATACCGTACGCGATCAAGCAGATGATGAGTCCCGCCCGGATCAATCTACTCACGGCGTCACCTCCGCCTTTTCCAGCGTGACATTGTTCTGCTTGGCGCTGGTCCCTTGCTTGCGGGCGATTTCGAAAAACAGGTCCGTCTTTTTTCCGGCGGCAACCGTCGTGTGCAGCTCGACGGTCTGGTAATCGTGCAGCTTCGGCTCTAGCGAGCTCTTGTAAATGACGTGTCCTGGAAACGGACGGCGGATTTCGACGTTGATTGCCTTCCCGCTGTAATTGCGAATCCGCTCCGCGAAAATGTCATGCTCATCCCAGCCGACGAGGGTGGCGTTTTCTTCTTTGAACGCTCCGTCGCCGCCGATCTTACGGAACTCGCTCGTGCCGTTGATCTGCAGGATCAGATCAGTGCGGAAGGCGCGCCACCGAATCAGCTCGTGAATCACTTCCGGGTCGCGCCCCAGGTTGAGCTCGATTTTGTCGCCGATGGGGACGTACTTGATGGCCTGCTGGGTGAGGTAGGACAGGCCGTCGCGGCCGTTGTCGCGGAAAACTCGTACCATGCCATCGGGCAACGGCGTCGTGCCGAGCTTGGACTCCTTGTCGTTCTTCAGGAGGTACATCCGGACCATGGACTCGCCGTACTCCTGCGGGCGATAGCGGTATTCGATCTTAAAGGGGCTTTTCTGCCCCTCGAACGACCGCATCCGCTTGCTCCAGCCGTTTTTGATGGTTTCCGTCCCTTCGATCGTGTAGATGAAGTACTCGCTCAGCCCCTCCTTGATAATTTCCTTGGCTTGTTCCGCCTTGCCGCCGCCCCCAAAGCCCGCGGGTGCTCCCTTCGCCAGCGACTTGCTCAGGACTTCCCGCCGCAGCTCGCTGAGCTTCTCGACTTCCATCTTGGCGACTTGCGGCGCCGGGATGTTCGCAAGCTGAGCGATCTTCTCGACGAGGTTGATCGTTCCCACCACCAGCCGCACCTGGGCGTCTTCGTATTCTTCACCGCTGCTGTTGAAGACTCGGACGAAGCCCTCGAAGGACATCTCCGTCTCTTCCTTGTTCGCGATGCAGAGATAGTCCGCGGACCAGGTGATGCCGCTGGTGAAGTACGAGATCTGAATCTTCGCCTCGCCGTCGAACTCGCTTTGCACGTTCCAGTACAGCATCTGCGGCTTAGCGTGCGGGAACGTCGTGTCGAGCACATCCAGCTTGTCGGCGTTCGTCAGGAACTTGAGCTCGACGCTGGACGGATCGATCAGTGTGTTGGCCCACGAAAACTGTAACGGATTGACACCCTTCTTGAAGGTCACGGCGCGAGTTTCGCGGACGAGAGTGATGTCTTCGCTGTTGTAAATCGTGAGTTGGACGGAGCTGCGGGCGGGGACCGTGGAGAGGTCGACGTTTTCAGCGCGAGCTTCGAGGGTCAGAAACGCGACGAGTGTGGCGGCGCGGCAGAGCCTCGCGGTCGTGCGTTCCCAGGCGGAGCCTGGGAACGAGGAGTGGAGGGTTGGTTCCATTCGACTCACGGCTTCACCTCCGCCTTTTCCAGCGTGATGTTGTTTTGCTTGGCGCTCGTCCCTTGCTTACGGACGATTTCAAAGAACAGGTCGGCCTTCTTTCCCGCGGGAACGGTCGTGTGCAATTCGACGGTTTGATAGTCGCGGAGCTTGGGCTCCAGCAGACTCTTGTAGGTCACATGGCCGGGAATCGTGCGGCGAATTTCCACGTTGATCGCTTTGCCGCTGTAGTTGCGGATTCGCTCGGTCAGGATCTCGTGGTCATCCCAGCCGACCAGCGTCGCCTTCTCTTCCTTGAACACACCGTCGCCCCCGATCTTGCGAAATTCGTTGCTGCCGTTGATTTGCAGGATCAAGTCGGTGCGGAACGTGCGGAGCTTGATCAGCTCATGGATGACTTCCGGATCGCGTCCGAGGTTGAGCTCGATTTTGTCGCCGATGGGAATGTACTTGACGGCTTGCTGGGTCAAATACGAGAGCCCGTCCCGGCCGTTGTCGCGGAATACGCGAACGAGGCCGTCAGGCAGCGGCGTGGTGCCGAGCTTGCTGGCCACGTCGTTCTTCAGCAGGTACATCCGGACAAGCTGATCGCCGTACTCCTGTGGGCGGTAGCGGTATTCGATCTTGAAGGGGGACTTCTGCCCTTCAAAGGACCGCATCCGCTTGCTCCAGCCGTTCTGGATGGTCTCGGTCCCTTCGATCGTGTAGATGAAGTACTCGCTGAGCCCTTCCTTGATGATTTCTTTGGGCTTCTCGGCTGGCCTGGGGCCGCCGCCGGGCATCCCGGGCATCGCGCCTGAGCGCTTCATCATGTCGTCGAGGGCGAGCTTCTTGTTTTCCTTGTATTTGCCGGAATCCATCTTGGCGACTTCGTTCATCGGAATATTCGCGAGCTGGGCGATCTTCTCAACGAGATTGATCTTGCCGACGACGAGACGGACCTGGGCGTCTTCGTACTCTTCACCACTGTTGTTGAAGACGCGGACAAAGCCGTCGAAAGACATCTCCTTTTCGTCTTTGTCGGCGATGCAAAGGTAATCCGCCGACCAGGTGATGCCGCTCGTGAAATAGGTGATTTGAATCTTGGCTTCGCCGTCGATTTCGCTCTGCACATTCCAGTACAGCATCTGCGGCTTGGCGTGCGGGAAGGTAGTGTCGAGCACGTCCAGCTTGTCAGCCTGGGTCAAAAACCTGAGCTCGACACTGGTCGGATCGATGAGGGTGTTGGCCCACGAGAACTGCAGGGGATTAACACCCTTCTTGAAGGTAACGGCGCGGGTTTCGCGAACGAGCGTAATGTCCTCGCTGTTGTAGATCGTGAGCTGGACGGAGCTGCGGGATGGGACTGTCGAGAGGTCGACGTTTTCGGCGCGAGCTGGGACAGCGAGTAACGCCAGCAGAGCTGCGGCGAGGTAGAGCCTCGCGGTCGTGCGTTCCCAGGCGGAGCCTGGGGACGAGGATTTCGTGTGAATCATGGTTGTGATCTCCTGGATTGAGTGGGCGAAAACTCCATTACCACTCGTTCTTCAGGATCACGTTCAGCTTGTGCTCCTTCTTGTCGGCTTTGCCGTCTTTGGCTCGCGGTGGGAGTTTGACGTGGAACACAACCGTGTCGAAGGTGCTCTTCTCTTTGTCGGGGCCTCCTTCGAAGGTCGTCGCTTTGCCGAGTTCCCACTCCACATCACGGCCGGTGTCGCCGCGGACTTCGTTGCGGATATGCCGCAAGTTCTCGACGATGTCGAGCGTGACGGCTGTGTCCTTGAAGTTCTCGATCTCGTACTTCAGCGTCACTTCCTGATTGAAGACGTTGCCGCCGATCCGCTTGTTTTCGTTCTTATCGATGGTCCGCTTAACGACGACATCTTGCGCCACGCCGAGATAGAGCTTCATTTCGTCGTCCATCGGCGTGAACTTCCCCCAGTCCTCGCCGAGGAATGCCGTCGAGCCTTCGGCTCCGCCGTCGATGAAGATGCGGACCTTGCCGTATTGCAGCGGGGCGAGGCCAAGATGGTTGGCCTTGTCGTTCTTGAGCACGTAGTGCATCGGAACGCGCAGCTTGTTTTGAGCCCGGTCGAGGTAGTCGAACTCGGCCGGGTTGCAGGTGTAGGTCTTCTTGATCGGCACCTTCTCGTATTTCTCCATCAGCATCTCTTTGGTCTCGTTGAGGCCGACCGGCTTGAGGAACCGCTTGCCGAAACCGGCCCAAACGCCGGTGCTGCCGAACGATTCGTTGGCGAAGTTCTGCAGACGCATGTATTGCGAAAGGGTGAGCGTCGTTTCGTCCTTGGAGGCGACCGCGCGATAGTTGAAGCTCTTGTTAAGATTGCCGAGTAGATAGCTGATGCGGACACGAGCGGAACCGGAGTCGCTGCTGCCGACAGACCAGATGAGAGCCGCCTCGTTCGGCGGATAGCTGACGGAGAGGACCTTTACGTCGAGCATCTTCTCGCCGACGGGGGCGATGACGCGGAACACGATGGTGTTCGGGTCAATCTGCGTATTGGCCCAAGAGAAATCGACCTGGTTTTCCCCTTTCACGAGCGGGACGATCCGTTCCTCTTCCACGAGCGTTGCGTTGGCGTTGTCGAGTTGAATCTCCACCCGCTCGCGAACGGGGAGCGTGATGAGCTTCACGCGGGCCAGAGCGGCTTCGGGGTACGCGAACAGGCCGGCGAGGGAGCCGCCGGTAACCGCGGCGGAAAACAGGATCTTCTTGAGAGGCAACGACTTGCGCATGGCAAACTCCGGAAATTGAAAACGGCTTGGCGGGCGGAAACGCCCCGATGAGCCTGGCAAATATACGTCGGTCTGGAAGTAAGACGGGGAAGGTGGCAGAGTCGTTTCCGGCCTTTGAAAAAACTTCGGTCCGCAGCGGCAGCAACGATTTTTCGCCGATTGCAGCTTCCGTCCACATATTGACTTCTACAACGCTAACTTTTTCCCAGTCCGCATTTCGGTATGCCTGTTAGTTTGATCTCAAGAGCATGCAGGCGACAGAGGGTTCGTTTGCGATGGCTGCGGCGGGAGCGGGCTTTGCGGTCCTGGGTGTCGGAGATGATCTTGGCAACCCGTGTCAGGAGACGTGGAGCTGCTCGGCGCGAGAGAAACCAGGATTGAACCAAGGCGGCCGATGCCGTTCGGATCTGGCACACGGTCAACAACGGATTTTTTTTCCCCCCACAGGAGGTGGACCCGCGACAAGAACAAGTGAGTCAGCGCGGTCACGATCTGGTGCCGCATCAGTCCCACATACGAGCGGCCTTCAAAGTGATCGAATCCCAGCTCGGTCTTTTGGTCTTCAAAGCAACGCTCCACGCGCCAGCGATTGAAGGCCACATAGAGCAGCTCGGTCAGCGGAGTTTCTCGCGGTGCGTGGGCGATGAAGAACTTGACTTGCTCGGGCTCGAAGACACTCCGGGCCACCATCAGGTGAGCAGGCTCCAGCGGCAACCCGTGGCCGTCCTGGGGATAAAACCAGAGGTGCTTCGCTTCCCAAATCTGCGGCCCCTTCTCGCCGTCTTTGAGGCGGAACTTCTGCCACGGCTGGTCCCGCAGTTCCGGGCTGGATTGCAGGTGCTCGCGCACGCTCTGAGGATGCGGAGTCCCTCGCACGCAGCGCGGCGTCTTCCGCACACGCCCACGGTAAGCGCAGCGGCGGTAGGTACGATGCGTCACTCGCGGCTCCTGCACCCAACCCGTGAACAGGACAGGGACTTCGGCCACGTACTTCTGCTGACGCTGGCGGAGGGCGGTCAAGAATTCCCGGCTGTGGCCGTAGAGTTCATCGAAGGTGAGCCATTCAAAGACCACGCCGTTGTTCTTGGCCCGGTCATAGAGTTCCAGGGCAATTTGCGTCTTGGGCCGATGCACCATCTCGTCGGGAATATGGGCTTCCCGGCAGCGGGGCCGATCGCTCGACCAGCTTTCCGGCAAGAATAACTCGCTGTCGAGCAGGCAATGGAATTCGTCTACCGCGTAAGCCAGGTGTACCGTGACGACGCAGTTCTCCTTCTTCCGCAAGACGCCGCACCACTGTAACTGCACCCCTGGCGTCTTTTCGCCTTTCTTCGGGCATCCCGTTTCGTCAATAATGCCGATGCTCCGCGGGCTGGCGTGCTCGCGGGCCACCAGCCTCTGCAATTTGGTCTTCATCAACCCATGGTCCCAATCCAGCAAACTCAAAAACTGCTGCAACGTCCGCGGCGGCATCTGAGCCGCGTCCGCGATCGGTTCACAGTTCTTCCGCGGCAGGTCGGAAAGCTGGCCGCACACATAGGTACTCAAGTGCCCACGCGTATCGCTTCGAGAGAAGCAATCGTAAAAACGCTTCAAAAACCTGTTCAACAACGGTCGCAACGAACGAATTTGAGCAGCGTCCATGCCCTACCTCCTGAATGAGTGGAGGCGATAGTCTGATCCAAGACAACGAAAAACTCCAAGGCCAGTTAGCGTTGTAGAATTGACGCGTGTTCACATTATGTAATAATAAGTACAGTTACGCAGTCATGTTCACCCAGAGGAGGAATCCGATGCTCGCCCCACATCCCGTCTCCCGCACTCGCCGCCCGCTTTCGCCCCGCCGTTTGCGAATCTACTCACCACCGTGCGAAGCGAGCCATGCGCCGCTCCCTCCGTCGCGAGCCGTCCCAACTGCCGCTCCGCGGAGCGGCGAAGTGCAGTCCCTGGGACAACTCATGCCGCAAGTGCTGGCGCGCTACGGGATTGTAAAAGCGGAAAGCTAGCCCGATTCCAATTTGTTGACGCCGATTCCGCGCCCCGCGTAGAATCCAGTGGTGATGTCTTGATGTCTAAAAAGCCTCGCTGGCGGTAGGCAAGTGCGCGCATGGCTGAAGCGTTCGACCCGTATTACATCTGGCTCGGAATCCCTCCGGAGGAGCAGCCGGCGGACCACTACCGTTTGCTCGGGGTCCGCCGTTTCGAGAACAACGAAGAGGTTATCGTCAACGCTGCCGACCAGCGGGTGCGGCATTTGCGTAGCATGCAAACGGGGAAGCGGCAGGCGGAGACGCAAAAGCTGCTTAATGAAATTGCCGCCGCTTCGGGAGTTCTGTTGAATCCGGACAAGCGGAAGGCATATGACGCGCAGCTCACCCCCAAGGTCACCCCGGCGACCCCGCCCCCAGCGCCGGCTCCACTTCGCGTGGCGACTCCGCTGCCTGCCCCTCCGCGACCTGCTCCTCCCGCGCCAGTGGTTTCCCCGATAAGTTCGGGGGCTTCACAGCACCTTCAGGCAAAGTCGCGGAGCTCCAAGAACACGCCGCTCCTGGTGGCCATTCTGGGGGCCTGCGGCGTGGGCATTTTGGCCATGGTGCTGGTGGTGGGATGGCTGGTTTCTCGCAACCTGGAGGGCGGGCCGACCGTAGCAAAGCCGAAACTTCCAACCGGGAATCCCAGTCCTGGCCCGCGCCCACCTGACGTCAATTCCCCTGTTATCAACAAGAACAAGTCCACCATTCCTCCGAACGCGCCAGGTGAAAACACCACCAGCAAGGTCGCGCCCGCGCCCGTTCAACCAACAGCCGTTTCGTCCCCCGCGCCGCCTACCGTAAATCCCGCTCACCAAAGCAACTGGGAATATGGCTATGGGCAGGTCGATGGGTCGGGAAGAGTCTTGGATTTCCGTCCTCTGGTGTACTCGGTGATGACGAATCCCGACGGGACAAAATCTGTCCTGTGGGGCACAGAGCTCGCGTATTCCGACAAGAGTCCCATGGGTTGGATGTGTCTCCGTCGAGACGGAGGAGTCCCCGGGTACCACTCCCAGACCGTGGTGGTTCGTCGCTGGCGATGCCCGGAGAATGCCTATGTTGCGGTGAAAGGGGAGGTGCAACACGCGTCGATGCAAGGTGATGGGATTCACGCCTACTTGGTGACGAGCACAGGACGAAAAGTTTGGAGCGCCGCGGTGATGAATACTCAAGTGGCGATTTCCGCGGGGGAGTTTCTGTTGCCCCCCAATGAGACGCTTGATTTTTATGTCGATTGCCAGAGCAATCAGGCATTCGATCATTTCAAAAGTCATTTGGTGCTGGACGTGCGCTATACCCGTCGTGGGCGGGAACCAAAAACAGATCGTTGGGATTCCATCGCCGACTATCGCGATCCTTCACCGCCCCCGGCTGGTCAGAATGGCGTGACGGCCCGCTTTGTCCGCGTCGAATTGCCCGGGAACGCCAAAGTTCTCAATCTGGCCGAGGTGCAAGCCTTTAGCGGCAACGAGAATGTCGCTCTGAAGGGGAACGCAACCCAGAGTAGCACCGACTATGAAGGAGCGGCGAAACTGGCAAACGACGGAAACACCAACGGCGATTATCCGGCTTCCAAATCGGTCTCCCACACGAAGCTACAGGACAATCCCTGGTGGGAAGTGGACCTTGGGGCGGAAAAAGTGCTCGACAAGATCGTCGTCTGGAACCGGACCGATGGCGGCACGGAACCGAGGCTGCAGGGTTACAAACTGCTTGCCCTGGATGCGAGTCGCAACGTGATCTGGCAGGTGTCGCCTCCGGAGTATCCCAAACCGAGCAGCGAGTTCGCCCCGTTGGGCATCAATCGGGAGATTCCAGCAGGCGCGGAAACTGCGCGGCTCGGCAAGCCGGTAGACCTCCTGCGAGATGTTCGAGTTGTGCAGGGTGAGAGCGCTCAGATCAAGGACGGACGTCTTGAGACAGCCGCCCTGCAGCGGCGGCTGGCGAACATGGTGTTCGACTATGTTCCGAGCGGCGAGTATCTGCTCGACGCCACGGTCACGCGGACCAGCGGCAAGGACGGACTCATTCTGGGCATTACCGTCGACGGCCATCCCTGCTCGGTGGATTTGGAGTGCTTCGTCAATGAAGGACGCGGTGTGCACAACGGGCTCGAACTGATCAACGGCCAGAGGCTCATCTCACCGGCCTTTCCACCTTCCGCTTTGTACAAGGGAAATGTGCTGACCAACGGCAAGTCGGCCCGTGTGCAGATTTTCGTCCGCAAGGGCAACGTCGCCGTGCAAGTCGATGGAAAAATCCTCTTCGACTGGAAGGGGAACCCCGCCCAATTGGCGCGGATTCCGGTGACGCTGTCCGCCGCCGGTCCCCGTGTGGCGGTGGGGACCTGGGAATCGACGTATACCATCGAGAGCCTGCGGATTTATCCAATTCTCAGCGAGGGAACGGGCGTGGCATCCGCGGAAGGACCAGCCGCCGTTGAAACTTCCGCCAAGGCGACCGAAGTCACCGACAAAACCGGCAGAACCTGGAGCCTGAAGCCACTGGAGACGACCGATTTGATCTTCAACGTAAGCCGCAAACATCTGACCGGTTCGTTTCGGATGAAGAAGCGGGCTTTCGTCTCGGGTGGGCAAGGGGCTGACCGCGTGGAGTTCAGCGTTCCCGCGCCGAGCGCGTACGTCCTCGACGCCCAAATCACGCGCAGCGAAGGGGAAGACGCGATCGTCTTGGGCCTTTTCGTCGGAGACCGGCCCGTGGGCCTGGTCATCGACGGCTGGAGCCAGCAAGGCTGGCGTACCGGGCTCGAAACGTTGCGGGGCTTGCGGCTCAACGCAGACAACCACCCTGCGGCGATCAAAGGCAAGCAACTGACAAACGGCAAGCCCGCGACCCTGCGGGTGTTTGTCAAGCCGGACATGCTGGTTGCGGAGCTAGATGGGCGAAAAATTGCCGACTGGATTCCCGCCGATGGCGAACTGGATCGGCATCCAGACCATCAAACGCCGAATAACAAGAATTTCGCGCTGTGCATGTGGTCCTCGTCGTATGCGGTCGAAGCGTTGACGGTCACTAAGGTCGAGGCAATAGAAAAATCCCGCGCCGAAAAACCAATGGAGCTCGCCAAAGTCGCGGTTCCGGACGAAGCGGCCCTGGCGAAGGCTCGGGACGAGCTCAAGGCGACGTACGGCGACGTCGAACAAAAGGGGAAGAAGCCCGAGGAGAAACTGAAACTCGCGCAGGAACTCGTTTCCGTGGCGGCTTCGGAACAAGGGCCGGCGCTGCGCTACGTGTTGCTCGACGCCGCCCGGAAGCTGGCGGTGGAAGGACAGGACATCCGGGCCGCGATGGCGGCAGCCGGAATGATTGAGGAGGGTTTTCAGGGGGACGGTCTGGAAATCCAACTGCAAACGCTGAAACTCGCCGCCGCTGCTACGTTGCCAACTGGAACCTGGGAGTCCGCGGCGGAACTGGCGGGAGAACTGGCGACATCGGCTGCAGAGAAAGGGCGATTCGAAGTAGCGGATTCAGCGTCCCAGTTGGCGGTCGATTACGCGGCTCGAAGCAAGAGTGCGGACCTTAAGAAGACAATCAAGCAACTACGGGACAAAGTGGCCGCCCAGCTCAAGGAGTGGGAAGCCGTCAAAGCCGCGGAACAAACGCTCGCCGCGAGTCCCGAGGATGCCGCCGCGAACCTGGCGGTGGGGAAATGGAACTGCCTTCATCTGGGGGACTGGGAGAAAGGGATTCCTCAGTTGGCCAAAGGGGGCAACGGCAAACTGGCCGCTGCCGCCGTCGCTGAGAAGGAGGACAAGCTGCTCCCCGCTGCCGATGCCTGGTCAGCGGCGGCGGATTCGCTCAGCGGAGCCGAGAAGCTCGCCGCCCAGCGCCACGCCTTGGAACTGTATCAGGAGGCGAGCGAAAAACTTAGCGGACTGGAACAACTCAAGGCCGCCAAGCGCGTGGGCGAGCTGACGGAAGTCCTCGCGCAATCCGCCGGCGAATCGCCGAGCATCGGCGGAATGGTCCCGCGCTCCAAGCCGGCGAGCGACGTGCTCAGGTCTGGTCTGCTCATCCGGATCTACGCCAGCCAGCCTCCCAAGTCGCCGACGCCCGCGCTCGGGGTCATTCAGTCCTACGATGACTTCGCTTCGCAAAGAGAGCGGCTCGCCCGAGAACTGAACTATCCTCCCAAACGGCTGACGTTTGCGGGAATCGGATACATCGAGCTGGAAAGAGATGAGTCGCTGACCTTTCGTGCCCGCAACGCCACCATCGCGGTCGACGGCGCCAAGGTGATCTCCAATAATCCCTTTGGCACTGCGAGCGCCAATAAGACCAAGAATCCCAATCTGGTTACCAAGCTCCTGAAAAAGGGGAGGCACTCTCTCCAGGTCGTTCCGTTTGACGGGACTTCCGAGGGTCCGGAAATCAGCATCACGCGGCCAGGCGGCGGGAGCGTCATTTCCTATTCCCCCGTGGACCTGGATACGGAGCTAAGCCGGGAAATCTCCTTTCGGGGCTCGACCACCAAAGGGAAGTTTTCGCTCGGCGTCCGCTAGGGAGCGTCCTAGTTCGCGCTCTGGCTCGCGCTGCTCTCGTCGAACGGGTTCTCGAAGTCCTGCATCACCGTTTCCAGCGGCGGCGCGCTGGCAGGTGACGCAGCCTCTTCCGGCAGGACGTGTGCCGCCAGCGGCTCAGCGACGAATTGCTCGGTGGAGATGCTATCATCTGGCCTGACCACCACCCGCTGGGTGGAGATGGCGACGACCAGCACCCGAGTCCCAGGCTCGATGGCCATTCCGTCGCTCACCGCGTCGTAGCTCTTGTGATCGATGTCCACGACTCCGCCAGGCATCATCAGGCTCTTGGTGATCCCATGCCGTCCCACCAAGTGCTGCATCCCGAGATACGCTTCCGTCTGCGGCAAAACTTCCTCGGGGCTCTTTGGCAACTGAATGAGGATCATCCGGCCAATCGGCGTTTCGGGCCAATATTTCACCGCCAGGATGCAAGCGGTGGGCACGATGATGAGCACGGCGACAAAGGTCCCCGTGCCGTAGACCGGCCCGGCCATGAAGGCCAGCACGATGGCGGCCACGAACGACAGCGCCGCCAGCACTCCCAACGTCCCGCTGGATGGAACAAAAAATTCCAGCACGAGGAATACGCAACCGGCAAACAGCAGGAGCAGGGCCCAAAGAAGTAAAGACATAGGGTTCAAAGTTCAAGGTTCAAAGTTCAGTTCAGGGACTCAACCTGGAACTATGAACTTCGAACCTTGAACGTTCATTCCGCCGCTTTCACGAGGACACGATTTCCAAGCACCTCTGCAACATACACTGCGGTCCCCTTGGGAATCAAATCCCCATCGCTGATGACGTCCACGACTTCATCGCCGAAGCGAGCCTTGCCCGACGGCGTGAGCTGCGTGGTCGTGACTCCCCTCTTGCCGGAAAGATGCCCCCAAGCAACCAGGTTTTCGCGGCGCTGGATTTCGTCCAGCTCGTCTCCCTCCGGCGGCTGAAGGAGCATCTTGTTGAAGTAAGGAGTGTGGGGCAGGAAGCGGCGGATGAGAACAATCGAAATCACACCCCCTGCCGCGCCGGCTGCCACCATGAGCAGCGACACTGGCATCTGCCGCAACTGATACGAGTTGCCCGGGAAGATGAACGTCTGGCTGGCGAGCAAAATCGAAACGACAATCATGACGCCGCCACCGATGCCGAAAATTCCCGTTCCCGGCACGACGAACAATTCAACGCAGACGCAGGCCACGCCCATGGCGAAGAGCAGAATCTCCAGCCAGCCCGCCGTACCGTGCAAAAACTGCGACCAGAAATAGAGCACGAAGCAGACTGCTGAAATGAATCCCGGCAGACCGACGCCCGGCGTCGAGAGCTCGATCATCAGCGCGAACCAGCCAATGAACAGCAAGAGTCCCGCGATCCGCGGGTCCGCCAGCCACTCGACCGCCTCTAGCGCCCAGTTCGGGCGAACCACCCGCATCTCTTCGTAGGAGTAGCGGCTCTTGAGCTCGTCCAGGCTGCTGAGGGAGCCGTGGGCGAGGCCAATTTCGATGGCTTTTGCGCCGGTGAGTCCGCGGGACATATCGAGCGCGTCCCCCTGCCGTGTCCACTCGTCGGCGTCCTTCAGCTCGCGATGTTCTTCAGCCGAGAGGTAGCGGACCTCCCCGCTGGCGGGCCGCACGTAAGGAGCAATTTCCACGCGGGGATCGGTCAGCGCGAGCGGCAGCGACCAGTTGCGGGAAAGTTTCCCGGCGAGCTGCCTCAGCGGATCGCGGATGACTTCCATCACCCGGTCGTCGATGGTCAATTCTCCCGCCCCGCCGAGATTCGCGTCATCGGCGACGAGCAGCTCATCCGCTGACCAGGCGACGATCGCGGAGTCGGCGAGCGCCTGCCGCACGACGACGGCGACGGTGTGATACTTCTGATCGAGCTCAGCCAACTCCTGGGCCAGGCGAACGCTTTGCCCCGGGTCTCCGCCGCCGCTCGTGATCTCGAGCACGAGCAGATTGAAGTCGTCCCGCTCAACGTGCTCCTGAATCCCCTTGATGATCCGGTTCACTTCACGCCCATCGATCGGCTTGTCGAGCTTCACCAGAATCGGCTTCCAGCCGGTGTCGGGGGCTAGGCGCTCGGAGAGGCTGGCGACTGGAACGTCGAGCACCTTGGCGAGTTCCTCGCGATTGTTCGCCTTATGGCTCGCGAAGCTGAACTTGTCCCGCAGGGCCAGCCCCGACAGCAGATGCGATTCGCCCGGCTGGAAGACGGTTTCCTCCTTGATGATTTTTCCTTCCCGCTGCAGCGCGTCGCGCCCTTCGCCGATTTCGAAGCGGACTCCGTCGGGAGTCGTGATTTGAAACACCGCCGCCCGCTCATCGACGAGTCCGCGGGCCACCGCCTCGGGGACCGTCCGCCGCCGCTTGGCGATGCTGGCATAGTTGGCGATCACTGCTTCGTCCACCGTATCGGCCAGGATGCCGGCCGGGCCAAGCTCCATCTCCTTGGCCACGATGATCTGCTCGCAGGCCAGGACCGGCAGCACGGCGTGCCCCTTCACGGACTTCGGCAAATAGGCCACGGTCCGGACTGGACTGACTTGCTCGCTGGTCAGGAACTGGGCCAGACCCAGCGAGCGGCCAAAATCGCTCTGCTCCCCCGCGCTCCCGTCGGCCGCGATAAACTCCAGCACCAAAGCCGGCCGCGGACCTTGCTTGGGAAGGTCCAGTTTTTTCAGCGATTTCAAGACCTGCTGAACGCGGCTCTTGAGTTGGCCGTCCACGTTCCCGGTGATCGGCAGCGGAACTTGAATCAGAAACGCCCGCGGAGCCGGCGGACCCTTCGGCTCCGGAGGCGCGGCCTTCTCCTGCGCCCGCCCGCCGAGACCGCAGGTCAAGAGCGCCATGACCGCTGCCGCAGTGACGCGAACTGCCAGTCGATTGTCAGCCTTGAAACCAACCATAGCACTGCCCTTTCGTCTTCCGCCTTCCCCCAAGGCTCTTTTCCATGACGTGTTTCCCAGCCGGGACGAGTCAATTATAGGCGACCCATCCGCTCCGGGCACGCGCTCCCCGGCAAACACGAGTAAATCGTTGCCCCCAGGGAGGTTGCGCCTCCAAGAGGATTCGCGGCAGCCCCCCGATTATTGCGGAATCGGAGGACGTGGCGCCAACTTACCCCAGCTCCTTGATTGCCTCTCCGCCGTCGCTCACGATCGGATGCGGACGCCCTTGCGGGTCGGTCCACTGGTGGCTCAAGTCGATTTCGAGATGCCGATACACCGTCGCCGCGAGGTCGGCAGGGATGATGCGGCGCTCTTTGATGGCGAAGCCCTTTTCGTCGGTGCTGCCGATGACCTGGCCGCTCGGGCATTTTCCGCCGGCAGTCACGACCGACATGCAGGTCGGGTAATGGGTCCGACCGCCGGTCTTCGTCATCAGCGGCGAGCGGCCGAATTCTCCCATCGCGAGGATCAGCGTGCTTTCGAGGAGGCCGCGGGAGGCGAGGTCGGTGACGAGGGCGTGCAGGCTCTGATCGACGCCGGGGAAGAGCGGCTTCAGCCCCTTTTCGAGCCCGCCCCAGATCACGTCATCCCCGTGGTTATCGAAGCGGCCAAACACTCCGCTGACGACGACGAAGGTCACCCCCACCTCAACCAAGCGCCGCGCGAGCAGCGTCTTTTCCCCAAAGCTGGTCCGGCCGTAGGCGGCGCGGGTTTGCTCCGGCTCAAGGCCGACGTCGAAGGCCTTCTGTGCCTTTCCCGACAGGACCATTTCGAGCGCCTGCCGGTCGTACTGCGTGAGCCGCTCCGCGTCGCGACTTTCGAGCCCTCGCCGCAAGCCGTCGAACTGCCGCCGCAAGGCGTCCCGGTCTTGAGCCCGGAGGGTGCTGATTCCCGCGGGCATCTTCAGCTCCTTCGCGAGTCCCGTTTCCGCCACCGGCTCGTAAGCCGACCCGAGTTCCCCCGCGTTCCAGATATCGGAATGCCATAGCGACGGCGAAGGATCGCCGAGCCCGACGAACGGCGGCAGATCGGCATCGTTCGGCCCGCGGAACCGGGCCGCGATCGAGCCCATCGCCGGATACCGCCCCTTGAGCGTCCCCGCGGCTGTGATCTTGAGGTCGCTCAGAGCCAGCGAATTGCCGGTCTGCATCACCGCGGCCCGATGATCGTCGCTGGCGCTGCAATCGACCGAGCGAATCACGTTCAGCTGGTCCGCAATGCTGGCCAGCTTCGGCAGATATTCGCCGAACCGGAGCCCCGGAACCTTCGTCCCGATGGAACCGAACGGCCCCCGAATATCCACCGGCGCATCGGGCTTGGGATCCCAAAACTCAAGCTGACTCGGTCCCCCCGACAGCCAGAACAGAATCACCGCCTTGCGATTGGACTTGCCACCGGACTTTTCGGCCCCCTCCGCCTGCCGCCGCAGCACCTCCCCAGCCGACAGCCCCGCAATCCCCGCCAGCCCGCACTGCACAAACCACCGCCGCGACCCCAAGCGAATCAAATCCCGCCCCGGCTGAAAATGAGAACGCCCCGCAGCAGCCAGATGCTCGGCGCGATGATGAACGGATGCAGGTGTCATGTGCTCCTCTCCCTCTGGGAGAAACCGGGTGAGGGTCTGCGGATAGTTATAACCTGTCTCGCATCTTCCATGAACTCGAAACCGGACAGTTAAACAGGCCGTGCTGGAGCGAGAGGCTGACCATCCCGCTACAATGCCCACATGAAGTACAGCCTGCGGAGCCTGATGATTGGGGTGACGGTGGCCGCTGTATTCATTGGCCTCTGGGGGGAGAATTGGCGGACCTGCACAGCGCGGGCACGCGAGCATGCCCAGCAGGCAGATCAGCTCGACGAGCAGGCTCTCGCGATCGGCAAAAAGCTAATGACCACCCGGTCGGGTTCAGCCCTCATATACCCTAAGCTGATCGAAGAACGCGAGCGGCAGGTTCTTGAACACCGTTCCCTCGCCGCAGAATATCGCCAGGCCATTTGGCAGCCGTGGAAGCGGTGGCGGATCGAAGAACTCCCCCCGGTGGATGCCTACCCTTGAAATTCTCCATCCGCGATTTGCTGCTGGTAACGCTTGTCGCGGCTGTCTGTGTGGCGTAGTGGCTCGACAGAAACAAACTGGCCAACGAGGTGCGCAAGTTGAAATCACCGTGGCCTACTAACCTTCGGATTTACCCTTCCCCCGGCTAATTCCAAACAGCGGAACGCTTACCGGCCTTGAGCCCGGAACGGGCGCGCTAAGTCAGCCCCAGACCCAGGCGGCGCTTCGCCGCCGCAGGTCTGGTTACGGAATCAAACGTTACGAAAGCAGGAGGGGAGCGCGCTAATCGGTCGCGCTCAGCGCTCCCGGCGATTAGCGCGCCCCGTTGATCCAGACATTGTCTGACCGTAGCGTTGCGTGAGGAGGTGCGGCGGTGCGTTTGGCGCATGGGGCCAAAGCAGAAGAAGAAAAGGGGTCAGGCTTGGGTCAGGCTTCAAATCAGGAAAAAGTGGAGGAAAATAATCGCGGAAGAAAGGGCGCTAAGCTGGAGCTAGCTATTTTACCTAGAGGCTGCGCCCGCACAGGGTCTATCTATTCGATCCCCTCATGCCGCATTCGCACTATCCCGGCGGCCAGGTCATCGGCCTGCCCCCGAGCAAGTGCAGATGCAGGTGCTCGACGGACTGGCCGGCGTCGGGGCCAACGTTGGTCACGATGCGGTAGCCGCTTTCGAGGCCGAACTTTTTGGCCAGGTTGCGGCAGACGAGGAGGAGGTGGCCGGCGAGGGGCTGGTCGTCGTTTTCCAGGTCGGCGAGGGAGCGGACTTCCTTTTTGGGGATGACGAGGAGGTGGGTGGGGGCCTGGGGGTTGGTGTCGGCGAAGGCGAGGCAGAGGTCGTCCTCGAACAGGATTTTGGCGGGGATTTCCCGGTCGATGATCCGTTTGAAGATAGTTTTGGCGGGCATGCGCATTCCCTTAAAAAACGGTGATTTTGGTCTGGCCGGCGTGGGGCGGATTGCCTAACATCCGCATTCTAGCCTCGCTCGCACCTCGCGCTTATGCTAGCGGCAGCGGAGGCCGTTTCGTCAAGGAGGACGAACGTGAATACGCTCAAGTCTGCCGCTCTGGTGGTTGTTCTGGCCGGCGTTTTGTACGGCGTGTACGTGGTGCTGCACCAACCCCCCGCGGAGCCGCCGCCGGGAATGACCAGGGAAGAGGTGGAGAGGGACACCGCGCCGCTCGACATCGAAACGCCGGGGGAAGGGACCCCCCTTTCGGAAACTACCGAGAGGCGAGAAGAATCCCCGCTGCCGCTGGGAACGCCGCTCGGCAAGCACTCGCACGAAGATTCAAAGAGCGACTTCGCGCCTCCGGAAACGGTCGCCGAGTCACTCCCTCCCGCCCCCGATGCCGTCAGCGGCGACAAGAGCCCCACCCAGCCGGCGGGACACGATGCGCCGATTGCGGAAGGGAACCCGCGCACCAGAATCAATCTGACAGCCGCCAATTTCAAACGGGATTGGCTGAATACGACCGCGATGGTGGAGGACGGCAAGTTCCGCGAGGCGCTGGCGACGCTGACTCCGTACTACCGGAGCCCCGATCTCGATCCCGAACAGCAGGCCAACCTTTTGGAATGGCTCGACGCTCTGGCGGCCAAGGTGATCTATTCCAAGGAGCACTTGCTGGCGAGTGCTCATATCGTGGCCAGTGACCGGGAACGGCTGGCGGACGTGGCCCGCAAATATGGCGTCAGCACGATGCTGCTGGCGAGCATCAATTCGGATGTCGTGAACAACCCATCCGTGCTTGTCCCGACCACGCGGCTCAAGGTTGTTCCCGGCCCGTTCCGAGGAGAAGTCGATCTGGCCACGAATGAGATCACGGTGTTCCTCGGCAACCTGTACGCCGGACGGTTCCCGTTCGTCCTCGGCGATGAGAAGCCCGCGCCGGGGGAGTACCGCGTCCGCGAAACAAAGAATGAAAAGACCTACGTTGGGGAACGAACCATCGTGGCCGGCGATCCGAACAATCCCTACGGGAATTGGTGGATCGACCTGGGGAACAACGCATCCATCCACGGCAGCCCCGCCCGCAGCCAGCCCGGACCGGTCCGCGGCTGCATCAGCCTGAGCCCGCAGGACGCTCAGGACGTGGCGGCGATTCTGACGGTGGGGTCGAAGGTGATTGTGCGGTAAACCCCGAGCACCAAGTACGAGACTGACGGCCTCATTTGGTATCAGGCGATGACGAGTCCCCCGTCGGCTTTTTGCCCGAAGAGCGAGATACGTCCACAACTTCCTGAGCGAACACAATTCCTTTGTTCTTCAGTCGGGAAATGTTCGCGCTCGCCCCAACGATGGCCTCTGTTTCGGCACTGGGAATAGCCTTGCAAACAAAAGCATCGTCTGGCCCGCTCGTGCGCTGCTGGCTTTTCATTTCATCACCCCACACGCAAGGGACACTCGACAATCACACTTCCATTATACCTTAGCTGCAAAGAATAGACGCCGCTCCAGGGAAATTTGCAGTCCAAAATGCGGTAGGGGAGCAGAACCATTTCCAGCGGGTCGTCCCCAAAGGTGACACTTCGCGGCGGAGTACTGAAAACGAGGTGCTGGGTTTCTTCAAACACGCAGCAGATTTCGAGCAGGGCGCTTCCTCGTCCCTCCGTCAACACCAATACGCAGCAAAGTTCGGGCAACAGAAACGGCGGAGGACCATCAGCCGTAAGGCGCGTCAAGAGACCGAGGACATTGACGCGAAGCGGGTCCGCTGAACCGATTTCATAATCCTCGCAGAGGATCATGTAACGAACGATGGGATGAATCACGTACTATTCGCCCCCGCGATACGGGTTTGGGACGACTAGATTCTAAAGAACCGTTTCTAAACAAAAAGGCCACTCAACCCGCGGTCGAGTGGCCTTGGCAATTCAAGACTCCAAAGGAAGTTTACTTCTTCACCTCAAACTCCCCTTCAATCACATCGTCATCCGGCTTCTGCTGGCCGGATGCGGCACCGCCTTCAGCCGCGGCTTCGGGAGAAGCGCCCGGGCCGGCGGCCTGGCCCTTCTCGTAGAGGACCTTGCTGAAGGCGTGTGAAGCGGCTTCGAGGTTCTCGATGGCCGATTTGATGGCGGCGACATCGGTCCCCTTGGCGACTTCGCGGGTTTTCTCGACCGCTGCCTGCAGCGGCTGCTTGTCGGCGTCGGTCAGTTTGTCCGCATGCTCCTTCATGGTCTTTTCAATTTGCCAGGAGAGGTTCTCGGCGTGGTTGCGGGCGGTCGCCAGGTCTAGCTTCTGCTTGTCCTCGTCGGCATGCGACTCGGCGTCGCGGCGCATCTTTTCGATCTCGTCCTTCGAGAGGCCCGAAGACTGCTGAATCTTGACGTTCGCTTCCTTGCCGGTGCCGAGGTCCTTGGCGGAGACGTTGAGGATGCCGTTGGCGTCGATGTCGAACTTGACTTCGATCTTCGGCATGCCGCGCGGGGCGGCGGGAATATTCGTCAGATCGAATTTGTCGAGCAGCCGGTTGTCGGCCGCCATCTTCCGTTCCCCCTGATAGATCATGACTGTGACCGCCGTCTGATTGTCAGCAGCGGTGCTGAAGGTCTGCTTTTTCTCGGTGGGAATGGTGGTGTTCTTCTCGACCAGGGCGGTCATCACTCCCCCTTCGGTCTCGATGCCGAGAGTCAGCGGCGTCACGTCGAGGAGGAGCACGTCCTTGCGTTCGCCGGCGAGCACGGAGCCTTGGATGGCTGCGCCAACGGCAACGACTTCATCGGGGTTTACACCCTTGTGCGGCTCTTTGCTGAAAATATCCTTGACCAGCTTCTGCACGCGCGGGATGCGGGTGCTGCCGCCGACGAGGACGACCTCGTCAATATCCTTGGCGGAGAGCTTGGCATCCTGCATCGCCTGCATCACCGGCTTGCGGCAGCGCTCGATGAGGTGATCGGTCAGTTCTTCGAACTTCGAGCGACTGATGGTCACCTGCAAATGCTTCGGCGTTCCGCCTGAAATCGTGATGAACGGAAGGTTGATGTCGGTCTGCGGGAGCGAGGAAAGCTCTTTCTTCGCCTTCTCGCATGCTTCCTGGAGGCGTTGCAATGCCATCGGATCTTTGCGGAGATCAACTCCCTGTTCCTTCTGGAAGTTCGTGGCAACGTAGTTGATCAGCACTTCGTCGAAGTCGTCGCCGCCGAGATGCGTGTCGCCGTTGGTGCTGATGACTTCGAAGACCTTCGTCTCGCCGCTATCGCCGCCGCCGGCGACCTGCAGCACGGAAACATCGAACGTTCCGCCGCCAAGGTCGAAGACGACGATCTTCTCGTCCTTCTTCTTGTCGAGGCCGTAAGCCAATGCAGCCGCCGTCGGCTCGTTGATGATGCGGGCGACTTCGAGTCCAGCAATTTGTCCGGCATCCTTCGTCGCCTGGCGCTGGGCGTCGTTGAAGTAAGCGGGGACGGTGATAACCGCCTTGTTGACCTTGTGGCCAAGATACGACTCGGCAGCCTCCTTGAGCTTACGGAGCACTTTGGCTGAGACCTCCTGCGGGGTCATCTCCTGGTCGCCGGCTTTGATTTTGACGTAGTCGCCGGCCGCGCCAACGACCTTGTAGGGGACCATCTTCTCTTCGGATTCGACCTCGTTATGACGGCGTCCCATGAACCGCTTGATGGAATAGATCGTGCGGGTGGGATTCGTAACGGCCTGCCGCTTGGCGGGCTCGCCCACGAGGGTCTCCGCCTTGTCTGTGAAGGCGACAACGCTCGGCGTGAGCCGATTCCCTTCCGCGTTGGCGATGACTTTGGGCTCGCTTCCTTCCATGACCGAAACCACACTATTGGTGGTCCCGAGGTCGATGCCGATGATCTTTTCTCCTGCAGCCATTTCAGTGTCCCTTCGTCTTGGTGTTGGGTGGGTTGTTTTGTGAATAGCCGGCTGTTGGATTGTGGAGTAGCCGGGGAATGATTCGGTCTGTATTTCAAGCCGACGCCCTCATTTTGCAAAGTCTGTACCAGAGGAGAGCGTGGGTCTAGCGGTGGTTGCAACCTATTTCGCCACAAGAACTTAGAAATCACGCTCCGCTGAATGCTCCCCAGGTTGGGTTATATGGAGTCGGCCCTTCTGCCATTTTGACCCGGCAAAGTGGGCATTCCCAAGTGTCGTGCCAAATTGACATGGCTTGTATGGACTTTGCGGTTTCACCTCAAGGGTTCCCGGCGACTTTCTGGTCTTGTCCCCGGTTGTGACGCCTCTTTCTATCGTTGAAACTCCCTGTACGGCCGTTTGTTAGCTTCGGCCAATTAAACTGAAGTCTGTTCGTCCGCCCGACCTTTGACCCTTTGAGCGGCATCATGAGCAAGCAGAAAAAATCCGGCGGTTCTCTGAATTCCATCCGCAAGGAGTTGGAACGGCTGGACCGCGATCTTGTGAAGCTCGTTTCCGACCGAGCTAGGGCGGCTCAGCGGATGGCCAAAGCCCGGCAGTCGGACGGGCTGCCGCCGTACGATGCCCTGGAAGAGCAGGAAACCTTTCGCCGCATCGCCGAGCAGAATAAAGGCCCGCTCGACGCCGACTCGCTCCGCCTCATCGTCCGGGACATCCTGGGAACGGCCCGCACCCTCGTCAAGCCGGTGCGCGTCGGCTATCTCGGCCCAAAGTACAGCTACAGCCATCTCGCGGCGATCGACCGCTTCGGCGACACGCCCGATCTCACGCCGCATGCCACCATCAAAGCGGTCTTTGAAGCGTTGCATTTTAGCCAGATCGACTATGGGCTGGTCCCACTGGAAAACTCGACCGACGGCCGGATTGTCGATACGCTCGACATGTTCGCCCGCCTTCCCACGAAGATCACCGGCGAGGTGGAAATTAAAATCCACCATCACTTGCTCGGCAAGTGCAATCGCTCCGAGGTGGTCGAAGTCTACAGCAAGCCGCAGGCCCTTTCGCAGTGTCGCGACTGGCTCGCCAAGAATCTCCCTGGCGCGAAGACGATTGAGATGACCAGCACGGCCATCGCCGCCCAGATTGCCGCGGACAAGCCGGGCGCTGCCGCCGTAGCGAGCATCGAAGCGGGCATGCACTATGGCCTGAACGTCATTGACGCCAACATTGAGGACAACAAGAACAACATCACTCGCTTCGCCGTCATCGGCGGGCCGGAAACGAAGCGCACCGGCAAGGACAAGACGGCTCTGATGCTGGAAATCCCGCACAAGCCCGGCGCGCTCGCCGACGCCATGCTGGTTTTCAAGCGGGGCCGGCTGAATCTCACCTGGATCGAGTCCTTCCCCATGTCCGGCAGCCGGAACGAGTACCTGTTCTTCATCGAATTCGAAGGGCACGCCGGCGACAGCAAGGCGAAGAACGCCCTTAATGCCCTTCGTCGCAAGACAGTGCGGCTGGAGGTGCTGGGAAGTTATGCCCGGAGTGAGCCGAAGGAATAGGCAACGGCGGACAATTTGCATCCGAGACCATGCTCCGTTAAGTTAAAAGAACCACGGTTCGGATGACGAACATGTCTTCAGCTCCTCCTTCCATCCCGACGATTTTCCCGCCCCTTTCTGGCGATGGCGGTTCTTTCCCGCATTTGACCGTTGCCGAGTACCACCGGCTCGGGGAAGAGGGAGTTCTCGGAGAGGACGTGGAACTCTTGGAGGGACTCGTTGTCAAAAAAATGCCGAAGAATCCCCGACATGTGACAGTCGTCAATCGGCTGCGGCGGCTGCTCGAGGCAATGCTGAAAGGGAAGTGGGAAGTAAGGTCACAAGATCCGGTGACTTTTTCGGCCAGTGAACCTGAGCCGGATATCGTTGTCGTTCGTGGGGTTGAAGAAGACTATGCCAATCGGCACCCGGGGCCAAATGACGTGGGACTGCTTGTGGAAGTCTCCGATTCGACGCTCCATCGCGACCGGGGCGTAAAGAAGCGCATTTACGCCAAAGCCTGTATCCCCGCATATTGGATTGTCAATCTCGTCCACAATCAGATTGAAGTTTACACACAGCCGAATGATCAGGGAGAGAATCCCGATTTTGCGGGGCGAGAAATCCATGGCGCGGCCGCACAGATTCCTGTCATTCTGGATGGGGCGAGAGTCGGTACTTTGGCAGTCAACGAGATTCTCGGTTAGCCTGACGAGGGTGCCATCGCAGTCCGTATCTTGAAGCGTGAAATCGTGTCCACCGCAAATCTCCCATCGTCGTTTCCCTCGGACCCGCCGCTGGCCGAATATGATGACTTTTGGCGAGTGTCGGTCGAGCAATACGATGAAATGGTGCGAACGGGCATCCTGACGGATGGAGACCCCATCGAGCTCTTGGAAGGCTGGATGGTCCGAAAGATGACGACAAATCCTGCTCACAACTTTGTTACCCAGAACTTACGCGATCTGATCGACGCATTGCATTTGAATGGATACGCGATCTCAACCCAGGGGCCGATTGCCACGTCGGATAGCGAGCCCGAGCCGGACCTTTCCATCGCGCGAGGCACTCGCCATACGTTTGCTCAAAGGCATCCAGGTCTCGGAGAGATGGTGCTGGTGGCCGAGGTCGCGGATTCTTCGTTGAACCGAGATCGGACTTGGAAGAAGCGAATCTATGCGAGGGCAGGAATTCCGGTCTACTGGATCATCAATTTGGTGGACGATCAGATTGAAGTCTTTGTCGATGCGACTGGACCCGAAAAGACGCCCGCGAGTTATGGGGAGCCGCAGATCTACTCTCGCGACAGCGTCATTCCAGTCGTGATCGACGCAGTCAAGGTCGGCGACCTTTCTGTGAACGACATTCTCCCGCCGAAGCAATAGCTTCAAATGCCGAGATTTGCCCTTCGCTACCGGGATTCTTCCCCGTAGAATTCTGCCATGACGACGGCAGTGTTGCCGGAAGTCGCCGCAGCCGAGAGGATGCGGCGACTGCAAAGATTGCTGTGGAAAAGTGAAGGCTTTAGCGAAGCGGCAGCAGAACTGGCCGCGGGACGCCCCGCCACATTCGACGGAGCCTGGGGCTCGAGCTGCGCGCTGCTGGCCGCATCGCTCCAGCATGTGCCGCAAAGCGAATGTCTCGTCGCCGTTCTGCCATCGCAGCGTGAGGCGGACGAGTTTACCGCTGACCTGGAGCTGTTCACCGCGGAGCGGCCGCTGCTTTATCCCGCTTGGGAACGTGACCCCGACGAACAGGTCGTCCAGGAAGAGAGCTTTGGCGAACGACTGCGGACGATCAAGACGCTGTTGCACTCACTCCCTCTCCCTTTGGGAGAGGGCCGGGGTGAGGGTGGATCGCCCTTAAGTCGATCGTCCTTCAAGAGAGAAGAAGACCCTCACCCTAACCCTCTCCCAAGGGGAGAGGGGACAAAGCTCCTCGTCACCTCCATCCAAGCTCTGCTCCAACCCACGACGCAGCGCTCGACTCTCGAATCCGCGACTCGGAGCCTGGCGGTCGGAGACCAGATTGAAGTCGAGCCTCTTCTCCGCTGGCTGACCGAACGCGGCTTTCATCACACCACTGCCGTCGAGCTTCCCGGCGAGTTCTGTCATCGCGGCGGAATTCTCGATATCTTCGCACCCGATTGGTATCAGCCGATTCGCATCGAGCTGTTCGGCGACGAAATTGAATCCATCCGCCGGTTCGATGTCTCCTCGCAGCGGAGCCTCGAGAAACTCACGCAGGCGAACATTACTGTCCTCGCAGGCGCGACAAGCGACCGGGGGCATCTGGCCGACTACCTTCCCGCCAAGTCGTGGTTCCTGCTCGTCGAGCCAGGCCGAATCCAAGAAGAAGGCCGGAATTACCTACAGCGGGTCGAGAAACATGAACAGTTCCACTCCGTCGCCGGCGTTCTCGCCGAATGCAGCCGCTTTGCCGTCGCCACGACCGGCTCCATCCTCGAAGGAACTTCTGGCATCTCCTGCCATCTCCCGATCGACTCCGTCGAGCGCTTCAGCGGCGACATCGGCAAAGTCAAGGATGAGCTGGATCGGCTGGGAGAAGGGCAGGAGGTCTTCGTCATTTCGCAGACCGAAGCGGAAGTCGAGCGGCTCAAGGAAATACTGCTGACGACCCACTTGGCGGCGACTGGCAAGTTGCACTTTGCGCTCGGTAGCTTACGGGAAGGTTTTCGGATACGTGGAATCCAGAGAGATGAGAATGAAGGGCAGGCTGGAAGCCTACCCCACGAGGGGATGGTCCTCATTACCGGTGGCGAACTGTTCCATCGCGGCGAGCTGCGCCGGCTGCCGCGACGACGTCTCGGCAAGGCGATTGACAGCTTCCTCGATCTCCGCGAGGGAGACCTTGTCGTTCATCTGGCCCACGGCATCGGTCGCTACCGCGGCTTGCGGCTCATCGAGAAGCAAGGTCAGGCCGAAGAACACCTGGAAATCGAGTTCGACGGCGGGACGAAGATCTTCGTCCCCGCGGTGAAAATCGACCTCGTCCAGAAGTATGTCGGCGGCACCAAGACCCGCCCGTCGCTCGCCAAAATCGGGGGCAAATCCTGGCTCAAGCAAAAGCAAGCGGCGGAAGCGGCGGTTCAGGACCTCGCAGCCGAAATGCTGGAAATGCAAGCCATCCGGGCCTCGCGCCCCGGCATCTCGTTCGGGCCAGATACCGATTGGCAGCGGGAATTCGACCGCAGCTTCCCCTACACCGAAACGCCGGACCAGCTCACCGCGATCTCCTCCATCAAGCACGACATGCACCGCCCGCGACCGATGGACCGCCTGCTCTGCGGCGATGTCGGCTTTGGCAAGACCGAAGTCGCCATGCGGGCGGCTTTCAAAGCAGTCGATAACGGCCACCAAGTCGCCGTCCTCGTGCCGACCACGATTCTCGCCGAGCAGCACTTCCACAGCTTTCGCGAGCGGATGGCGGAATTCCCCATCGACATCGAGCGGCTCAGTCGCTTCTGCCAACCGCACGAAGAACGGGAAACGATCGCGGGGCTGAAGTCAGGCCGAATCGACATCGTCATCGGCACCCACCGCCTCGCCTCGCAGGACGTGCAGTTCGCGAACCTGGGGCTGGTCGTCATCGACGAAGAACAGCGGTTCGGCGTCGATGTTAAAGAGCGGCTGAAAATGCTCCGGGCCACGGTGGATGTGCTCACGCTCTCCGCCACGCCGATTCCCCGGACGCTTCACATGTCCCTCGTCGGCGTGCGGGACATCTCGAACCTGGAAACGCCCCCCGAAGACCGCCTCGCGGTTGAAACCAAAGTCACCCGCTGGAACAACGACCTGGTCCGGCACAGCATCCTCCGCGAGCTGAGCCGCGGCGGGCAGATTTACTTTGTCCACAACCGGGTGAACGACATCGAGCTGCTGGCGAACAAGCTCCGGATGATCGTGCCGGAAGCTCGCATTCGGGTCGGCCACGCTCAAATGGCGGACGATGAGCTGGAGCAAGTGATGGTTGATTTTGTGGAGCATAAGTTCGATCTACTCTTGGCGACGACGATCATCGAGAGCGGCCTCGACATCCCCAATGCCAACACGATCTTCATCGACGAAGCGGACCGCTACGGCCTGGCCGACTTGCACCAGCTTCGCGGGCGCGTCGGGCGATACAAGAACCGGGCCTACTGCTATCTGCTGATCGATCCGCACAAGCACATCACGCCGAATGCCGCCCGCCGGCTCAAGGCGATCGAAGAGTTCAGTGAAATGGGCTCCGGCTTTGCCATCTCGATGCGGGACCTCGAAATTCGCGGAGCGGGGAACCTCCTCGGCACGCAACAGAGCGGGCACATTGCCACCGTCGGCTACGAGCTCTATTGCCAGCTTCTGGAAAACGCGGTCCGGGCATTCAAGAAAATGACGCCGCGGCTCACACTCGACGTGGATATCAATCTTCCCGGCGACGCGTTCCTCCCGCCGGACTATGTCGATGACATGCGGCTCAAGATTGACCTCTACCGCCGCCTCACCCGCGTAAGCAGTTTCGACGAGCTGGCCGATTTTCGCAGCGAGCTTGTCGACCGCTTTGGCGAGCCGCCGCCGCCCACAGTCCGTCTGCTCGACCTCACCGAGTTAAAAATGGAAGCTGCCACCTGGTCGGTGAATGCCATCTTCCTCGAACAGCAGTTCGTGGTCTTCCGCTACAGCGACCGCGGCCGCATCGAGCAGTTCGCCCGCAATCACAAGGGGCAAGTCCGAGTCGTTGACGACAAGAGCGCCTATCTGCCGATTCCCAAAGGACTTACAAAGCCGTCAGAAATCCTGCGGCTGGTGAAATCGGTCTTGCGGGGGGGGAAATGACGCGGCTACAATCCCGCCCCCAAGGGAGTCCGCGCCCCGACTGCGCGGACCTGCCGGCACACGGACGTGCGGGCTTCATTCTGGCGAGGAATTTGTGCTGCACCGCGCATTCATTATTGCCGCTCTCTGTCTGACCTTCGCGGGCGTTGCCGTCAGCCAACAGAACGCAGGGCCGCAAGATCAGCCTCCCCCGAGTCCCTTCCGAGAAGGACGGGAAGATCCGTACTTTCCCAAGGGGACTTCGCCGCAGCGCTTTCCCATCGTCAACCAGCCCGCCCCGCCGCCGAAGCTCAGCAACTTTGGCGAGGAACCCGCGGATCGTCCCCCACCCGGCATTCGTGAACCCGTGCTCCGGCTGCCGGCTGTTGAAGGTCCGGCGGAGGGTCAGGAGCAAGGAGGACCAGGCGAGCTTGGCGACCGCTTTCGCCCTGGGGAAATTATTGCCAGAGTTGGCGATGAAGTGGTCCTCTACGGAGAAGTCGCGTGGCTCATCGATCAGGATCTCGTGGGGGTCCGCGACAAGATCAAGACTCCCGCGGACCTCGAACAGATCAACAAGTACCGCGAGCAGCGAATCCGCAACATCACGAAGCAACTGGCGGAGAAGAAATTGCAATATCTGGAGTTCCGCCGGGGCATGGCCGACACGCTGAAGGAGGCGGACAAGCGCGCCCAGGCCGAAAAAGATATTGCGAGGAATGTGCAGAGCGCCTTTGACAGGGGACTCGAAGAAACGCGGCAGAAAATGGAGAAGGCGACCCGCGAGGAAATGGCGGAGCTGATGGCCTCCGACATCGTTCTTCCGCGGCTGGCGCTGATGATGAAGGAAAACAACCTGCAAACGATGGCTCAGCTTGATGAACACCTCCGGACCTTTGGCTCGTCGCTGGATAAGCAAATCGCCATGTTCCGCGAGCATCATCTGGGGCAACAAGCCATCGTCAAGAAAATCGGCAAGCCCCAGGAGCTCACGCACAACGAGCTTAAGGACTACTACGACAAGCACGCCGACAAATTCGCCGTCGCCGCCAAGGCCCGCTTCGAGCTGCTCAGCGTCTATTTCAGCCGCGTGGAAGGCCGCACCGCGGAGGACAAGCGGAGAGCCGCCTTTAAGCAGATCACCGGCATGGGAAACGCAGTATTTCTTGGCAGTCCCTTTGCCGAAGTCGCCAAGAAATTCTCTCACGAGGCCAATGCCTCACTCGGCGGACAATACGACTGGCTGAGCAAAGGAAGCCTCGCCTCGGAAAAGATCGACGAAGCCGTCTTCTCGATTCCCGTTAACCGACTCAGCGAGCGACTCGAGGACGAGCGCGGATTCCACATCGTCCGAGTCTTGGAGCGGCAGGAGGCCCGGCAGATTCCTTTCGAAGAAGCCCAGAAGGACATCAAGGAAACGATCAACAAGGAACGCCGCAGCGCCAAGGTCAAAGCCATCCTGGAATCCCTGAAGAAAGGGACCACCATTTGGACCATCTACGACGACGAAGATGCGGCGGCCAAAGAGAAAGCAGCCAAAGCGGCAGCGGAAAAAGAGGAAGTGGAGAGATAGCCTCTCACTTCGGCAGCGGCCAAAGACGCACGGAATGGTCCCAGCTTCCCGAGGCGGCGAGGCGGCCACTCTTGGAAATGCTCACTTTGGTAACGCAGCCGGTGTGTCCTTCGTAAGTGTGCAGGTGATCGCCGTTTTCCACGCTCCAGAGGCGAACGTTCTTGTCGAGCGCTCCGGTCAGGCAGCGCTTGCCATCGGGAGAGAACGCCACTCCTTCGACGCGGGTGCCGCCGTGACCCGTGAAGGTTCTTGACGGTGCTCCCTTTTCGAGGTCCCACAGAATGGCCGTCGCGTCCCAGCCGCCGGAAAGCAGACGATCTCCTTGCGGCGAAAATGCGACGGCAACGGCTGCCTGGCTGTGCCCCTGGAGTTCTTTTTTGACCACCATTTTTTCGAGGTCCCAGAGGCGGATATAGGGATGATCCCCCGCAACCGCGGCGGTCTTGCCGTCGGGCGAAATCGCCACGCTCCAGATGCGGCCGTAATGAGGCGGGTCGAGTTGTTTGAGGGCTTTGCCGGTTTTCGCGTCATAGAGAATGCAGGTCTTGTCCCAACTGCCGGTCAGGATCCGGCTGCCGTCAGAGGATACAGCAACCGCCCCCACGCGATTGGTATGCCCGAGCAGCGTGGCCACTTCCTTGCCGCTGGCGGCGTCCCAAATCTTGGCCGTGTTGTCGCTGCTCGCGGAAACCAGGCGGCTGGAATCGGGATACCAGGCGATGGTGGTGATGGCGTTCTTGTGGCCGTCGAGCTTCTTGTGGAGCGAGCCGTCCTTCACGTTCCAGATGCGAACGGAGAAGTCCGAGCCCTCGGTCCAATTTCCTCCCATCTCCTGCCCCCCGCCGCCGCTGGCGAGATATTTCCCATCGGGGGAAAACGCGACGGCCCAGACAATGTCGCGGTGATCCTCCCAAATCCGAATCGGGCTGAACTTTCGCTTTTGCAGCGTCTTGAGGAGCTCGCTCGCCCGGTAGCGAAGCTCCAGGTCCTTCGCCGATTGCGACGCTTCGTAGACGCGGTCCCAGGCTGCTTCCCCGATGTTGACGAGGCGTCGTCCAGCCGCCTCGCGAAGGTCATACGACTCGCTGCTGAGATCCTCCACGAGCCGTTCGACCTCCGCCACGACCTGCGGGGAAAAGGGCTGCGGCTCCTCTTCGAGTTCCTGGGCGCGCGCAGCCGCGGCAAGGGTCAGGAAGAACAGAAAGAGAAGGCGGGAGGGGGACACGGAAAACACGGAGGACACGGCGGCGACAGTTTTGGCGAGGTGCGTCATGGGAGCTACGGAGTTACGCCCTTCATCATAGTCCACGCGATGGGTCGAAACATCAGCCAGGCTCTCCGCTGGATGACTCCCAGGAACGCGCGCGTTACACTTGCGAACCGACAAATCTTCCTCTTCCCGGAGCCGCCCCATGCGCCGCACAATCTTCCTAAGCCTGGTCCTCTCGATTGGTTTGCTTCCTCGTTTCGTTTCCGCTGCCGACGAACTGCCAGCCGCGGACAAGGCGAAGACGGTCGAAGTACTCCGAGTTCCTGCCTACTGCGAAGGAGTGGTCTTCGACCACGCAGGGAACGGCTACATCTCCTGGGGGAAGGCGATCACCAAGTTCTCCCTCGACGGCAAGCACTCCGTCTGGGCCGAGCCCGGCCAGCCGAACGGCCACAAGATTCTGGCGGACGGCACCCACCTCGTCTGTGACGCCAGTCACCATGCGGTCTTGCACCTTTCCGCCGACGGCAAATCCCTCGAACACGCTGCCAAGGAATTCGAAGGAAAGGAGCTGCTCGGCCCCAATGATCTCACACTCGACACGGCAAACGGCGGGTTCTATTTCAGTGATCCCGGGGGAAGTGGCAAGGACAATCTCATCGGCCGGGCCCACTACGTGGACAAAGCCGGCAAAGTACACCTCGTAGATAAGGGGCTCGCCTATCCCAACGGCATCGTCCTCACCCCCGACGGCAAAAAGCTCTACCTCGCCGAAAGCCAGCTCAACCGCGTCCTCGTCTACGACGTTTCGGCTCCCGGGAAAGTCGGCGAGCGGAAGGTCTTCGCCAAGCTCCCCAACCATCCCAACGGCGACTTTATGCAAGCCCAGCCCGACGGAATGTGCCTCGACGCAGCCGGCAATCTCTACGTCGCCCACTACGGGATGCAGAAAGTCGAAGTCCTCAGCCCGGAAGGCAAACTGGTCCGCCAGTACGACGGCGGCAACGTCACCACCAGCAACGTCGCCTTTGGAGGCCCCAAGCACGACCAGCTCTTCATCACGGGCGGCATCGGCAAGGAGTCCGGCGAGGGAGGACTCTTTCGCATCGACCTTGGGGCGAAGGGACTTGTGATCCTGCCCGCGAAGAGCAAGCCCTAGCTAGCTAGGTGCTCTGTCTCGTGGGGTAGGCTTCCAGCCTGCCCGACATGTTGATAAGGAGGGGCAGTGATGGCCCACTTTCCCAAAATATGGAAGTTGTTCGTACCGCGTTTCAGCCTGCGGACGCTCATGCTCGTCGTCACGCTGGCGGGAGTCGGACTCTGGTGGTGGCAGCGGGGGGTCTATTTCCGGCAGATGGCGGAGAGGCACCGCAACGAGGCCCAAGTTTACCGCTCCCTGCAAGAAGCTCATCCGACCATGGCCGACAAATGCACCGCCATTGTCAAATACCACATGGGGCTGGACGCGATCTATCGCAACGCCGTCTATACCCCGTGGATGATTATCTACGAGCATCCTTATGAAACGTCGCTTGTCAGTGAAGTGAGCGTTCGCGTTGAAGCCCCCCAGACGCCGCCATTAGACAGACAACGGCGGGTCTTGGGCTGGAAGGATATTGTCCAGTAAGTCTGGCGGACCACGAGCGGTGGGTGAAAGGCTTCCCCAAATTCACGGCTGAGTTTGAAGGGGTCACCTATCAATTCGCTGGAGCCGATGAACTGCAGAGCTTTCTGGGAGAGCCACAGCGCTACGCCCCCGCCTACCGCGGCATCGATGTCGTGCGGCTCGTGGACGAGCAGAAGGAGATTCCCGGAAAGCGAAAGTTTGGTCTTTCGTTGGAGGGAAGGATCTATCTTTTCGACAGCGAAAAATCCCTGGCGGCATTTCAATCCGCTCCCGCCAAGTACATCGCCAAGGCAGAGTCAGCGGCCGTTGCCCGGTAAACGCTGGAGCTCCGTGTTCTGGCGGCTTCATTTCTCTTGTTTGTTGTCGCGCGATGGTGGGCCTGTTAGCCTGAAATAAATGTCTGGCAAGCCTCTCATGTCGGCAGCAAAATCTTCAACAACAACCCGGCGTCCCTGGTACCAGCCGCATGTTTCCACGTGTGTCGTCACCTCGCTCGTTGCGCTGTTCTTCTGCATCTGGAACATCGCCGGCTATTACCGCGAGCGTGGCGAGTCAATTCATTATCGATTGGATTCGGTGTGGGTTTACGGCTGGCCGGCGACCTATCTCGAAAGAAGCGTCGAATTTCCTGATTCCCGCAAAAAGGTCGATAACAGTTTTGCATGGCGGCCCTGGGAACGAGCGACTGGCTTTTTTCCGGCTGCGTTTTCGCTGGATTTGGCAGTGGGCGGAGCCGCATCGTTGCTCCTTGGGGTTGCGTTCGAGGTTTGGCGGCGCCGACGTGCGCATCTCTTGCAAATCTATTTGAGCGAACTTGGCGTCTTGACCGCCGTAGTCTGTGGATTTCTGGGCGCAGGTCGATATCTCATTTTGTCCGCAACGTCTGAAGCAAAAGTGCTCAAGAGCCTTGAGCAGCATAGCCTCGGACTGCGCGAGTTCGAGTTTGAATCGGGAACCCCGGAATTTCTGCGCCAGTGGCTGCCGGGTACCGACTACAAGGCCGTGGACACCGTGACTGTCGTCCGCATTCACCACCCGCTCTCCGAAGTCGAGATGGAAGTTATCTGCCACCTGCGTGACCTCCGCGCGTTGTCTCTCGAGAGTCCCTTTCCCTCCAGCATTTGGAAAATGGTAGCGGAAAGCCGACAGCTCGAAGAGATTTGGATTGACCACGAGAGTCTCGGTGACGACGATCTCGAGGTGCTGACCAAGCTCCCCAGACTGCGAAAGTTGGTCGTGAGGATGGGGACCCTGTCGGGAGCGAGCATTCTTCAGGTGGGGGAAGTCAAGTCTCTCGAAGACCTCTTCGTGTCGGAAGGGGGCGAATCCTTCCGTTTCCTGAAGACTGAGGACTTGCAGCCGTTGACCAAGTTACCCCTGAGGAAGCTGGGCGTAGACTTCCATAAGTCGCGATGCAGCGAATGCGAGCTGTCAGCCGTCGGCCAGATGAAACATCTGCGGGAATTGGGAATCCACAACAAGCAATTCACCAATCAAGATGTGACGGCGCTGGGGCAATTATCTGACCTTGAGGACCTGTCACTGAGTGACTGCGAATTTGAGAGTGCAGACGGCGCAAGACTGTTCCGAAGTCTTACGAAACTGCGCGTCTTAACGATTCGATCGGGTTCCATATCGACAAGTACAGGCCAGGCGATTTCAGAGATTACCGGACTTGAAAGTCTGCGCATGTACGATGCCAAGTCCTTAGACGAAGACGCTTCCTGGATTTCGCGGATCACCTCCTTGAGACGCCTTGACTACCACGGCGATCAGGTCTCGAGTTCAGCGATTGTCAAGCTCGCGGCCTTGACTCACCTTGAATCTCTAGATTTGTACGGTCTCGGGGTTGATGACGCGGCGATTGACGCCTTCATTCAGATGAAGGCGCTGAAGACATTGAAGCTCACTTGCGACAAGAAAATTTCTCCAGCCGGCGAAAAGCGGTTGGCCAAAGAGCGCCCGGACCTAAAAGTAACTATCGATTTTATCTACCTATGACGTCACTTTGCCCGGAATGAGGAACGCCTGAAGGCGGGACTCCAGCGGGTCACTCACCGCCACCCGTCTCCGGTCTTTTGCCTCGGTTTCCAGAATTCCGGAAAAAGTTTCGGCAAGGTGACATAAACAACTGGACAGTAGTGTATAATGCGGGGAGTGTTGGCGCAAGCGCATGGCACCCAGAAAGCGAGCCGCAAGTGTCAGCGCGCGGAGATTGAGATTGGGCTGGAGTCCACGAGGACTCCACGCGCTGACGCTTGTGGCTCGGGCGATTGTCGCTCGAGGTGGTGAATCAGAATTTGGGCCATGACTCAGACTTGCGGCGACGTGAATCACTGGAACATGTGTACAATTAATAACTTATGATGATTCATGTCGTCGTAAGTCTGTGAAAAATAATCGATGAATCCGATGAATCAGGTAGTACTATCGGGGGGGGGGGGGGGGGG
>JADMIO011426177.1_pt1 | contig 62998 bp, 42 predicted proteins | sample 8958161 | NCBI WGS metagenome assembly JADMIO01 (sample SAMN16585339, study PRJNA669376) | soil metagenome | isolation source: Crop rotation soil | place: USA: Cullars Rotation, Alabama | collected 2011 | reverse complement strand
CAGGGCAAGCGGTGAATGAGGACGACCCTTGTCGGAAGCCAAGCCTAGCGAAATCTACGTGGATGCCGATGCCTGCCCGGTGAAGGCTGAGGTCTATCGGGTTGCCGAGCGCCACGGGGTTGTGGTCCATGTCGTTTCCAACAGTCCGGTTGCCGTTCCCCGGGATCCGTCGATCCGGTCGGTGATGGTCGAGGCCGGTCCGGACGTGGCGGACGATTGGATCGCCGAGCGGGCGGGCCCGGGCGATATCGGGAGCAACGGCGATTGCGCCCAACGGCCGGGTTTTCGACGAGGACTCCATAGGGCTCGCCGTCGCTACCCGCAACCTGATGACCGACCTGCGCGCCAGCGGGGAGATCACCAGCGGTCCGAAAGCCTTCTCGCCTCGGGATCGGTCGAATTTCCTGTCGGCGCTGCATGAAGCGATCGTCCGATTGAAGCGGATAAACGGCCTCTAGCGTCCCGCCTTGTCGATGGCCGGGCCGAAGACTAGGCTGAGGCCAGGGAGTGGGGGGCTATGCTTTCCTATCGGCAACGCCGACAGATCGAACAGCGTGAATCCCTGCGGGCGGCAGCCCGGCTGAGGGCGGAGGGAGCCTTCGCCCAGACGCTCGTCGCCCGTAGCGAAAAGTTGGCGCGCAATCAGCGGGCGCTCGCGCTTTGCCTCGTCGGTCTTGTCGCGGCCTTCGGCGCCCTGGGGCTCTTCCAACTCACCAAACTGACCGAAAGCACGAGGGTGGCGGCTGTAGTCAATCTCAACGCGCAGCGCCTTGCCGTGGATCGGATGTTCGTCGACTTCCCCGACATGCAGAAGCATTTCACCTCCGGTGTCGACATCGACGAGAGCGACCAGGAATACGAGACGGCCTATGCCATTTCCCACCTTTACCTCGACCTGATCGCTGCCTATGCCGCGACGGCGCCACATCTCGCGGGGAGCGAAGAGGACCAGCGCTTGTGGCGCCAGTTCGCGGTGACGCTGTTCGAGGGCAGCCCGCTCACCTGCCGGGTTCTGGACGACGAGATCGACCTCTACCCGAGTGGCGTCGTCGAGATTGCTAAACCGGCTTGCCTGTCGTCGCGGGAATAGCAGAGAAAGTCAGACTGCTTCCTTCAGCACTTTGACGATGCTCCCGGTGAGCAATTCTAGGTCATTAGCCGAAGCGACGAATGCCGGCGTCAGATAGACGATATCGCCGAAGGGCCGCAGCCAGATTCCCTCCTCGATAAAGCGCCGCTTCATCCAGGCCAGGCGGTCAGGAGCGATGGGCAAGTCCAATTGGACCGCACCGATGGCGCCACGGACGCGAACGTCGCGAACGCCTGCGATCGAGCGGCAAGGCTCCAGTAAAGATCGCAGGCAGGACTCGATCGAGGCGACGGCCTTGAGTCGGTCGTGCTTGGCGAAGAGGTCGAGGGAAGCCTCGGCGGCGGCGCAGGCCAGCGGATTAGCCATATAGGTCGGACCGTGCATCAGCGCCTTGGTCGGGGAGTCCGAGAGAAAGGCGTCGTAAACCTGTCGCGTCGCTACCGTGGCCGCGAGGCCGATGGCGCCTCCGGTCAGCGCCTTGCCGAGGCAGATGATGTCGGGAACGATCCCGGCTTCCTCGCAGGCGAACAGGCGTCCTGTCCGGCCGAAGCCGGTGAATATCTCGTCGGCGATAAGAAGCACGTTGTGGCGCTTCGCCGAGGCGTGAATGGCGGCGACGACACTGGCATCGTGGAATTTCATGCCGCCCGCGCCCTGTACCAGCGGCTCGAGGATGATCGCGGCGACCTCGCGGGCCTGGCGGGCAAGCAGGCGGTCGAAGTCGGCCAGTTGCTCGCGCGAGCGTGGCAGGTCGACGAAGATCTGCTGCGGCAGCAGGGCCTTGAACAGGCTATGCATACCCTCTTCCGGATCGGTGACGGACATGGCGCCCGTTGTGTCGCCGTGATAGCCGCCGCGAAAGGCGATGATGCGATTACGCCCTTGTGCCCCCGTGTTGAGCCAGTACTGCAGAGCCATCTTGAGGGCGACCTCGACGGCCACAGAACCTGAGTCGGAGAAGAAGACGTGATTGAGATCGCCGGGGAGAAGGGCTGCCAGCCGCCGCGCCAGGTCATAGGCCGGGCGATGACCCAGGCCACCGAACATCACATGCGCCATGGTCTGAAGCTGATCGATGATCGCTTCGGTCATGTAGGGATGGTTGTAGCCGTGGCAGGCGGTCCACCAGGAGGCGATGCCGTCGATGAGCTCGCGCCCGTCAGCCAGGCGGATGCGCAGGCCGCGGGTGGCCACCACCGGCAGAGCCGGCAACGCCGTCTTCATCTGCGTGTAGGGTAGCCAGACGTGTCGCCGGCCCAGTTCCAGCCAGTCCGGCTGGTCCGGGCCGGGGCTCACTCGGCGGCTTCCTGGCCGGCCGCCGGACTCGGCGCCGGGGCGATGAAACCGATGCCCAGCTTGTCGAACAGCTTGTGGTCCTGCTCGAACTCGGGGTTCGGCGTGGTCAGCAGCTTGTCGCCCAGGAAGGCGGAGTTGGCGCCGGCGAGGAAGCAGAGCGCCTGCATCTCGTCGCTCATGGCTTCGCGCCCAGCGGAGAGGCGAACGAAAGCAGCCGGCATGAGGATGCGGGCAATGGCGATGGTGCGGACGAATTCGATCGGGTCGAGGACCGGCGTTCCTTCCAGCGGAGTTCCCGGGATCGCTACCAGCATGTTGATCGGTACGCTTTCCGGATGAGTCGGCATGGTGGCGAGGGTGGTCAGCATGGCGGCGCGATCGCGGCGCGCTTCGCCCAAGCCGACGATGCCGCCGCAGCAGACCTTGATCCCGGCGTCCTGGACGTTCTGCAGGGTATCGAGGCGATCCTGGAAGCAGCGGGTAGTGATGATCTCGCTATAGAAGTCTTCCGAGGTATCGATGTTGTGGTTGTAGAAATCGAGGCCGGCCTCCTTCAGCCGGCGGGCCTGGTCGACCGTCACCATGCCGAGGGTGACGCAGGTTTCCATCCCCTCTGCCTTGACCGCCCGGATCATATCGGCGATCCGCCCAACATTTGAATCACTCAGCGAACGCCAGGCCGCACCCATGCAGAAGCGGCCCGAGCCGCCTTCGCGGGCGCGCCGCGCCGCCGCGGCGACGACGTCGGCCGACATCAGACGCTCGATCTCGACGCCGGTCTTGTAGTGGACGCTCTGCGAGCAGTAGGCGCAGTCCTCGGAGCAGCCGCCGGTCTTGATGCTAAGCAGGGTGCTGGCCTGGATGCGATTCGGATCGAAATTCCGCCGATGGACCGTCTGCGCGCGATACATGAGATCGGCGAAGGGCAGATCGAACAGCGCAAGCACCTCATCCAGAGTCCAGTCGTGGCGCGGCGCGTCGGTATCGGTTCCGGTCATTCGGTCTCGTCCTCCCGTTTCGGTCTCCCTTTTACGAGCGCAGAGAAGCCAAGACAAGACCGATGGCGTGCTATGCTAGGGGGCATGATCGACGCAAAGACCAATTCCGCCGCCGGCCTAGACGCCTTCGCCCGGCAAAGGCTGGAGGCCTTGGAAAGCCTCACCCTGCGCCGCCACCTGGTGGAGACCGCCCGCACCGGTCCGGCGGTGGTGATGCGCGGCGGGCGAAGACCTCGCGCTTAATAAGCATTGCATTCAATGCGTCAATGACTTTAGCGACATTCAACGCTGATTTGGATTTATATATCTGGAATTCCTCAGTTATTTCTCTTAATAGCGAGTCCGTCAAATGATACTCATTTGATGCTTTAAGAATATTCTCGATTTGCTCCTGTCGTACCTCCGGCTCTTTATCGGTTTGGGCCGACAACAAATTCATTGTGTCCTCTATTATCTTTTCACGTTTTAAGGGTTCCAGTTTGGTGTCCGCTAAAACTAAAGCGGCAAGACGAGAGTAGCTACTCTTATAAGCTTCCAGGACATCAATCAGTCCAGGTTGACTCACGATTGCCTCTAACTCCTCCTTTCCCTCAAAAAAGTAGCTCTCCAAGCCAGGTGCCTCAAGGTCCCAATCAATTATCACAACTTTTTTACCCTGCCTGAACAGAAGTTCGGCAATATTTGCCAGGGCCATGGACCGTCCAACACCACCTTTATAAGAGTAAAATGTCAGAATCTCCGATTTACGCAAATTGATCATGATTATTAATTTGTATAGGGGTTTTGTACCACTTTAACTGCTCCTTCAATTTCCGCGATCATACTTTTAATAAATCTACCCGCATCCTGGCGGTCCAAAGGATTTGCTGTAAAAAGTCCCCTGTAATTATTTTTAGGGATAGGTGGGTCGAAATAGTTTTTATGAAAGGCCTGCGCACCATGTTCAATTAGTTTACGCCACGAGCACTGTGCCGGCGAAGGCTCAAAATAGGAAAAGGCCATGACCAGAATATTTTTATTCTCCAGGCACTCGATAAGTGTTGCAAATCGATCTCTAATATCCTCGATGTAAAATGCAACTGGATCTACGATAATAATTGCAGGTTCTTTTTTTAAGCGTTCTTTTAAAGAATTTAAACGCTGCAGGTCTGTAAACAATGAATCATTTTCTATCTGTGCCCATTTGTACTTTGTTTGATTTTTTTTATTTATCTCGCTGAGAAGTTCGTCTAACACCAGGTTAATAGGTTTATCGCTCCCAAAAGGCTTCCAATTGTCGCGCGCCTCCCCATACTGTTCAAGCAATTTTTCCTTTGTGACCTGAGATTGATCCAGCATTTGTCCGAATGTAGGTCCAAGAAACGGCAGTTTACTGTCCAGACTCAAAGAACTCACCTGGTCGCGCGTTAGTGTCAGTATCGCACGCTGCACAGGAATGCTGGCATCAGTATCGTTAATTCCAGTCACAATTTTCTGAACAAGCATTTCCCATAATTCTGCCGGCACACTTTCTGCGCCGGCATCATACAGATTTTTTTTCTTGATATCGTATATCCCTTGCAAACTAACGTAAGCTTTAGGCTCATCATTTAAAACCACAGTTATTAGTTTTCTATCCGGCATTTTTGAAGTGTACACGTCAAAAAAGCCCATTTCTTTCGACACCCAATCCGATTCTCTGCTGTTTTGTGACCACAAACTAACCATGTGATCAGAATTCAGTAACGCATCTTTCAGTTGCACTTCCCAATAGCGTCCCGCCGTTAGTCTTGCCTGGTCAAAAAACACTTTGAATCCATTTCCCACCAAACTATCATTCACTTTTTTTGCCCACTCAAAGTCGGGTGAGGCATACGAAATAAAAATGTCATATTTCTCCATGATCTTTATTTTTTGTTTTCCCTAAAAAGTGCCATAATTTTTCCGATGCTTTTAGTCTCCTCTCCTCGCTCGGTCCGATAATTAAAAATAAATTCCAGGTTCTTGAGTGTCGTACCAGGCATCCAGACCTCGGTGATTTTTGGTTTGGCAAGATAATACTGCTTCTCAGCTTCCTCAAAATTTCCGTCAATCACAGCCAGTTCGAGTAATGTCGCATGATCCCAATAGTCCGGATTTTTGCGTTTCATTTTGGTCAGCACAGCATATTCAACCGCCGGAATAAGTCTCAATGCCTGATCGCGTTCTCCGAGCAGTTCCAAACAGGTTACGTAATTTACGCCTGGATAAGCATCGCGAATATCGAATTCAAATCCTTTTTGGTAAAATTGTTTTGCCATATCCGCATGGGTTAAAGCTTCACGTTTGTATCCAGCTTTATAAGTCCGTTCAAACCGATCCTTATGTATCCTACCCCAAATCCCGTAGGTTTCGCTACTAGCTTTACCATTTTGTTCCAGCTGTGATAATATTAATTCTGCCTCGTCCAGCATTACGTTGTCAACCGGATTTTTTTTGCCGCCATTGCGATTCAATACAAATGCATATTGCTCCTGAACCATCGTAGTTTCAAATACGTATCTCGGCATGCTTTCAATAAATGCCTGCATTTCGATGAACGCCTCAATGTTGCGGAATGAGATCATCATATCAATCAGAACCCCGGTTTCCAGATCTTCAAAAGGTTTGTACTTTTCAATCACATCCTGAATGGCCTTCGTTCTTGTCAACTGCTTGCTGGCATCTTGTTCACCCCCAACTGACCTGGCATAGGCCAGTTCACCTTTGATCGCATTGTTGTAACGTACCTTCTCCCTGAAAATATCAGTCTTTTCGTGCGCAACCGAATTGTGAAACGAGATTCCGTTTACCAGATCATAAAGTGGGCTGTCGGTATCCCTGTACTTTTTTGAAATTTCAAGTCTCAGTGCAAGGGCATCAATGTCAGCCTGAATATTTATTAATTCAAATTTTTCGCTTACCTGGTAAGCGAATGTACGATTGGGGCCCACGTCGAACGGTAGTGGAAAATGACGAGAAGCAATGATCGGTATAGTAGTATAAGGTTTGGTTGCATAACGCATTCCGAGTTCGTAATATACGTTCGGATTTTGATTAGTGAGATCTGCTACGCAGAATTCGGAAAGAATGATCTTTTCGTACATTGTTTTGTGGATGCTCCCGCCCGACCTCTCATCCTTTTCGAGCAATGGTTCCAGTCCTGCCTTGCGAATTGCCGGCTCCAGCAAGGTTTTATAGATTTCATTAAAATCAATCATTACTTCGCTTTCTTTATTATCAGGTCTGAGACCGTATGAAGTGATTACGAAGCAATATGGTTTTCCAGACTTTACAGATGTTTCCATTGTTGTAATGAGTTTATGGTATCCTCAGGCTTTCACATGAGAAAGCTCACTTAATCTTTCCGATTCGGTTGTAAATTGGGTTTAAGAAAACAATATAAAACAGGCAGACAATAAATCCAAGCACAACTGCAAAAAGCACGAGGCCATATTTCCGGAGAGCCGCCTTCATATTCAGCGCCATCCCAAGAGGTTTACTGAAAACCCCAATAACATACAGGCCAATGGCAGTCACCAATATCTTAACAGTAACGGGTTGAATAACTGTTTCACTCCAGTTGTGAATTACAAAACAGGTCGTTAAAAGCAGCACAAACAAACTCAAAATACCGGCAACTACTTTAACGGCAGTGCTTAAATCCAGAAGTTTGAAGGCGAGCTTTTTTCCCGCGGTAAGCACCTTCATTATTTTTACAGCTTTCTCAGGATATGCCACATATTTTTCAACTTGAAGGAACCTCCAGTTGCCTGGAACTTTTTCGCCTGATTTTAGCTCCATTTCTGTTTGCCTGTATCCGCTATACATCAGTGCGTAACTTTCAATATCATTGAATGAATCGAGATCTGTCCGAAGCTCTGAGAGTTTCTGCTGAACAGTCCTGAGAATGCCGTAATTCGTGAGATCAGAATCCTGAGGACAGTTTTTTTCATACACGAGTTTTCGCGGTGGATCTGAACAATTGATCCAGCTCACCGGATTAACCAGCAACCCGCTCTTAAGATGAACTTTATTAAACACGCTTATCTGGGCGGTGGCGTGACGGTCTTCAAGATCCATAAACTGAATCTCGCGTAATCTTTCCTGGAGGATATTATCCGCGCGAAAAAAAAGCGAAGCTTCATTTCCTGTAGATTCAGTACTTGATGGTAATTGCCCGCTTGCATCACTAATGAAAATATTCCTGCACTCCTGTTCCAGCAGCGAAGCTATTCCCTGGTTATCATGCAGACCACCATCAATTAACTGAAGATCAATGTCAGGATACAAATTTTTCATTGGAAGAGGCTCGAACATAACTGGTACGCAAGAAGAAGCCGCAACTGCGTATCCCAGTCTGAATTCCCGGTAAACTCCTGGCGCATCGTTATAGTACATCCGCCTCAGGCGCGGCTTTACGTCGATGTCGTCGTTAATACTGCCCGGCGGTTCACCCATCCAGGAAGCTGTAAACTGCCAGTTATGACCGGTATTGACACTTGTCGCATTCAAAATTAACTGTGGTACTTTATTTCGTCGTGACCAGTTATCAAGATCGATAGAAAAATTCTTTGTACCCTTTGGATTAATAAATAGTTCCTTCATGAGAATCTTCTTATTCCCATTTAGCAACGGGCTATAGAGATGTTTTTCGTACAACTCGCCTAGTCGGTGACTCCGGGAATAATCATTCCTGAGCATTTTGAAATTTTTGAACAGATTACTAAAGATTCTCATGCGCAGGTTTTTTTGAACCCCCTTTAAAAACTCGTCTTCTATCTCTTTCACGATTGTTATGTAATCTTCTCTTACAATAGCAGCATCCTCCTTTTCTTCCAATAATTTCCTTAGCTTAAGATGATAGAACGCGCCAATAATCGAACCTCCGGACACGCAGGAAATTACTTCGATGTTACGCAGCTTATCATGTTCTGCAAGGGAAGCCAGTACACCAATGTGAAATAATGCAGCACGGAAACCGCCACCAGACAAAGCGAGACCTTTTTTCTCGCCATAACCTGAGTCGTCCGACCCTGACTTATTGACCCAGCCAAGGGCCTCGAGACATTCACGAATCTTTTCTTCATCAATACTTTCACTATGGTTCCATAATTTCTCACTGCATTCTTCCCCTAAGGTGTTAATTTGCTTTTTCAGGATTCTTTGTGATGTCGCAATAGAAACTATCTGCTGTGTGAACGTCTTGATTTTCCAGCTGAGAATTTCACCGGGTTTTCCATTTTCATTAATATCTCTTTTTTCTCGTTCCCGATATTGACAGATGAACTTAAGTGCATGCTCATACTCTTTTAATCCAAAGTAGGCTTCTGCAACTGAGGCTATCACCCAGGAATGGTAGTTGTCCGATTTCAATTGCGGCACATCTCCCCCACTGGTTATGAATTGATCGAGAATGAATTTTCTAATTTCACTTGCGTTTTCAAGTGCCTTTTCTGTCGCATCTGCAAGATTTATCTCCGTGCCCAATTCACGAAGCCTCAATATTGCCATCAATTCTGTAGTATAAGCGTGATTTATTGCAGTATACCCATCGTCATTCAGTTCCTGACTGGCAGGGTGAGGTTCGCCCTCTTTGTTCTTTTTACTGATTGTTTCAAGATAGAACTTCCAGCATTGATAACCCCTTTTGTAGTAATAATCTGATAGTTCGAGATTTTTAAACTGATTGTCAAATTGCCATTTGCGTTTGTAAATCGCACCTGCAAGCCCAAGCGTTTCGCAATTTCTCACATCACCGTCAAGCCCATTTAGGCGCAACTCCCGAAGCGCCCTCTCAAACTTAAAAGTGGAAGGGAGCGACTGGTCTTTGTAAATATACTTGGCCAGTACCTGGTGGTCTTCCAGCGTAGCCGAAATACCCTGAGCCTGATCCTGCTCTAATCGGGTTAACAAAAGATCAGTCGCATAAGAAAACTCCTCTTTTATCTCGAGTTCTTTACAAAGAAGGTTAAGTTCACTCCGACTTTTCCGTTCACCGCGTAGTATTGTTCTGGCTTTCTCAATAAGGATGCTTTTTTCTTTCGCAAATTCTGAACTCATAGCAGACAATTTTAAATTCAATTTTCTTTTATGGATACAATATTTAGAAAACACTTTTGCATTCAAATAAGCCCTGCTCGTTTCCGGGACTTTTTGTAATATGATCAAACCAGCCTTAGCTATTTTGACTCTTTCCGATTTGTTAATTAGAACAGTCGCGCTTAGCTGCATTTCCAGCAAATCTTTGCGCTAAGTGTAAATCGAGATAGTTCCTGCGGTTTTCGTTTGTAATCATTTGCCACAGTTTTCCTTGCCCTAAATTCTACGGTGTTGGGTAGTTCAAGAAAAACTGACATTACTGATTAGAATTAAAGTATCCCAACTTCGTAATGCCCTCAAAGTTTGATTTACATCGAAACGAATGTATGCTCTTTCCGCCAGATAAAAAAACCCGGGAAAACACTAGTAAAAATCAATAGTATGGATATAGAACTCGTTTTCTGAAATAATGATCTCTCCCGGAATTCAGGGAAAACTTCCTCCATTCCGTGTGCCAACAATCGTTTGCAGATGCTGCAAAAACTAATAGTCTATCAGGATTAAAAAGTTTGAGCCTAAAACATTTGGTGTTCGCCAACCTGAGCCCGGAACAGGCTGGAAAACGGATCGTTCATTATTCTCCTGGCTTTATTAAAAAAGATCAGCGCTATGAACTAAAGCATTCTTCGTTTAGTCATACAACATCTCCTGTTTCAAAAAACCTCCTTTATCGTCAAAAATATAACGCATGTGATTGATCTCCGCTGCGAAACTATGCGAACCTTTTTCATCGGTGATCTTACAGACATTAGTAGGAGTTTGTCCTTTAAAGTTAGTCACAATAAAATCTGACATTGGTTTGGGAACTTCAACAATTTTAACTTCGTTTTCGGTTGAAATTATATGTGCCTCTTTGCTGTAGCAAACAAGACATTGCTTTTTATTGACTGATTGCCGCACTTCAAAGACCTCACCCTTCTTGTTCCACTTGCTGTCCTTCACCGTGGGATATTTCTTTTTATTCAGCTGGCGGATATTAAGGGGCACTTCACTTTCATTGATAGCTTGCGACCTAGATGACAATACAAATAAGCACATGAGAAAGGACAATAAGAGCTTCATGATTTTTTTTGTGACAATAGTACACATATATCATGAGAAATAACAATGAAATACCTGATCTATTGGTTTTTCCCGATCTGCAGGTGTCAATGCGATTTTAAAATTCGGTCATAGCAGGCACGACTTTTTCTTGCTTTCGTTGTTTAATCAATACCTCAACGAATGAACTATCACGACTATAAAACCTGTATCGACGCATGTTTGCAATGCGCTGCTTTATGTCACCACTGTGCCAGCGAAGACCTTAAAGAAGACAAACCCGGCATGATGGCGAATTGTGCGCAGCTGGACATGGAGTGCGCGGCAATATGCACTGCTTGCGCTCAATTAATGTCGTTAGGTAGCGCACATGCGAAAGAACTATGCTCCCTGTGTGCGACAATGTGCTCTGAGTGTGCCGTTGAATGCGAGAAACACGGCACTAAACATTGCAGGGAATGTGCCGCTGCCTGCAGGGCCTGTGAAAAGGAATGTCGCAAAATGTCGCGGTAGCGAAGGAGAGCATAAAACACTATTATAAAAACTTTCATTTTTCTTAACCGCCAGGAACGCAATGTGCACGCCAAGTTCGCAAGGAATATGCGCCTGGAACCTTTGCGCATTTTGTGATTTCCGTAGCGATCATAGCGGTTAAAATTTCTCCAGCAAAGGCTTCACTTTCTCCCCAATCAACTTTATCGAACTCATCAACTGTGCATGGTTCAAGCCAGCATTATCCATTTGAAAAGTAAAGCGATCTACCCCACCTAAGGCTTCGCTGTGCCTGATTAATTTTTCAGCCACCTGCTCAGGACCACCCACCACAAGCACACCTCTCTCCCCTGTTAATGCATCAAATTTTGATCTGGTAACCGGAGGCCAACCGCGTTCCCGGCCGAGTTTGGTCCATAGTTCTGCATAACCTGGGTAATAATCGGCGATGGCTTGTTCGTCGCTAACGGCTACATAACCCGGTGAATGCAGACCTACTTTTAATTGCTCGGGCTTGAACCCCGCTCTGTTCCCCGCTTCCCTATACAAATCAATCAATGGTCTGAACCTGTGCGTCTCGCCGCCAATGATCGCGACCATCAAAGGCAATCCTAAACTGCCGGCACGAATAAATGATTCAGGCGTACCGCCTACTCCTAACCACACGGGCATTTTTTCCTGCAATGAGCGGGGATACACGGGCTGATTATTTAATGCAGGTCGGAATTTACCCGTCCATGTGACAAACTCCTGAGCCCGGATCTTAAGGAACAGATCCAATTTCTCTTTGAACAAAGCATCATAATCATCCAGATCAAAGCCAAAAAGCGGATAGGCCTCAATCGAAGAACCACGACCAACAACCAGTTCAGCTCTGCCCTTTGAGATCAAATCCAGCGTTGCAAATTCCTGGTAAACGCGCACCGGATCCGCAGCGCTTAAAACCGTGACTGCACTTGTCAGTCTGATAAGTTTAGTACGCGCAGCTGCGGCAGATAAAATAACTGCTGTTGCTGAATCAAGAAATTCTTTTCTGTGGTGCTCTCCAATCCCAAAAACGTCTAAGCCTGCTTCATCAGCAAACACAATTCTTTCCAACAATTGATCCATAGCCTCAGCACTGCTGAGACTATTGCTGCCATACATAGCAGACGCAAAACTATCTATTCCTATTTCCATTCCTGATATTGTATAATTTATGAAAGTGCTTCCGGCGGGCGACCTGTCCTCTCCTCTGGCAGCGGTATAAATTCCTGGTCATCCATCGGCGGCAAATGAATTCTGCCTTCTTTCCAGTCCGCTTTTGCTTGTTCTATCCTTTCTTTTCTTGAAGAAACAAAATTCCACCAAATATGTCTTTCTCCTAAAGCCTCTCCGCCCAACATCATCAGCACAGTTTCTTCACGCGCCGTAATAGCTGGATTTTCTGTTTTATCGAACACCACCATCTGTTTAGCGTGGTAAATCACATGGTCAATTTCAACGGAACCTTTCACAATGTATATCGCGCGCTCAGTGTAATTAGTCGGCAGATCTACTTTTGAAAAAGGACTTAAAGAAAGATGGATATAAAATAAGGGTGAGTATGTAGCAACATTACTCTTCACGCCAAATGCCTCGCCGGCAATGAGTCTTAGCCAGATGCCTTTGTCTGTAAAAACTGGCAGATCTTTTTCTTTGTAATTTTTGAAAGTGGGATTTGATTCTTCATCTCTTTCAGGAAGTGCTACCCAGGTTTGTAGCATTTCCAACTGCCCGCCAGCCAGCATTGCAGGATTTTCAAAACGTTCGGAATGAGAGATGCCCTTGCCTGCTGTCATCCAGTTGACTTCTCCAGGTTTGATGACCTGCTCAACGCCAAGACTGTCGCGGTGCGTCACCTCACCATTAAAAAGATAACTCACAGTGGATAAACCGATGTGAGGGTGCGGCAAAACATCCATTTCATGATTACTGTTTCCCTGAACGTTCACAGGACCAGCGTGATCCATAAACACAAATGGCCCAACCATTCGTTTTTTACGAAAAGGTAAAATCCTGCTCACCGACATTTGCGGCCCGATAAGCGCAGTGCGTGCATCAATTACAATTTCTGGCATAATTTGATAATCTGCTAAGGTAATGTGGTAACAAGTTAGATCAATTTTTCAATTATTATCTACTAAGGTAATAAGGTTGGATTTAATCTTAGTTACTCTCTACTAAGGTAGTAAGGTTCTTTTTGCGTAAATAAATTTTTGTGCGGAACAGAATTAATGTGTGTTAATCTGTGATTCAACCAATAAATAATAAATAATAGAAAATAAATAATCCACTACTTTAGCGGCGTATGGAAAACATCACCCTCATCATTATCCTACTTTTCGGCGTTGCCTTTCTCTCCATTTTATCAGCGCGTTACAAATTCCCTTTTCCCATTCTGCTTGTACTCTCGGGCATTGCCATTAGCCTCATCCCCGATCTGCCAGTGATTGAGTTACGTCCCGACGTGGTCTTTCTCATCTTCCTGCCTCCCCTGCTTTACAGTGCTGCATGGAACACCAGCTGGCACGATTTCAGGGCAGCTATTCGCCCCATTACATTAGCTGCTGTGGGACTGGTATTCTTCACCACACTCGCTGTCGCTGTCTGCGCGCATATGCTCATCCCCGGACTCAGCTGGCCCCTGGCATTTTTGCTCGGTGCCATTGTTTCTCCACCCGACGCAGTAGCTGCTACTTCTATCACAAAAGGATTGGGATTGTATCCACGCCTCATTACAATTCTTGAAGGCGAAAGTCTCGTGAACGACGCCAGCGGATTGGTAGCATACAAATATGCACTTGCCGCCATTGCCGCAGGTAATTTTTTCATCTGGCAGGCGAGTCTCGATTTTGTAATTGTTGTAGTTGCGGGCGTTGCCGTTGGTCTGCTCATAGGCTATATCATGTACCTCATCCACAAAAAATTTGTCTGCGATCCGCTCATCGAAGCAACGCTGACTTTTCTTACACCTTTCACTTCGTACATGCTTGCTGAACATTTTCATTTCTCAGGCGTGCTAGCTGTGGTTACAACAGGATTATTTCTTTCCTTTTATTCCAACAAAATCTTCACCCATCAAAGCCGCATCATGACCACTTCAGTTTGGGAAGTGGTGATCTTTATTCTGAATGGACTTGTTTTTATTCTCATCGGTCTGCAGCTGCGCTCTGTATTAAGCGGACTCAGCGAATACCCCGTTTATGAGCTGGCACTCTGGGGACTGATTGTGAGCGCTGTTGTGATCGCGGTGCGTTTTATCTGGGTCTATCCTTCCGCCATGTTGCCACGTTATTTGAGCAAACACATTCGCGAAAAAGAACCCTTCGAGCCAAAGAACATGGTGGTTTTTGGCTGGGCGGGGATGAGAGGTGTGGTATCAATGGCAGCCGCTCTGGCAATTCCACTGACCCTACCCGACGGCAGCAATTTTCCTTACAGAAACCTGATCCTTTATCTGACTTTTTGTGTGATCGTGTCAACACTCGTGCTTTTAGGACTCACCCTCCCCTGGGTCATCCGCCGTTTAAAAATCAAACCTTACTCTATTGCATTGGAAGAATATGAAGTTCGTACGCGGGTTGTGAACCAGACCATTGAACACATCGAGAATAACCTCTCACTCATCCAGGACGAACTGCTTAGAAACATTAAAACCAAATACGAGATCAAATACAACCGACTGCAGAGGACTGATTTACCCGCCAACTATTTTGGCGATGGCAAAACTCTGAACGGAAATATTTTTAATGAATACACCCAATTGCAAATCGACCTCATCAAAGTAGAACGCGGTGTCTTAGATGTCCTGCACCATGGAGGCACTACCAGCCAGGAGATCATCCGCAAAATTGAAAAGGAATTGGATTTGGAAGAGACGAGGTTGGCGATGGAGACTTATGAGGGATGAAGGCCTTTTTTAACTACAGATTTTCACAAAAATTTATGCAGGGTTGCACAAATGTTAGACTTAGCATTACACAGAAAATTCTTTGGTAAAGCAAAAAATAGAACGACGAGAATTCTGTGTAAAAAATAACCGAAACGTTCTCCGTGAAAATCAGATGTGGACAAACTAGCGTTTCAAAATTTTCTCCACTCTTTCAGTCTGATCAACATACTTCAATTTCACAACATACACCTGCTCCGCTTCATTTGAAATGTCAATGGTATTTTTCCCCGCCACACTCTCCTGCTGCAAAATCAACCTACCTTGCAGATCCTCAACCCTGATGATCCCGTGCTCTTCTCCTGCCTCCAAGTAAAACAATCCAGTACCTGGATTCGGAAACACGCTCAAAGCACCTGCTTGTTTAGTTAAGTTCTGAGCTCCGGTCTTCTTGTTCTCCTCCTGCTGCAGCTTCTGCACATAATAGTGGTAATTGGGGGTATAATCACACGACAGCACACTCACAGTCCCATTAGGATCAAAATCCACTGCACCATAAAATCCACCAGATGTAAAGATATTTCCAAATCTATCCACTGCAATTTCTTCTCCCTGCGCCGCACCGCATACACCACCCATACGTTTGGCCCAGATGGCATCGCCCGCTGGATTTATTTTGATCACAAAAGCATCATCGTAGGCACTCATTGCCCAAATGGAAATTGAGGCTGTACCTGGGTCCAGGTCGGCATGATTTGCAAAACCACCAGTCAGATAGACATCTCCATTCTTATCGCTGGTAATGCTAGACCCAAATGTGCCCTCGGCATTGCCAAATGATTTCGCCCATACAAAATTGCCCAGCAGATCGAGCTTAAAAAGATACTGCTCAGAATTATTCGGCGCAGTCAGATTACAAACCACGGCTCCCGGATCAAAATCTCCGGTGCCACTGTAAGTGCCAATTGCGTATGTATTCCCATTAAGATCCACAGTCGCCTGTCCAGCCCATGGTTCTCCCCCCGCTCCCAAAGATCTTGCCCAGGCAAAATTCTGAGCAGGATCCAATTTCATTACAAAAATTTCCCAACTTCCGGTAGCGGTCATATTGTAAACACCGCTGCCTGGATCAAAATCCGAAGTGCCATTGTACATACCTGTAACAACGATACTTCCATTATCAAAATCGACCGAGGAGCAAATATCATCAGAAGCGCCTCCAAATGTGCGTACCCAGGCGAAGTTGCCAGCAGCATCCAACTTCATGACATAAACATCACTGACACCATTTGAAACTCGTTGATAAACGCCCGGACCCGGATCAAAATCAACGGTATCCTCAAAATTGCCTGCTATGTAAATATTATTCTGCATATCACAGCTTACCGCCATACCAGTTTCGTATCCCTCTGCACCAAAAAATTTTGCCCAAATCAAGCTGCCGTCAGGCTTTAATTTCACAACAAACACATCTGTATAACCATTACCCATCATATTCAGCTGAACAGCCCCGCTGCTATCAACATCATTAAAATCAAACTCGTAAAAACCCGTGAGTATAATATTGCCTGCATTGTCAACAACCATACTTTGCGCCAGGTCTGAGGCCATCCCACCCATATTTTTTGCCCAGATAAATTTACCGGTAGAATCAAACTTGGTGATAAACACATCCTGGATGCTTAGGCTCTGCAGGTAGCATACACCAGAACCCGGATCAAAATCCGTACCGCCGCAAAAATAACCTGACGTATATACATTGCCCGAAGCATCCACTGCCATAGCATAAGCAATATTGGTCGCGTAACCATCCGATGTTTTCGCCCATTTAAATTTAGCGTCTTGCCCAAGACAACAAAATGAATAAAATAAAAAAACAAAAAAGCAGAGGCAAGAAAGATGAGATTTCATGTGATGGGGTTTAATAATTTAAAGATAAGAGAATTTATGAAGTTCCAAATTAGAGGATCAGATTGAGCGAGTAAAGGGGTAGAAGTTTTTAGTGAGTGATGATGATGGGGCAATTGTTTTCACTATATGTTCTGTTAAAATGAAACCAGTGCAACCGAAAATTATTCTGTTTTGATCTGTGGCGGAATGCGAACTATTAAAAACTGATTTTTCACTCTTGACAATTGGAGCTTCAAGTCTTAATTTAAACCCCAAATCAAGCCACTCATCCAAATGAAACCCACTATTTTCATTCCTGGCCTTTTACTTTCTCTATTCCTCATCTCCGCCTGCACTCACTCTAGCCGCCACTGGCGGAAAAACGGGATCATACCGCAACGGGATACAACAATTACTATTGGCACAGGCAGCAATACGCTCACGATATTATACACCGGTTGCGGGGGGATGGCAATCAAACACGGCAATGAAATTCTGTTGACCGACCCTTATTACACAAGTCATCGCTTAAGGGAAAAAAAGATTCAACCTGACCTGACAATGGCGGATATGGTATTCGATTCAATTCAAACAAAAATCGGGGACACTAACACAATCAAAACTGTTTTGGTATCTCATTCGCATTATGACCATCTTGAAGATCTGCCAGAATTACTGACGCGTAACAAGCTGGCACCAACAACAACACTCATTGCAAGCACTTCGGCAATTTGTACGGTGAGGAATTTCACAAATAACAATAACAATATTATAAACGCCGACAATATACAGTACTATCAAGGGACAGATCGATCTACAGCCGCAAACTGGATCACTGCAAATACATTCAGCATCATGCCTATTTATGCCCTGCATGCCCCTCACTACTATGGTGTGCACCAAATGTCTGGCCAAACCAATTGCAATAATTTTACATCCTATGACACAGCCACCGAAAAGACAAGAAAAAAAAATTGGAGAGAGGGAAGTTCGTATGCCTTTTTAGTAGATCTGCTAGATAAGAATGGCAAGGCCGGCCCGCGCATATACATCATGACAAGCGCCTGTGCGCCACCCAATGGATTTCCGCCACCAGCCGACATCAATGAAAGACCCATTGACCTGGCTATCATTTGTGTAGCATCTTATTCTTATGTTGCTGATTATCCTTATTCCTTGTTGAATACGATCAAACCAAAAAAAACAATCCTGGTGCATTGGGAAGATTTTTTGAATAAAGGCATGTACGTACAAAATCCCAGAGTGGTGGCCTTAACCCGCATTAAACCATTCATGAAGAGAGTAAAAAGATATTACGGAGGCAAAATTGACGACCTGGATAACTTTGTAGTCATGCCAAAACCTTTAACGGCAGTGACTGTAACCTACTGAGAGCTTTGAAATAGTGATTTGTTCTTATTCCAACCCGTCACTGCATCCCTTACCTCCAAAAAAAATCCCGCCCTATAAAAAGCGGGATTTTTTATTCACTAAACTTATTCTCATTTCATAATCAAAACCTTTTGCGAAAGTTTGACCTCCCCATCGTCCATCGTTAAGAAATAAATACCAGGCGCAAGATCATTCACTTTCACCTCGTGCCTATTTTCAGCGTTAAGTGTAATGCTATGCAAGTGCTGACCCAACTCATTGCTCAGTTCTACTGTGATGTCTTTTTCCGTACGGATAACAAATTCACCGGAACTTGGATTCGGATATACAGAGATGCCTATGTCAAGTTTCGATTCACTAATGCCCAGGCAGTTATTCACTTTCGCGCTATAGAGGATCGTGCTTTCGCAGTTGTTGGCATCTGTGCCGGTAATTGTATAGATAATTGTCGCTGTTGGTGAGCCAACAACCACACTGCCTGTTCCTAATGTTCCCCAATTATAAGAGGAGGCCCCGGTTGCTGTAAACGTATTGGATTCTCCTTTACAGATGGTGGGTCTTGCTGGCGTCACAGTAATTGTTGGATTTGGATTCACAATTACCAAGGCCGTGTAAGTCTTAGGGCAGGAAACAGTCCCTAACGTAGTCAGCGTTAATAATGTGAAGGTGGATGTAGCAGGAGGCGTGGTTGTATAAGAACCGCCTGGAGAGGAGAAACCATTCCACGTATAACTTGTAGCTCCGCTTGCGGTGAGTACAGCGCTAAGACCATCACATACACTCACTGTAGAACTCAAGGTCGCACTTGGTGTAATAACTGCTACTGCAATCGTTTTCGTTGCAACACAGGTATTGGTTGACTGCGTGCCATTCACAGTATAAACTGTAAGTGCATTTGTCGGCGTAACAGTATAGCCAGCTGTCGATGGACCACCCACCCATGAATAGCCACTCGCACCGCTCGCCGTGAGCGTAGCTGACTGTCCGTCACAAATCAAAGTCTTGTTGGCTACTGCAGTCACACTCAGGTTGGCAGGTAAGTTCACCACTACTAATTGCTGGGCCTGCGCTGAACAACCCAGCGTATTGGTGCCCTCAACAAAATACACAGTTGAAGTTGTAGGTGCCTGATTGATCGAAGAGCCTGCACCGCCAGGCGTCCATGAATAAGTACCTCCTGTTCCGGCCCCACTTGCACTCAGTGTTACCTGGTCACCAAGACAAATCGCCGTGGCTGAAGTCGCTGCTGTAATCACGGGCGTCACTTTCGTAGTGACAAATACTGTCTGTGTGCCCGAACATGTACCATCGGTAGCGGTCACGGTATATAAAGTATTAACTGTAGGAGCTACCACAGCAACCGAGCCAGGAATTGTGCCAGGCTCCCATGTGTAATTGCTCACAGCCGAGGATGCGCTAAGTGATGTCGTATAACCCTGGCAAACAAGTGTGGATGAGGCTGAAGCTGTCACTGCCAGCGGCGCAACCGTAATAGTGGTTGTTGCTACAGTGTTACCGCAACCATTGCTTCCTGTTACAGTGTACACAGTCGTTGCACTTGGCGTAAAAGTCTGACCATTTACTACGCCTGGATTTGTCCAGGTATAGCTCAATGCGCCTGTTGCGGTGAGAGAAACCGTTTTGCCAAGACAAATATTAGTGCTTGGATTTGAAATTGACAACACGGGCGGCGCTGAGCTCACAGTGATCGAAATGCTTCTTGTTGTAGTGCAAGATGCAGGAGCAGTAGCCGTTAAAGCATACACCGTATTGCTTGTAGGTGAAACCACTAACGAAGAAGTTACAGCGCCTGTGCTCCATGAATAGTTGCTGATAGCATTGGTAGTTAAAGTCAAACTTTGTCCGCTGCAAATTGTAGGGTTCAGACTGTTGCTGCCTGAGGACACTAAGGTCATAGCACATAACTCTGTAATAAGCACTCTGCCATTACCGTTAAGATCAGGATTGGTGACGAAACCAGCTGTAGCAGGCATAGTTGTCAGATCATTGGTAAAATAATAACTGGAATTAGCAGCAAAATAACCAACCGGTGAAAATGAAGTGGAAGTCAGCACATAACCTGAACCACCAGCGCCTCCGCCATTTGTACGTGTGCCAAATGAGCCGCCGTACCAGCCACCGCCTCCCTGACCACCAGTTGTTCCTGCAGGACCATCACCGCCCTCGCCAAAAGTAGCAGGTTTGGCGTCACCTCCGGGTGTATAAAGACCCGGTGCTGATTGAGTACCTCCATTACCAGCATTCGTGGTGCCCTGACCATTCTGACCAGTCAAGCCACCACCATGACCACCGATGCCGGTTCCGGTACCTTGTCCTCCGCCGCCACCTGCAACAATGATTCTATGATTGTAATCGTCGACAAGGACTCTAACGTCAGATGCCCCGCCACCACCAGTTGCAGTTGCAGTATTGGTTTTAGTTGTGCTGTTACCACTATTGAAACCACCAAGTGGTTGCGCACCACCATTTCCTTTTCCACCAACGTAAATCGTAAAAACTGTAGGAGCAGTCAATATAATATTACCCTTGCTGTAACCACCCATGCCCTGTGTAGCGGTATTCGCTGCAACGGTGCCACCATCGGCGCCCCAGCATGCTATTGAATAACTACCTGCCGGGAGGCTTAAGGTTTGTGACGCGCCCGTGTAAACAAAAGTGTAAGTAGTTTGCGAGAATGTCAGGCCCCAAAATGCGGTCAATGCAAATGCAAACAATCCTTTTTTTGCGCTGGAAAATAATTTGTAAATGTTTTTTTTCATGCTTCTGAGTGTTTTAAATGGTGTTTTACAATTCTAAGGATTCCCCAAATAACGCAGGCCTCAGCGTTCACACCGGCCCTGTCAGTTACCGCCGTCAAATATTTTTAACGGCCTAACCAAATATATTATTTTTTGATAATTCTAAATGTTAAAATTTGGAGGCTCTTTGATCAGGATCATTGAGGGAGGTTGTCGCCCTTTTTCAACCAAAGATTTTCACAGATTAAAAAAATATTTTCACGGACTCGCGATGTCAATATCTAAACCTGAAAACAGATTATTAATCAAAGAGTGTCGACTTTTTTCAGACCGAATCATTCGCTGTACTGTGTAAATAAAACTGTGTGGCGATCAAAGTCTCTGCAAAAATCTGTGGTTTAAACATCCACAATCAACAAACTCCGAATAAATAATCGACAAGTCTACCAGGTACCGCCGGATCCTCCCCCGCCAAATCCGCCGCCGCCGTAACCTCCAAACCCACCACTGCTGCCGCCCCCGCTGAACCCACCATAAGAACCGGCACCGTAACTCATGCCGCTTGATTCTGTGAGATTACGGTTGTCAAACAAAGCGGATACCTCATCCAGGTCATCAATTTTTAAATTCAGCTTTTGTAAGGTTTTTTTGTTCAAAAAAATCACATTCGCTCCCAGGGCAAGTATCTTTTCTTGTAGCAGGACTTTATTTTTGAGGACACTGTCAATATCCTCATCGAGTGCATCCATCGTGTTGGTAATTACTTTTCTTTCATATCTGCCTTTAGCGTTTAGAAATCTTCTCGTCAAACAAAGCCCCAGGTGATCTACATCCTGCCAGACGTAAACATGTTTAAAATTAGCAATCAGCTCTTCCAGCACGGGCCATAATTTTCGTCTTACCATATACAGGCGTTCCTCCTCTGTACTCAAATGTGAAAGAATTAATTTTTCCGCGCCCGGGTAAACGTTTGTTGATCTATAATTCGGCCCCAGCTTAATAAACATCCTTCTCCGCTTACGTCTGTCGTTTTGATTGATGTAAATATTCCTGAAGCTGATAGAAATATGCCCATCAAACCAAAGTCCCTGCACGGCATAAGTGAACATATCATTCGGCGATGAAAACCAAGGACTGTAGAGGTAATAATATTCTTGAGGACGGAGAGGCATTAATGGTCAATTTTACTAAAAATTCTGTCTGATTTCAACATTTATTGAACAAACACTGGCGCCTTTGTGTTATTTGGCCAGTTCGTCGAAGGGCACCACAGGCGGTTGGACTGACATCGAATGTAGGCCTTCTGCCTATTTTTTCAACGTTTCGAACAGCAGTGACTTAAGTCCCGACTAACAATCAAACACCCTCATTCCTCTAAAAATTTATTTATTCACCAAACAATCAACTACTTCCAACAAAACTAAAAATAAAATTTGCGTAGCCGAACGCTTACATATATATTTGCGTAAGCGAACGACTACATAATATGACAACACTAGCAAGAAGAGACGTATTTCAGGCAATAGCCGATCCCACCAGGCGTGAAATCATTGGTCTGTTAGCATACAAATCGATGAATCTGAATGAAATTGCCGACAACTTTGACATGAGCAGACCCTCGGTGTCGCAGCATGTAAAGATCCTTGAAGAATGTAATCTGATTATGATCAGGCAACAAGGCAGAGAACGCATCTGTGAAGCAAAGCTCGACCAGTTATCAGAAGTATCTAATTGGATTGATCAGTACAAAAAATTCTGGACGCATCAATTTAAATCTCTGGATAAATACCTGACAAAAATTCAAACCAGTAAAAAGTCTAAAAAATAAAATCTAAATCCTAAACAAAAAAATAAAATGAAAAACACAGATCAAAATAATGAATTAAAAGTCATGCTCACACAAGAGTTTGATGCGCCAAAAGAATTTGTCTTTAATGCCTTTGCCAATGCAGAAGCTCTTGCACAATGGTGGGGCCCTCCGGGTGTTCCCATCAAGGTTGTAAAATTTGATTTTAGTCCAAAAGGAATTTTCCATTACAAAGCCGAAATGCAGGGCCAGATCATGTGGGGAAGATTCATTTATGCTCAGATTAAAAGACCCGATCTATTGGAATTTATTAGTTCGTTCTCAAATGAAAAAGGTGGCATAGAACGCGCACCCTTCAACAAAAACTTTCCACTGGAAATTTTGAACCGTTTTGAGTTTTCAGAAAAGAACGGAAAAACAACCATCAGTCTGAGTGGCTATCCATTAAATGCTACCGATGAAGAAAAACAAGTATTTGCTCAGATGACAGCAGGCATGCAACAAGGTTTAGCTGGCACATTGAACCAACTAAGAAATTACCTCACAAAAACTTTGTAATATGCCGCATTCAAAAAGAGTAAAATTAATTTATTGGATTGTCACGAGCCTGTTAGCAGCATTTACTCTGCTGACTTCGATTTCGCAAGTGGCATCCAGTCAAAACTCAGTAGAGATAATGAATGTATTGAGACTTCCCACTTATCTCCTGCCCTTTCTGGGCATTGCGAAACTCCTGGGACTCACAGCCATCCTTATTCCCGGTTTTACCAAATTAAAGGAGTGGGCTTACGCAGGCTTCATTTTTGACTATCTCGGTGCAACTTATGCCATGATTGCAGTTGGAGGAACAATTGATAAATGGGGATTCATGTTTCTACCGATATTGCTTTGTACGCTCTCTTATTTTTATGGTCATCAATTAAGAAAACTCACGACGGAAAATTACGGCTATTGATCAGCTTCTAAAATTCCCGCGAAATGCAAATGTCCGGAGTCGGACATTCCAGATGCACAAGGTGTTTTTGTTGTTTCATAAATGAAAGGCGCCCACTAAAGCTAAACCAATACCTATCAATCCAAGGACGAGGATAAAGGCTTTTAATACGGTCCCCCTGCTTCTAAGATCATAACCCGAATTAAATACAGAAAGCTGATTTAATATCCGCTCAAACGATTTCATTTGTCTAAGTTCGCTAAAAAAACGTCCGGAACTACCCAGAGCGCTGAGGAAATGAAATCTTTATAAAATCTTTATAAATGGCATTGTAACTTTGCTCAAGTTTAAATTAAAGATTTGAAACGCTTCAATTTTAGTAATCCAGACCTCAGGATTCAATTTTTTGTAAGCATTAGTGTTACTCTGCTTGTTTCAACAGGCTGCTACTTTATTTCAGATTATATAGGCTATCGGGTTGTTGCGTTGCTATTAATGGTCACCGTTTCAATTACGGCTATTTTCTATGATATTAAGCCCGTAGCAACCGTAGCCATTTTAAGCGCGCTCATTTGGAATTTTCTTTTCATCCCTCCAAGATTTCAGTTTTCTATTAATAATGCAGAGGATCTCCTTATGTTCCTGATGTATTTCCTTATTGCACTTGTTAATGCGGTTTTAATCACGCGTATAAGGAAAGCTGAGCGGGAAGCGAATAGAAAACGGGAAAAAGAAAACGTCATCAAACTTTACAACACACTCCTTAATTCATTATCCCATGAATTGAGAACACCTATTTCAACCATCATCGGTGCCGCTGATAATCTGCAAAGCATGTCCGACAAACTGTCGGAGTTTAACAAATATGAGCTCCTTGCAGAAATCTCAAAGGCATCGTTTTTACTCAACAGGCAAGTTGAAAATTTATTGAATATGTCAAGACTTGAATCCGGATACCTGCAGGCTAAACTCGACTGGGTAGATTTAAAGGAACTTGTTCACGATGTCATCAACCAATTAAAAGACATCTCGGCAGGTAAACCAATTCAGGTTCTGGTAGACGAGCATCTGCCATTAGTGAAAACCGATTACGGTTTGTTGTTCCAGGTGGTACACAATCTTTTGCACAACGCAATTACTTATATTTCAAAATACGCGGTAATTTTTGTCAAAATAGTTCCTAAAAATACTGGTGTCATCATCTATATAGAAGATACGGGCAGTGGTTTCCCTGAAAACGAAATAGATCGTGTATTTGATAAATTCTATCGTTTAAAGAATTCTGGCACCGGTGGCACCGGCCTGGGTTTATCGATAGTAAAGGGCTTTGTCGCAGCTCTTGGTGGTCAAATTACGCTTACAAATATTACGCCTACAGGAGCAAGGTTTACCATTGTTTTGCCTTCAGAACTTTCAAATGTAACTGTTGAGAAAGCATGAGCCATCCAAAAATCCTTGTCATTGATGATGAGCCGCAAATAAGGAAGTTGCTTGAGATAACGCTCGAAACAAATGACTATGCAGTAATATTAGCCGATACCGGGCTTAATGGCCAACAACTCGCAAAGAGTCACGGGCCTGATCTGATACTGTTGGACATCGGCCTGCCCGACATAAGCGGACAGACTGTACTAAAAAACATAAGAGAATGGTATCTGAAGCCCGTCATTATGTTGTCAGTTCAAAGTGCAGAAGAAGAAATTGTCAAAGCGCTCGACAGTGGGGCGAACGATTATTTGATCAAACCATTCAGGAGCGGAGAGCTATTAGCGAGGATTCGTTCAGCAATGCGCGGTGTGCGGGAAAATCCTGGAAGTGAAAAATATGTGAACGGCAACTTAGTAATCGATTTTTCGAGACGCGAAGTTTTCAGGGATAAAAATATTTTGAAGCTCACCAGCATTGAGTACAAGCTCCTGACTTTGATGGCAAAAAATGAAGGCCGGGTACTCACGCATGATTTTCTGCTAAAAGAAATCTGGGGTCCCCACAATACAGAACAGACACAATACCTACGCGTTTTTATGGCACAGTTGCGAAAAAAGATTGAGGAAGAACCGAATCATCCAAAGTACATTTTAACCGAATCGGGTGTTGGATACCGCTTCAACAACATGAGTATTTAATTCGATGAACACAGGACATACTGGTGTAAACAAAGTTAGTTTTGCAAATCTGCTGATTACCTTAGGTGTAATTTATGGAGATATCGGCACTTCACCGCTTTACGTGATGAGTTCTATACTTGGAGAGGCTGCAATTGATCCTCTTATTGTAAAAGGCGCTATTTCAGCAGTTTTCTGGACGCTTACACTCCAGACTACAGTTAAATATGTTATTCTCACTTTGCGGGCTGATAACAAAGGCGAAGGTGGGATATTTTCTCTGTTTACACTTGTCAGAAGAAGTAAATTCAAATGGCTGATAGTCCCGGCCATTGTCGGCGGAAGCGCCTTGCTTGCTGACGGAATAATAACGCCTCCAATTTCTGTGGCCGCAGCGGTAGAAGGATTAAGATTTTTTAATCCTCAGCTCAACACAGTGCCAATAGTTATTGGTATTCTGTTTGCATTATTTTTTATTCAGCAATTTGGTACGGGTTTCATTGGCAAATTTTTCGGCCCTTTGATGACTGTGTGGTTCTTAATGTTGGGTACTATTGGTGTGAGCGAAATTGTTCGCGACTGGTCAATTTTCAGCGCATTAAATCCTTATTACACGTATAAATTACTTGCAACGCACCCTCGTGGTATTTTTATTCTTGGATCTGTCTTCCTATGTACTACCGGCGCTGAGGCCCTCTATTCTGACCTTGGACATTGTGGCAAAAACAACATCCGCATATCCTGGATGTTTGTCAAAACGATGTTGGTTCTAAATTATTTTGGGCAAGGTGCCTGGTTAATGAATCATGCCGGACAACGCATGAGTGATTTTCAGGCAAGCAATCCTTTTTTCGCCATCATGTCTCCCTCATTCATGCCGTATGGCATTGTGATTGCTACAATTGCTGCTGTAATAGCCTCTCAGGCTTTAATTAGCGGATCATTTACCTTAATCAACGAGGCAATGCGATTAAATTTCTGGCCAAAAGTAAAAGTGAAATATCCTACCGAACTTCGCGGCCAATTGTATATCAGTTCTTTAAATTGGTTGCTGTTTTGTGGTTGCATCATGGTAGTGTTGCATTTCCGCGAATCTGCAGGAATGGAGGGTGCATACGGTCTCGCGATCGTGCTCTGCATGCTGATGACGACTACGCTCCTCAACTTCTATATGCACTTAAAACGCTACAACAAGTATTTTATCTACAGCATCATCACTGTTTATCTGGTTATCGAAGGTTCTTTTTTGATTGCTAATCTAAGCAAGTTCACACATGGTGGATGGATCACACTCTTAATTGCCGCTTTACTGATGGCAGTAATGACAGTGTGGCACCTTGCTAAACAAATTCGGAACCGCTATATGGACATGGTGCCGTTCGAAAACTACAAACAATTACTGATTGATTTGAGTAACGATACTTCCTTAAATAAGTATGCAACGCATCTCATCTATATGACAGGAGCAAATAACCCTGCCGAAATTGAATCAAAAATCATGTATTCAATTCTGCAGAAACGCCCTAAGCGTGCTGACGTTTACTGGTTTGTACATGTGGATGTAGCCAATGAACCCTACCGCATGGAGTATAAAGTAACTCACCTTGCCGATAACGATATTATCAGGATCGATTTTATTCTTGGCTTTAGAGTAGCACCAAGAATCAATCTCATGTTCAGAAAAGTAGTTGGCGATCTCGTAAAAAACCACGAGGTGGATATTACAAGCCGTTACGAATCCCTCAACAAAAACAACGTGATTGGCGACTTCAAATTTGTAATTCTCGAGAAGTTCTTATCCTATGAAAATGAACTACCAGGCTTTGAAAAGCTCATTTTGAAAATCTACTTTCTGCTCAACAGTATCAGTCTCAGTGAAGCAAGGGCGTTTGGTCTGGATAGTAGTTCTGTCAAAGTCGAAAAATTCCCAATGGTCATTACACCTCCAAAACAGCTCCCACTGAGGCGACTAGAATAAAAAAATTGAAATATTTTTTTCTCATAACGTTTTTCGTACCACTTTTAATTTGTAAAGGTCAATTAAAACGCGATTCAACATTTACACTCTCCGCTTATATCGAAACCTATTATTGTTTTGATTTTGCCGAACCTACAGATCATTTGAGGCTTCCCCTTTTTTACAATTACAACAGGCACAACGAAATCAATGTCAACCTGGCCTTAATCCAGGCAAAATATAAAACTGATCGCATAAGAGCAAACCTTGGATTAATGGCCGGCACCTATGCGCAATACAACCTGGCATCGGAACCTGACATGCTGCAACATATCTTTGAAGCCAATGTTGGTATTCAACTTTCGCAATCAAAAAGATTATGGCTTGATGCAGGAATTCTACCATCTCATATTGGTTTTGAAAGCGCGGTTGGGGCGGATTGCTGGAATTTGACCCGCAGTATCCTGGCGGACAATTCTCCATATTATGAAACGGGAGCACGGCTCTCATACAAAACCCAATCAGAAAAAATTTATTGCTCTCTGCTTTATCTTAACGGCTGGCAACGAATTAAAAAAGTAGACGGTAACCAGTCACCTTCATTTGGCAGTCAGTTCACACTTAAACCATCAAAGAAATTCACATTTAACTGGAGTACTTTTGTGGGTAACGATAAACCCGATAGTCTTAAAACCTGGAGATATTTTAGTAATCTCTATTGTCAATCACAGCTCAGTAAACGTCTACAAATGATACTGGGGTTTGATATTGGTCTTGAGAAAAAAAAGCCGACAGCGCCTCAATTGAGTTCCTGGTACTCGCCAATCATGATTGCCCGGTTTTCTGTAACAGACAAATGGGCCGTTGCAGTAAGGGCTGAATATTATGCCGACCGGGACAGAATAATCATTTCTCCTTTAGAAACAGTACCCTTTGATGCAGCTGGATTTTCCATGAATATTGACTTCGCTCCGGTATCTAATTTTTTAATTAGAATTGAAGGTCGAACACTTCAAAGCTCAGGAGAGGTATTTTTGGTAGACGGCAAGAGAAGTTCCGGAAATACATTTGTAAGTGCTGCCCTTTGCCTGAGTTTCTGAACAAAACTGCCATACATTCGGCTCCAAAGTATCAAGGCAACTTTTTACTAATCACTCGTCATTAATCGCTTGCTGCTTCCGCCCAGGGATGATGTCCAAAAATTATTTTTCTGATAGTTTCTTTCAGCTCTTCCGCATTATGTCCTTTGCTGTGGAAGCCAGTCGCTCCCAGTCGTTGAGCTTTTTTCTCATCATCCGGGTTTCGACTCACAGTAATAACATACACTGGTATTGAAGCCAGAATACGCTGAATCCGGATTCCTTTTAAAACCTCAAAGCCATCAAACAAAGGCATATTCAAATCCAGAAAAATCAAATCCGGCGGTGCTTTTACGTTAGCAAAGCTTCTCCGCATTAAGAGATAATCCATCACCTCTAGTCCGTTATGGACATATACTATTTCAAAATTAAAAGGAAGCGCACTGAGCGCGTCTGCTATCATTTTCTGATCGTCCGAATCATCGTCGGCAATCAGGACAGTACAATTTGGTTTCATGGAACGTTATTGGGATAATGAAAATTAAAGCAATATTTTCCCATTGCAAGCGGAAAAATTCAATAAATAAAGCCCCATTTACAAAAATGAGTTAATAATCATAAACGCATTTCCACCATCCTCTGAAGCGAAGGATCCACCGCTATCTAAGCTTGAGTACCGTGAAAAAGGCTTTTAATTTTATCAGGGTTATCCATGATGTAAGCTATCTTCTTGTCGCGCCGGCCCAGGCTTTACTTATCCCAACCGACGACCTCGGTTCTACTATCTTCTGAGCATTTCGAACAGTAGTGACATTCGTCCCGACCGGCATAACTACTCCTTCACCAACCTCATCACACTTTTCTCCCGATCTTTCACAACCGAGAGCAAATAAACACCTGCAGCAAAATTTTCAATATCGATTTCAATTGTGGCGGAGAACTTCCCTTCTTTCAAAACCCGTCCAATAGCGTCCACCAACTGGTATTTTATTTCGGTGTCGTTGCCACTTGTAACAATATTGATTTTTGTTCTCGCGGGATTAGGATAAATACTAAACCTGTCTCCAGCGTTTTCACTTACGCCATTGCATAGATAGGCGAATTGTGTGTACGTTGCCTGGTTCATACAACCAGATTGATTTGCGCCACTGACGGTGTAAATGGTATTCGCCAAAGGCGCAATAGTGCAAGTACTGACGGTTCCTCCGAGCGACCATGTATAGGATGAGGCGCCTGTGGCTGAAAGTGTGACTGAGCTTCCGCTACAAACAAATCCCTGGCTGGCATTGATCGTGAGGTTAGGTTTCGGCAACACCTGGATATTGCATGTCGCGGTAACCGAACAATAGCCGGCTGCAATAGCAGTTACCTGCACCATTGTATTTGTATATGCCACCAATGTATTGGTAATGCTTGAAAAATAATAAGTAAATGAAGTGGTGCTTTGCGGCATAATTGTAAAAACCTGTCCGGCACAAACAGATCCTGATGGAACGTTGAGCGTCGAAGTCGCATTAACGGTTAGTGTAATCGGCGTGCGAATGGCAGTGCCTGAGCATGGATCAAGTGCTTCCGCATACCACGTATACTGCCCTGGAGCCAGAATTGGCAAGGTATAGGTGTTACCCGTATACAGTGCATTGGTTGATGTTAAAGAACTGAACCAATTGATCGGACCAATGGCATTGGCGGTAAGCGTTGGACTTTCCAAACCGCACATGATATTTTTGGAGAGAATGGTATTATTAATAGGGCCCTGTGGTGTACACTCAAAAAAATGAGTTATAAATCCATCCCCGTTTTGCATTGTCGTTTGAAAAGCACCCGTGCTCGCAATAGCAGCGCTATTAGGCGAAGCAGTTAAACCACCGGCATACAATCTTCTTGTTGAAGTTACGCTGATACCGTTGAAATAATCGTAACCACTACCACCGTAATATGAAGCCCACAAACGGGTGCCCGCTGTATCGAATAAAAAAATAAATCCTTCCGTATCTCCTCCACCTTGGGCCTGAAATGTGGGCAGCAGCGCGATACCCTGGTTGCTGTATTGATCGGTAACACCAACACCGTATAATGTACCACCAACAACTGAAAGTCCAGAGGGCTGATCAAGTCCTGCACCGCCGTATAGAGTTCCCCAAACTCTCGTGCCGTTGGCGTTGAATTTGGCGATGAAGCCGTCCCAGTTATCTCCGCCATATACCGATTGATGGCAGGATGGCGATGTGACAACAGAAGCGGATGCCGCTTGACAAACACCGCTGATAAAAATATTTCCAGCATTATCGACGGCTAACCCTCCAATTTCTTCGTCGCCTTGTCCTCCATAACAGGTGCCCCACAAACGATTTCCAAATTCGTCAAATTTTGCTATGACCGCATCCTTCGCCCCCCCAAACCCTTGTTGCCAGGCGCCAGGAGAAGCGACATGGCTGGGCGTAAACCAGGAGTTCATATTATAGTCAGCTGCTGTCAGCGCAATCACAACGTTATCAGAAGGGTCGGTTCTAACTTTTGATATCCGGTGAAAAGGACCAAAAGGAAAACCACCTGGATAATAAGTTGCCCAAAGTCTGTTACCGAGACTGTCGAATTTTACAAGTAGATTCTGATAATAGGAGTTTAGAAAAGCGCCGGTTGTAGAAAGGTTATTGGTACTCGAGCCGGTACAAGTAAGCATATATACATTTTTCTTGTTGTCTGTCGTGCAGGACATGCCTTTCTCTGAACCGCCACCACCATATAAGGTGCACCATAAGCGCCAGCCCGATGGAGACAATTTCAGAAGAAATGCTTCTTCCTGGCCCATGCCACTAGTTTGAAACGCGCCCGCTGAACTGAAATTGATTGTACTCGTACCAACCGGATGATCACATTCACCGGTTACATAAATATTGCCACTTAAATCGGTGTTGCATTCATAAACACTGGACAGTAAACCATAACCGTAATAGGTACACCACAAACGAGCGCCGGTGCTGTCCAGTTTGGCAACAAAAACACCCGAACTTTGTAGCTGATATGTCCCAGGGGTTGAGAGCAATACATTACCCGCTGAAAAAACGACGCCACAAACAACAACGTTGCCAAAAGGATCAGTCGCAACACTCGTAATATCCTCGCTGCCATCGGTACCGTAATAAGTTCCCCATAGTCGCGTAATAGGGTCAATGACCAAAGTGTCTTTCGCATTCACTCCTTCAATATCAAAACTCAATTGATTTCCTTCCAATACAAACCGCGTTTTTAGCTCTTTTCCGTTTTGAAAGGCAATGGGTTTTTGTTCGCTAAACGTGCCAGCACTTGTTTTAATTTCCAGATCTCCAGCGTAACTAATGCTGATGTCTTCGGCACCATTAATCTGGATTTGAATTTTTTTGTAGTCTTGGCCAGGAGCAATGAGGTAATCGTATTTAAGTTGGGAACCAGAAGAATAGTAATGTATGCTGATACCTTTGTACAATTCCTTTAAATAAACTTCGGAGTAAGCGTCTGCATCCATAAAAGAACCATTGCTTTGTATAAAATTTTCCCGATCTCTTAAAGCATCTCCATGATTAAACATCGCAGTTGATCTAGCGCCGACAAATTTAAAATCAACCCGGTGAGCCAGGTATTGATATGCTTTGACAGCTTGCGGACTGTTCCGAGTTTTTTCCGAAAACTTCATTTCATGTTTTTCCATTTGGTAAGAAATACCTCCGCTGCTGAGAAAAAAATGAAGATTACCTGTCTGGCCATAATAAGCGACACCAGATTGTGGTTTTTGATTCTGATCATACACCTGTCCAAGATTTTTTGTAAAACGAAGCCCAGGCGAATTGCCCGCGATGCTACCTACTCCGACAGCAAGGATGAAAATTGTTGAAAGTATTTTGCGCATAAAAAAGAATGGAAAAATCTGTGCCAGGCGAAGTGGACCCATTAAGTAAAAATTGACTCCCTTCAGAAACAACGCCCCTTCCTATCAAGCGCCAGAAATTAGGTACTGTCTTCGATTTCTTATTAATTATTATTTATTTTTCATTGAGGTTAACGCTTTAAGGGAGCTGAGAAATCGGCCCCACCATTTAAGAACTCTGATCCCGGAGGTATCAAATATGTATAGCTGATAGGTTAGAAAAACACCACCGACCCCAGCGGGGTCGCATAAATGAAGGACGGTTGCCTGAACGTCCCGATTGCTGGCAACTGATTTGCTTGAAGCACAAAAAAGTATGCGGCGACTGCTGATAATCCTGCTCATTACATGCTGTGCCTTTAAATCCGAGGCGCAATTGTTTAACAAAGCTTTTAAGGCTGACAGACTTGTTTACACGCATGTATATTACGACAGCCAGAACTATATTTACATGACGGGTTACGCGGCTGGCCATTTTATTAATCAGGACAGTATCACAATTTACAGAGTGATCAAATATTCTCCCTCTGGTCAGGAAATATGGAGAAAAGAAATCACCTCAACGGATGTGCGCTTGTCCTCTGCCTTTAGCAATGATATGCTTTATCTGGCGGGTAGCTACTCCAACAGTATTTATACGGCGCAATCCACCTCCGTTTCGGCAGGCGGTTGGGACATGTGTTTTTTTAAATTTGACGCCAACGGCAATTACCAAATGCGAAGCGAGGGTGTGAGCGGTGATGAATACATCAGTGGCCTCGGTGTAAGCAATGATAGTTTGTACGTTGCCGGAATATTCCGGGGAACCGTGTCCCCTGGAAATTTTGGTTCAAATACCTATTCAAATAGCATCGCTTTTTTAGCAAAGCTGGATGCTATTTCAAATTGGAACTGGATAAAGTTCGGAGTTTCAAATAACGGCGCAGGAATTGGTTCGCTTAAAATGTCTCATGGAAGACTTTTTTCAGGTTTTTCAGGAGGAAATATTATTTGGGATGGAACTGTTTCCTGTGGCAACTATAGTGCAGGTGAATTCGACCTGTCAGGAAATCTACAAACTGTTTATCCTTTTATCCGGCAAACGCCAGGGGGTGACGTGGACCTGTTCAATGTGGTGCAGGAGAACGGTCATTTTATTTTTATGGATTGTTTAGACTGGCATGATACCTGGCACAGGCAAGTGGTGTGTCAAAACAGTCTGCAAACGGTATGGACGCAGACGCTGTACCCCCGCGCGTGTGATGAACGCTCTGTCTTCGAAAAAAGCGGGAATCTCTACTGGTTCAGCTATCCTCAAAACATTGTTCAGGCAAGTGCCAACACAGGTGCAGTTGAATTTGTAGATTCATTAAATCAGCCAAACATCTCCGAGGGATTTTTCAGTGACTATTCTGGTAACGATCTTTTATTTTACGGCTATTTCAGAGATACCATCACGCTTGGCAATGATGTTTTGAACGGCGATTCAAAAGGTTACGCTTTTATTGCATTGATTAACAGAAGTGTGATGCTAGGTACAAAAAATTACACAGCCGAATTTCCTGTCAACATCTATCCAATCCCTACCGGTGACTATCTACATGTTTCCTCTCCCGAAAAAATACAACAATTGCGAATCCGCAATTTGATGGGCAATTTGATTCTACAATCAGATAAAGTTCAAACCCTTGACTTGCACAGCTTATTGCCGGGAATATATTTTTTAGAAGTAAAAAACTTTCGAGGTCAGACTTATACTCGAAAAATCTTAAAGGAATAGCCTTAGCTTGCCTGCTGAACATGATAACCGAGACATGTCCCAACCGGCATGATCAATCAAACCATGAATATCTTCGCGTACTTTGCGCCAATCATTGCGTGCATGGCGGTTAAAAAAATTGGTCGGGGTAGTTTGAGTAAAACGAAATGCGTCCCGACCGGCATGTAATCAACATCATAACCAACGGCCGTCCAATTTGCATATCCACCACATGCGATCTAAACAAATCATTTTAGCCGCCACCGGCGCCAGTCTTGCAGCATTAACTTTTTCCGCATTCATTCGCAAAAAAGAAAAACCCATTCCAACAATACAGAATTTCCAACAGGAAAAATATCTTGGCAAATGGTACGAAATAGCGTGCTCAGATTTCAAATGGAAAAAGAAGCTGACTCAGGTTACTGCTGATCTTATCGCGTGAGAAAACAATTCCACTGAAAATAAAACAACAATTTCTTTCTACCACAAAATCATTAAGTGTAAATACCGATGACCTGTTTTGGACAAAACAATGAGGTTAATAGCGTCGTATTACCGACAAATACTGGGATACAGGACATCCACGGATAATTCAGAACGAAAAAAAAAAAAAATCACCAGTTAATGCTATGAAAACAAAGTACTTAAAAGGCCTAAATGGTTTTAACAAAATAAATTTTTTATTTTTTTCTAATGATTTACTAAGGCCGAAAACGGCTGTGATACCCGAAAATTCTGTATCTTCACCTTGTTATGATTCAGGCACCTCCATCAAAATATCAAATAGATGAGCTCTGCTCATTGTACGTTGGGAAGAAATTTCTTGAAATCAACCTTCACAGTGGCTTGTTCGATGTTCCTACAGTAGATCGCATACTCGCGAAAATAGATGACTATACAGAAGGCAGACAATTTTTAACTGTCATCAATTGTGAAGAGTCCGCGAGAACCACAATTAAAGCCTTGAGAAGAATGGGTCAACCCAGCGCCATGCAGTATACAATAGCGAAAGCTTACGTAATCAGAACCATGCATCAGCGTGTGATGGCAAATATTTTTTTATTGCTTTTCAAACCCAACAAGCCCGTAAGATTTTTCAGAGATGCTGAAAAAGCGAAGCAATGGCTATGGCAGCTGCGCACGGCCATGGGTAAATCAGAAGATTAACCGCCAAAGGACTAATCCCTTTACTCGTATACCAGATCCCTGAACGGTAGACTGAGCGAGGCCCTGAGCCCGTCGAAGGGCCGAAGAACTATGCCTCTCTGCGTTTAATCATTGAAATTCAAGCTAGTCCAATCCTTTCCGCGTTCTCTTACTTCGTGTATTTGAAGGTCTCCCAAATTTTTCTGCGCCTCTCTGCGTTTAATCATGGAAATTCAAGGTAGTCCCTCCTTTCCGCGCCCTCTTATGTTTGGCATTTGAACGTCTCACAAATTTACCTGTGCCTCTGCATTTAATCAAAGAGAGTCGGCACATACTTTGCTGCAATTCCCTGAACGCTAAATTCTTTCCCATGAATTTAATTACCCAAATTGCTCTTTTTTGTCCCCTCCTCGTTGCATCTCAAGTCAATCCCATTTGTTTTCACCCACCAGGTTTTGTCACGACGCCTGCTGTTGGCTATCTCCCGCATAGCTTGTGCACTGAAGATTTTAACAGCGATGGTAAAAAAGACTTGCTTGTAGTGAATGCGGGCTCCAACGACCTGACTTTACTCTTTGGTGATGGCACCGGGAATTTTACACCGCAGTATAATTTTCTCGCTGGTCCTTGGCCGCGTTCTATTTGTACTGCAAATTTTAATAATGATTCAGAACCCGACATCGCAGTGAGCGGAGCAGATGTGCGCATTCTCCTTGGCACCACTAGTCCCAGCGGCAGTTTTTCTATCGGCGCGACTTACCAGTTAGATTCTTATCCCTTTTCAATTGTTGCCGGCGATTTTAATCTGGACGGTAATACAGATATTGCAACAGCCACTATAGATTCCGCAAATATCACGGTCATGATGGGTCTGGGTAACGGCAGCTTTGCAAATTTTGCAGAATATCCTATTGGACCGGTGCCCCGCGATTTATGCACAGGCGATTTTAATGGCGATGGTTTTACAGACATCGCTGCTGCAAATTATGATTACACGCACCGGACAGTGTCGGTGCTTTTTAATAATGGTTTTGGCGGATTTTTACCGGCCGCGAGTTATTCCGTTAATTATACACCGTTGGCGCCAGTGGCAGGAGACTTTAACAATGATGGCCGCGATGACATTACGGTGATTGGATTCGGCATGATAGAAATTCTGCTTTCAGCGCCAGGCAATACTTTTTCTTATGCAGGCAATATTTTATCTGGAGGTTCTGGCCCTTGTGAAATCACAGCCCAGGACTATAATGGCGATGGTTTTGTCGATCTCGCTTCTTCTGCCTATTCACCCAAAAATGTCTACATCTATGCTGGTGCTGGCAATGGTACTTTTTTAGCGCCCGTTACATTTTCTGTCAACAACGGTCCCATTCAATTGATCTCCTCCGACTTTAATGCAGACAGCAAACCCGATATCGCCATCGCCAATTACAATTCCGATAATGTGTCCGTACTCATCAACGGCTATTCCCATATTCAGATAACCGCACCTTTGATGATTTGCTACAATGGCTTTGCCAGCATCAGCGTTAGCGGTGCACAGACCTACACCTGGAGCAATGGCATCACCGCCAGCACCTTCACCACACAACAAACAGGCACCACTTCATTCACTGTCACCGGCATGAATTCATTGGGATGCATTAATTCCGCAAGCATGACTTTGAATGTGGTTCAATGTACTGCACTTCCCGAAGAAACATCAAAGAGTGTGATTTCTATTTACCCAAATCCAAGTACCGGAGAAATATATCTTCAGAAAAATCAAAGTCAGACTTTCACATTGGAAATTTTTGATGCTTTGGGCCGCGAAATCTTAAATCTGCAAATTACTAACGCAACCACTAAAATAGACCTTAATGATCTTGCTGAGGGCATCTATTTTCTGAGAACCACACACGACGGATACAAAGATGATTTGCAGACTAAGCCAAATTCTTTTTTAATCAGTAAATAGCCGACACCTGCGCCCCCTCGTAAGCTTAAGTATCCTGAATTGCCAAGTTAACTGACGTCTAACCAAGGTCAGTTTGAAGCAGCAGTCTTGGGCGTAATCGAAGGATAGTTGGGAACCGAACGCGCTACCTTGAGCGATCAAAGGTCGGCCAATCTTTCCACACCCTCTTATGTCCGTGAGTAAACGATTCTCTCATTTTTTCTGCGTTTAAATTAACCTAACATTCAGGATAACCCTCCCTTAAAATTTAATTGATTTTTCTATCCCAACATTTCTTAAATTAGAACTACCTAAATTTTCTATCATGAAAAAAATCTCCTGCACACTTCTATTATTTCTCTCCGCCCAACTTATTTTTTCACAAAGCAATCAGAGCTTCACTTCAAACGGCACCTTTACTGTACCTGCCGGAGTTACTTCTGTCACTATTGAAGTAGTAGGCGCCGGAGGCAATGGCGCCGGCAATGGCGGCGGTGGTGGCGGTGGTGGTGGATACGCAAAAGGATTCTACACCGTTACACCTAGCGCGGTTCTTACTGTGAATATTGGTACAGGCGGTGGTGGCAGTGCAGGTGGTTCCACCAGTGTAACCGGACTTATCTCTGCAACTGGTGGTGCGAATGGTACAACCATTAGCAATCCTAACATTGGAGGTGGTGGTGCTGGTGGCGCTGGCAGCGGCGGTAATATCGTGAACCGCACCGGCGGCAACGGAGGTGGTGGTTACTGGACCTATTTTGGTGGTGGAGGTGGAGGTGCCGGGGGCTTAACGGGAAATGGCGGCAATGGCGGCAACACTGTTGCATATAATAATACTAATTGCCTCACACCAGGAGGCAGCGGGGGAGCCAGTGGCGGGGCACCCGGAGGCGGTGGCGGAAAAGGCGCGGGGTTTATTGATAATGCCTGTAATTCAGCAAATCCAGCTGTTGCGGGACTACTTTACGGTGGTGGTGGCGGCGGCGGTAATGGTAACAGTTCTCCCGCGCAAAATGGCGCAGGCGGTTATTGTAATATTGAATATGGTTGTGTTGCGCCAGCTGCGCCAGTTAATACGAGTGCCTCTATGACGGTATGCAGTGGCAACACTGTTGCGTTGAGCGCTTCAGGCAACGGAACGATCACCTGGTATGCAAATTCAACAGGCGGTCCAACACTTGCTACGGGCAGTACATTTAATACTTCTGTGCTTACAACAACAATCACTTTTTACGCGCAGGCGGAAACTTGCACAACAAGCACGCAACGTACAGCTTTTACCGTATCTGTTGCGCCCTCGCCTGTCATCACCCTCAGCGCCAGTCCTGGCCCATATTGTATTAATCAACCTTTCACTCTTACAGCTAGCGGTGGTGTAAATTACATGTGGAGCAATGGTTCATTTAACAATACGCTCACTATGACGCCTCAGGGTACGGTGGTATATCCGCCAAATGTGGCAGGCTTCAGTGCAAATGGTTGTTTTAACACCGCCAGCATTACGCTCAATGCGAATCCACAACCTACAATTACTATCGCACCTATCACTACTTTGTGCGCGGGGCAAACAATTACATTCACTGCAAGCGGCGCGTCTAATTATACCTGGAGCACAGGTCCGCAACTTCCCAGTATTCCAGTCACTGTGAATTCAGCAACCGTTTATACAGTGACGGGCACCAGCACAGCCGGTTGCACCAATACCGCAGCCATAACGCAGACTGTCATCCCGAATCCTACTGTTACTATTTCTGGCAATACTGTAATGTGTGTGGGACAAACATTGAAACTCACAGCAGGCGGCGCATTGACCTACACATGGCCCGGAATCGGCACGGCTACTGTCGTCAATGTTCCACCGGTTGTCAACACCGTATATCAGGTGACAGGTTTCAACGCCGAGGGATGCAGCTCTGTAGCTACAATATCAATTACCGTGAATCCATGCACAGGCATAACGGAGACTCCTTTCAAAAATAAAATTCTTGTCTACCCAAATCCTTCAACAGGCGTATTCACTATAGAAGCCGAAGAAGACATGACTCTATACCTGTATTCGTTTTCGGGCCAGTTGCTGCAGACGGCGGACCTTAATAAGAAAAACAACAGAACCATTAGATTGGAGACGCTACCAAAGGGAATTTATTTTCTTAAAGATGATAAGGATGGGTATGAACAAAGATTGGTGACCGAGTAAGTTATTGGTTATTAGTTATTGGTTGTTAGAGTTTTGAGTTCAGTGATTTCTGACTTTAATAAATAATAGACAATAGATAATAATTAATGATCCTATAAAGCATCAGACTTTAACCTTTGATAAAATCGCAGGACATGTTTTAACTCCTCCCTGATATCATTTAGAAAAACGACTTTGTTTTTATCAATTGTTTCTGCTCTGAAGCCCATGATGAGTTCAACCAGCAAATGCGCGTCATAAAAAAATCCCAAATTAAGCAGGTCATGAAATATCGGGCGCACACCGTCATAGTTTTTGTCATCCAATACAAGGTCGACCGTTTCAAGCGCAGTGACCACACTTCCCAAAAACTCATTCAATGATCTTTCAATCCTGCCTTTGTCATTTTTAAGTAATTCAAACAAGCGGGTCGTATCGTACACTTTCTCCCCATAAGTCTCCAAAGTCATTTTACTCTTATTATCTTTGCCAAGTGCCGCGTTGATTGCTGCGCTAAAATCTTTTTCCGCAATAGGTTTGGTCAACCATGCAAAACATGTCACCTCCGATTCATCCTTTAAAGCTTCTTGTTTGCTGTAACCAGAGACAAAAATAAAAGGCACCTTGTTGTTCATTGCACGAACTTCCTTTAACAAATCGATCCCGTTTCCGTCTTTTAACTGAATATCTGCAATCACCAGATCGTATATCTCTTTTGAAAATTCATTCAATGCCAATGCGTATCCTTCGGTGACGGTAAAATCTATTTTTAAAGTGGAAAGCATTTCCGAATAATAAATTCTACTCAGGAGATCGTCTTCCACCAATAAAATCTTGCTCTCCCGCTTTTTTTCAGGTGGATGGGTAAGGTCTTTTCGACGCTGACAGAGATTTAAAAGATCATTTTCAGACAGCAAAGTAGTTTGATAAAAAAGATTTGCCAGATTTTTATCTGTGGCCGTATCGATGTTTACAGAACTCAGATTATTAACGACCAGGAAGGATGGCAGATCAGACAAACGACTGAAAGAAAGCGATTGTAATTCATGTTCACCTGATTGTATAAAAAGTGTCACAATATCAGGTGATTTTTTTTCTGCAATATTAATTCCCTGTATAAAACTATTTGCAATTAATACTTCAAATCCAGCGTTTACAAGTGCAGATCCGTATGCTTTTAATTGATCGGTATTCGAATTTATTAGCAATATTTTCATTGTGCGATTTGCCGATAATGTTCCTCTTCGTTCTACAAGATAATGCTCTTTTCTTAATTCCGGAATTTTGCACTTATTTTCTTTTTTTTACTTTTAGAGAATATATGATCACCATTTTACTCGTCGAAGATCATCTCCTGGTCAGGGAAGCCTGGAAAGAGTCTTTGTCGAAAATAGCTCCTTTCAAAATTATTGGTGAGGCCGACAGCATCACGGAGGCTTATAATAAAACACTCCAATTACGTCCCGATGTTATTTTATGTGACATCAATCTAAGACGTGAAAATGGCGCGGACCTGATCTCAAAAATTGTAAACACTGTCCCCAATCCAAAAATCATCGTTGTATCAATGAACGATGAATATAGTTTTATTAAAAAAATGTTCAGCATTGGGGCAAAAGGATATGTAACCAAATTCTCGCCACAGGCGGATCTCATTGAAGCCATACGGCAGGTGCACAATGGTGAAACCTATGTGTGTTCAGGCGTCCGAAAACTGTTTCTCGAAAAAGCCATACATTCTGCCAACGACGAAAACCTAACGCTTTCATTGCGGGAACTGGATATCATTAAACTGGTATCGCAGGGAAAGGGCAATAAGGACATTGCCACACAACTGGGGCTGGGCATTAAAACAGTAGAGGCTCATAAAACCAGTATTTACAAAAAACTGGGTTTAAAATCCATTGCAGAACTCATTTCCTACGGTAAGGCGAAGGGTCTCGATTTTTAAGTCTATTTCTCACCTCTCTGTCAGCGAATGCCGATCAGGTTTCGCAGCTAACATTGCACTGAAGCAATATTGATGTGTTTTCCTAAAACCAGGAATAGTTCATTTTTATTGATCGGTTTGGAAAGGTAATGTTTGAAAGGAAAATTGTTCAGTGCCTCTTTTTGCGGATCAGGAGGAAAACCTGACTGGGCAATAATTGGCAGATCAGGGTACAATTCCTTGATCAAACCCGCAGCAGTATATCCATCCATACCCGGCATCTTAATATCCATTAACACCGCGCTGATAGACGCGTTATTTTTTGCAATCTCCACAGCTTCCAATCCATTTTTCGCGCGAAGAATACTACAATTTGTTTCTCTGAATAATTCTTCAAGCAACAGAAAATTAAACTCAACGTCCTCAGCAATTAAAATGCTCAGCTCTTTCTCCGAACTGTGGACATTAGCATTCGGGATTTTATCATTATAACCATTCGATTTATGCGGAATGGTAAAATAAAAAGTAGCGCCTTTATCTGGCACAGATTCTACCCAGATTTCTCCGCCCATTAATTCCACAAAACCTTTTGAAATTGAGAGACCCAAACCGGTACCCCCATATATCTTACTAATAGACAAATCAGCTTGTCTGAAACGCTCAAAAATGAGGCCTTGTTTTTCAGGTGAGATGCCGATGCCGGTATCCCTGACATAAAACTGAAGTTTGTTTTCTTTAACGTGGTAACCAAACTCCACTGAACCTTCGCGTGTGAATTTGAGAGAGTTCGAAACGAGATTCGTAATGATCTGCGTTATTTTTGTTTTGTCTGCGTAGATTTTCGAAAGACTATCTGGCAAAGTTGTCACTACGTGCAACTCCACCGCCGGCTTGGAAGACTGCATTTTTAGAATCGCATGTTGATCGCGCAACAATTCGTTGATGCAAATATGATCCAGGTTCAGCTTTTCCTGTTTTGTCTGCAGTGATGATATAGTAAGTACATCAGTAATAATTGAAAGTAGTTGATTGGAACTATTCAAAATGATAGAAGAAAAATAGTCGATTTTTTCACGCGACAAAGCCGGGTCTTTTATCATGTTTGAAAAACCCATGATCGCGTTTAAAGGCGTACGTACTTCATGCGAGATATTCTGCAGGAAAGCGGTTTTTAATGCGTCATTTTCTTCGGCTCTTTCTTTTGCTTTATTTAATTTTTCAGAAAACTCTTTGCTCAATTGCGCCGACAACTCCGCTTTTTGTTTGCCCGCCTGAAGCTCTTCATTTTCTATGGCCAGCAGTTCCGCTTGTTTACGCATCGTGATATCACTCACAACAGAAATGAAATAATCACGTTTGCCTTGCTTTTTCCACATTGGTGAAACAGACAATTCAACCCAGACAACCGAACCGCCTTTTCTTAAATATCTTTTCTCAATTGTAAAACCATTGATCTCATCGTTAAGCAAGGATTTCGTCACGTCTTCATGAAGATGAAGGTCCTCGGGATGCGTGATCGAATGAAAATCAAAATTCAGCATTTCTTCCCTGGTGTAGCCAAGTATGTTTGCATATTTATTGTTGATCCTTACAAATTTTCCTGTCCCTGTTTCCACCTGCGCCACACCTACTCCAGCCTGCTCAAATAAGATGCGGAATTTTTCTTCACTTTCCTGCAATTTGATATCAGCCCTTTTTCTTTCGGTGATGTTATTGATAGCAGCTATGATGAATTGCGCCTCTCCATTTGAATCTCTCTGTAATTTGCAACTGGTCTCTGCCCAAACTACGGAGCCGTCTTTGTGCACATAACGTTTTTCTTCTTTTGTAGATTCAATTTTTCCGGCTATAAGTTCATTCGTCAATTTCAAGCTTGTTGGCAGATCTTCCGGATGCGTAAGGTCGTACCATTTTTTTTCAGACAGTTCCCCCTTGCTGTATCCCAACATACTGGCATAGGCTTCATTCCCCTGGAAATTGCCTTCTAAATCTTTAAAAGACAATCCAACCAAAGAATGATTGAACACGTTTCTGAATTTTTCCTCGCTCTGTATTATTCTTAATTTGCTTGCTGAAATGAGTTTATTACTGTTGTCAAGATCTTTAATCAGATTCCTGACATTGCTAATCAAATAAAGCGATAGCGGAATTGAAATGGCGAGTAGCAACAAAGTAAAAACTAATAGTTTTTTTGAAGAAGACCGATATATCATTTCAGAGTTTCTGTTTTTCTCGCTTGAAACAGTCAACTGAAGATCCATTAGTTCAGTGACCTTTGACACAATCGGGCCAACTCTCTGATACAATTCTGACACCATAAAACTGTCAAGTGCGGAAACATTTTTTTGGCGCATGATTCCTTTTAAGGTCATAAAAACTGAATCGGTACCAGGCATTAAAACGTTTACTTCTCTGATAAGATCCGCTTCTCTTGTTGTGAGGTACGTCAGCTGATATTTTTCCCAGTTGTCCTGAATCGTTTTTTGCGAATGTTCAATGGCTCGTATGGCTTCAGGGACAGATAGCTGATGGTTCTTCAGACGGGAAATCATCAACTGTAAATTTGTGCTGTAGGTAAACCTAACATTCGCTAACTGATTCAGAGGAACTAGCCGATCGGTGTAAATCGTCTCAGTGATCTGTTTCATCATTTTCAGCTTTTGAATGGTGTAAACACCTGTTGCAATAATTACCGAGGTTGTAATGAGCACCAACAGGTAAAGTTTTGCCGACGTACTAATTTTATCAATCATAAAACGCTACAATCTATTTTGCCGTTTACTGGCAAACTTCCACGCTCAGGTTCCGCGGAGGCATATCATGACGCGAAAGTACAAACTTTCCCCGGAAAAACTCTGAGGAAAGTCAGTTCCACTTAAACGTTTTTTGCAATAAAATCAAGGCTACTCAGCCCTCGTGAAAGGTCACAGACAACAACGACACAACATGTAGTCTGTCCTGTTCATTTCTAAAAGAATCCTGGAAACCTTCAGCAAATGGCTTATGCAATATCAATGTGTTTGCTTAAAGCAAAAAAAAGTTCGTTTTTGTTAATTGGTTTAGAAAGATATTTTTTGAACGGATAGTTATTAATGGCCTCACTGCCTGGATCAGGAGGGAATCCGGATTGCGCGATAATAGGCAGATCAGGATACAGTTCTTTAATTAAGCCTGCAGCGGTATAACCATCCATCTCTGGCATTTTAATATCCATCAGGACCGCGTCTAATGATTTGTTACTTTTTGCAATCTCCACAGCCTCGATGCCGTTTTTCGCACGCACAACATTGCAATTGGTATCCCTGAAAAACTCTTCCAGCAACAAATAATTTAACTCTATGTCCTCAGCTACTAATATGTTCAGCTTTTTGTTAGCTTTGACAGGATTTTGAACTGTATCATCGGTATAACGAACAGGCTCATAAGGGACGGTAAAATAAAATGTAGCGCCTTCGTTCAAAGCAGATTCAACCCAAATTTCACCTCCCATTAATTCTGCAAATCCTTTTGAGATTGAAAGTCCCAGACCAGTTCCTCCGTAGCTTTTGCTGATGGATAAATCGGCCTGATGAAAACGTTCAAAAATCAGTGATTGATTTTTTGGCGAAATGCCGATTCCGGTATCTTTCACATAAAACTGAAGCATGTTACCTTTCAATTGACATCCAAATTCAACGGTGCCCTCATTTGTAAACTTGTGCGCATTAGAAACAAGATTGGTAATGATCTGTACAATTTTTGCTTTATCAGTAAAAATCTCTGAAAGATTATCTGACAATGTAGTCTTCAGATGCAAACTTACCCAAGGCTCTGAAAACTGAACCTTGAGGATTGTATGCAGATCATGCAGCATTTCATTGATGCAAACATTATTCTTGTTCAGTTTTTCCTGCTTGGTCTGCAGCGACGAAATCGTGAGGATATCAGTAACAGTAGCCAGTAGTTGTTGTGAGCTGTTTAAAATGATGGAAGAAAAATAGTCGATTTTTTCACGCGATAAAGCCGGCTTCTTTATCATGTTCGAAAAGCCCACAATCGCATTCAGAGGTGTACGAACTTCATGCGAAATGTTCTGTAAAAAGGCTGTTTTCAAAGCGTCATTTTCTTCAGCTTTTTCTTTTGCTTTATTTAATTTTTCAGAAAACTCCCTGCTGAGTTGTGCCGACAATTCTGCTTTCTCTTTAGCTGCGAGCAATTCCTCATGCTGCTGTTCGAGCAGTTCAGCTTGTTTCCGTCGCGTAATATCAATGTGCGTACCCACAGTCAGTCGGGTCACATGTCCATTTTCATCGCGCAGTGTTTGTCCCCGCGACCAGATCCATACCCAACTGCCATTTCTGTGCTGCAAACGAAAGTAACTTTCATAAATTCCTACAGACCCATTATTCAGATACTCAGAAAAAGTTTGAATTGCATTTTCTCTGTCTTCAGGATGTAAGAGTGCGGTCCAGGTCTCATCCAGATTTTTTGTACCCGACAGATCAAACTCACTGTGATGACGTCCAAGCATGCTGAAATATTCAGGACTGCACCACACGTAGTCTGAATCACTGTGATACTCCCAGGCACCGGTATTTGAAATCGAAATAATTGACTTGTATCTGTCTTCACTTTCTTTCAGAGCCTGCTCCGTCAGTTTCCGCTCTGTAATGTTATTAAAAATGCTGATCAGATAAAGTGGCTCACCTGCGGCGTTGCGGTGCAGCTTGGTCCTCAATTCAACCCAAACAATACTGCCATTTTTGTGATAGTACCTTTTCTCTCCCTGCTTCGCTTCTACTTGCCCCGTTAAAATTAAATCCAGCACTTTTTCATCTGCACGAATATCTTCTTCAGGCGTAAGCTCCTGCCAGCTTTTTCCCAATAATTCACTTTTTGTGTAACCAAGCATCTTACAAAAAGCTTCGTTAACGGTGCGTTCACCGTTTACCGTAATAAACGACTTTCCAATAAGTGAATGGTCGAAAACATCTTTGAATTTTTCCTCACTTAAGCGCAAATTCTCTTCCACTAACTTGCGGGAAGTAATGTCAGTGTGTGTACCAGAAATTGTCAAAGGTTTTCCAGATGCGTCCCGTTCAATCACTTTTCCCTGAGCAAGTACCCACACAATGCTTCCATCCTTGTGTTTCATTCTTAAATCAGCAGAGTACATTTCTGTTTTACCTGAAAGATGATCATTCAGTAATTGCATTGCCACCGGCAAATCATCAGTATGCAGGATTTTTTTCCATGTTTCAAAAGTATTCGGCTGCAATTCTTCCGGACTGTATCCTAACATGGCCGCCCATGTTCGATTGAAATAAGCTTTATCTGTTCGCACATGCCATTCCCAGGTACCGAGCCGGGCGCCTTCAATAAAATTCTGCAAACGTTTCTCTTTATCCTGCTCCGGAAGTTCCCACTCAAACTTAGCACTATCCTTCTTTTGAGAATCGGCGATATCTGGTGAATATTTACCCAGAAGATCTTTTAAAATCGTTAGTTTTTGTTCGACTTTTTCAGGACTATTTAAAAGAAGGTTGTCAAGTTCATCCTTCAGACTTTTCATTTCCTTATTTCCACCTGACATAAATTACAATTCAAAAGAGTACAATTATCGTAAATCATGCGTACCTATTGGGACAGATACCAGTTTGTTTCACTTTAATTCCTATAAAAATAAACATCCGCACAAGAAGAAAGAGCTATTATATTCTCAATCCAAGGGTAGACCCTAGATCTAAGCACTACTTTAACACTTGTATCGGTCCGGTTTTCCGTTGCCCTTCCTTTCGAAGCAAAAAAAACTGCTCATTGGCCGATTAATATTGTTTAGCTGACAAAAACAGCAAGAGACGCAAAATTAGGTGTGACACACTTCTACCCGGGCTTTCGTCCAATAAAACCTTGCTTACCCGGAACAGAATAGTTTTTATTCCTTTATAATTGTACCTTGAATAACCAACAGCATCTTATGAAGCTCAAATCCAAACTCCTTTTTCCATTATTGTTTTTACCTGTTATTGTTTTTTGTCAGTCCCATTCAGCAAAATTCAAAGATGGCGGCGAACTGATCAAAGGCATGTATAGCGCCTATGCACCTGACAAATGGTACAGGTATTTTACTTTCAGTCAGGACATGGATTTTTACAGAAACGACTCTCTCGTAAAAAAAGATGTCTGGCACGAAGCCTACCAGCCGGGTTGCCTGCTACTCAAGTTTGGCGAAAAAAATTCAAAGACCGGACGTCTATATAAAGACTTCACACAGTATGCTTTTAAAGAAGGAGAAGAAATGCACAAAACACCCAGAATTCATGAGTTGTTATTGGTAGGTCTGGATGTTTATTTTTTTGATCCGAATAAAACGGTAAAGATTCTCGACTCACTCGGGTACAATCTCACAAAAATCCGTGAGGATGAATTTAGCGGTCGTAAAGTGTATGTCGTAGGCGCTGACAAGGGCGATGATAAAAGCAAACAATTCTGGATTGACGCGGAACGTCTGTACATGCACCGCATCGTGTACGAACAAAAAGGAAAAATAAATGATGTGGTGTTTGACGAGTACACTAAAATGGACGGCAACTGGATAGCAAAAAAAATCGTTTTTAAAACCGATGGAAAATTGGCCTTGATCGAAAAGTACTTCGCCATCCGCTTTCCGAAAAAACTAAATCCGGATTTGTTTTCACCCGAAAAGTTTAACGAAATAGTGCTGGAGTGACTCAAATCCTGACCCAGTTTAGGAGCAACAGCGTAGACTCTGTCAAAGTTCACAAAGCCAGAGATTTACTTAGAATCATTATCTTTCCATTTCAAATCGCCATTTATTAAAACCATTATTTATACAGCTGTCATCGCGTTGTCTTTGCTGGTGTGCATTGTATGCTTCACACCACTTGCATTTACAGCTTGTTCTGTTGATAGTGTTTGGTGCAAGGTTGCCTACAGTTTCACTACATCGGGCGGACCAATCGGATTCGCACTGATGCTGGTGATCACCGGCTTGTTCTATGCCAGCACTCAACCAACAGTACGACAAAAAATCTTCACCTTTTTTAAAGCTACTCTCAGTCTCTCTCTTTTTTTTATTTTGCTAGCGCTGTTGAACGAACGTTATACCAAACATTTTCTCAAATTGCAAAGACCGAGTCACCGCTACATGCTCAGCCAGACTGGCAGGATGGGGGAAATCGATTCCTTGTACCTCCTCGATAAAGATTCAAGAAAAATATATTTCGAGAAGTTGACCACCATCAACGCAAAAGATTTTCAGCAAATAGATCAAACCATCATCGCGCACTGGGTGGAAGAAGCTGGTTATTCATTTCCCAGTGGACACACCTTTAACGCGTTTTTATTTGCAATGATTCTCTCTTATGCCATTTGGTTCAACCGTAGTCGCCCGGACTTGCGATGGTTATTTTTTCTTCCGTTTTTGTGGGCCTTGTTCGTTGGCATATCCCGCGTAGCTGTCGGAGCTCATTCAGCGCTGGATGTGAGTGCAGGAGCTTGTCTCGGTATTATTGTCGGCGCGATCTTTTTGTGGATTGACATCACGCGTTATTGGTTAACCTGGAAAAAACCTGAAACATGAACATTCTTTATGGTGTGCCTGGAGAAGGCATGGGTCACGCTACACGCAGCAAAGTGATCATCGATTTTTTGCTGAGCGAAAATCACAATGTGTGCATTGTATCGAGCTCACGCGCGTTTAAGTTCCTGGATCAGTCTTTTCCTGGCAGAGTGCTGGAAATAAAAGGCTTTCACTTCGCATACAAAAATGCGCAGGTGAGTAAGACCGGAACTTTTTTATTGAATCTTAAAAATGCAGCGGGCAATCTTGTCCATAATTTTAATAAGAAATTGCAGGTCGAAAAAACTTTTACGCCTGAACTTGTCATCAGCGACTTTGAAAGTTTTTCGTGGTTTTATGCGAAACAGGAACGTTTACCCTGCATCAGCATCGACAACATGCAGGTAATGGATCGCTGCAGGCTCGATATCGAAATCAGTAAAGACGAACGTTCTAACTATCAACTCGCCAAAGGCATTGTGCAGGCAAAGGTGCCTGGCTGCGAACAGTACCTGGTAAGCACTTTTTTTGATGCGGAAATAAAAAAGAAAAACACCACATTGGTGCCTCCGGTTATTCGTCAACAAATCATTGACGCGAAGCTATCTGAAAAAAATCACGTCATCATGTACCAAACTTCCAGCAGTCTGCAAACAGTACAACAAACCCTGACGCAATTACCCAATGAAAAATTTATCGTTTACGGCATGAACCGAGTAGCGGTAGAAGGTAACGTCACCTACAAACAATTCAGCGAAACCGGTTTTATTGAAGATCTGGCAAGTGCGAAAGCTGTTGTGGCCAATGGTGGATTTTCTTTTATCAGCGAAGCGGTGTATTTGAAGAAACCCATCTATTCATTCCCAATCGCCAACCAATTTGAACAGTGGATGAATGCGGCGTACATTCATAAATTAGGTTACGGCAGACATTTTGATGACCTAAGTGCGGACAATTTGAAAGCATTTTTATATGACTTGCCAAGGTTTACACAAAATCTTGCCAGGTACCAGCAGAATGGGAACGACGATTTGTTTAGAAAGTTGAAAGAAATTTTAAGGTAAGAAACTTGGACTAGTATTAGTCGCAGGCTTTCTGCTCTTTTTTAAACGCAGAGAGGCGCAGAAGTAATTTAATTTCTCAAGAGTTCGCGGAAAGACTATTAACAAACCTAATTGCCCGCTTAATCATTATCAACGGCTGACTTTTACAAGTCGCGTCATTTCGCTTGTCCCTCCCATTATCACTTTGCAATAATAAACACCATCTGGTTGCAATGATAAATCAATCGGAGAATGTCCCTTTTGAAAAGTCTTATCGAGTACTGCTCTACCAACAAGATCATAAACAAGAATACTGCATTCAGAACTGCAATCAATCATAAACACACCTGTTGAGGGGTTTGGGAAAATTTCTGGGTTGCTGTCACTCATATTTTCCTCAATGCCGGTACAGCCACCGATACTGAGATTGATTGTAGTCCGACTCTCACACTTACCCGAAGGGTCTAAACCAATCAACGTGTAAATTGCCGCTGCCGTCGGATAAAAAGTAATACCTCCACTATTGCTCATGACCCCGCCCGGACCAACCCAGGTATATGTACTTGCGCCGGAAGCGGTAAAACTCGCAGGCTGACCGGGACAAATTGTTGTTGCTGTAACAACTGACAAGACCGGGTATGCATCTACATTCACATTCATGAACTGATTTGAATAGCAGGTATTGCCATTCGTAGATGCCATCACAGTATAAATAGCAGAGCTTGCAGGTGTGACTATTTGAACAGAATTTGTACCGATTAGTCCAGCGCCGGAAATCCAACTATAGGTCAAAGCGCCGAAAGCGGCCAAGGTGGTACTTTCACCTGCACAGATGTTTAAATTGCCATTCACTGCAAAAGTGCTTGTTGGAATTACATTTACATTCACCGCTTGTGTCGCTGTACAAGCAGTACTGAACACGTTCGCTGCAACTGTATAAACACCGGACACAGAAGGAGAAATTACCATCATCGGATTGCTTGTCAATGAACCTGAATTGTTAGACCAAGTATACGAATTAGCACCGATGGCAGTCAGTGTAGTACTTTCGCCCATGCAGACCTGCATGTTGCCAGTTACACTCAGATTGGCAGTAGAATTTGAAATGCTCAGCGTTTGCGTTATCAACTCTGTTCCGCCACAGGAAAAGTTGCGCAGCACCTGAACCGTATAGATACCCGCACCGGAGAAGCTATGCGTTGGGCCATTGACCATTGCTGTGTTGGCCGCACCGGAAAGTGGATCACCGAAGTTCCATACAACCGACAATGGCGTTGCTGAATTGATTCCGCTAACTGTACTGCTTTGCATTGCAAATAAAACTGATGTGCAGTTATTCAGGGTATACGAAATCGTCGGTAGCGGCGGCGCTGGTTTTACCTGATTGGGCAGCCCGTAATCTGAATGTTTGGGCGCTATCGAAATACCGTTCAAATTAAAATTGCAGGCGGTGCCTGCGGCGTTGGGGTTATTGATGACCGTGAGCATTTGAGAGCCATAATCGCGAGAACCATATATCTTCCCGTCAGGGCCCAACTGCAAGGCGCCATTAATACCAGCACCATTGGGCGGCGGACCCGCCACTGCGTAAACAGAATACTGGCTTGCGCTAATTGCAGCTGCAGGACCCGCATTTAGGTCCCACTGAAGGATATAGGCATTCGACTTAGTCGCGTATAATTTACTGCCGTCCGGAGAAAACTCAATTCCCCACGATGCAGCACCTTGCGAAGTCACAAGAGTACCGCCCGTCACCGCGCCTGTAAAACTGTTGAAATCATATAAACGAACGTCACCCCATTCAGTAGAGGCTAGTTTGGAACCATCAGGTGAAAATTTCATACAAGCATAGACATTGTGGATCATTGAAGTGCTGGACACAACCTGATTGCCAAGTCCCGACGCTGTCAGCAAATATGAATACGTCAATCCACTGTTTTGTTCTTGTGCCGCTATCCATATATCAATCTTGTTACAATGCCGGGTGCCTGCGCATTTGTAGGCCATCTGGGTTGTCGTAAGTGTCGCATTTTTTATTGTCACCGACCCCATACCAGCCGCTAAACTGATGTCTACTACTGAATAGCGCAAGCCAGTATATGATGAAACGAAAATGTAATAAAATGGATTATTCCCCGGCTGCTTTACAATGAGTGTACCTTGTTTATTTCCACCACCAATAAGCGGACCAGAATTCATGCCAGCCATTTGTTGATTGTTACCATTATATAAGTCAATACCATTGCTGTACATTTTGAGATTGCCAGCAGCATCAGCAATGCTCGAACAACCTTCAGGTCCACTTAACATACTGTTCTGCAATGTTGGCGGGGTATTCATAAAATTTAAACCTGCCTGCGAGCCGAAGCACCAGCGTACGTTTTCGTTTTGTGAATGGAGAACGCAAGCCAGGAAAAAAGCTATTGTAAATAGAATTTTGGAAGCCATGGTCTGGATTTTGAGTGGTTGATAATGCAGGGCTTTGTAGATTGAAGGTAGTGAATTTTTTGTCTACCAGATCTTTAACGGCAAATGCGTCGCTGAAGTAGAAAACATGCTCATTTTCTATCTTCGATAATTCTTATCTAGCCCTTTTCCTTCGCACTGAGCGCTGTGGCCGAAGAACCAGACGAAACACTGGCGTCAAAATCCTCAGCTCTTAAATTTCTAATTCGTAATTTCACATAACCATGAAACTCTACCTGCTCTACCTCACTCTATTATGCTCCCTTGCTGCGAAATCTCAATTCGGAGGGCTCTCAAGTTTTAAAGACGACACCATTCTCCGCAAAACACTCAAAAAAAATCGCGTGCGCTGCGTGACCGAAACTTTAAAAGAAGACACGATGAAACGTCTCAACGGCCGTTATTGTTTTGACAAAAACGGAATGACAACAGATATGGTATTCGCCAGAGGCCGGGGCTTTGACAGAATCAGTTATACATACAACACCGCCGGCGAAATCACCAGCGGCATCGGTTACAAATTCAATGACACTGTGCACATGGACAATGCTAAATACTGGACCCTCGACGACAAAAACCGCATCATCAAAGAAGTCCGCAAAATTGACAGAAATGGAACTTATGTTGATTACATTACCTACGAAAACAAATACTTGTCCGACGGACGCGGCAAAGTACAAATGGTCGTCGAGCGATTTGATCCCAATATTCCGAAATCAACTACAATTTACGGTCGCGACAGTGTTTCGGGTGTTGACACCTTTTTTGTGTCTTATGAATTCAACAAAGGTGAGACCCGGTATGCCAATAAAAAAGAACTGGCACATCAGCACATCAAGGACTTTTGTGTTTACAGAGAAGATTTGGTTTATAATGTTTATGGACCAACTGAAACTGTAAAAGAAATCAAAGGTGCCTATTCGCAGTACGACGACAAATGGCGATTACTTTCTTATGGCAGTATAGAATACAAGGACGTTTACATGGATTTTATGCAGGAGCATCCCGAAGACTTCAACGTCAGCTATTATGCGCCCGTATTTGTCAGAGCTTTGTTTGACGGAAAAATTGAAGGGAAGAAAAACCAACAGGCATCTTATAAGTACAATGCACAAGGTTTGCTCACCGAAATGAAAGAAGGTGAATTTGTCTATACCCTAAGCTATAACACTAAAAGACAAATGATCAAACAAGTCACAACCAGCGACAAAAAAGACACTTCAGTGCAAATGCAGACCTACGACGCCAAAGGGCTCCTCATCAAAGCTGTCAATACTTATACCGATGAAAATGGTAAAAAATTCGTGTCCGAGTCTACCTACAAATATTCCTTTTATTGATTGAAGCATGAAACTGAGACTTTTTATTCTTTGCGTATGGTTCTCTGCCTGTAACATTCAGGCTCAGTTCCGTGGCATCATAGACTATATGTGGGACACAACGGCAATGTCGCAATTAAAAAAAGAAAAAGTAAAATCAGTAACGGAGACTATTACCGGACAGGGCAAAACTTATCTGAACGGATACTGCACTTACAACCAGCAAGGCAAAATCACAGAAGCTTGCAGACTTTTTGGTATTGGCTTCAGTTTGATCAGAAGCGAATACGATAACAAAGGTCTGCTTTCAAAACAAACTACCTATGATCAAAAAGACACTTCAAAAATTGCACATTGGCTGAAATACCTGTACGACGACAAGGGTCGGCAGATTAAGGAAATTGAAGGGTTTATCAGAGATGATAAATCCAACGAGTTTACTAAATCAGAATCGGTCATCACAGAAAAAAATAGTGTCACCCGCACCGAGAAACGCATCTATTCAGGCGATAAAGTTTATAAAACAGAATACAGTCGCGACAGTACATCTGGCATTTACACCTTTAAAATGACTTATGAATACAATGACCGCGACACCGATGAAAAAGGCAGGAAAAGAGGTAAGAAAAAACTTCACAGGATCTATACTTTAGATCACTGCCATTACGAAGACATTATAGACTATGATGTATATGGTCGCATTGAAACCGGAGACAAAATAAAATCCTACTACCATTTATACGATGCTCAGGGACGTGAACTTGAATTCGGGTCCATTAATTACGACGATGCGCTCATGAATTTTATTCAAACTCATCCCTCGGAGTCCAATTACATGGTCATTTCCCCGGTTTTCCTCAAAGAATTTTTCGCCGGCAAAATCCAGGGAGAAAAAAAAATCAATGGTAAATGCACTTACGACGACAAAGGACAAGTCATCGAAAAACAACATTACAGCGATCGCTACACTTTTAAGTACAATAACAAAGGGCAAGTCCTTGAACAAATCAAGTTAAAACCCGGTCAGGAAACCACCACTTTTGAGTACAATAAGAAAGGATTGATCACGAAGTCTGCGACTAAAACGATTGTGACGCGACAGAGTGGATTGGTGGAGGAAGTTGTGGAAAGTGCGTTTGAGTATCAGTATTGGTGAGAGTTTTACTACATTGAGTTATTGTTTCAATCTCCCCGATTTGATTTTTCACTGAGAAGATCTTTGAACGTCGATTTTCCGACAACAAATGGTTTTTAAAAATAAGTTATTGTCTTTCATAACCTTAACTTCTAATTTTCAAAATACGGGGTTTTTCACCTAACAATATTAATTTTTTATTAGCAGTTTTATCCCCGATTCCCAAATTGCTTTTTTTATTTCCCGGTTCACATTTTATTTTTTATACTTCTTCTTGAAGCAGGGAATTTTTTAATGCCTTTAAAGTGCTAATCACATTTCGGAGTTGCCGAAAATCCGAAGAAGAGTAGGCGAAAACTAGAATCACGATTATGTTTGATTCGAGAACATTGGATATTGTCATCAGTTTGATTTTTATTTTTCTGCTGTATAGTCTGTTCGCAACAATACTACAGGAAATGTTCGCCAACTGGTATGGATTGCGTGCGAAAATGCTGCGTAAGAGTATTGAAATTATGCTGAATGGAAAAAGCGACTACACTGTTCGGAATAATTCCAAAAGCTTCAATACTCTCCGGTATTTTTTACTTGTAGAAAAAAAAGGATTTGAAAATTCTTTCGCGTTTAGATTTTATGAAACACCAATCATCCGGAGTCTTGGCAAGTCGCAAAAAACTTACCTGCTTTCCCCAAAGAGCACAAAACCTGCGTATATAAGTTCTCAAACTTTTTCTGACGCTTTGCTATATGTGCTAACACAACGCGGTATTGGAAATACTGACATGGAAAAGATTGACATGGTGTTAAAATTTAACCCGTATCACATTAAGGAGATTCCCCTAAAGCATCTTCAACATTTGGCAAAACAAGCCAATGGAGATATTGCCATTTTTAAAATGAGTCTTGAACAGTGGTTCAACAATACCCAAGATCGCGCGACCGGCTGGTTTAAATCTTTGGTTAAGTTGTGGCTATTTTTGATAGGATTCGGAATTGCCGTTTCGTTTAATTCCGACACTTTTGCAATCGTAAAGAAATTGTCCGACGATGTTAAAACCCGCACTGCGGTATTAAAAATGGCTATTGACGCGGCTAATTCGCAATCGCCGGGGAATCACGAAATAGAGCCAGATAGTATTGCGAAAGAGCTTGAAAAAGTAAAAACATCGTTAGATAATGCTAATCAGGTACTTGGACTTGGACATAGTTCCGTTGCTAAATCTGATTCGCCTTTTCAACAATTTTGTGGTTATATCATTATGGCACTCGCTGTTTCACTTGGCTCGTCTTTTTGGTTTGACCTTTTGAAAAAACTTGTGGCAATACGCGGAACAGGCATTAAGCCAGAAGAAAAAACTCAGCCTGAACCTAAAGCGACGGGTAGTACACCTTCTCCATTTACATTTCCTGCAAACAAACCTTTACCGGTAGCTCCTGTCGCCGACTTATTGGACCAGGCACTTTTCGCAAATCGCAAAGCTATCATGAAAATACCTGGTGTTCGAGCAGTGATGAGGGGCGTTACTACCACGGGAGCTTGTATTCAAATAAACGTCAATGATGAAACGACGGCCAAATATGTTGCAACGCTCTTTCCTTCATTTACTGTCGCTGGGCAATCCATAAAACCACACATAGCGGTAACTGGCTCTCCTACTACGCAACAGGCGCCGGCGGGAACAATTTCAAACAAATCAGGCAAAAACGGATACGGCTCTTTGGGAGTAGTACTAAACAAAAAAAGTACAGGAGAAAAGTATTTTATCTCTTGCTGGCACGTATTGAAGGGAGATACAAATTACGACTTCAATGACAAAGAACTGACCATTACTGCCAACGATGGCAACATAGGTGAAAGAAAAAGCGGTGGTATTGCTGGTCCACTAGACATAGGATTAGCAAAAGAATTAAATCCCTCCGAACTATTGAAAATACAGGAGCGCATACGCACGGGCCTTGGTTTTACTTCTTTGGGATACAGAAACGTCACTAATGCCGACTTAATTAAAAACACTCGTATTGTTTATTTTGATTCCACCAAAAGCATAAAACAATATGGTTTAATATACTCCGAGGCAGGAGAAGTTGAAATCAAATATTCGGACAAATTTAGAACGGTGGAGGATATTTTGGTGCTAACGTCGAGTGTTGATTCCCCGAAGAGCATTTCCTCCGGCGGGAATTCAGGAAGTGTAATTTTTGATGAAACAGGAACTGCTTTGGGTATGATAATAGGAGGAGATTCACTGTTCACTTATGCTATTAAACTTCAACATGTTTTTCAAATGTATCCGGATTATGAAATCATTTAACTGACATCAATATGAAAAAGCAATTACTGTTTATTATTTTATGCTGTGTTTTACAACTATCAGTAAAATCGCAGTTAAAAGGGCTAAAATTAAATATTGAAAAATTAGATGCGTCCGAAATTGAATTGTCGGTGAATGGAAACTCCTTGCCTGACATCTATGACGAATTAGTACTATCTGGTAGAGTTGATTCTCTTTATGTCACTTCAAAATTTAAAATTGTCGTCACTACCTTGGCGCAATCAGGCACATCGACAACCAAGGCCTACACAATAGCCGAAAACAAAACAACCGGCATTCCCATCAGCCTTGATTTTTCAAAAGGTGTTGTAATAAAGATTCTATCAATTGATCTGAACACTGAAATAAAAAAATTCACAATCAAAAAAATAGTTTTTAGCCAATCAGAGCCTTCTCTCAAACAAAGGAACTTCTATTACGATGCGTTTCGCATTGTTGACATTTGCAGGAGCAATGGAAACGGCAATGAATTAACAACCATTCTCTGCCATTACGCCGGAATCTCTCCGGACAGCAGCAATTACGCAACTTTAAAGAGCACTTACACTGTTAACCCCTATTTAAAGGAGATGGTCGTCAACTGCAAGGCGATAGCTGCCCAAAGCAATATTCCTGACAAGGCCAAAAACCTCAATGTAGAATCGTTTTCAGGGGCAATGTCCTCAATCGGCGGCCTCGATGTAACAAGCTTTGCAGACGGTCTTGCAAAATTTCTCGTCAAACGAACGAAAGAAGAAATGAACATCGCTTTTTTTAACCGATTAAAAGATTTCCTGACAGATACCAATTATTTAGATGCTAAAATTTTGTTTCCCACCACATTCCGTAACCTGTCAGCCATAGGTAACGAAATATACCAATATGCGGCTTATCTGGAGACTTTAAGAGCAGGCTTCATAGACGACTTTCAACATCTTCCCGATCACTTTCCCGCTGTGATGGATAATCATCCTGAGCTAAAAGAAATCAATCACGACTCATTTTTTGGCTTCAAAACCGCCTGTTATATTTCTACTTCGCTGCGAGAACAGGAACATGTCGGCAATATCATTGCAAATCTACCTGACGAATATATTGACTCGCTTCAGACTCCAAATGCTGAGAGTTCAATCAGATTACTTCAGCTATTCTCTGAGGCACTGCGAGATACAGTGACAGCCGATGATTCAAAATTCTGGATTAAAACTGAACATATCAACAAGCTATTTAAAGACCAGGATGTTTTCAAAATTTTTCTCGGACTTATCCGCCAGGTTGCAACGCGCGCACCATATAATAGTATTCGTTTCGCTGACACACTTTCACTTGTAAAATCGCTTGACCGGGTATCAGCTAATATTAACGATTTGAATGTATACAAAAAATACATCAAAGATTTTATTACAAAAAGTCAGGCTCTCAGCCGCCAGATAAAATCATTCAATAAGTCAGCCAGTGATTCGGTACGCGCAGAACAATATTATACTTATTTCAATAGTTCGCTGGAAATTGTTGAACACCTTACTAAGTTCAATTCACTGCCGTACCTGACAAAAATAAGACTATCGGACACAATTCAGGATCTGATTGACATCACACACTGCGCAGGCAACATTGTGATTGAAGTGAACCGCAAAAATTACTCCAGCGCTCTCATCAACGCGGCAACCTTATATAGTCTCGTGGCAAAAGACTTCGTTAATAAACAAGAAAAACTATCGGATGCCGAGATTGAAAAAGCACAACAAACCATCGACGCTCAAAAACACACAAAAGATAAAGAAGCGAAAGAACAACTAGATAAAAAAGCTCAAGAAACCATCGCATCTGCCAAGTCTAAAAAAAATGAATCTGAAAAATTCGCTGAGTTTCAGTACCACTTAATAAAATACGGTTCATTTATGGCTGTGATTGCCAAAGCAAAAACCAGTGATGACATTTCAAATGCTATTGAAGCATTTGCATTACCTAGTGGTTCGTCGAGAATAAAACGTGAATCCAAATTTAACGTCTCTCTTAATGCGTATGTCGGTATGTTTGCGGGTGGAGAAATGATTCAGGATGTGGATAAAGAATATAAAAACACAATAGGTCTCACGGCACCTATCGGTTTCGCTACCAGTTGGGGAGGACTTGGTTGTGAAAGAAAATTCTCATTATCAGCGTTTGTCTCAGTGATAGACCTGGGGGCCATTACTGCCTTCCGCTTTCAAAACGATACCGTATCAACAGTTCCAACAATCGAACTGAAAAATATCATCTCACCAGGTCTTTTTCTTTCGATCGGCTTTCCAAGATGCCCGATTTCTCTTAACGCCGGTTATCAGGTGGGCCCTAACCTAAGAAAAGTAACTTATAATTCAGCTAACAACTCTACCGAAGCGGACTTCAGCAATCACCTATATGGCCGCTGGAGCGTGTCTCTGGTAGTTGATCTACCCATGCTCAATTTATACAGCCAACCTCGAAAAAAATAGGAAACTAAAAATTTATAAAATACCCTTAACCGCCGTGATCAGCATACATTAGAGCAACATCATGCATTATATTTTTCTTCGCCGACAAATTGTTAAAGTGTATTTGCGCGTCAAACTACTATTCCTAATGGATGGTGTAGACAAAAAGCGAACGCAAAAACTGATAAAAAGGCTGAGATTCTAATCTCCCCCAACCAACCCCTCCAATATCCTCATACACTCATCTATCTCCTCCCTCTGAATCACCAAAGCCGGACGAAACCGAATAGACCTTTCACCGGCGCCAAGGAGTAATAGATTTTTATCGAGTGCTTTTTTGATGAGTGCGTCGCGGTCATAAGTTGTTGGCAGGTCGAAAGCGCATTGCAGGCCGCGACCTCGTACATTGTCGATTTTAGTTTTTTGCTGAAGGGACTTCAGCTGAGTCAAAATGTATTCGCCCTGTTTTGCTGCGTTTTCTACGAGCTTGTCTTCTTCTATGATCCGTAGAACCTTGGTGGCATGCACCATATCAGCCAGGCTGCCGCCCCAGGTGGAGTTTATTCTGCCATCAACGGTGAAACAATTGTCTTTCACTTCATCAACCCTTGCCGTTGACATGATACCGCAGACGTTCATTTTTTTACCGAAACACAATATGTCTGGCACTACGTCAAAATGTTGATAAGCCCAGAACTTACCACTAAGCCCGACGCCTGTCTGCACTTCATCAAAAATGAGTAAAATCTCGTGACGATCACAAATGTCGCGCAACGCGACAAAAAATTCTTTTCTGAAATGATTGTCGCCACCTTCGCTTTGAATGGGTTCAATAATGATTGCACAAATCTCATCGCCGTTATTCTTAATCTCTTGCTGAATTTGAGCAAGTGTGCGCTTTTCACTTTCTTCAACAGCGACTGCATTTTCTGCATCCAAAGGAAAATGAATTTTGGGATTATCTACTCTCGGCCATTTAAACTTCGCGAAATTATGAATGTCAACAGGTTTAGTATTGGTGAGCGATAAGGTGTACCCGCTACGTCCATGAAACGCTTCATTGAAATGCAGCACCTGCATATCCGTGATTTGCGTCTTGCCTTTCAGCTTATTTTTTTCAATTTTCCAATCCATCGCCACCTTGAGACCGTTTTCAACCGCAAGTGTTCCGCCTGAAATAAAAAAAGCGTATTTGAATTCGGCCGGCATCGCGATTTGACGGAAGGCGGCAATAAAGTTGGCGTACTGAGTCGTGTAGAAATCTGAATTACTGGGATTGGACTGTGCCGCTAATAAAAGCTCACGATTAAACTGCTCGTCATCGACTATTTTAGGATGGTTGTGTCCCAGCGCATTGGTGGCGAAAAACGAAAAAATATCGAGTATGTCCCTTTCTTTTAGACTATCATGTATATAACACCCATGGCTTTTTTCAAGATCAAGAACGAGCTGCTGTCCGAAAGGACGCATCACTTTTGAAACAGTATCAAAAACTTCGTTCACCTGAATCTTATTAAACTGCATTTTCATTGTTATGTAGATTTGTTCTCGTTTTTATTTCCCGAGTCTTTACGAGGATAATCGCCTGGTTTTTCCTGCACCTTCTGATGAGCATTATCCGAAGCATTACCTTCGACTGAACGCCCGGGTTCCCCCGATCCATTTTTTGTTTTTTTCAGCAGAGATCCTGCTGCAGGTGTCGGGAAAATTTGTTCGAGTGTGGTGGTATTTTGTTCATCCACACGTTTGTAAATAAAAGAACGGTTCAGGTCGCTCAGATCTTCCAGACCAGCAGCAGCAAGCAGAGCCATAGCACTTTTCACAGCCTCCTGATGATAAGCAGCTACGCGCTCTCCCTTTGTTTTTATATCCAGGCCAGTCTGTAACTCCGGCCTGTGCGTTGCAATACCTGTTGGACAAGAATTACGATCACATTGCAGCGCCTGAATGCAGCCGAGCGAAAACATCATACCTCTCGCGCTATTGCAAGCATCCGCTCCGATAGCCAGGTGTTTAATAATATCAAAACCAGTGATGATCTTTCCGCTGGCGATAACGCGGATGTGTTTTTTGAGGTCATAGCCACGCAAGGTATCACAAACAAAAACGAGCGCTTCGTGAAGCGGCATTCCTACGTTGTCAGAAAACTCAATCGGTGCCGCCCCTGTGCCCCCTTCTCCACCATCCACGGTAATGAAATCGGGAAAAATACGCGTCGCGTGCATCGCATCACAGATGTCAATAAACTCCTTTCTGCTCCCAATACAAGTTTTGAAACCGACCGGCTTACCACCACTGAGTTCCCGCAACTTTGAAATAAAACGCAACAAACCCTCTGCGTCAGAAAAAGTCTGATGACCAGGTGGCGAATGAATCATTATATGCGGTTTAAGTCGTCTGATCTCTGCAATCTCCTCGGTATTTTTGACAGCAGGCAAAACACCGCCAAGACCGGGTTTGGCGCCTTGTGAGAGTTTCAATTCAATCATTTTTACTTGCGGCAAATGCGCAACTTCAGTAAAATATTTTTCTGAAAAATTTCCATTTTCATCTCTGCAACCAAAATACGCTGTGCCGATTTGAAAAACCAGATCACCATTGTGTGATAAATGATACCGCGAAACACCGCCTTCGCCAGTGTTTTGAAAAAATCCGCCAAGACGCGCTCCCCTGTTCAGGGCGCTTACAGCATTCTTGCCCAGTGAACCAAAACTCATCGCAGAAATATTAAATAAACTGGCCATGTAAGGCTGAGTACAGGCTGGTCCGCCAATACTCACACGGTACTCCTTTTCTGAAATACCACGTGGGAACATAGAATGTGCCAACCAATAATAACCGGGCTGATAAACATTTTTTTCTGTACCAAAGGGATGTGTTTCCAAATCGCGTTTGGCTCGCTTATAAACATAATTCCGTTGCAGGCGTGTAAAGGGTGTGCCATCCGTATCCGACTCAACAAAATACTGCCTGATCTCCGGCGCAATCAATTCGGAAAAATAACGGATATGACCTATTACAGGAAAG
>JADMIO011107725.1_pt1 | contig 62998 bp, 74 predicted proteins | sample 8958161 | NCBI WGS metagenome assembly JADMIO01 (sample SAMN16585339, study PRJNA669376) | soil metagenome | isolation source: Crop rotation soil | place: USA: Cullars Rotation, Alabama | collected 2011 | reverse complement strand
CCGCGACTTCAAGTCACGTGAATTCCAAGCTTCGGATCCCACTGTGCTGGAAAGGACTGGAACGACGTGATCCCGCGCGTCGGCGAAGCTTTGGCGAAGTTCGCGAAGTAAAGGCTTATCCCTCTCCCAAACCTCAACGTCATGGCCCGCCGGAGTGCGGGCCACCCAGTTTGGGACGTTCTGCTATTTGCGAAAAATCTCAGACCTACCTCCAGGTGCGGGAAACCCTGCGCTATCTGCGCCTTCCTTACATTTCTCAGCGCTTTCCGCGACCACGCCATCATCTCGATACGCCGAGCGAGATTGCGCACGGCAACGATCAGCGCACGGTTCTTCGCGTGCCGCATCATCCGTTCTCGGCTGTAACCCCCGTCACGTAGCCGGTTGCAATTCCCCGGCTGGCCGCCTCTTTTCCTAGGATTCGCCGGCATCGCTATTCGAACCTGCGTTTTCCGGGAGGGGGGTGGTGGCAGGTGAAGGACGGCGCAGGTCGAGCAGTGGCAACTTCAGGTCCCGGAAATAATCCTCTCGCTCGCTGTCACTCAACGCTTCGACTTCTTCGGGATCCAAAAGCTCTATGAACTCGCGGAAGCGCGGATTGTTGTTCAGTCCGGTTTCCGCTCTGAGCCGCTCTTTCTCGCGCTCCTTCGCGTCTATCCGGTTGATATTGTAGTTGTGCTGGAATTCGCCTTTCAGCTTGGCGATGGACGACAGAAGCTCGGCCGTCGTGGTCATCATCTTGGTGGCGTCGCTGCGTTCGTTGGAACGCCTGTGGTCGTGAGGAGCCTCCGGCGTGACATCGCGCGCGTAGTTCACGCAATCCGCGACGCCCTGCGCCATGGAAGCGATCATCTCTTCGATCGATTGCTGCATCTTTTGGGAAACACCAACCGGTTCCGTTTTCGGCCCGTCGGCCCTTTGCGTCTTCATGCGCGTATTATGCGCGCGTGCCGGCGCTGTTCGATAAGAAATCGCGCAAGGCCTTGATCGATACGATCAAGGCCTTGAGTTCGTTCGATATGGGTCTGTTCGATAGCGGCGCGTTATTGTGCCGTCAGAAACGCCCGCACGTCTGCCGCCGATTTGTCCGCGACTTCTTCCATCGGGATATGTCCGGTTGCGGGATAGACGATCAGCTTCGATCCTTTCACGGCGTGTTCCCAGTCATGCGCGGTCGAGACCGGAATGAGTCCATCCTGATCGCCCCACAGGATCAGAGTCGGCATCGTGAGCGCGCTTGTGTGATCCTGCACATAGGTGTCCCACGGCAACTGGAAGCGCGCGAGCGTCGCCTGACGTGTGCCTTCCATGCGCGCGAAGTCCCAATAGGAATCGATCATCGCGTCGTTGATGATTTCCTTGTGCACGATCGCTTTGTTGAGGCCTTCCGTCACGATGGACCGCGGCGTGACGTGCAATAGAAGCTGGTTGACGACGGGGATACGGGCCAGTTTGAACGCCAGCGGCTCGCCGCTACCGAACTTGAACGGCAATCCGCCGGCATCGACGAGGATGAGTTTGGTCACGCGCGATGGATTCTCTTCCGCAAAGCGCGCTGCCACGCCACCGCCCATCGAATTGCCCGCGAGCGCGAAGCTCTTGAAGCCCATCCTGTCGGCGAAGGCGCCAACGAATTTCGCCATGCCTTCCTGGCTGTAATCGCCGTTCGGCACCGCACCGGTGAGGCCGTGCCCGGGCAGATCGACGGCGACGACATGGAATTTGTCGGAGAGAGTCTTCGACCATGGCTCCCAGGTCAGGAACGAAGCGTTGGATCCGTGCAGCAGAAGCAATACCGACGAATTGCTGCCGCCGCGCTCACGGTAGTGCGCGCGGGCGCCATCGGGCAGCGTCACGAATTCGGTAGAAACCCCGTTGTATTTCGCTTCAAGTTTCGCGCGGGGGAGGTCGGGCGAGCTTGCGTACCAGATCGCGCCGGCAATCAGCGCCGCAAGAACGACAATGACGGTAAGAAACCTGCCCATGACGCGCGCGCCCCGAATTTCGCGCGCAGACCTTACACCAATCGCGCTAGTCCAAACAGGCGAGAAGTGAATCCTGGTTGGGGGCGGCGGCGATGCGGATTTTCTTGAAATTCAGCGGCGTCAACGCATCGGCAGTGGACGCACTGATGCAGGCCGCGATCACATTTTCGAGTGGCAAACCAACAGCCCTATCCGTGAAGAGGCGCGCTGACCGCGCGGAGAAGAACAGCGCGGCTTCGATTTCACGATTGACCAATCGCGCGCGCGCGTTCTCCGGCAAGCCGATATCGGCAACATCATAGAGAACGAGCGTCCGCACATCGAAGCCGTCGGCTTTCAGCACGGTCGCGAGCGTGCCGTCGGCTTCCGCGCCTTTGACGTGCAGCAGAATGCCTTTCCCCGGCGACGCCCATTCGCGCGTCGCGGCGGCGAGTGTTCTGGAATCGCCATTGGCATTGCGCACGGATGTGAAGCCATGCGCCCGCGCCTCTTCTTCCGTCTGCGGTCCGACCGCGAACAGATTCACGTCACGGCGCGGTGTCCGGCGCACCAGCGCGCGGACGCCGTTGGCGCTGGTGGCAAGGATCGCCTGCACGCCATCCAGCGAAATCTCCGGGCCATCGTGGAAATTGGTTCGCAGCAATGGCGCAATCACCGGCTCATGACCGCGCACTTTCAGAATCTCCGCGATCCGCACCGCGTCCTCTTCCGGCCGCGTGATCAACACGCGCATGTCAGAGATCAAGCCATTGTTCGGCGCGCGGCTTCAATGCGGCGCCAGCTTTGTATCCCGCCTCCTCCACCTCGTGGCGCGGATCGAGGCCGAGTGTCAGCATGAAACTGGTGCCGACACCGTCGCTGCCATCCGGCGCGATGACTTCGCCGCGGAACGACAGCACGCCGTTACGCACCGTCGCCAGACCCGCCATCGGCGAGCGGCACGATCCGCCAAGCGCTGATTGAAATGCGCGTTCGCAGTCGAGCGCCACTTCGGTGTCCTTGTCGTTAAGCTGCGTCACGATTTCGCGTGCGCGCGTGTCGGTGTCGCGGATTTCGATGCCGATGGCACCCTGCGATAGCGCGGGCAGGAAATCGTCGAGCACCTGCGTCGCGCGCGCTTCCAATCCCAGCCGTTTCAATCCGGCGAGCGCGAGCAGCATCGCGTCCATCTCGCCCTCGTCCAGCTTGCGCAGGCGCGTATCGACATTGCCGCGCAGCAGCACACATTTGAGATCGGGACGCGCGCGCTTCACCTGCGCTTCGCGGCGCACAGAGCTTGTGCCCAGCACCGCGCCGTGCGGCAGATCGGTGAGGGTCTTGGCCTTGTTCGAGACGAACACATCGCGCGGGTCTTCGCGTTTCAGCACGGCGGCAATGTCGAGGCCGGGCGGAAAATCGACCGGCACGTCCTTCATCGAATGGACGGCGAGATCGATCGCATCGTTCAGCAGCGCGTCTTCCAGTTCTTTAACAAACAGTCCTTTGCCACCGGCGTCGGCAAGCGGCCGGTCCTGGATCCTGTCGCCCGTCGTCTTGAGCACGACGATTTCGCTGGCAGCGCCTATGCCGCGCAATAGGTCCGCCACCATATTCGCCTGCACCAGCGCGAGCTTTGAGCCGCGCGTGCCGATGCGGAGCGGATTTTTGCTTTCTGTCATGGCCGGTTCGGGTTAGGACGCCCCTGTCTAACATAAGGAACCGCGCCGTTGCGCGATTGGACGGTCCTCGGCCTTGAAACCAGCTGCGACGAAACCGCCGCAGCGGTGGTGCGCGGCCGCGCGCCCGGGCCGGGTACGATCCTGTCCAACATCGTGTTTTCGCAGCTTGACGCGCACCGGCCCTATGGCGGCGTGGTGCCCGAGATCGCCGCGCGCGCCCATGTCGAGCGGCTGGACGATATTGTCGAGGAAGCGCTGGCCACGGCGGGTGTGACGCTCGCCGATCTCGATGCAGTGGCGGCGACGTCAGGCCCCGGACTGATCGGCGGCGTGATGGTTGGACTGACAACGGCGAAGGCGCTGGCGCTTGCCGCAAACAAACCGCTGATCGCGGTCAATCATCTCGAAGCGCACGCGCTCACGGCGCGCCTCACCGAAGGTGCCGAGTTTCCATTTCTGCTGCTGCTGATTTCCGGCGGGCATTGCCAGCTGCTCGGCGTCGCCGGTGTCGGCGAATTCAAACTCTACGGCACGACCATCGATGATGCGGTCGGCGAGGCGTTCGATAAGACAGCGAAGCTTCTGGGCCTTCCCTATCCCGGCGGCCCGAACATCGAGAAAGCCGCGCAGAATGGGAACGAAAAGCGCTATGCCCTGCCCCGCCCGATGCGCGGGCGCGAGGGTGCGGACTTCTCGTTCTCGGGCCTGAAGACCGCTGTGCGCCAGATCGTGCAGGAACAACAGGCCGACGCAAACGATGTCGCCGCGTCATTTCAAAGCGCGGTCGTCGATATTCTTCTCGATCGTACGCGCGCGGCGATGGCGATGTTCAAGGATGATTTCCCCGATGCGCGGGATCCCGCGTTCGTCCTCGCCGGCGGCGTCGCCTCCAATCACGCGATCCGGGGTGCGCTCACCGCACTTGGATCGAACGAAGGCTTCCAGACAAAAATACCCCCGCCCCGGCTTTGCACGGACAATGCCGCGATGGTCGCCTGGGCGGGGGTTGAACGTGGCCAGCTGGGTTTGTTCGATGGGCTGGGCACCGCACCGAAGGCCCGCTGGCCCTTGAGCACACTTACCGGGGGGAGGGGTTCGGCGCGCTCAAACTCGTAGTCTTTAGATCAGCGAGAACGAGGTCGCGGCCATCACAACGGCGGCCATCGCGATGATGGCGGTGGTGAGGACAGTGACGATGTTGCTGTCGCCGGATTCGCGCTGCGCGCTTTCGATGAATTCTTTCATGACGGTCTCTCCTTCAAATTTCGGCCGGGAGCGCCCCTCCTGACCGTTCAATCTTTGTGGGCTCTCTCCAGCCTCACGGGTGTGAGATAGGAGCCCTCCGACCGGTCTACAAGTGAACGATTTATAAAACGTTCATTGTTTAATTGTCGTAATTCTCTTATAAGTCATTGTTATTACAGAATTATATCTTAGAAAAATATTGTTGCGCATATTACGCATGGCTGGAATGCGCAAAAGCGAGGCCACCTTTCGATGGCCTCGCCCTTGGCAAAAGAGACGTTAGGACTAGCCGTGCAGGGCGCCCAGAAGCCACAGAACCAGCAGGATGATCAGGACCAAGCCCAGCGCGCCGCCGAGGCCGCCGCCGCCGTAGGTCCGGTAACCGTAATAGCCGCCACCGCCGCCGACGAGCAGAACCACCAATAGAATAATCAGGAGCAATGTCATTTCGCGTTTTCCTCTCAATTCCCCTTGTGAGAGGAAACGCACGACAAACGGATTCGGCTCTCGCCCGGAGCGCCGGGGCGGGCTAAGCACGGCCCATGAAAATCGCGACCTGGAATATCAATTCGGTGCGGCTGCGCATCAATCTGGCGACACGTTTCCTGCGCGAACATCAGCCGGATGTGCTGTGTCTTCAGGAAACGAAAGTCATCAACGACCTGTTTCCGCGCGCGGCATTCGAGAAGCTCGGCTACGTCCATCACGCGATCCACGGACAGAAGGGCTATCACGGCGTTGCCGTGCTTTCCCGCCTGCCGTTTCGCGAGCAGTACTCACACGAGTTCTGCTCCAACACCGATTGCCGCCATATCCAGGTGACGTTCGAGAGCGGCGTGGAGTTGCATGATTTCTATGTGCCCGCGGGCGGCGATATTCCCGATCCCGCCGTCAACGTGAAGTTCGCACACAAGCTCGGCTTCCTGCGCGAAATGACGGCGTACTTCGGCAAACGTAAGGATCGCAGCACGAAACCGATGATCCTTGTCGGCGACCTGAACGTCGCGCCGCTGGAAAACGACGTTTGGAGCCACAAGCAGCTTCTCGGCATCGTCAGCCACACACCGGTCGAGACCGGATTGCTCAATGAAGCAAAAGCCTCTTTCGACTGGATCGATGTGACGCGCGAATTTGTGCCGGCGGATCAGAAGATCTATTCGTGGTGGTCATACCGCAACATGGATTGGGCCGCGTCCGATCGCGGCCGCAGACTCGACCACATCTGGATCAGCCAAGGCCTGAAGGGCGCGCTGAAATCGCAGTCCATCGTCCGCAAGATGCGCGGATGGGAGAAGGCGTCGGACCACGTGCCCGTGATCGCGGAGCTTGATATCTAGGCGTTTCCGGCGTCCGCCGCGGCGCCCGAGCGCATCTGCTGCATGCCTTCGGCGCGCGAACGGTAGAGCGCCGCGAAATCGATCGGCTCCACCATCAACGGCGGCATGCCGCCGTCGCGCACGACGTCGGAAACGATGCGGCGCGCGAACGGGAAGATCATGTGCGGCGCCTCGATGAGAAGCGCGGGCTGGCGCATCTCTTCCGGCACGTTGTGCAACTGGAAAACGCCGGCATAGACGAGTTCGAGCAGGAACAGCGGCTTTCCTTCATTCTCTGCTGTCACGCGAAGCTTGAGTTCGACCTCGAAATGCTGAGCGTCGAGCTGCTTGGCCTGAAGGTCGACATTGAGCTCGATCTGCGGGCGGGCGGCGCTGAACGCGGCCGGCATGCCGGGGTTCTCGAAGGACAGGTCCTTGACGTACTGGCCGACGACCTGAAGACGCGGTGCATTCGCCGGGTCGATGCCGTTGCCGCCGTTAACCGGAGTTCCTTCGCCGCTCATACCAATTCCTCACCAAAATCGCGCGTGCCGCTACCATGGATCGCGCTTCTGTGACAAGGCATTGGGACATAAGGGCGCCGCATTCCTATATAATGGTTGCTGGACCCCAAGCGCCCGGGGGTTTAGCATCGATTCCAAGGGCGGCGTGAAAGTCTGAGCGTCCAAAAAGATGGCGAATTCCCAACTCCTCGAGATTGTGTTCCTGGCCGTGGTTGCGGGCGTGATCCTCTTCCGCCTCTACACCGTGCTGGGCCGCAGGACGGGTCATGAGCGCCCGCCGCAGGACGCCTATCGCCTCCAGCCCAATCCCGATGCACCCGTTGCCGACGAAAAGATCGCCGCGCTGCCGCAGTCTGCGCGGCCGGAAACCGTCGAAGGCCGCCTGGCAGATCCTGTCGCACGCGGCGTGGTGGCGATCAAACTCGCCGACAAGAGCTTCGAGACCGAGCATTTCCTGTCCGGCGCGCGTCAGGCGTACGAGATGATCGTGACCGCGTTCGCGAAGGGTGAGCGCGCCACGCTGAAGCCCCTGCTCAGCGATGAAGTGTTTCACGCCTTCGACCAGTCCATCGCGGCGCGCGAGAGCGCAAAGGAAACCGTTCACTTCACCTTTGTCGGCTTCAAGGATGCGCGGATCGTCGCGGCATCGCTGGCGAACCGCACCGCAGACGTCACTGTCGCGTTCGTCGCGCAGTTCATCTCCGAAACGACCAGCGAAAACGGCGCGGTCGTCGAAGGCGACGCCAAGGCCGTGCGCGAAGTGACCGATGTTTGGACGTTCGTGCGCGACACGCGCTCGAAGGATCCCAACTGGACGCTGGTGGCGACCTCCGGCGATCTGCCTTAAGGCGCATGCGCCGCCCGCGTTTTCTCGCGACCATCTTTCTTCTTGTCGTCGTTCCCGTCGCGGCGGCGTTGGTATGGTGGTGGACGAAGCCGCCTGTCGCCGGCCCCCTTCGCCTGACGCAGGCACAATTCTCCGATCTTCACGGCTGGACGAACAGCGACCCTCGCGCCGCGCTCGCGGCGTTGCGACGGTCTTGTTGGCAGATGGAAACCAACCCGCCGGCCGCGCCGGTTGGCGACTATGCGGGTCACGTCTCCGACTGGCGCGATGTCTGCCGCAGGATCCCTCCGAATCCAAAAGACACCGCGGACGCGCGCAGCTTTGTCGAACACGAATTCACACCGCTCGCTGTTGGCGCGGGCGCGACGAAGCAAGGACTGTTCACGGGCTATTACGAACCCGAACTTCACGCGAGCCGCACGCGGCACGCGCGCTACCAGACACCGGTCTATGGGTTGCCGGACGATCTCATCAACGTCGATCTCGGAGCGTTTCGCGACGCGCTGAAAGGCGAGCGCATCGCCGGCCGTGTCGAGAACCAGAAGCTCGTTCCCTATGCAACGCGGGCAGAGATCGACGCACATGGCTTGAAGTCTTCACACATTCTCTTCTACGGCGACGATCCGGTCGCGGTGTTCTTCCTGCATATCCAGGGTTCGGGCCGCGTGGTGTTCGATGACGCCTCTGTTGCGCGCGTGGCATATGCGGGACAGAACGGCCATCCCTACACCGCAATCGGAAAGACGCTGATCAAGATGGGCGCGCTCAAGCGCGAGAACGTGTCGATGCAGTCGATCGCAGCGTGGCTTCGTGTCCATTCCGGCAAGGCGCGCGCGGTTATGGAAAGCGACGCGTCCTATATCTTCTTCAAGGAGTCGCCGCTGGGCGATCCCGCATTGGGCAGTCCCGGCACGGAGAACGTGCCTTTGACGCCTGAGGCCAGTATCGCCGTCGATACCAAGCTGCATCCGCTGGGTGTGCCGTTCTACATCGCGACGACGACGCCTGACGGCCGCGCGCTGAACGGATTGTTCGTGGCGCAGGATACCGGCGGCGCGATCAAAGGACCCGTGCGCGCCGACATCTTCTTCGGCTTCGGTCATCACGCGGAATCGCTTGCGGGCGAGATGAAGCAGACGGGCACGATGTACGTGCTGCTGCCGAAAGCCGTTGCGGCGCATCTGCATCAGCCATGAGACGAAAGACGACCGACGAGGAACGCGCGCTGTTCCACGAAGCCTTCAAAGAAGCGCGGCCGATGAAGCCCGCGCCAAAGAAAGCTGGAAAAAAAAGGGCCGCAAAGATCGAGCCGATCGCACCGAAACGGTTCGCCGGCGGTCTGGACGGCAACACGGCGGATCGCCTGCGCAAGGGCGCGATGGAACCTGACCGGCGCATCGATCTGCATGGCATGACGGAAGCTTCCGCGCATCGCGCGCTTCTCACGTTCCTGCGCGGCGCACAGCGCGCCGGCATGAAGCTCGTGCTTGTCATTACCGGCAAGGGTGCACGCTCCGCCGACCCGTATGCGCCGTTCGACATGGAGCAGGAAATGCGCGCGCGCGGCGTATTGAAATCGGTTGTTCCGCGCTGGTTCCGTGAAGCCGAGTTTGCTGCACTCATTGCAGACTATCGCAGCGCGCATGTCCGTCATGGCGGCAGCGGTGCGCTTTACGTGTATCTGAAGAAGAAACGGTGACGCTGTAAAGCGAGCGTCATATATGTCGCACACTGTCGCGAAGCGGCAACGATCTCGCATTGGAACAATGCGTGCGATGAATTGCACGCGCGAGCGAATTCATCGTTGCATCGCCGTGATGCGTCCCGCCTAATGCGCGCAACGGCTTTGGCCGACCATCAAGGGAGACTTTGGATGAAATCTCAAACACTGTTGCGTTGTGCGCTGCTCGGTTCTGCATTCGCGCTCACGGCGTTTTCGCCGGTCCTTGCCGGCCCATCGCAGGCGGATAAGCGGGCACTGGCGCTCCACGGAAAACACGCGCTCAACCCGAACACAAAAAGCGGCGCGACGTCGAACGCAGGCGCGCGCGATGTCTTCTACGAAGTCGTGCACGACTTCACCGGTGCGTCCGGACAAGGATCCGGCGCAAAGGTCACAACATTGAAGAACGGCGACATGTACGGCACGACCGATTTCGGCGGCGCGCACGGTCAGGGCGTCGTCTTTAAAGTCACATCCGATGGCACCGAGTCGGTGCTCTATTCCTTTACCGGCGGCAGTGACGGCGGCGAGCCGGACGGTGGCGTCATCGTCCACAACAACGGCGTGATCTACGGTACGGCAGGTTCGGGCGGCTCGGGCGGCAACGGCACGCTGTTCAGAATCAAGTCGGATGGCAGCTATCACGTGCTGCACGCGTTCTCCTCAACAGACGGCTCGTTCTTGCGCGGAAACCTCGTCGAGACCGACGACGGCGGTCTGGTTGGCACGGCGCTCTTCGGCGGCGCCAACGGCGATGGAACCGTCTACAAATATGCCAAGGACGGTACGTTCACCGTCCTGCACGCGTTCAACGGCACTGACGGCGAGTTTCCCGAACACGGCGTCGCCAAGGACAAGGACGGCAATCTCTATGGCGTCACCGCGTTCGGCGGGACGAGCGACGAGGGGACGGTGTTTAAGGTCACGCCCGACGGAACGTTCTCGACGGTCTACAATTTCACCGGTGGCGCGGACGGCGGGTTTCTGTATGGCACCGTGGATGTCGATGACGACGGCAACATCTACGGAAGCACGGGCGATGGCGGCGCGAACGGTCACGGCACCGTGTTCAAGCTCACGCCAGGCGGATCGCTGACGACGCTGTACAGTTTCACCGGCGGGACCGACGGCGGCGACCCCGAAGGCGACATGCTGGTTGCGGGAACCAAGCTTTACAGCACGGCTAGCGAAGGCGGCGATCCGTCCTGTCAATGCGGTGGCGTCTATTCGCTCAACATGAGCGGTCATGAGAGAATGCTCCATGCGTTCACCGGCACCGACGGCAGCGGATATTCCGCGGGCCTGACGGCAAAGAACGGCCTGCTTTACGGCACGACGGCATCGGGCGGCGCACACAGCGACGGCGTCGTGTTCCGCATGGCGAAGAAGGGCGAAAAGTAGACACACCCTTCCAGCTGCAAACGGGAAAGCCCTCTCTCCGCGACACGGGGAGAGGGTTGTCTTTTTTGTGGGACCGGTTCTATGCGCCGAGACGTTTGCGGATGTCGCGATAGGCGGCGGCGATCATTTCACCCAACGCTTTTTCGTTCAGCGGCTTTCCGGGGCGCAGCTTCACATGCCGCATGTTCTTGCCGCTTCCTTCCAGCAGGCTGGCGGGATCGGGAAGACCCGCGCCATGATAGAAGCCGATATTCGCATGCGCCTTGAACGCGGCGACATAGGCGAAGGGCGCATCGCCGACGCAGGCTATGGGACAGCCGTCGTGAAACAGCTCGCGCACATCTCTCCCGCAATCGCGCATTTTCTCAAACCATGACTGCACCATCAGCCGGTGCGGATCGGTGACATCGAACCACGCATCGATGCGTGGATCGCGCTTCACCGTGCCGTCGTAGCGCAGGAAGTCGTCCATCGCGTCAGATGAGCTTTGCTTTCGCGGCCAGATCCTTGAGCGAGACTTCCGGCCGAGCCCCATAGTGCGAGATAACTTCAGCCGCCGCGAGCGCGCCGAGCCGCCCGCAATCGGCAAGTCCGCGATTGTGCGTGAGGCCATAGAGAAACCCAGCGGCGAATTGATCGCCGGCGCCCGTGGTGTCGACCACGCGCGCAACCGGCGCAGCTTCGATGACATGCACCTCTGACCCACGCGCGATGACACAGCCCTTTTCGGAGCGCGTGATCGCGGCGATCTTGTTCATCGGTTTGAACGCCTGAAGCACGTCATCGAAATCCTCGACCTCGAACAGCGCCTTCGCCTCGTCTTCGTTGGCGAACAGGATGTCGAGATGGGAGAGCAGTTCCAGGAACTCAGCACGATAGCGTCCCATCAGGAACGGATCGGAGAGCGTGAACGCGACCTTTGTGCCTGCCTTCCTGGCAATGTCGATCGCTTTCAGCGACGCGGCCTTCGCGGTCGGCGCATCCCACAGATAGCCTTCGATATAGAGAATGTCGGAGCCGGCGATGTCGCTTTCGCTCAAATCCGTGATCGCGAACTCGCGCGCGGCACCGAGATAGGTGTTCATGCTGCGCTGGCCGTCCGGCGTTACCGCGATCAGGCAGCACGCCGTCTGCGGACCGCTATCGGCTGGCGTGGTCGTATAATTGAGGCCAAGCTCGCGCATACTGGAGGCAAACGCACTCCCAAGACGATCCTGCTTCACCTTGCCCGCGAAGTTACCTTTCGCGCCCAGCGACGCGAGCCCCGCCATCGTGTTGGCAGATGATCCACCGGCGACCTCGCGTGTGTTTCCGAACGCGCCATAGAGCTGCTCGGCGCGATATTCGTCGATCAGCGTCATCACGCCCTTGGCGATATTGTGGGTCAGCAGGAATGTGTCATCGACCGCTGCGAGGACGTCAACGATGGCACTGCCCAGCGCCGTGACGTGGTAAGGTCTCGTCATAATTTCCCCGCGTTCGCGTGATCTGCCGGGGATGGGTTAAAGGACCGGTCTCATGTTCGCAAGCATCGGCCGCGCGCTTGGACTTTTCTTCGATCCCGCGTTCTTCGGCGTTGTGCTGAAATCGCTTGGATTGACGCTGGTCCTGTTCGTGCTCCTGCTCGCAGGCGTTGAGTACGGACTACATATGCTGCCCACACTGGGCAATCCGGCCGTGAACCGCATCCTGGAATGGATGGCGCCCGTCTTGATGCTGATCGGTCTGTTCGCGGTCGGCGGTCCGGTCGCGGCATTGTTCGGTTCGCTCTATCTCGACCGCATCGCCGACGCGATCGAGGCGCGCACTTATCCCACAGATGCAAAAGCGCCTGGGACAAAGTTGACCACAAGTCTCGGCGCGGGTGCCCGCCTTGCAGGCGTCGTGATCCTCGCCGATATCCTGCTGTTACCGGCCGACACGTTTGCGCCCGGAGTCGGACAGGTGCTGACCGTCATCGTGAACGGGTTCCTTCTGGGCCGGGAATATTTCGAGCTCGCGGCATTGCGCCATGTTTCGTCAAAGACCGCGCACGCGCTGCGCCAGCGCAACTGGGCGCGCGTTTTCGCTGGCGGTTTGTTGATCTCGCTGCTCAGCGCTATACCCTTCGCGGACTTTTTCGCGCCGCTGTTCGGCGCGGCGTTGATGGTGCATTTTTACAAGCGCGTGGAACGGGAAAAGACATGATCCGGAAAGCTCTGATCGTTTCGGCGTGCCTTCTGTTGGCCGCGTGCGCCAATCGCGCGGCGATTCCCGATCGCGTGGCACTTCCATCCGCGCCGCCACCGGGCGAGCCACCGAACACCATAGGCCTTTCCGCCGACGAGATGCGCGCGACGTTTGGGCAGCCCGCGTTCGTGCGCAAAGACGGCGAGACGCAGTTCTGGCGCTACAACGGCGCTTCGTGCCGCGCGTTCTTCTTTCTCTACAAGCAGAACAATGTATTGACCGTCCAACATGTCGAGACGATCCCGCGGGGCGTCGCCATCGCGGCGGACAATGCGTGCGTCAATGCGCTTCGGCTGCGCCCCGCACCGATGCAGCCCACGTCCTAGAAGTCTTCCGGCGCCGTCTTGTCCTTGAAGTGACAGAGATCGCGAACGACGCATTTCGGGCATAGGGGCTTGCGTGCGACGCATGTATAGCGCCCGTGCAGGATCAGCCAGTGATGCGCATGCAGCGCATATTCGTCTGGCACACGTTTCACCAGCCTATCCTCGACAGCGCGGACGTCATTTCCTGGGGCGAGGCCGGTGCGGTTTGAGACGCGGAAGATGTGCGTGTCGACCGCGATGGTCTTTTCGCCGAAGGCAACATTGAGCACGACGTTCGCGGTCTTGCGGCCGACGCCTGGCAATTCCTCCAGCGCCTCGCGGTCGTGCGGGACCTTGCCGCCGTGCTTCTCAAGCAGGATATGAGAGAGAGCGATGACGTTCTTCGCCTTGCCGCGAAAGAGCCCGATGGTCTTGATGTATTGCGTCAAGCCTTTCTCGCCGAGCGCGACCATTTTCTTCGGGTCATCGACGCGCTTGAAAAGTTCTGCGGTTGCTTTGTTCACGCCCTTGTCCGTGGCCTGCGCCGACAATGCAACGGCAACAAGCAACGTATACGGATTAACGTACTGAAGTTCAGTCTTGGGACTCGGCATCGCCTTCTTCAGGCGTGCGAAGAGTTCCGCGATTTCGGGCTTGGTCATCAGGCGAGTCATCGGAAGCGAGCGTAACGGCCGCCCCGAAAATGCCCAAACATCGCCACACGGCGCGCCGGAACGATCCCGCCGCCTTGCCCGTTACCGTACCAGAGATTTGGGAGGCACTCAGATGCGCTCGAAAAGTTTGTTGACGGGAACTGTTTTGGTTGCCGCATTGGCGCTGTCGGGCTGCGGCACGAATCCGGGTGATCGTGCGGTTTCCGGCGGCCTGCTGGGTGCAGGCGCAGGTGCCGTGATCGGCGCGGCGACGGGCAATGCTGCGGCGGGTGCCGCTATCGGTGGCGTGACTGGCGCGGTTGTCGGCGCCGCGACCGATCCCTGCGATCTGGATTTGGGCAAACCGTTCTGGAAGGAACATGGCGGACGCGCGGGCTATGAGCGTCGCTGCGGGCACCCCCCTCCCGGCTAGCGACAGCTAAAGTCCGTTTCAATGGCGCAGGCCCGCGTTCAGCGAGCCTGCGTCGATGCTTGTGTGCCGCTGAGCATGGACGCATCATCTGCGCATGATCGGTCAGTCACCGCTTCTCGACGTCGTGTTACGGCCCGCGCCGCCCATGAGTCCTCGCGCGCTTTCCATCATCCTCGGAATCGTCATCGCGATGAATGCGGCGTTCGCGATCTATTTCGTATCGCATGGCGCATGGCCGATGACGCCGTTCATGGGCGCTGATATCGCGCTGCTTGCCTGGGCCTTCCGTGCCAGCACACGCGCAGCCAAACGCGAAGAACATGTGACGCTGACGACCTCGCTTCTCAGCATCGCGCGCAAATCGCCGGAAGGTGCGGTGAACGAAGTCGCCTTCAACCCCTATTGGGTGCGCGTCGATATCGCCGATCCGCCGGAGCATGCGAGCCAGCTCACGCTCTGGAGTCATGGCAAGGGCGTGCGGATCGGAAGCTTTCTGCCGCCGATTGAGCGGGCGTCCTTTGCGGAACGCCTGAAATCCGCATTGCGTGCGGCGCGCGCCACGCCGGTCTAAGCAAGTTTCGGGTGGGATTGGCCGGGCCGAACGCCCATATTCCGTTCATGAGCGAAGTCATTCCCATTACTGAGGGCGGACCGGACTGGAAGCGCATGGGCCGCGCGATCCGCTATCTCTCCGAGCACTATCTCGAGCAGCCACGTCTCGAAGATGCGGCGGAATCGGTCGGTCTGTCGCCGTTCCATTTCCAGCGCCTGTTCACGCGCTATGTTGGCGTAAGTCCGAAATCATTCGTCGGCCATCTCACCCTCGATCACGCCAAGCTCGAACTTGCGCGCGGACAGAGCGTGCTTGGGGCTGCGCTTGACGCAGGCCTGTCGGGCCCGTCGCGCCTGCACGATCTGTCTTTGAAGATCGAAGCGATGACCCCCGGCGATTATGCGCGCGGCGGGGAATGCGTGACGATCGAATACGGGTTCGTCGATTGTCCGTTCGGCGTCGCGCTCGTCATGGCAACCGAAAAAGGCGTCTGCGGTCTCGCCTTCGGGGATGAGAACGAAGAAGAGGCAATGATGGATGACATGCGCGCCCGTTGGCCGCGGGCGACCTATCGCGAAAACAAATCGCGCGCCGAAACCATCGTGAAACAGATCTTCGAAACCGAGGGCGGCGATCTTCCGCTGCATCTGATCGGCACGCCGTGGCAGATCAAGGTGTGGCAGGCGCTGCTGGAAATCCCGTCCGGAAGAGTCACGACCTATCGCACCATCGCAGAGAAGGTGCACAGCGCCAAAGCGAGCCGCGCGGTCGGCACCGCCGTTGGGCGCAATCCGATCTCGTGGCTGATCCCTTGCCATCGCGTGCTGGGCAGCGACGGCGCGCTGCACGGCTATCATTGGGGTCTGACGCGCAAGCGTTCGATGCTGGCGCTGGAAGCGGCGCGTCAGGACAATCCCAAAACGTCCGCCATCGCATAAAGACCGGGCTTCTTGCCCTGACCCCATTTCGCGGCCGCCAATGCACCGGCCGCGAAAATGCGGCGGTCTTCCGCGCTGTGCGAAAGGATCACACGCTCGGCCGGACCCGCGAGGATCACCTGATGCTCGCCCACGACGCTGCCCGCGCGCAGAGAAGCGTATTCGATATCGTCGCGTTCGGATGCAGCCCCGAGCAACAGCGCCGTGCCTGACGGTGCATCGGCCTTATGCTTGTGATGCATCTCGAAGATACGCAGGTCGAAACCGGGTAATGCCTTCGCCGCCTGCTTCACCAATGCGGCGAGCAGATTCACCCCAAGACTCATATTGCCGGATTTGACGATCACCGCATGGCGCGCAGCGGCGCGGATTTTCACTTCATCGTCGGTGGAAAAGCCCGTGGTGCCGATGACATGGACGATGCGTGCCTGCGCCGCGAGCGCCGCCAGCTCGACCGAATTCTTCGGCGTCGTGAAATCGATCAGTGCTTCGGCGTTGGCGATCAGCGGCAACGGGTCTTCGCCATGACCGAATACGCCGGATAATTCAAAGCCGCCGTCATGCTCGACCGCGCTCGCGAGCACCTTGCTCATGCGGCCCGAGCGGCCTGCGATAATCGTCTTGATACTCACTTCGTCCCCATACGCTCGATGAAATATTGCACGATCGCCTGCCCGAACCACGGCACGGTCAGAATGAAAGCCGAACCGACAAGACGCACCAGTGTGGTCTGATCGAACGGCCATTCGTGCACGGCCTGGATACGCGATTCATAGGCGAGAAGGCCCTGCAGGCGATCGCCAGGATCTTGGCGCGCGGCTTCGATCTCCGTGCGCACGCGCTCGAGTTCGGCGGCTTTTGCGACGCGGATCTTGCGGCGGACCATTTCCATGGTGGCGACGAAAATCCAGATCCCCATCGCAGCGCAACCGAGCAAGAGGAAAATGGTGAAGGGATCGATGCGCCCGCCAATGAAGAACAGGCAGATCACCGCACTCACCACGAACCAGATCAACGCGGCACGCGCCGCGGAGCGGCCGATTACCGAGAGACGATCGACCCGCAGAAGATCGATGGTCAATCTTTCTTCGATATTGCGGCGCGTGTCGCGGCTCGCCCCGCGCGTCAGCGCCACACCGCGCGCGAACAGGACCGAGATCAGAACCGTCACCGCGCAGAACCACGCATAGGTGGCGAGCGTCTGCAACGCGGGCGTCGGCCGCACGATGGTCCAGCACAACAGAAGTCCAATGATGATCCCTGTGATCGTTGCGCGTCCGAGACGCGCACTGCCCGGCGTCAGCGCCGTCACTTCACACGCATCCGCGATGCCGCCTTTGAGAACTGCCGCATGCGCCATGAGATCCGCGCGCTCCCGCACGCGCGAGAAGCGCTGCATCCCGAGCACCGTGGTGATGAGCAGCGAGAAGATCAGTGCAAACCGCGTCGATACGGAGATGCTGACGCCGTGCGCATCGACATCGACCAACGCGATTCCGGACAAGGTCGCGGCAGCGGCAAAGCTTCCGACCAGCAGCGCAAAGATCAGCAACGCCGTCCAGAACGTGTTGAACGGCGACAGCACGAACAGGCGCTGCTCGAGATAGGCGCTGCGGTCGTTGCGTTTGAGCTCCGCCGCAATGTCCGCCGGGACGGTTTCGATCATGCGGGAGAGGATGCCGCGCGGGCGCGGTCCCGTCGAGGGTCAGGCCTTGGTATCGACGCCGTTGGCGGGAGCGGCCTCACGGCGGGCGACGGTGACCATGGCCGGGCGCAGCAGGCGGTCGCCGATCTTGTAGCCGGACTGGACCACATCGACGATGCTGCCCGCCGGCTTGTCGCCACCCGGCACCTCGGCAATGGCCTGGTGCAGGTTGGGATCGAACTTGCCGTCCGCCGTATCGATGATGGCGACGCCGTGTCGCTCCATCGTCTGAAGCAGCTGACGCTCCGTCGCTTCAACACCTTCCAGCACCGCCTTGATCTGCGGGTCGGCGTTCGCGCGCAGTTCGGCCGGTGCGGCCGCCAGCGCGCGCGCGAAATTGTCCGCAATCTGCAGCATGTCGCGCGCGAACTTCGTCACGGCGTATTGCGAGGCGTCCTGCTTCTCGCGCTCGGCACGGCGGCGCGTGTTTTCGGTCTCGGCGAGTGCGCGCAGCAGACGGTCACGCAGATCGGCATTTTCCGTACGCAGCGTTTCGATCTCGCCCATCTCGGATTGCGGGTCTAATTCTTGTCCGTCGTCGCTCATGTCCCTCTCACTTAACCCAGAAGACGGCCGATTACTTTTGCGGTGTGATCGACCATCGGAATGATCCGTCCATAATTCAGCCGCGTCGGCCCCAGCACGCCGATCACGCCCACGACCTTGCCTTGCGCATTCGCGTAAGGCGCGGCCACGATCGAAGAGCCGGACAGCGAAAACAGCCGGTTCTCCGATCCAATGAAGATGCGTACGCCGTCGCCCTGTTTCGCAAGCTCCATCAGGCGGATGAGATCGGCCTTGCGCTCGATATCGTCAAAGAGCGTGCGCACGCGCTCAAGATCGATCTGGGCATCGACGCTATCAAGGAGATGCGAGGTGCCGCGCACGATCAGGACCTTCTCGTCGCCTTCCGATGGCGCTAGCGTCGCGAGTCCTTCGGCCACGATCTTCGCGGTGAGCACGTCCAGTTCCGCGCGCTCGGTATCGAGTTCGGCCGCGATCTCCACGCGCGCATCTTCCAGCGTGCGACCGCGCAGACGCGCGTTCAGATAGTTCGACGCTTCCGACAAGGCGGAGACCGGCAAGCCTATCGGCGTGTCGATCATGCGATTTTCGACCTGGCCGTCCTCACCGACGATCACAACCAGCGCCTTGCCCGGCGCAACTGCGACAAACTCGACATGCTTCAGAACCGTGTCCTGCTTTGCAGCGACAACGAGCCCCGCGCAGCGCGACAGGCCAGAGAGCATTGTCGTCGCCTGCGTCAGCACATCCTCGATGCCGCGGCCGGTGCCATTGATACGCGCTTCGATTTGCACGCGCTCATCGGGCGCGAGCTGGCCAATCTCCAAGAGCCCATCCACGAACAGGCGCAGGCCCTTCTCCGTCGGTACGCGGCCGGCGCTGGTGTGCGGGGCATAGAGCAGACCCATCGCCTCCAGATCCGCCATCACATTGCGGATCGAAGCAGGGGAGAGCTGGACCGGCAGACGCTGGGACAAGGTGCGCGAACCCACCGGCTCGCCCGAGGTCAGGAACGCATCCACCAGATGGCGGAAGACCTCGCGCGGGCGCTCGCCCAGATTGGTGCCGGTATATCGCTGGAAAGTTCCGTCCAAGCCTTTGATCCAATTAAACTTTGGTGGGAACCGGCCGTGCCGTTTGCACTCGCCTTGCCCGACCGCTAGGTAACGGCCCGACCGCCAAACATCAAGGTATAGACCATGCGCAGCCGCGCGCCCGATCAATTGCGTCCCGTCACCCTGGAACCCGGATTTACCCGCCATGCCGAGGGCTCCTGCCTCGTGAAATTCGGCGACACCCATGTGCTCTGCACCGCCAGCCTGGACGAGGGCGTGCCGGGGTTCCTGCGCGGCACCGGCAAGGGCTGGGTGACGGCGGAGTACGGGATGCTGCCGCGCTCGACCCATAGCCGCATGCGCCGCGAGGCCGTCGCCGGAAAGCAGTCCGGCCGCACGCAGGAGATCCAGCGTCTGGTCGGACGTTCATTGCGTGCGATCACCGATCTCCCCGCGCTCGGCGAACGCCAGATCGTCATCGACTGCGACGTGCTGCAGGCCGATGGCGGCACGCGCACGGCATCGATCACCGGCGGCTATGTCGCGCTGGCGCAGTGTATTTCCTACATGAAGAAGACCGGCATGGTGACGAAGCCCGTGCTGAAGGATCATGTCGCGGCGATTTCGTGCGGTATCATCAAGAGCGAAGCACTGCTCGATCTCGACTACGACGAAGATTCGACGGCGGAGACGGATGCGAATTTCGTCATGACCGGCACCGGTGGCCTTGTTGAGATTCAAGGAACAGCAGAAGGCGCACCGTTCAGCGACGAACAATTCGTCGAGATGCTGCGCCTCGCGCGCAAGGGCATAGGCGAGCTGGTCGAGGCGCAGAAGCGCGTGATCGGATGAAACTGAAACGCGGCGACGCGCTGGTCGTCGCAAGCCACAACAAGGGCAAGGTGCGCGAAATCGAGGAGTTGCTCGCGCCGTTTGGGTTCGTCGTCAAAGGCGCAGCAGAACTCGGTTTTGCCGAACCGGACGAGACCGAACCCACGTTTGAAGGCAACGCCATCCTGAAAGCGCGCGCCGCGGCCGATGCGAGCGGATTGATCTCGCTCGCCGATGATTCCGGCTTGAGCGTTGCGGCGCTGGGTGGCGCTCCCGGCATCTACTCCGCACGCTGGGCCGGCGAGAGCAAAGATTTTTCGTTCGCGATGGCGCGCGTCGAACGCGAGTTAAAAGAAAAGCGCACGACCGATCTCTCTGCGAAGTTCGTCTGCGTGCTGGCGCTCGCATCGCCCAACGGCGAAACCGAAACCTTCCGCGGCGAAGTCGAAGGCTACCTCACCTTCCCGCCGCGCGGCGCAAAAGGCTTCGGCTACGACCCGATCTTTGTCGCCAACGGCATGACCGAGACCTTCGCCGAGATCGAACCGGCCGTGAAACACGCCATGAGCCACCGCGCGCATGCGTTCGAAAAGTTTGTAACGACACTCAAGTTGGAAGTTCCATGAGCGCTCCTCCAAATCCTCCCTCGCCCCCGCGCAGCGGGGGAGAGGGCCGGGGTGAGGGGGTGTCCGAATACCGAGCGCCTTCTGCAACGCCCCCTCACCCTACCCTCTCCCCCTTAAAGGGGGAGAGGGATGTTGGGTTTGGAGTTTATGTCCACTGGCCGTTTTGCGCGGCGAAGTGTCCGTATTGCGATTTCAATTCTCATGTCCGCGCCAAGATCGAAGAGGATGGCTGGGTCGATGGCATCATGCGCGAACTCGAATACACCGCCGCATTGCAAGGCGAAGATCGTCCCGTCGTCTCGACCGTGTTCTTCGGTGGCGGCACGCCATCGCTGATGAGCGGACGCGCCGTCGGCCGGGTCATTGAAACCATTCGCCGTCTGTGGCGTACGACCAACGACATAGAAATCACACTCGAATCCAACCCTGCGAGTGCTGATGCAGAGCGCTTTGCGGATTATCGCGCCGCCGGCGTGAACCGCTTGTCGCTCGGTGTACAGGCACTGAACGATGCAGATCTGAAAATGCTCGGCCGCCTGCACAATGTAGCAGAGGCAAAGTGCGCGTTGGCGCTGGCACAGAAAAACTTCGAACGTGTGTCACTCGATCTGATCTATGCAAGACCCGATCAAACAATCGAAGCGTGGCGTAGCGAACTGAAAGAGGCGCTCGCCTTCGGCACGGAACACCTGTCGCTCTATCAACTCACCATCGAACCTGCGACGCCGTTCGCCACGCTGTATCGAACCGGAAAGCTCGTCATTCCGGATGAAGACCGCGCGGCGGCACTTTACGAGACTACGCAGGAACTTACGGAAGCGGCCGGCCGCCCGGCCTATGAAATATCCAACCACGCATCGCCCGGCGCTGAAGCAAGACACAATCTGATTTATTGGCGTTACGGTTCTTATGCTGGCGTTGGTCCCGGCGCGCATGGGCGGCTCGATCTGAACGGCAAGCGCTACGCGACATCGACCGAACGCTTGCCGGAACGTTGGCGTGAACAGGTTCTGCGCGACGGGCACGGCGTAATCGAGAAAAGTGAAATCACGGATTCCGATGCGGCACGCGAGCACCTGATTATGAATCTACGTCTTGCAGAAGGACTCGATCTTCCAGCCTATCGCGCCCGATGGGGCACGGTGCCGAACGATGCGCGCATTGGGCCGCTTGCGGAAGAAGGCCTTGTTACGCTCAGCGACAATCGCCTGACTGCAACGCCGCGCGGGCGTCTCGTCCTCAACAGCGTTATCGCGGCGTTGGCCGACTAGCTGCCCTTGTGCTCAAACGTCGCCGGCGCCGGGCTGACAACTTCAAATCCGCCTGGCCTTACGGTAAGCACCGACAGGCCGCGTTCGATCGTGCCGTTTTCCTTGAAGCGGAAAATGCCATCTACGCCCGAAAATCCATTGGGATCGGTGAGCGTGGTTTGTGTGAAGCGATGATAAGGCTCGCCCGCACCGATCAACGCGGCCAGCGACACGGCATCGTAAGCAAGCGCCGCAAGCTGCGGCGGTGCGCTTCCGAACGCTTCGCGATACTTCACCACGAAGCTCCTGTCGGCCTCAGGCGAAGGCGCTGCAAACCACCCGTTGTGCAGCGCATCTTCCTTCCCATTCGCAAGATCGTCCCACAGGCCGGTACCGAGAAGCTTGATATTCGCAGTATCGACGCCGTTGTCCTTCAGGGCCGATGCAACCGTGCGAAGCGGTGCGCCACCCAAGGGCACGAACAGGACATCGGGCGCCGCTTTCGAAATCGCACCGGCCTGCTCGGTCAGATTGGCGGTGCTCGAAAAATGTTCGACCGCCGAGATCGTGCCGCCGCTCGCGGTCACAGCCTCGCGAAATGCGCCTTCGCTGAGCTTGCCATAGGCTGTGCTTGGAATAAGCGCCGCGAAATTCTTGTGACCCTGCGACGCCGCGTAGTCGACGACGCGGCGAACCTCGGTCTCCGGCTGGAAGCTCAACAGATAGACGCCATCGCCGGCGACATTGCGGTCCGTGGAAAACGCGATCACCGGCACGCCGCGATCGCGCGCAATCGGCGCAACGGCCGTGACCGATCCCGCGAACAGCGGTCCGACGATGACTTCGGCACCCTGGTCGAGAAGACGCCGCGCCGCCTCCGCGGCTTCGGCCGGCTTTCCGGATTCGTCCGAGGTCATGAGCAGGATGTCGCGGCTTCCGCTGTCGTAAAGCGCGAGCTCTGCCGCTTTCATCATCGCGCCCGCGAGGTTGCGCGTAGCAGCCGAAGGATTGGAAACCGGCAGGATGATGCCCACGCGCAACGGCGTCTTGTCCGCCGCCAGATTGGGAAGGCGCAGGAAATAGCTCTCTTCCTTGGAAAGCTGATGCGGCGCGGTCTTCACCGGCGCAGGCGGGGGCGGCGCGGGCTTGGGCGGCGGCGCAACCGGCGTCTGACATCCGGCCAGTGCGGCTATCGAAACCGCCGCGAGAATCGTACAAAGGCGGCGCGCAATCACTGACATGGAAAACTCCCCGTGAGCGGCAAATTTAGGCGTTCGCCGGAGCCGGGTAAATCGGTTCAGGACGAAGAATTGCCTGCGGGGCTTTACGTCACGGCCACGCCGATCGGCAACGCGGCCGACATCACCCTGCGCGCGCTGACGGTTCTGTCGGGTTGCGACTTGATCGCTGCCGAAGACACGCGCGTCAGCGCCAAGCTGCTGGCGATCCACGGAATATCGAAGCCACTGACCGCCTATAACGACCACAATGCCGTGCGCGAGCGGCCGAAACTGATCGCACAGCTTCGCCAGGGCGCGCGGATCGCATTGATCAGCGACGCGGGAACTCCGCTGATCTCCGATCCCGGGTTCAAGCTGGTGCGCGAAGTCATCGCCGAAGGACTGCCGGTCCATGCCATCCCGGGCGCATCGGCGGTGCTTACAGGCCTGGCTTTGGCGGGACTGCCCACCGATCGGTTTTTCTTCGCCGGGTTTCTCCCGGCCAAATCCGGCGAGCGCAAAACTGCGTTGGGCGAACTGAAGGCGGTCCGCGCCACGCTCGTGTTCTTTGAATCGGCGCAGCGTCTGTCGGACTGTCTTGCCGACATGACGGAGGTGTTCGGTGTGCGCACGGCGGCGGTCACGCGCGAACTCACCAAGCTGCACGAAGAAGTACGCCGCGGACTGCTCAGCGATCTGGTTGCACACTATGAAAAAGCAGGCGCTCCGAAAGGTGAGGTGACCCTGATCGTCTCACCGCCGCATGAAGCGAAAGCCGACATGGCCCGGATCGACTCTGCGCTCGACAAGGCGCTGGAATTCATGCCCGTGCGCGCTGCGGTTGATCTCGTCTCCGAAATGCTCGAGGCGCCGCGCAAGCTCGTTTATGAGCGCGCGCTCGAAAAAAAGAACGATGGCTGACGCGCGCCGCCTTGCAGCGGAGAAACGCGGACGGCGCAGCGAAACTTGGGCCGCGCTATTCCTGAAGCTCAAATTTTACCGCATTTTGGCAAGGCGCATGCGCAATCATGCGGGCGAAATCGATCTGATTGCGCGCTCACCGGAGGGCCTTGTCTGCTTCATAGAAGTGAAAGCCCGCGTGGAGCACGGCCACGCTATCGATTCGGTGGGCCAGCGCCAGCGTGCGCGAATCGCCCGCGCGGCAGAGCTCTTTGTCGCAAGCCGTCCCGAACTCGGCGCGAAGGGAATGCGGTTCGACATCGTGACCGTCAGCCCGCGCGCGTTTCCAAGACATATCCGCGACGCCTGGCGGCCCGGCGATTGAGTTTGCCGCTGGTGTGGTAATAAATCCCGCCATGGAAGACGGGGACAATCCGCTCGACTATCTGCGACGCATGGGGCGTGCGGGCGAAGGTCCGTACGACATCGCGCATGCCGCGCTGATGCTGGCGAGCCTCGATCATCCCACCGTGCCGCTGCCGCCAAGCATTGCGCATCTGAAAGAGGTCGCCCAGCTTGCCAAGAATGAAGCGCCGTTGATGAGCAACATCGAGGACGGTGCGCGGCTGATCTCCAATCTTCTTGCCGGGCGGTTTGGCTATGACGGCGACCGCCTTACCTATGACGATCCGCGCAACGCCAATCTGATTCAGGTAATCGCACGGCGTCGCGGCATGCCGGTCGCGCTCGGCATCGTCTATATGCATGCCGCGCGCGCAGCAGGGCTGACCGCCAGCGGGCTCGACACGCCGGCGCATTTTCTGGTGATGCTGGAGAAGAACCGCAGCGAAGTACTGATTGACCCGTTCAATGGCGGAGCGATGCTCGATCCCGACCGGATCGCATCCCCGCCGCGCATGGGTGGTGGGGACGGCGGACACCTTGCGCAACCGGTCAGCGATGCCGATGTTCTGATTAGGCTGGAGAACAACCTGAAAATCCGCGCGCTGCAGATCGGCGATCGCGGGCGGGCGTTGGAGATCGCCAAGCGCATGGTTCTGATCGGACCCAAGAAGCCGGAGCTTTGGTTGGACCTTGCGCGCCTGAACGAAAGCGCGGGCGTACTGGGCCATGCGCGCAAGGCTTACGAAGCTTGTCTGGAAATCGCCCGGCCCGGCCAGACCTTGCACAACGAAGCTGCGATCGGGCTTTCCGGTCTCAAACGCTTGATCAATTAGGACACACCATGGCGCTGACCGTCGCGATTCAGATGGACCCGATCGAGAAGATCGATATCGGCGGAGACTCGACATTTGCACTTGCGCTCGAGGGGCAGTCACGCGGTCACACCCTTCTCTATTACGGCCCGCGCGACCTGACGTTCCGCGATGGCGTCGTGAGCGCTGTCGTGCGTCCGCTTCAGGTTCGCGCGACAAAAGGCGACCATTTCACGCTCAGCGACGCGCAACGTCTCGATCTGTCTAAGACTGATGTCGTGCTGATGCGGCAGGATCCGCCATTCGACATGGCCTACATCACGGCCACGCATATTCTGGAACGCATTCATCCGAAGACATTGGTGGTGAACGATCCGGCGCACGTCCGCAACGCGCCGGAAAAACTGTTCGTGACCGAGTTCAAGGATTTGATGCCGCCGACCCTGATCACGACCGACCGCGGCGAGATCGCAGCATTCCGCGCGGAGCACAAAGACATCATCCTGAAGCCGCTTTACGGCAACGGCGGCGCGGGTGTGTTCCGCGTGAAGCAGGACGACGAAAATCTCGGCGCACTGCTGGAGATGTTCACAGCGTTCTATCGCGAGCCGGTGATCGTGCAGCGCTACGTTCCGGAGGTGCGTCAGGGCGACAAGCGCATCATTCTGGTCGATGGCGAGTTCGCGGGCGCGATCAACCGCGTGCCCGCCGCCGGCGAAGCGCGCTCCAACATGCATGTGGGCGGGCGTCCGGAAGCAACGACCTTGACCGCGCGCGAGAAGGACATCTGCAACACACTGGCGCCGGAATTGAAACGCCGCGGATTGATCTTCACCGGCATTGACGTGATCGGAAATTACCTGACCGAGATCAACGTGACCTCGCCCACCGGCATCCATGAGGTGAAGCGTTTCGGCGGCGCCGATATCGCAGCGCTGATCTGGGATGCGATCGAGAAGAAGAGAAAGGCGCGTTAAGCGCCCTGTCCAAACCGCGCCAGATAGCGCGGGTCCATATCCCTGATCGGCAGATAGATGAAGACATCGGTGGTGCTGAACTGGTGGTCGATCACCGCGCCTTCGCCGATCAGACACCCTGCACGCAGATAACCTTTGATGATCGGTGGGAGAGCGCGCAACGCTTCCTTCTTGTCGATTGCATCCTTCGGTATCAGGTTCATTTCAACATAGAGTTCCGGGCGCGCGCGAACGCGAATCTCGGGCTTCATCCCGTGATAGTGATGCAGATAGGAGAGCGGCAAAGAAAGCGCCTTGGGGTCGGTCCCGGCGAATGACGCACAACCAAACATCAGGTCGCTGGAAAATCGCGCCGCATAGGCCATCAGCCCGCGCCAGAGAAGCTGCATGGTGGTGGCGCGATTACGATATTCTTCCGCGATGCAGGAACGGCCGAGTTCCAGATAGCGCGTGTCCTTGGGCCACGCCTTCAGCATTGGCGAAATGTCGTATTCGCCGGCCGTATAGAAGCCGCCGATCTTGTCAGCATAGGCTTCGCGGATCATGCGGTAGGTGCCGACGACCAGCGGCTGACCGTCCTCTTCGTGCTGCGTCCGGTCGATCATCAGCATGTGATCGCAGATCGGATCGAACTTATCGAAGTCGCGGCGCTGCTCACGCATCTCGGGTGTCGGAACCGCAGCCATCTCTTCGTAGAAAACGCGATAGCGAAGACGCTGCGCCGCCTCGACCTCCGCATCGGTCTCGGCCATGCGCACTTCAAGCGGGCCGCCTTCGGCAAGAAGCGGCCAACGGGTCACGCGGTCCGGCAGTGGCTCGTGAATATTGACCAAGATCGTTTCCCTTGCGCGATGCTCGTTGCATCTCGCGCAACAGAGCGATTTTACCCGACGGCTCATGACAAGACAAACCGTGCCGGACTGCGAAATTAACGCGGGAACTGCGCTAGGACCGAGCCATGCACGCGCGGTCAGGCTTGCGCGTATTTGCTTCGGCGGACGAGGATCAGCAGCAGCAAGGCGGGCAACCCAGCCAATGCTGTCGCGATAAAGAACGGCACAAAGCCCACGACCTTGTCGGGTAGCGACGCCAAGATCGGAAGCACCGGTTCGAAAGCCTGGCGATGCGCCGCGAACCAGTCCACGAACACACCCGACAATCCGCCCAGCAGCTTGCCGGGCATTGCGTAGAACGAGCTGAACAGCGCGTATTGCGTGGCGGTGAAGGACCGGTTTGTCAGGCTCGACATGTAGGCGAGCAATGCGGTCCCTGCAAAACCCGCGGCGAGATTTTCGACGCCGATCGCGACGCCGAACATCACGATGTCGTGTCCGCTCGCCGCCAGAAGCGCATACATCAGGTTTCCGGCGATCACAGCGATCAGTCCGATGAACAGCGAGCGCATGATGCCGAAGCGGAAAACGAAGAACCCGCCGATCAGCGCACCGACAATCGTCACCCATACGCCGATCAGCCCCGACATGGTTCCGATCTCGACCAGCGAGAACGACTGGCGATACATCGGACGCGCCATTACGCCCATAACGAAATCGGGGAGGCGATAAAGGCCGATCATCGCGAGGATCAGAAGACCTGCCCAGCGGTGATGACGGAAGAAATCCACGAACGGTGCGATGATCGCTCCGTAAAGCCAGCCGATGGTGCGGCCGACGCCACCACGAATCTGAAGCTTGTCCTCAAGCGCGCGCGCTTCGCCGCTGGCATCCTGTTCGACGGGTCTGTGCGCCAGAAGCGTCGCCGCCATTCCCAGAAAGATCAGGCAGCCGAGAAAGATGAGCCCCGCATGCCACGATACTGTCTGTGCGATGTATGGCGTCAACGCGCCGGTCGCGAGTGCCGTCAGCCGGTAGCCCAGCTGGTAGGCGCCGAGCATCGTGCCTTGTTCTTCGGCCGGCGCGACTTCAATGCGCCACGCATCGACCGAAATATCCTGGCTCGCGCCGGAGAACCCCAGCAGCAACGCGAACAGCGCGACCTGAACCAGTTGCGTGTGTGGGTCGGACACCCAGAGCCCGATGAATGCGATCAGAATGCCTAGCTGCGCGACCAGCATCCACGCGCGGCGTTTTCCTAGAAGATCGTGAAGCACGGGCAAGCGCACCTGATCCAGGATCGGCGCCCAGACGAACTTCAGGGAATAGGGAAGCAGCGTGTACGCGAACAGCCCGATGTCGGTCATCGAAACCTTGGCATCGGTGAGCCACAGGCTGAGCGTGTTGGAGATCGTCAGCAGTGGAAGGCCGCAGGCGCTTCCCAGCACCAGCATCGTTGCCGTGCGCGGCTGAAGATAGGATCTTATCGCGGCGCGCGTGCGCCCCGTTTTCGCTGAAGCCTCAGCGCCGCCGCTGCCGCTCATGCAGCCGCGGTTTGTGCGCCGGCGGGAAAGAAGGTCTCGAACATCTGGTCCAGCAAAGCAGGGTCGACGGGCTTGGTGAGAAAACCATCCATTCCCGCATCTTTGCAAGCCCGCTTCCCGGTTTCCATCGCATCGGCTGTAAGCGCGATGATCGGCGTGCGGGCGCGGCCATAGGCTAACTCGTCCGCGCGAATGGCCCTGGTGGCTTCAATGCCGTCCATGCCGGGCATGTGAATGTCGGTCAGCACGAGGTCGAAGCGCTCCTCGTTCATCGCCTGCACGGCGGCCTCGCCGGTGGTGACTTCGCGCACGGAATGTCCGCGGCGCCTCAGAAGCTCACGCGTGAGCAGCGCGTTGACGGGATTGTCCTCGGCCAGAAGCACCCGGAAGCCTCGCACGACTTGTGCCGCCGGTTGAGGATCCGCGAGTTGCGCGGCGGGTCCTTCGTCCTGCTCGATCTCGAGCTTGGGTTGGAAGCGTTCCAGTAGCGCGCTCATGCGCACCGGCTTGACCAGATGTCCGGCGAAACCTTTGTCCATCAATTCTGCCAGCTTTCCGTGCGCCGCAGGCGCGAGGAGCACGAAGGATGGGATATCGGTATCGGGAAGCGCGCGCGCATCGGGCACGGGTCCGGCGCCCGCATCGACAAACACGTAATTGATCTTGCGTTCGTCGTCGCCGTCATCGGCGAAGCCCGAAACCGCGCCGCCCGCCGCGCGTATCTGCGCGGTCAGCGCTTCACGCAGGAGCCCGTTGCGCGTGATGATCGCGAAGCGAAGGCCGGCGAGCGGACGCGTCGCGGGAAGTTCGGGCGCGGCGACCACAACAATTGCCGGCAGCGTGAACCAAAAGATGCTTCCCGAACCGAGGGCCGGTTCGACACCGATCTCGCCCCCCATGCCTTCGATCAGACGCTTGGAGATCGCCAGGCCAAGGCCCGTACCGCCGAATTTGCGTGCATGGCTTGAATCGGCCTGCACGAATTCCTCGAAGATCTCCTTGCGCTTCTCCGCCGGCACGCCGACGCCGGTGTCGCGCACCTCGAAGCGGACAAAGCGCCGCTCACGTCCTTCCACCATCATGGCATCCACGCGGACGCCGCCCTTGTCGGTGAACTTGATCGCGTTGCCGACGAGGTTGTTCAGCACCTGCAAAAGCCGCACACCGTCGGTGCGCACCGCACGCGGTACGTCGGGCGCGGTGATTGCGACAAGCTCGATATCCTTGGCGTGGGCGCGCGGCGCCTGCAACTCGATGGCGCGTTCGATCATCGAGCGCAGATCGACTTCATCCTCGTCGAAGCTGAGCATACCGGATTCGATTTTCGAGAAATCAAGAATGTCGCCGATCAATGCGAGCAACGCCTCGCCCGATTGCGCAATGGCTTCGACATAAGAACGCTGTTCGCGCTTCAAGTCGGTTTCCAGAAGAAGGCGCGCCATCCCGAGCACGCCGTTCATCGGCGTGCGGATCTCATGGCTCATAGTCGCGAGAAATCCGGACTTCGCGCGCGAGCCCGCTTCCGCGCGGTCGCGCGCATCGGTCAGCGCGTCTTCAAGCGCCTTTCGTTCGGTGATGTCGCGGCCGACGCTTTGAACTTCGACGAGGCGGCCGAGACTGTCCCGCACGGCATAGTCTTCCCAGGCGAGCCAGCGCCAGCCATAGGCGGTGCGGACATGCTGGTCGTAACGGACGCGCGCACGGCCTGTCTCAAGGCCGGCGAAGCTGCCGAAAATCGGCGCGCGGCTTTCGGGATGAAGGTCAGGGGCGAACGGGCGCCCGATCGCCTGACGTGGATTCAGTCCGAACAATTTGAAGAACGCATCGTTTCCGTAGGTCAGGCGGCTGTCCGAAGAGCGCCGGAAAATCGCATCGCCTTGTGCATCGACCAGGCCTTTGTAGCGTGCTTCGCTCTGATTGAGCTGCGTATTGGCGGCGGCGGCAGACGCCAGCGATTGCTCAAGACGCTCTGCCGCGCCCTGAAGCTGCACGGCCTGACGATCCAGCAACTCGCTGCGCTGACGTGCGCGGAGATAGCCGTGAAGGATGAACACGATGACGACGCCGATCAACGCCGCCAGAACGGGCGTCGGCACCAGCGTCAACTGTCCGTGCAGCAGCACATCGCCCAGGCAAGCCATGAGCATTGCCGACGCCGTCAGGCCAAAGAAAATCCTTAAGAACCGTGTGACAACCATCGACGCCCTTGGCGAAAGACAGCGGGCATTAGGCCGTGTTTCTGCTTGCGAAACGCTTAATTTGCGCCTTGGAGGGACCGCGAAAACGGTTAATGTGAGCGCCTTAGACACTTGTCGAAACACGCCGCAGAGCGTGCATCAGATTGGGTCAATCAAGGGAGATTTTCATGCAACATTCGACTCTGGCGCTCGCCGCCACATTTGCACTCGTCACTACCGCAGCACTGGCCGACGATCCGATGGCCGGCACCTATGCCAACACCGTCTCCACAAAGAGCCAGAAGACCGGCCAGTCCGGAACGCTTCTGTTCAATGCAGACGGTTCGTATTCGGCCAAGGCGACCGGTCCGGATGGCAAGCCCGTCGCCTACGAAGGCAAATGGGTGCTGAAGGATGGTGGCGCCACGATATGCCTCTCGCCGACACTGCCGAATCCGCCGCCGGCCAGCTGCTCTCCTCTCAAAGCGCACAATGTCGGAGACAATTGGTCCGTTACCAACGACCAGGGTGAGACGTTTGACGTCTCCATGACAGCAGGCCGCTAATCCTGCTGCGAAGCTGCGGATGAAAATCCGCAGCTTTCCTATAAAAATCAATAGCTTACCCTGGCTACGTTCCGGGCACGCCTTCCACTGTCACAAAAGCTTCGCAAGACTGTGATGCACGTTGCATCGAAGACGGTCGTGATGGATTCCCGAAGCGCCAAGGGGGTTCGTCGCAACCGGCGGATTTGCGCTTAAGGGTCTGTTGTTCAAGGGGTTTTCGCAATGTTCGGGAAGCTCCACTGCAGGCCTTCAGCCCGGTTTCCGTTTTGTGTTCAGGACAGTGGCGCACATCCATGGCCGATATCGCTTTGACCGACACCCTCGCCGTTAGCAGTCAGGCTCACGCCGTACGCCGTTTCGGGATGCAGGATGCCCGCTTCCGCGCGATGACGGGCCTTGCCGCCTTTGTCGTCGTACTGATCTTCGCCGGCGTCATCGTTTCGCTTGTGCTGGGCTCGATGCCTGCGATTCAGAAATTCGGGCTCTCGTTCCTGACATCGGACGCATGGAATCCGGTGACCGAGAACTACGGCGCGCTGGCGTCGATCTACGGCACACTGATCACGTCGGCTCTGGCCATGATCATCGCGTTGCCGGTCGGCATCGGCATCGCGATCTTTCTCACCGAAATATGTCCGCGCTCCCTGCGCCGCCCCATCGGCATCGCCATCGAGCTTCTCGCCGGTATACCCAGTATCATCTATGGCATCTGGGGACTGTTCGTCTTCGCGCCCGAATTCCAGCAGACGATCGAGCCATGGTTGATCGATGTGTTTGGAAACATTCCGGGCCTCGAAGATTTCTTCGCGGGCCCACCTTACGGCATCGGTATTTTCACCGCATCGCTGATCCTTTCCATCATGATCCTGCCTTTCATCTCGGCAGTGACGCGCGACGTGTTCGAGACGGTGCCGCCGATCCTGAAAGAAGCCGCATACGGACTAGGCTGTACGACGTGGGAAGTCGTGTGGCGCGTGGTGCTGCCCTTCGCACGCACCGGCGTCGTCGGCGGCGCCATGCTGGCGCTCGGACGCGCGCTCGGCGAAACCATGGCCGTCACGTTCGTGATCGGCAACGCGCATCACATTCAAGGCTCGGTGTTCGCGCCGGGAACGACAATCTCCGCCACCATCGCCAATGAGTTCAGCGAAGCGACGACGCCGATGTACCAGTCGGCTGTGATCGAGCTGGGCCTGATCCTGTTCTTCATCACCTTCATCGTGCTGGCGAGCGCGCAGCTGATGCTGCGCATTCTGGAACGCCGCACCGGAGGTGCATCGTGAACAGGGCGCGTTACACGGGCCGCAAGGCCGTCAACGGCGTTTTTCTTTCGCTGTCGGTTTTTGCCGCGATTACGGGAATGATCTGGCTGGCGTTCATTCTTGGCGACCTCGCCTATAATGGCATCAGCAGCGTTTCCGCCAAACTCTTCACCGAGATGACGCCGCCCCCGGGTTCCGATGGCGGATTGCTCAACGCCATCGCCGGCAGCCTTCTTATGAGCGCGCTCGCCGTCGCGGCAGGCACGCCAATCGGTCTGTTCGCGGGCACCTACCTCGCGGAATATGGCCGTCACAAACGCCTCGCCTTCGTTGTACGCTTCGTCAACGACATTCTGCTGAGCGCACCGTCGATTATCGTGGGCCTGTTCATCTACGAGGTCGCGGTGAAGACCATGGGGCACTTCTCCGGCTGGGCGGGCGCGGCAGCGCTGACAATCATCGTTGTGCCGGTCGTCGTGCGCACCACCGAGAACATGCTGCTTCTCGTGCCGAACGGATTGCGTGAAGCGGCCGCAGCGCTGGGAGCACCGCGCAGCTTTGTGATCCGTGTCGTGACATGGCGTGCGGCGCGCGCGGGCATCATGACCGGCATCCTTCTGGCCATCGCGCGCATTTCCGGCGAGACGGCTCCGCTGTTGTTTACCTCTCTGGGCAACCAGTTCTGGAGCACCGATCTCAACGCGCCGATCGCGAGTCTGCCATATGTAATCTTCCAGTTCGCCATGAGCCCATACGAAGATTGGCATCATCTCGCCTGGGCTGGCGCGTTGCTTATCACCGTAACCGTGCTGACGCTGAGCATCACGGCGCGCGTGCTTGAAAAGAAGCGGAGTTAGGACATGGACGCGGCCGTGAAGGACAAGGTGAAGGTCGATATCCGCGACCTGTCGTTCTATTACGACAAGACGAAATCGCTGAAGAACATCACCATGCCGTTGATGGACCGGCAGGTGACGGCGTTCATCGGACCGTCGGGTTGTGGCAAGTCCACGCTGCTGCGGGTGCTCAATCGCATCTATGAGCTCTATCCGAAGCAGCGCGCCGAGGGCGAAGTCGTACTCGACGGCGAGAATATCCTCAGCTCGAAGGTCGACTTGAATCTCTTGCGCGCCCGCGTCGGCATGGTGTTTCAGAAGCCGACGCCGTTCCCGATGACCATCCGCGACAACATCGCATTCGGCATCAAGCTCTATGAACGGATGCCGCGTTCCGAACTGGACGGCCGCATCGAACACGCACTGCAACGCGCGGCTCTGTGGGGCGAAGTGAAGGATAAGCTTGGCGCGTCCGGCCTGAGCCTGTCCGGCGGCCAGCAGCAGCGTCTGTGCATCGCGCGCACCGTGGCGACCAAGCCGGAGGTCATATTGCTCGACGAGCCGTGCTCCGCGCTCGACCCGATCTCGACGGCGAAGATCGAAGAGTTGATCGACGAGCTTTCCGCCGACTACACGATCGTGATCGTGACCCACAACATGCAGCAGGCGTCGCGTACCAGCGACCACACAGCGTTCATGTACCTGGGTGAGCTGGTCGAATACGGTCCGACGGAAAAGATCTTCACCACGCCCGAAAACAAGCGCACCGAGCAGTACATCACTGGTCGCTTCGGCTAGGCGTAGTCTTCCTCCGCCGTCGCATCGATGCGTGGCGCGCGGGAGACGGCGTTCAAGATCACGCTCAGCACAGCTGCGATAGCGATGTTCAGGATCAACGAACTCAGCGCCGCGTAGCAGGGTACGACCGTGCCCAAGATGTTCAACGCATAGGTCGATGTCTTGAACGCGGATTGCGCAGCCATCCACGTTCCCGCGCCGATCCCGCATGCCCATCCGATCATCAGCGCCAAGGGATGAAGCTTGCGCGTGTAGAGACCCAGCACGACGGACGGAAGCGTCTGGATAATCCAGATGCCACCCAGCAGCTGAAGCTGGATCGCGTACTGCGTCGGCAGTTCGATGATGAAGAACAGCGCGCCGAGCTTTACGAGCAGCGATACGATCTTGGCGACGTCGCATTCGCGCTTGGTACTCGCGGCCGTGTTGAAAAACTCTTTGTAGATGTTGCGCGTGAAAAGATTGGCACAGGCGATCGACATAATCGCCGCCGGAACAAGCGCGCCGATCGCGATGGCGGCAAATGCAATGCCCACGAACCACGCCGGGAAGGAATGCAGAAATAGCGCCGGCACCGCGAAGTTGTTGCCGAACGCTTTGAAGCCATCGGCGAATTCCGGCATCGCCTTCACGCCGCCCGCCACAGCCATGAAGCCGAGCAGCGCGATCAGGCCGAGCGCGAAAGAGTAGGCGGGAAGGATCACGGCGTTACGCTGCACAGCGCGCTTGGTCGAAGAACTGAGCAACCCCGTCATCGAATGCGGATAGAGCAGCAGAGCCAGCGCGGAGCCCAATCCCAGTGTTGCGTAGGCGGACTGCTGACCCAGATTCCCCGCTGCCCCGCCTGCCAGCAGAAGCGACTTGGTATCGATGCTGGCGAAAATCTTTCCATACCCGCCAAGCTCCGCCGGAATAATGATCACCGCGGCGAGCACAGTGATGTATAGCAGCGCATCCTTCACCACCGCGATCATCGCCGGTGCACGCAGGCCGCTATTATAAGTGTAGGCCGCCAGCACCACGAACGCGATCAACAGCGGCGCATCGGGAATTGCGATGCCGCCGATCGTGAAGGTCATGGGAATACCGAGTCCGGCAAACACCACCTCCATGCCGACAAGCTGCAAGGCAATGTAGGGCATGGTCGCGACGATGCCAGTGACCGCGATCACAAGCGCAAGCATGCGGCTGTCGAAACGGCCGCGCACGAAATCCGCCGCAGTGACATAGCCCTTGGCATGCGCGACGGCCCATAGCCGCGGAAACACCGCAAACATGAGTGGATAGACGAGGACTGTGTAGGGAACGGCGAAGAACCCCATCGCGCCTGCGCCGAACATCAATGCCGGTACCGCGACAAACGTATAGGCGGTGTAGAGATCGCCGCCGAGCAGGAACCAGGTGACGAGCGTCCCGAACCGCCGCCCGCCCAAACCCCACTCGTGAAGATGAGTCAGATCGCCCTTGCGCCAGCGCGACGCGACAAAACCTAGCACCGTGACGAAGACAAACAGCGCGATGAAGATCGTGACCGCGACCGGGTTCATACTCATCGGCCGTTACCACGCGTGACTGCAAAGTAGGCGGGCAACAGCAGGATCGCGCCAAGCACGATCCAGAGCATCTGATACCAGTAGAAGAAGGGGATGCCCGCGATCTCCGGCGTGGCGCGGTTGTAGTACGGCACCCACATCATCGCGACGTACGGGATAAGGAGAAGCAGGTAGCTTATGCGGAATCGCCGCTTCGGCGCCGGTTTATCCATCTCGCGAGCCCCCTCATGACAATGCGAAATCGCTGCGGCATAAAACTGCAATGAACGGTCAAGTGCTGCAACTGCTGATTTCCGTGGGTGGGATCGCCATCATGGTCGCGCTGTGCTGGGCGCTGTTCGGCCGCGCCACAGCGAAATTGCCGGATGTGGATGCGCTCGGCGCACGGATGGCGTGCGACATACCGGGGTTTCGCACCGGAGCGGTTACGCTAAGCGACGACCGCCTTGCCGCACTGGTGGAAGATGTCCACGGCGGCGCGGTCTATCTCGCGATCGCGCACGGCGACGGCATCGTGACGCGCAAGATATCCCGTGAGCTGGATATCGAGCGAGCCGGCGATCGGATCGTTTTGCGCATGAAGGACTTCACACTGAAGGCCCTGAAACTCAGTCTCCCCGACGCCGAACGCTGGGAGACAAAACTCAAAGAGCGCGCGGCATGAAGCCGTTCGATCCCGTGACGCTCGCCGTGCCCGCCTTCATCGTCCTGGTGATCGCGGAAATGTTTTTCGTGCGCTTCACCGGTCGCGGCCGCTTCGAAGTCCGCGACACCGCGACCAGCCTTCTAATGGGTTTCGGAAGCACAATCATCGGTGCGATCTTCGCGTTCGTATTTGTTGGCTTTGCACGGCTGATCCAGCCCTACGCGCTGTTTCACATCGGCTGGTCGATCCCGGCCGTCGTCATATGCTTTCTGCTCGACGACATGCGGTACTACTGGTGGCACCGCGCCTCACACCGCGTGCGCTGGCTGTGGGCCGATCACGTCAATCATCACTCGAGCCAGCACTACAATCTCTCGACGGCACTGCGTCAGCCCTGGTTCGGCGTGCTTGCACTGCCGGGATTGCTGTTCCTTGCGCCGCTGGTGCTCATAGGCTTTCCGCTGGAGATGATCGCCTTCGTGCACGGGCTCAACCTCGTTTATCAGTTCTGGATTCATACGGAGGCCATCGACCGTTTCCCGCGCTGGTTCGAGGCCGTGATGAACACGCCGTCGCACCATCGCGTGCATCACGCGATCAATGCACGCTATCTCGACTCAAACTACGCCGGTGTCCTAATCGTCTGGGACCGCATGTTCGGGACATTTGTGCCGGAGGCCCAAGAGGATGCGCCACGCTATGGCATTGTCAGCCAGATCGCGAGCTTCAACCCGCTTCGCGTGGCAATGCACGGCTGGATCTCGCTCGTTTCCGACCTCGCCAGATCGCGCAACCCGCGCGAGTTCTTCTGCTATCTCCTTGCGCCACCGGGCTGGTCTGCCGACGGAAGCCGCGAGACGAGCGATTCGATCAAGGCGCGCTGGGCGGAATTTCGCGCTGCACAATCCGCTCCCGAATAGCGGCCCGTCGCGATAGCGATTATACTTGCCCAGTCGTTTCACATTGGGGTTGGAAATGCGCATTCTTCTCGCCGCTCTTGCCGGCGCCGTCGCCATGTTTCTCTGGACTGCCGTCGCCCACATGGTGACGCCGCTGGGCCAAGTCGGGTTCAGTCAGATGCCGAACGAAGCATCCGTCATCGAACCGATGGGCGTGAGCATCGGCAACAAGCCGGGTCTGTACATCTTTCCGTGGGTCGATCCGAACGATCCCAAGATGATGGAGAAATATGCCGAACTCACCAAGACGAGTCCGTCGGGCATGCTGCTCTATCGTCCCGCGCCGGACATGATGGGCGCCGACATGACGCCGATGCTGATCAAGGAGTTCATCAAGCAATTCGTTCAGTCGTTGATCGCGGCATGGATCGTGTCGATGATCGCCGCAAGCTTCATCATGCGAACAGGCATTGTGACCGCCATAGGCGTGTCGGCAGCGATAGCGACCAACATATCGTACTGGAACTGGTATGGTTTTCCGTTCGATTACACGATGGCGCAACTCTTCATCGAGATCGTGAGCGCGCTGGTGGCGGGCCTTGCCATCTCCGCAGTGCTCGGGCGCAAGACGGCATAGTCAGGCCGGCGATGGGCGACAGGTGGCCGTCCATCGCCTCTCCTGTCAGAACTGGATCTGCGTTCGAAGCGCGAGCGTATCGAACGCCTGGCCGATCTGCGAATTGGGCACGCCCTGAAAAGTGCCCAACCGGCTGATCTGCACATTCTGGAACTGCAGTTCGAGCTTCAGCGCATTGTTGGGATACCAGTTCAGCCCCGCGGTAAAGATCCGCTGGTCGCCGCCGCGCAATCCACCCACCGGCGTGTTCTGTCCTGCAATGCCGGCATGATCGTTCAGATCCAGATCGCTGTATCGCGCCGCGATCTCCCACGCGCCCCAGCCGCCACCGCTGAGTGAGAATGGAATGCGGGGTTTGGGATTGCTGAATGATGCCGTCGATGCGTTGTAGACGCGACTCTCGCCGGTCAACACCCAGGTAGCCTCGCCATACCAGCCGTTGAAGGAATAGGAAGGCAACGTCGCGCGCTGATCGACGTCATAGCTGAAATATCCTGCCTGGGTGTACAGGCTCCCCAATTGAAGTGCGGCTTCGACCCCCCACTCACCGACGTTTTCGGCATTCAGGCTGCCGGTACTGATAAGCTTTGTACCGGTGTTGTCGACTGTCAGTTCGGGCGGATCGCTGAGCGTGATGGCGCGCGTCGCATTCGCACCCGCTGCCGTGTCCGCGACTTTGAACACATAACTGCCGTTGGCGCTCACGACCGCTTTCAGGTCATCCGAGGCGTAAACCAGATACGAAACCCTGCCAAGGAGAGCTTGCTGCTCGTCGAACGCAGAAGAGTCGGCGATCTTGTCGCCGGTATAGGCGAGCGATCCGTAGAAGCGATCGCCGGCATAGAAGATGCTGACGGCATCGCGGCCGTCACCTCCGGCGATATTGCGCGCGAGATCGGCCGGAGAATTGCGTTCCAGGAACGGCGTGTCAGCCGGCGAGGTGTTGTCCTCCAGGCTTGCCGAAGGCGGGAACGCGCCGATGCGAAAGCCGAATGGCTTCAGTCCGTCATACTGGAGATAGACCGACTGGATGTGACCCGGCGTTTCGGTTCCACCTGAGCCACCGAAGTCGTAGTTGAAGTTGTACGACCAATCTCCGAACAGCGTGCCCTGAATACCGAGATAGACGCGGCGGAAATTGCTGCCGCTGGAGAGGTCATTGCCCGACGGAAGTTTCGCAGCGCGGGCGCTCTGCATGTAATAGGCGGTATCGAACTGGCCCAGCGCACGCAGCGCCAGTGAGAAGCGCCCGTCCGGCGACGTGATCGTCGGCCTGCCGGCCGCAAAGCTCCACACCGGCTGGTCCTGTTTGACAAGACGCACCTGCGTCTGTTCGGCCTCCATTTTCGCGACGAGCTCATCTGTCCTCTGCTCCTGCGCGGAAAGGCGCGTCTCCACGGACGCGGGCGGAGTTTGCACCACAGCGGCCGCTATCTGAGGCTCGGCTACCACCTTAACGCCGCGTTTCGACAGAGCCTTGCGGAGCTGTCCGATCTCGCTTCTTTGGGCTTCGATCTGCTTCTGTTGCGACTGAATCATGCGCTGCATCTCATCGAGACGTTTTTCGATGGCGGCTTCATCGGCGCATGCGGGTGTGGCAAGCAGCGCGAGAGCCGCGCCACCCAAAAGGGTTTTTCGAATCGTCATGATCAGTGTCCGTTGTTGAGAATGACAAATCCGGCCTTGGTGAAGATCCTGCTGGCTTCTTCGCTTTTCAGATAATCAAGAAAGCCCTGCGCGTCCGGTTTCGCGTCCTTGGTTAGCGCGATGGGATAGAGGATCGGTGCGTGGGTGTTGTTGGGAAACTCGCCGACGATCTTCACGCGTGGCTCCGCCATCGCATCGGTTGCATAGACGATCCCGAGCGGCGCCTCTCCGCGCGCGACATAAGCGAGTGCGACGCGCACATTCTCGGCGATGACCAGATGATCGACGACCGCATTCCATACGCCGAGCGCAGTGAGCGCCGTCCGGCCATATTTTCCAGCGGGAACAGTGTCCGGATCTGCGATCGCGAGACGTCCTCCTGCCAGCGCGCCCGCTATGTCGAACTTCGGCGTTATCGTGACATGCGCATTGGAAGCCACCGGCGCGACAAGAACCAGATGCCCCCCGAGAAGATCCTTTCGCGTGTTCTTCTGGATCAGGCCCTTGCCGTCGAGATAGTTCATCCAGTCCTCATCGGCGGATATGAACATATCGGCGCCGGCAGAAGACTCGATCTGTTTGGCGAGAACGGACGATGCGGCAAAGGAAAGCGCGACCTCTTTGCCGGTTTTTGCCTTGTAGGCGTCCGCAGCTCTCTGAAGCACGTTCGTCAACGACGCGGCGGCGAAGACTGTGATGTCGGCCGCTTGCGCGGCAATCGGCGCAAGCGCCAGCGCGGCGGCGAACAATCCCGCGCGCGCGAATTGCAATCTGAACATGAATGCCCCCGTTCGTGATATCCAAAGGAATATCACGGAAAGCCGGGCGCGTGAAAGCCGATCAGGCGGAACGGCGGCCTACGAAAACGAGGCCGAGCCCCGCGATCACGACGACGATTCCCGCAATGGTGGGAACGGAAACGTGGTGCTCTTCTTCCGAATTGATGTGCACCGGGCCGATATCGGCGACCGGCTTGGTCTCGGTGTAGGAGAAATGACCGAACAGCAGGACGCCGACGCCGATCAGCACAAGGACAATACCCAGAATTCCAAGATTTCGCATGACATTCCCCTGAAGCTCTCTGTTCAACGGGGAGTCGCGCAAAAAGTTCCGCTGGTCATTGCAAATGGGACAGACGCCTGTAGGACAAAGCTTCCGCAACATGTGCCCGTTGGACCGATTCCGCGGCTGCGAGATCGGCGATTGTCCGGGCGACACGCAAGACGCGATGATAGCCTCGCGCGGTCAGTCGCATGGAATTCGCGGCATCGGTCAGCAGCTTCGCGCCGGCCGCATCGGGCGTGGCGACACGATCGAGCGTTTCGCCTTCGGCTTCGGCGTTGGTATTGATACCGTGACCGTCGTAGCGCTTACGCTGGATATCGCGCGCGCGGCCCACCCGTGCGGCCACATCACTGCTGCCTTCGGACGGCGGCGGGAGTGTGAGATCGGACGCGGAAACGCCCGCGACTTCGACATGCAGATCGATACGGTCGAACAGCGGACCAGAGATGCGCGACTGGTAATCGACCGCGCATTTGGGGGCACGTCCGCAGGCTTGTGCCGGCTCGCTCAGGTATCCGCACCTGCAAGGATTCATCGCGGCGACGAGTTGGAAGCGCGCAGGATAGCTCACATGCGCGTTGGCGCGCGCGACGACAGCTTCGCCGGTTTCAATCGGCTGGCGCAGAGAATCGAGAACACCACGTTGAAACTCGGGTAACTCGTCAAGGAACAAGACCCCCTTGTGCGCCAAAGACACCTCACCCGGCTTCACCTTCAGTCCGCCGCCCACAAGCGACGCCATCGATGCCGAGTGATGGGGATTGCGGAACGGCCGGCGCCGCGAGATCGCACCGCCAGGCAATTCTCCCGCGAGCGACTGCACCATGGATATCTCCAGCGCTTCGCGCGCATCGAGTGGTGGAAGCAATCCGGGCAGGCGCTGCGCCAGCATCGACTTGCCCGCGCCAGGCGGACCGATCATCAGGATATTGCGGCCTATTGAACCGGGCTGGCGCGTGAACTGCAGCCCAGTTCCATCGCTTTATTGGGGCCGATCATCAAAAGGATTTGTCCCATTAATCGCACTGGCCAGGCGCCGCTTAGGCCGTGCGCAAGGGTCCCGTCCGCCGCACATACATATGAATCGCGGAAGAGCGGAGATTGAAGGCCATGAACACCCCTGAGAGACTCAAATACAAAGCGGCGTTGGTCGAATGGATAGTGTCGCAACGGCCGTCCGTTCATGCCGTCGTAGCCGTTCCGCCGTCAAAGGAGCGCGATAGTCTCACTATGTCGATCCGCAGATGGATCGCTCGTGTTGATCGCTTCTATCTAGGGCGAAACTGGGCAAAGAAGTGCCGCAGCACGGTACGAACATCTGGGGTCGTCTTCTTCGAATCTGGACGTGCGACCGAATGGCCGCACGCCCATATGCTCATCCGGCCTCCTGCAGTGATTTCAGGCCTCAGGTTCGTCCTCGACGCTCGCCATCTATTCGCGCCGCATCCGCTGCTGAGGCGCGCCTATCCGAAACCGGCGACCGAGACAGGACGGGTATGGATGACGCTCATCGCGCCGGGTTCTTCGGACCTTCGCAAGGTCAGCTCATACGTGGCGAAAGACCTGGAATGGTCCGACGCAGCGATTTCGTCATGGCTGCCGGTGGGTAGCCTCGATCGCGCATAAGTATCGAAGATCGGCTTCGCCACGCGTCGTCGATTTCTACCAGAAGCCGCCCCCGCCACCGTCAGGTGGCGAATGAATTCCTATTGCCTCTAACGAATTCGAGACACTTCATGACCAAAGCATACTCATACATCCGCATGTCGACCGATGCGCAGCTGAACGGCGACAGCCTCCGACGTCAAATTGAAAAAACACGCCAGTTCGCCACCCGTCATGGCCTTCTTTTGGATGAGAATTTTGAACTGAAAGACATCGGATTGTCCGCGTACGACGGTTCGAATCTGGCCAAAGGCGAACTCGGCAAGTTCTTGCTGGCGGTAAATCAGGGAGCGATCGAGAACGGTTCCTATCTGATCGTGGAATCTTTCGACCGGCTATCGCGCCAGCATGTCAGGCAATCCCTTCGCCTCTTCCTTGACCTTCTCGATCACGGCATCTGTGTCGCCACTCTCATCGACGAACGCATTTACCGCCCAGAATCGACGGATCAGATGGAACTGATGATGAGCCTTATGCTGATGTCACGCGCATATGACGAGTCTCTGCACAAGTCCGAGCGCGTCGCGGCAGCATGGAGCCAGAAGCGTAAGCTCGCTGGATCCAAAGTCCTGACAGCACGATGCAAAGCATGGCTCAAACTCAAGGCCGACAGGACAGGATTTGATGTCATTCCTGAGCGAGCAAACATCGTGCAACGCATCTTTGACGAGGCAGCTGATCAGGGTATCGGAGCGGATTCAATCGCGCGTCGTCTCAACCGCGAAAGAGCTTCCACGTTCGGACGCTCTAAAGGCTGGCACAAGTCGTACATCCTGAAAATTCTTGCCGATAAGGCGGTGCTCGGCGAGTTCCAGCCGCACAAGATGACATCTGGCGGGCGAACTCCCGTTGGCGAACCGTTCAAGGACTACTATCCGCGCGTTATCGAGGATGGCCGTTTCTATCGCGCTCAGGCGGCTCTCGCCCGCAGAAAGATCAGCGGCGGAGGACGCAAAGGCGAGCGTGTAAGCAACCTTTTTTCAAAACTCGCTCGGTGCGGCGTCTGCGGGGCGCGCCTCACGTTTGTGAACAAGGGCAGACGCGGAGGAACATCCCTCGTCTGCGACACGGCCCGCAGGGGCCTCGGCTGCTATCCTATCGGATGGAGATATGACGACTTCGAGCGCAGCTTCCTCACGTTCATTCGCGAGGTCGATCTGCCCGGAATTGCCGGCGACTTTGCGGAGGCACATGCACTCATTTCCGAGCGCGAAAAACTAGTCGAGCTAGAGGGCCGACTTCAGGAGGCCCAACGCCGGAGAGCGGTCACCTTGGACTTGATTTTGGGCGACGAGCCAACCGATTTCCTTCGTGGACGGCTCCGTGAGCTCGATGGAACAGTGGCGACACTTACTATGGCGCGAGATGAGCTGCGCGCGAGCACGGCGGCGGCAGAGCAAGAGGCCGTGGCGTTTCACACAGGTGCGGAAACAATTGGCCCGACCATTGACCGTCTGCAGGCCGAGACCAGCGACGAGATGTATCGTGCAAGGTCGACCGTCGCCGCAAAGCTCGCGGATATCGTTTCAGAGCTGATCGTGTGGCCGTTCGGGAAGCCGACATCAGAGGCGGCGATCACGCTCATTCAACAAGCCGCGCGTGATAAATTCGGCGCGGAGCTTCACGATGTCGAGCAGTACGTCACGCGCCCGGACCGCGTGCATCGTGCGTTCTTTGTGAGATTCAAAGACGGCCGCTTTCGCTTCGTCGCCCCGTCGCTGGATGACCCCTCAACCGTTCGTTCCTATCAAGAAAGCCCGAATTCTGAGGTTCTTTAGGCCTGATTGCGCCCAATAGGGGTGCGTCATCCTGCCACACTAAAGCGGTCGATCTCGGCGCAAGGGTGGTAGGCGCGCCGCATAAATGAATTTGCGTTCTTTTCACTTCCGACAAGAGCGACAGTTCGAAAGGTGACCAATGAACACGAAAGATTTCACGACCGAAGCAGACGTTATCGACGCGAGCACTGCCACCATCTCTCCGAGCGAGGCCTGGAGGGTATCCGAAGATGTTCCCGCCTGGCTTATGGAATATCCCGATGACGCGCGCGACCTGATCCGCAGTTATGGAGAGGATGAAGGCGCGGATTCTCGTGCGCGCGGCTTCAACCAGAACCTCATCAACATCCCAGACGACCTTTCGCGGCCTGCTTTCAAGGCACACATCGAACTGAGTCAGGACTACCTCCTGACGCCCCAGCTTGATCAAGTATTTGTAGCTCCTTTTCGCGACGGTACCGGCCAGCCTTCGTTCAGACATAGACGGAAGCCGAATTTTCCTCATTGGGTGCACAAATACCCGATGTGGTCGTGGCTCTTTCTCGTCCTCTATGGTGTCGATGAAGGTTATGAACGCGCGCACGATTACAACCTGACGCTCATTCGAGCGCTGCTGGGCACAATGGGCCGCAGCGCCCTGCAGAACAATTTCCGCGCCGGACACGAAATGCTGCGAACTTTTTATTGGGACGAATTCAACCCGAAAGACGAAACGGATTGGCATGCCGTATCAGATCGTTGCAGCGCGAGAGAACACAAGGAAGCTGCTGAAGGAATGAAGCGTTCGGAAGGCGCTAAGCGTGCCTGGCAGAAGCGGCGCGCTCAGACCTCAAGTTGACCGCCTGCGGAGTTGAGACGGACGCGAATAATGCGTCCGCCGCAGCCCGTCGGAGCGGCGACAAATCAACAATCGAAATCGCAAACGAACGGATATTCAAATGACAGGAAAAAGCCATAGACGAATTCGGCGAACCACCTCGCCAAAATCACACTATGTCGGATCGACCCTCCACGCCTTGTTTGGAGAAGAAAAGCCCGAGGTCTCCTCAATTCGCACAATGTCAGAACCCAAAAAAGTCCGACTGAAAACGACCAACTTCGCTGAGTGGCTGATTGACAATCGGGAGCCAGAACATGCCGCTGACCTTCTTAGTGCGGTGACACGTTGGACCGATGTAGGCATTTACACAGTTTCGAGCAGCAGACACGCCGATTTCGTTCACGGCCCAATTAGTACCTTGGTAATTGCAAGCGACCGGGCGCGATCTGCGCTTCTGCACTGGCTGAGCCGTTAAGCGCGGCGGCTTTATCAGCGCGTGACTCGCATAAAATCCAAGATTTCTGCTGATTTCTGATCGAATGCGGGCCGAAATAAAGCGTGCGTCTGGACTTGTTCCGAGACTATCGGCACTCTCTGCCATCAACCTTTTGGTGAATCGGGCAACGTTTAGGCAAACTCAGACATCCACGGCTAGCAGGCGATCTAACAAAGACTGCCTGGCTGTGCTTCAGAGTTTTGAACCGCCCAAGCTCACTTGAACGATGGGCGCTGAACACCTTGCAAAGCCTAAAGAAAATTGGGCGCAGATTCCGGAAAGGATTGGGTGCTTTTGCCAGGGGTGCCCCGCAGAATCCGCTAGTCGTGGTTCCGGTGTCTCTTTTTGCCTTCGCAGTGGGATGCACGTTCTGGTCTGGCTTGGAGGCGTTGGAATCGGAAGGCGATGTATTGGTCGCCATTTCTGGTCTGATACAGGCAGCGCTTGTAGCGTACGTGGCCTACGTGGCCGCAAAAATGCAGATGCGTCCGTCTCTGCAAGATCGAGCCGCCAAAGAACGTGACAACAGGCATTCGCTGGAGCGGGATCTTCGCAAGATAGCGCGCTGCTCCAAGTCAATTCTAGAATTTCTCGAAAACACGCCGGGCTGGATCGACAGTGACGTCACGACGAAAGCAGTCCTTGGTCATATACGCGAATGTGGGCTGACCCCTACAGACGTGAAGAGTGTTGAGGGACTTACTGGTCTTGAAGTTGATGAATTTCACGAGGTCAACGACCTTATCGACGAGATAAACGCGCTTCTCACAAAGATCGGCAGAATGAGTGAGCCGCCAAGTAATACTGGCTGGAGACAGGAGCTGCTAACCAGCTGCATAGTAAAGACCGTCGCACTTAATACGATGGCTGCGAAAGCCTACAAGCGCTGCCAGCTTCTCATGAAGCGAGCTGCTGACGACGAATTGTCGGATGATCCACCACAGCTGCCGCCAACGACTGAGTTCTTCTAAGTTGGAGGCAGGAGAATTGGGAAGCCACTAAAAACCGACATAGTGCTTTCCATCATGTAGTAGCGCGCTATATCGACCGGTATGCCAAACCTCTGCGCAGTAGTCGTAATGGACGCTGAGTCAGGATCTCGGGCCTTAACCTTCAGCCTCTCGCGGTATGGAAAAAGAAATTCAGCGGCTGCGATATCAGAGATGACCTCGAGAAGGTTGGACGGAATTATCTCGCGAGCGGCTTCAGATAGACCTTTTTCCCACGATCGATAAATTGTTTCGTCAACATGCGAGCGAAGCATTGCTTGCCCATCGTCAATCAACAGATCGGGATTTTGGTATCGGAGTAATATCATAAACACACCGCGACAGGTGGCGTATCTGGTCAAGCTCGAATTCACTTTTGGCAATGCAACGGTAGCTGATCGCTTTGGCGTGGAGCGGAACAGTACAATTTCTGAAAGCGCGACCTTCTCCGGTGGAAGAGAAATTATTCGGACATCGAATTCGATTTCAGGCTCCGCCTCCCTGACCACTGTCAAAAAATCCGCAACCGATCGAGGGAATAGATCAGGTGCGAGGCTTCGCTCGATGTAGATTTTTTCAATTGACCGAGTGCAAGCCAGCGCTTGATCTAAAAAAACATTGAATGTTGCGCGCTCTTTTGACTGCACGTTCATGCGGGTGCGTCCGGCTTGCGGCTGCCAGCATAGCAGCAATCTGCATTCAATTGAGCCCTTTTTCTAGGAGCTAGCAATGATTTGAACCCATTTTGCGCCATTACAGAATCTTGAGCAATCAAAGGTCTAGCAATAGGTGGGCAAGCTAAAGAGTGCCATGATCTACACCGACCGCGCCGGAGAAGGCCCGAAAGTAGTCCATAAAATCGTCGCTAAGATGCAGGCTCAGAAATGCTCTTGGAATGTTGAACCGTTCCACGATTGGCTGAAGGTCATCTCTAGAGGATAACAGTGCTTGACGACAGCTGTAAGGCATAAGGTACTCGACAGCTGCAATCTCGGGGAGAAACTCCTGAACGGTTGAAATATCGGCCTCTCGCCATTTTCGACTTTGCATGTAGTTGTATACGCGCCCGACATGGTCGCGCAGCGGCGGCAGACCTAGTGCCGGAATGTCCAGAACACGCTGGAACAGCTCATGCGCAAGAGCAAAATTGCGTTCGATTTCGTTATCTACATCTGCGAGGAATATGACGCCGGATCGACGTCCGTGGATTATTTCAACCGACCCTTTGGAGCCAGAAATCCCCCTGACTACCTTTTGAGCCTTCTCGCTCAATTTCAGATATTTGATATCGCGAACGAGTTTCGGAAAGCGGTCTGCTATGATCTCTTGCAGCACATGAACTGAGCGTGGATTGGACAGGTCGCGCCCTCGATCGGGCAGATGAGACGCTAAGAAGCGAGCGCATTCACAGGCAAAACGTACTAGCGTTTCTCTCTCATAACTATCCGGCACCTCGGGAGGGGAGATGTCTATGGTGTTGAGATTCATGCAAGCTTTCTGCCTCTCCGCTCAACTTCCCATGAGCAGATTTGAGAATCGAAGCTTATTCTGCGGAAGCTAAGGTTTCAGCCCATAGCCGTTGCCAGGAGGGTGCTCTTGCTGAGCTAACGTGTCGGAGGCCAGAATAGCCTCAAGCGCGTCGGCGACCGCTTCATAGATATCGGGACGACTTTTCTTTGCCATACCACCAAAGGAAAAACGGATATCTGTGAATCCCCGTTCCTCAAGAAGTTTGCCAATGTCGTCCAGCCGCTTCGCGGATAGACAATCTTCACTATCGTGACCATCTTCAGTCACTGTGGTGTTATTTGAATTTGACTGCGTCATGGTCGCACCCAATACAGCCCCCCCGAATCAAGGTCAAAAAAAAATAGTTAGTCCCTAAGGCACCCGCAAGGCGGGAAGCCAGCGAAACTGCGGAAATCTTGGCTCGAATCAGGCAGCCGACGCAAGACAGGCGCAGTAACTACCCACAATAGCGAGAAGGTTGCATATTTACAACTAATTGGAGAACCTACGGATGCGAGGGGCTTTCGAAAGCTGCTTCAATTATTTCCGCAACCGCATTGGAAATTTCATCGAGACCGCAGTTGGCGTGGGGCCAGAACGCAAGGTGAATACTCTCAAATCCACACTGCTTTAGAAGCGCTTCAGCCTGTAATAGGCGTGCCACGGTTTCAGGCCCTAGAGGATCTTTGTAATTTTCGTAGGACATTGGTGCGCACATTTGACTAGCGAGGTAACATTATGATGCTGCAGTGAGCATTTCGTATATAAAATTGTGCCATTTAGGGATTTGCATTTTTAGATACTTTGGATTTGTTCAATGCTATCGCGAATTTGTTGGTAGCGAGATGTCTATCTCAATATCTAGCGGCTAGACCCTCCCCCACATTTGTTCTTGCCTTGTTCTCATATGCAAGAAAGGCAGGCGCATGGGCAAGTGGACGATTTACAACCGCAGAGATGACGGCTGGGACGCGGAAGACGATCTAACGACCGACTACGCTTTTGACCGGATGATGGCGTTGTCCAATACGCGCTGCATGATCGTGACCAAGGTTGGCGGCGGCTTCCGTTTAGACATGACGCGGCTAGGGCCAGTCCGAGACCTTCCATATGCCGACACTGAGACAGTCGCGGATTTCCGGCCGCACATCGAGTTAGAGCGTAAAGAACGCAAGTTCGCAGAACGCGAGATAAAGGAAGACATGCTGCGCCGTGGCGTGACGGCGTGCGCGCCAGCTATATGCCTGCTTCCGGCGACATGGACGATCGCGAGCGAACGCACGTGCAGAGCTATTGCACTGGCTAACCCGGTAAGAAATCAGACTGTTAGCCGGAGAGGCTGCTTCGTCGTGAAAGGAGTGCCCACAGTGCTCAAGTGCTTTTCGACAGCTTGATTGGCTTTCTAAGCATATGTCGGCGTGATATTGGATACAGGAGCTGGACAAGCGGGGGCAATCGCATGAAGGCGTCGGTTATTTCAAGTCTGGTGTTGTTAGGCATTGCGTGCTGTGGCACAGCGCAAGCGACGCCGATACAGATAAGTATCGAGAACCGTGATATGTACGATCTATATGTGACTGTATCGGACTTAAATACTGCAGATCACAAAGTCGTTGCGAACGGTGTTCGGATAAACACGAATGAAACGATTAGCGTCAGTGTGCAGCCAGATGGCAATGGTGATGCGAGCATCCACTGGTCTGCGACTGAAGCCGGAGCAACTGACCCCAAGACGAAAGAAGATGATGCGACACCCCGTAACGGAGATGTGTTGAGCATTTCGACTTACTGACGCGACATGGGTCAATCGTCATCGTCCGATACTGCGTCGATGAGTTCCGATGGCGCTCCGCAGCTCATCATCTGAGTCCTGAGATTGTTTGCACCGCTTACGGCCCCCATAATGCCGCCGTATCCAGCGGATGGTTTGGATGTCAACGATTTTACCGATCCATCGGTCGCGGCATCCCACCACCAATGTCGAAAACTTCCGCCGTGTATTCCTTGGCATAACGCGGTGCTGCCTTGCCACCAGGTTGCATATGCCAAGTCGAATCGCTGATGACGACCGAACACGTCTTCGATGACGACGTATTCGTATCCATCTCCTTCTTTGGTTCCCGCCTTTATTGAATCGTTTATCAGTGCGTACGGATCAAAATCACGCCATCCTGGCTGAGCGCGTACCGTCTCCAACACGACAAAAGTCGAGGAACTATTACCTTTCTTGTTTGCTATTGAACTGTTGTTGCTGACATCGACCTCTGCAAGAATCTTGTCTTCGAAATAGAAGGTCGCGGTCCTGAGTCCCACACCGTTTATGTAAAGGACGGTGCTGAGAGAATCTCGCATCTCGCGAGCTGCACAATATAGCCTACCGTCGGTGACCAGCTTTGGATATTGAATTGGCGGAGAGGCTTGGGCTGGGGAAGTGATACCAGGGGGAGGCGGATAACCAGTTGGAACATTGATCATTGTAACGAAGCCGCCTGAAGGAGGTATCTCCATCGTGCTCTGGCAATTGTCAGACTGAAACTTAGAGATCAGTGTCGCGGAGGCTAGCCTAGTGAGCACGGCGGAAGTCGTCGGCTTTATTCTTATGCTGATCTCTGGAGGTGGTGGAAGTTCGAGCACCTTCTCGTCAACTTCCTGCAAATGCATTGCTGCTGCGCTGGTAAGGCAGGAGGTCGTGTCTTGATAACACAGCTCGGCTACTCGGACAATTTCGTTGAGATTTAGATCGATCAACTTTGACTGGGCAGAAACAGATGCGAGTCGGTCCGGTGCCGTGATCATCTTCAAAAGCTGATCCGTTCGAGACCTGAGCTCAAAATAGGTCTCAAACGATGACTGGAGTTTCTTGCGTTCCTCGCGAACCGCAGCGTCGAATAGAGCGGAATGCTTCGGATAGATTCCTGCAGCTGTGTAAGAAACCGTATGATACTCAATTGGCGAACCCCCCGGCGCGGCGCCAGGGGCTAGCTGGGAGGGAAAGCCGCTTTGGGTATCAGATGCATATTTCAGAGCGGCTTGAATCACTGATGCGCATTTGTCGTAGGAACCCAAGGTACACTCAACATACTGATCGGTCGCCGTTGGGGACGCACCAAAAATTCCTGTGACTTTGCTTACATCTCCCCCAATTTGGTATGCGGTGACTACAACGTGAACGTCTTTTGAAAGCTGACGAGAAGCTTGTGACAGACTTGCATTCGCGGAATACAGGGCACCTGTCAGCGAGAACTTCGTTTCAAACTCGCTCTTCTGTTCGTCGGAGCTAAATTCCACACGTATGGAGAAATAGAGTCTTGCTCCGCGAGTGATCTCCGATACGTATTCATCTCCGCAAGTGATACGCCACTTGTCGTCATCCGCACGAACGCTGGTGCCAATTGGCGAGAGCGTTTCGCCGGTGAGTTTATCAGTCGGGAGCTTGTATTCGGACTGCCAAACAGCAGACAGCGAGTATCGAGAGGATACGGACTGTTTCAAAAACTTTGCCTCAGCAGAGAGCTGCACTGCGGAGAAACGTGCGCGTCCGCCAATTTCCAGTCCAAGAGAACGAGCTGTGTCGCTCTGACTCAATACAGTGTCAAAGGTAAAGCCCGCTGTCGCAGCTCCAGTTGGAACTAACGTTCCAGCAACGCAAGAACTTCCGACAAATGCTTCCTTTTCTGAGTCATACGCGCCCCCCAAAACTCCGTTCAATGAAGCAGCTGCTATCGTAGTGCCTCGAGCCGGCCCAATTTGCGAAATGCAAAGCGCCGCCAGCAGAAATGCGCGCATCCCCATATCACATCTCCCCCAGAGACTTAGAAGCCCGAAAACCGTCAGTGTTAGTGCTTCGACGGCGGCTCTTGCAGATTGTCACATAACGTCAGGAGGCATGCAATCATCGGTGGCGTCCCGCTTCGCTTGGTGCTTCAGTGTTTTTCGTTGGCTTCAGCGACTGCGCCTACCAACGACTTTGGCTGGGTGCATTTGACGGATGCCGAAGCTAGAGCGCGAGGTCATACGGGCGCACATGACGAACTGATGCCCACATTTAAGCCAACGGTATTGCGACAGGGTGACATCAGGCAGTTTAGAGTGGGCAGCGTCTTGTCAACTTGTGCACCTCTGAATGCGAAATTGACTACTGATCAAGGCACGTTCGATTATGAATTCCCCACGTGAGTCCACGCGAAAAAGCACGAAAAAGCATCTAATAGTCGACACTTGGAGCCCGCAACGCGCCCCACGAAACGCGTTTGGACCAGAGACCGCAATAAGCTATTTCGAAAGCCAGTTCCATATTTTATCGCGCAGTGACACTTTTGGCGTTCGAGCACTACCGTTCAAAACTTGGTCGCTTTCCGGCTTGTTCACGCCGTCGAAATATCGCTGCTTGCGGTGCCTGTCCATCTCACGCACTTTAACAATTTGCTCGGATGACATTTTTCCCGACCACTTGATGCGGTTCAGATTGATCCAGTAGTGCGATTGGCATTTGAAACTCCAATTGCCAATTGAGGGCGTTAGAGAGACGGCTTTGCCGTTATAGGTTAGTGCCCAATCGGTAGGGGAAAGCGGCGTTACAACCTTCGAGTGGCATCCACAAGGACACAGATGTGACGCCGTCGCGTACCGTATCGAGATGTAGATCGTGCCGTCATCCAGCTCGTCTGGGATGAACTCCACAAACTTTGGAAAAATCCTGTTCTCTTTCATTCGCGCTCTGAGCTTAACAACATGGATCTGTCAATCGTGAAGGTCGTTTGGTGCTCCCCGAGCGCGTCGGCGTAAAATCCCAGCCTTTTTTTCCATTTCATGACAGCGAAAAATGCACACATCGCGTTGAGCTCCGCAATCTGGATATTGCGAGAGTAAATATCGTCCCCTTGCGACGTAACGAGCGAGACGCGCCGAGAGATGTGGTCTGCCTTTTCTGGCGTTACGGTGGTCGCCCGGACAATTCCAGAAATCTGATTGTTCGTGACATAGAGACCCATGCCGACGTCGCAGAATGGAATCCCCTGCGACGTAAGGTATTCGAAAATGATGCGCTTAGCGGCGGCATCGTCGATGCAGATGAAGACAAACGTGAGGCCAGACAAGAGGGCCAGGTTGGATTCCACAATCCGGACCTCATGTGGAACGATGGCTTTGTGCATGCGTGAATAAATGGCGGCGAGATAGGCAACCTTCGAAAGCTTCTCTGAAATTGAATCGAGGCTAGCGGCGCCAGGCGATCTAAACGCGTTGTGTTGCGAGAAACGATCGTCATCAAACAGGCGGATTTCGGCCACGGGAGTTTTCGCGACGAAATCCAACGTGTAAGCGCCACTACCCCCGGCTCCGACAATTCCGACCCGCTCATTCTGCAGTTTGCGAGTAACTGCCAATATGTTGGCTCGACTAGACGCGGTGTCTAGATAGACGAATGGTGTATCAGTTGAGCCATCTACGATGGCCGGGAACGTGCGCGCGGTCGCGCTGGGGTCCAACTCCTGGGCTTTCGACGAGAGAATGGCCGCATAGGTGCTCATCTTGTGAAAATAATCGCTGTATTTACCAGAGAGCGGTCGGGCCGAGAACGAGTGAGAAGCGACCAGCCCTGTATCTAGCACCGTAGGTTGGCTAGAATGCTTGATCTGCTGAATTTCGGATCCGTCAGCATTGCAAGGATGTTCGCCTACGAAGTACGCGACATGATCGTCGGGCTGTTGTGTGACGTCGCCGATCACGTTCAGCTTTGAGATCAGCATGCCTCGCCCAATTTCTCTGTTGGGCCTAATGTAGGGCACGTCCTTGACGATAAGGTACGTCGCTCGCACCTCGATGTCGAACCCCTCATCGCGAAGGCGGGCTAAGTCGGGGCTACGATTTATCAGTTGGTGTGACATGGAAGGTCATCCCGTTTTTGATCTGGACAGTCTTGTGAGGCAGTAATTCACCTTCCGGATTTTTCCTCGGTCCGTCGGCGAAGGTGACTGTGTAGAGAACGTTCGGTCCCGTGGTTGGCACCGGAAATGCGATCCGGACGATCTCCTCGTAGGTAACCGTGGGACCGGCGACAACTTTCTGCTGACCATTGATGACGAGCTTGAATTCGCGCTCGCTGTAGAAGTGGTCTCCGCTTTTTAAGAAGATACGTTCGGCATCGTTGGCGATCGGCTCGTCTTCGGCGGTACCCGACGCCTCGCGAAACAATTGCTGATGAGCAGGAATATTCCCGAGCTCATAGAGTTTGTGACCGCGTAGCGGGGTCGGAGCTTCAACGGCTATCCGGTTGATGAAGATGGGCACATCCACCTTCTCGGGCGCTTGTCCTTCGTTAATCATGGCCATCTGCAAACAATCCTTGTCGAATGGTGGTGAACCAGATTTCGGCACCGGGTCCGCACGTTGACTAAAGCGACGTTCTGGACTTACGCTATCGAGTAGTCTGATTCGAGACTGTGGCGAGTCTAGAATGAGACTAATCAATCAGTCAAGTCCAAAAATGCACCAGGGGAGTTCATATGCCCGATCCGCGGACCAGCTCCGCAACTGCCACGCCACACACAGAAAGGGAGAAATCTAATGTCGCATTGAAAGCTTTTTTTGAAATATCAAATGCATGGGGTCTAACTACTGATGAACAAAACGTCCTTCTTGGCTCGCCGCCGCGATCCACATTTTTCAAGCTCAAGAAGGACGGCGGAAATCTCAGTGCAGATACGTTGGAGCGAATTTCATATGTCTTGGGAATCTATCGGGCACTTCACATCTTATTTCCCGATGCGGGAGCCGCCGACGAGTGGGTCCGCCTTCCCAACGACGCAGCCATCTTCAATGGGGCGTCGGCGCTCTCGCGAATGCTCGCTGGCCAAGTATCTGACTTGTTTTTGGTCAGGAGATATTTGGATGCCCAGCGTGGGGGGTGATAGATGGCTGCTATTCCACTAACTAAAATTGAGTGGATGCCATGTTGGCGGATCATACCGTCACGTTTTCCGCCCATCGACTTGTTCGAGCGCGTTGCACCGCCTGAAAATTGGGCGGTGCTCGCCGAACTCGAAACAATGACAAATGAGCGCGCGCGCATGGAGGCGGGCGCGGCTTCGCTCATCCGGCCCGATGATCGTCCCACAGGCGCTCGATCTTCTCTGATCGTCGCTCCGTTCACACACCCTGATCCGAACGGAGATCGCTTCAGTGACGGCAGTTTCGGAATAGCCTACGCCTCGCCCAACTTGGACACTGCTCTAAGGCGTTCCATTCGCGGCCGGGAAGATTTTCTGCGCCGTACGAAGAATGGCCCGATTAGCCTTCAGATGAGAGTCCTCAACATTGATCTCGCCGGCATGCTGCACGATCTCCGAGGCATGGCGGCGAATGATTTAGGAACGGTCGCTGAAACTAGGGAGCTTTGCCGCAGTTTGCGCGCCGAAGGCTCCTACGGCGTTATTTTCGACGAAGAACAGACGCTGTCCAGTCCCACCGTGGCTGCGTTCCGGCCGAACATCCTGAGCAACTGTCGTCAAGAGCGTCACCTTGCGTTCAAATGGAACGGCGAACGAATTGTTGAGGTGTATGATTACTCAGATGACCGTGTGAAACAGGTCTGATTCAGACGCCACTTTTATGCAGGAAGTATTTTTCTATCCAAAATAATTCATACTCCTCTAAGTCTCTTTCCAATCAACAGCTTGCCGCCCTTAGTCTGTGTACGGAATAAACGCCTCGATATAAATAGGCATTCCGTGTGCAGAAATAGGACTTCAACCATGAACAGACGTGTGGGACGACCCACCGGTACAACCGGACGGGCGCCGGTGTTCACCCCCGCCCAAATCAAGACCGTGATGGCAGCAGCCCGAGGAAAAGAAAGGCTTGCAGAAAGGACATCTGCGATCTTTGCGATGTCCATCGGCCTCGGCCTCAGGGCGAAGGAACTCGCCTCTATCGTGTGGCGTGACGTTTTCGAAGCCACCGGTGAAGTTCGTGATGTCCTCCATCTCAAGTCCGCTTACACGAAGGGCGGCAAAACTCGGGATGTCTTCCTGTCATCCCCTGCTTTGAGAAAAGCTCTTGAGCGGTATTGGAGCGCATCGAAACCCGTGCAGTCAGATGCTCCTCTTTTTCGGAGCGTGAAAGGCGGACATCTCACGCCGACTTCGATGGCCAGATCCCTGAAGCGACTCTATGTGGACGCCGGGGTTCCCGGAGCCAGCTCTCATTCAGGTCGCCGGACGTTGATCACGCGCCTCGCTGAACGAGGGATTGACCTGAAAGCGATATCTGCAATTGCCGGGCATGCCAGCGTTCGAACCACTGCGATCTATGTGGAGAGTAATCCGTCGCGGCTGGCGCGCATCCTAAAGGACGTCAGTTGGTGATGGATCCGTGCAGGCATGGCATAACAAGCCCGCCATCAATGGGCCCGATCATCAGGAGGTTATGGCCGCCGGCAGCCGCAATCTCGAGCGCGCGCTTCGCCGTCTCCTGTCCCTTCACGTCTTTCAGGTCGGGAATGTTGCGAATGTCATCCGCAAGCTTTGCCACCGGCGGGTTCAGCACCTGCGCACCTTTCATGTGATTGACGAGCGCGATCAGCGACGGCGTCGCGATAATCTCGACGCCGCCGGCCCACGCCGCTTCCGGACCGCACGCCGCGGGACAGATCAAGCCGCGATGCTGTTCGGACGCGGCTATGGCGGCAGGTAGAACGCCGGCGACCGCCGTCACCTGCGCATCGAGCGAGAGTTCGCCCATCGCGACGTAATTCGCCATCTCACTCGCCGGCAGCACGCCCATTGCGGCAAGCAATCCGAGTGCGATGGGAAGATCGTAGTGACTTCCTTCCTTCGGCATGTCGGCAGGCGCGAGATTCACCGTCACGCGCTTGTAGGGTAACGCGAGGCCAATCGCGGCAAGCGCCGCACGCACGCGTTCACGGCTTTCGCCGACCGCCTTATCCGCAAGGCCGACGATATTGAAAATCCCGCTGCCGCCTTCGCCGATATGCACCTGCACATCGACTTCGCGCGCCTCGATACCCTGAAAGGCGACGGTGTAAACGTGTGCAACGGTCACAAATGGACGATCCTCCCCGCCGCCATTTGGGCGGGTTTTAATCTGATTTGCAACCTTTGAGGGTTCAGGCCATCGGCAGTGCGATACCTGCCGCGATGCCCGCGATCACGAATCGCGCGAGATAGCCAAGCGCATGCGCGATGCTGACCTTCAGATCGATCCGAACCCAGATATGCGTTGTCGCGACCTGCACGAACGATCCCGCGAGCCACGCGATGAAGCCGACCTTCAATCCGCTCATCACGCCATCGACACCAGCAAGCGCGCAAAGCCACATCACGGCGGCGGCGGTGATGTAGCCCAGCGCCGTGGAATAGAGGATCGGCATCGTTTCATTGCCCGCGCGCGGCCACCACGTCTCGGGGTAGACCTGATAGCGGTCGTGAAACAGCATCCCCATGAAGAACCAGTCGGTGAACGATGCGAGCGTGCCGGCGACGAAGACCGCAGCAACGATGATCCAGGACATGCGAATTCCCCCTTCAGACCCAACGTAAACTAGCGCAATTCGGCATCCGGCGCGATGGCAGCTTGCGGAGATGTGATGTGCGCCATAGGCTTTGCGCACCGCCATTTCGCAAACGAGTTTTCCATGTCCGATCAGAAGTTTCAGGGTACAGACCGCTACGTCGCGACCGACGATCTGCGCATCGCCGTCAATGCGTCGATCACGCTGGAGCGTCCGTTGCTCATCAAGGGAGAGCCCGGCACGGGCAAGACGCAGCTTGCCTACGAAGTGTCCGACGCGCTCGGCGCGCCGCTCATCACCTGGCATGTGAAGTCCACCACCAAAGCGCAGCAGGGCCTTTACGAATACGATGCGGTGACGCGCCTGCGCGACAGCCAGCTCGGCGATGCGCGCGTGAAGGACGTCAAGAACTACGTCAAGCAGGGCAAGCTCTGGGAAGCGTTCGTGATGGGCAAACGCCCGGTGCTGCTGATCGACGAGATCGACAAAGCCGACATCGAATTCCCAAATGACCTTCTGCTCGAACTCGACCGCATGGAGTTCTTCGTTTACGAGACCGGGGAGACGATCAAGGCCAAGCAGCGTCCGATCATCCTCATCACCTCGAACAACGAGAAGGAATTGCCGGACGCGTTCCTGCGCCGCTGCTTCTTCCACTACATCAAATTCCCGGAACGCGAGACGATGCAGAAGATCGTCGACGTGCATTACCCCAGCATCAAGCAGAAGCTGGTGAGCGAGGCACTGAACGTCTTCTATCAGATCCGCGATGTGCCCGGCCTCAAGAAAAAACCGTCGACAAGCGAGCTCCTCGATTGGCTGAAACTTCTTATGAATGAGGACATTCCGCCCGAAGCGCTGAAGGAAAAAGACCCGACGAAGCTGATCCCTCCGCTGCACGGCGCGCTGCTCAAGAATGAGCAGGACGTGCATCTGTTCGAACGGCTGGCGTTCCTCGCGCGGCGCGAAAGCCGCAACTAGTCGTGAAGGCGTCGCTGATACTTGCGCTTCTGATAGCGACGCCCGCGATTGCCCAAGACGACGGCGACGTTTTCGCCGACGCAGCGAACAACGCCAAGGTTCATGCCGCATCGGGATTTGTATGTCCGGCAAAGATCGGGCTGTTCGTGCGTGACGCGGTTGGCGAGCGCGATCCAAAGGCAGCGACAGACTTCTGCGCCTACTCTGCGCTCGACGGCGTTTACGGGACAATCGAGATCGCGCCCCTGAACGGCCCTTACGATCCCAAGACCGCGCTGGTGCCCGAATTCCAGGAGCAGGAAGCGACTGGCGGCAAGGTGGTCGGCGAAAAGACGGGAAAGTTCGGTGGCGCGACGGTTTATTCACGCAGCTATGGCACATCGAACCTCGGCGACGTGCATTATCGCGTGCAGTTCGCGGCGAGCGCCGTGGGGCAATGGGCGGTGCAGGTGACGATGGAATACGCGAGCCCGCGCGACGACGCCCTGAAGCAGGACTTTCTCAATGCTGTCTATGACGAGGCGCTGCATAGGCTGGGCGGCGCGAAGTAGTGCGGTGATCGTCCTGCTTCTTGCTGGCGCAGCGTGCGCCGATCCTCTCGACGCAGTGGTCGCCTCCTATCCCGACAAGATCGCGCGACGCGACGGCAACGCGCTGATCTTTCGTGACGGTTCTCACCTGGATGCGGGTGTCGTGGATGCACGCAAACCGTTTGACCAACTATTGCGCAACGCCTCGGTGCGTGACCAGTTCCGCCTCGCCTATCCGCGCGGCGCAGAGATCGCGCCACCGCCAAAGGATTTCGACCCCGGACGGTTTCGCGACGAGGCGTTCTTCAACGCGCTCTATGGCGATTGCCGTAAACACAAGCCCGATCTCGTTCCCGTCGCGTGGATTGGCGGCGAGAAAGTTTTGTTTGCGCGCGCCAATGGCGCTGCCGCACGCCTTGAAGCAGTAGCCGCCGAAATCGCAAAGCTCCCGCCGCCGCTTCGCCGCGCGGTCACCCCAACAGCGGGCACTTATACTTGCCGGCCGGTGAAAGATACCGGGCGCCTCTCAATGCATTCCTACGGCGCAGCGATCGACCTGAATCTGAAGTTTTCGAACTATTGGCTGTGGGAGACCAAAGGCGGCAACGTTCCCTATCGGAACGCGATGCCGCGGCAGATTGTCGACATCTTCGAGCGCCATGGCTTCATCTGGGGCGGGCGCTGGTATCACTACGACACTATGCATTTCGAATACCGCCCGGAACTGCTGGCCGCACCTGCCGCCACGCGCTAGACTTCGCGACCGGCATTCGAGACTAGACCCATGTTCTTCCAGTTCTTCGACGAGCTTCGCGCGGCGCGTATTCCGGTGACGCTGAAGGAATATCTGGCGCTGATGGACGCGCTCAGCCACGACGTCATCGATATGAAGGTGGACGAGTTCTACTATCTCTCGCGCACGGCGCTGGTGAAGGACGAGCGCAACCTCGACAAGTTCGACCAGGTGTTCGGCCATGTGTTCAAGGGGCTTGAGGGGGTCGACGCCTCGCTGCTCGCGCAGATTCCGGAAGAGTGGCTGAAGGCGCTGACCGAAAAATATCTCACCGACGAAGAGAAGAAGCAGATCGAGGCGCTCGGCGGCTGGGAAAAATTGATGGAGACGCTGAAGCAGCGTCTGGAAGAACAGAAGAAGCGCCACGAAGGCGGATCGAAGATGATCGGCTCCGGCGGCACCTCGCCGTTCGGCAATTCTGGCTACAACCCCGAAGGCGTGCGCATCGGCCAGGACAAAGGCCGCCACGGCAAGGCGGTGAAGGTCTGGGACAAGCGCGAATACAAGAACCTCGACGACAGCGTCGAACTCGGCACGCGCAACATCAAGGTCGCGCTGCGGCGCCTACGCAAATGGGCGCGGCAGGGCGCGGAGACCGAACTCGATCTTCCCGGCACGATCAAGAACACGGCGAACAAGGGCTATCTCGATCTCAACCTGATCCCGGAGCGCCACAACACCGTGAAGGTGCTGCTGTTCTTCGACATCGGCGGGTCAATGGACGCGCATATCAAGCTCTGCGAGGAGCTGTTCAGCGCGGCGAAGACCGAGTTCAAGCACATGGATTTCTTCTACTTCCACAACTGCCTTTATGAGAGCGTATGGAAAGACAATCGCCGCCGTCACAACGAGAAGCTTCTGACGTGGGACGTGCTGCACAAATATCCGCACGACTACAAGATCGTGTTCGTCGGCGACGCGACTATGAGCCCGTATGAGATCACCTATCCGGGCGGCAGCGTCGAACACTGGAACGAAGAAGCGGGTGCGGTATGGCTCGATCGCGTGACGCAGATCTATGAGCACTGCGTGTGGCTAAATCCCGTGGCGCAGAAGCACTGGGACTACACACCGTCGATCGGCCTGATCTCCCAGATCATGGGCGACCGCATGTATCCGTTGACACTACAGGGCCTCGACAACGCAATGAAGGAATTGAACCGGTAGTCCTTAGAGCGCCGATCCCTCCACCCCCATCTCGCGGCGGATGATCGACACCGGCACCAGTCCAGCGTTCATGAACGCGTCGTGGAATTTGGTGAGGTTGAACGCTTTCCCTTCCTTCTTCTGTGCATCCGCGCGCAGCTTCAGGATTTCGAGCTTGCCCAGCGTATACGAGTAATAGCCGGGATCGTTGGTGCCGCGCTTCGCTTCGCCCAATGCCACCGCGGCCGGTTGGAAGCACTGTTTCTGCATCATGTCGGTCGCCTGCTGAAGCGTCATCACGCCGGTGTGCATCTTGATCGATGCGATGAGGCGGCAATCGCGCAACAGCGCATCCTGCAATTGGGTGAGATGATAGCGCGGATCGCCCTTGCTCAATCCCTGCTCCAGCATCATCTGCTCGCTGTAGTGCGCCCAGCCTTCGGTGGTGGTGTAGGAGCCGGTCAGTTTGCGCGCCAGCGACCAGCCCGGATTGGCGTGCTGAAACAGATACTGCGTGAAGTGTCCAGGCAGCGCCTCATGCACCGTCAGGTTCTGCAGCATCGGCCGGTTCCAGTAGGCGAGCAGCCCGGCCTGCTTCTCCTTCGACGACTTCGGATCGGGCGGCGTGATGTAGTAATACGCCTTGTTTGCGTGCGTCTCGAGCGCGCCCGGTGGATCGAGCTGGCCGAAGATCACGGCGCGGGCGAATTCCGGTGTTTCCGCAACCGTGGGCAAAACCCGAGACGGCAGATCGACGATGTGATGTTGACCGATGAAGGTCTGCAGATTCGCAAGCCCATCGCGCGCGGTGGAGATGAGATGCGCGGCGTCGGGATGGTCGGCCTCGACTTCCGACAGGGCCTTGGATGGGTTTTTAGGATCGATCAGCTTCTCCGCTTCCAGATAGGCCGCGTGATCTTTTGCGAACTGCGCCTCGCCGGCCGCCAGCACCTTTTCGACAGGAACGTCCACCAGATCGCTCTTTAGAAGCCGTTGAAGATTGTCGCGTCCCAGAACGAAGGAGCCATGCGCATTGGGCTTCTGCGCGGTGAGCCACGCTTTGAAATCCTTCGCGGCGCCGACAGCGGCCTTGGTGGAATCCGACAGCTGCCTCTGCAGCGCCGGGTCCTTCACGTCCTTGAATGCCTCCGGCGCGTCCTTGCTGAGGAATGAAATTCCGCCATCAAGGTTCTCCAATGCGACGTCGACGAATACCGGCGGCATGTCGGTGAGGTTCTTTTTCGCCTGCGCCAGCATCGCGGGCATTGCGTTCTCACGCGCGATGACATCCTTCATGCGCGTATCGAGCGCGGCAAAATCGCGTTCGATCAATCCGTAGATTGCGTAGGTGAGCAGACCCACATAGTTGCCGGGATCGTGCCGCCAGGTCTGGAGCGTCTCTTCCTGCAAAAGCTGGCCATCGATGGCGCCGAGAAGGACGTCGCGGTCGTCACGATCCGTGGCCGAAAGCTTCGTGCCGTCGATTGCGCGAAGTTTGGCCGTCGTGTCCTTCAGCCGTGCGATTTCCTTCGCCACGCCTGTTGCGGAAACGTCGTCCAGAGCGGCGTCGTAGTCGTGCACCCCGGTCGAGGTTGCGGATGAAGGATGCATCTTCCATTGGGCGTTGTAATAGCCCTGCACGATCGCGGTGTAGGCCGCTGTCGCGGGGGAAGGTGCTGCATCGGTCCCGGTGCCAATGGTCAACAACGCCGTCGAACAAAGCGCCAGTGCGCCGATGGTTTTCAGACCCATGATTTCCTCCCGCCAATGTGTCTCAGCCTCGCATTCCCCCTCGCCGGATGACAAGCGGACGCACATCTCTATACTGGCGATCACTCGAAATTGACGAGCCGATGACGACTGCCCCCGAACATTGCCGCGATATGGCGGAGCTGCGCGCCGAGATCGACCGGCTCGACCGTGAACTCGTCACGATGCTGGCGCAACGCCAGCGCTACATTGAGCGGGCGGCAGAGATCAAACAGGATCGTGCTGTCGTGCGCGACGAAGCAAGGATCGAAGACGTGGTTGCAAAGGTGCTCGTCGCCGCGCGCAAAGCCGGCCTCGACCCTAAGATCGCGGAACCGGTATGGCGCCTACTGATCGAACGCTGCATCGCGCATGAATTCTTTCCAGCACATTGGGATCCTAAGCTTAGAATTCCACGTGGACAAGTTGTCGCG
>JADMIO010835343.1_pt1 | contig 63015 bp, 44 predicted proteins | sample 8958161 | NCBI WGS metagenome assembly JADMIO01 (sample SAMN16585339, study PRJNA669376) | soil metagenome | isolation source: Crop rotation soil | place: USA: Cullars Rotation, Alabama | collected 2011 | reverse complement strand
CGCGACAACTTGTCCACGTGGAATTCTAAGCTTAGGATCCCAATGTGCTGGAAAGCGGAGCTCCGTCGCGTACTTGCTTAAAAAGAAGCCGATGAGCTCCGGGATGTCCTCTTTTCGTTCTCGCAAAGTGGGGACATTTATCACGACCACGCTCAGACGATAATAAAGATCTTCCCGAAACTGTTCCTGCTTGATCGCACTCTCGAGATCGCGATGCGTGGCCGCGATGACCCGGACATCGACCGGCAGAGTCTCCTTGCCACCCAGGCGCTGGAAACATTTCTCCTGCAGCACCCGCAGCAATTTCACTTGTGTCCCGGGCGTCATGTCCCCGATTTCATCCAGGAAAATTGTGCCCTGATTGGCCTGCTCGAAGCGCCCAATGCGCCGCAGTTCCGCCCCGGTAAAAGCACCGCGTTCATGCCCAAAAAGTTCGCTTTCGAGCAGTGTCTCCGGAATCGCAGCGCAGTTAATGGCGATAAAAGGCCCTTTAGCCCGATCGCTGTGTTGGTAGATGGCCCGCGCTATTAACTCCTTGCCGGTGCCAGTCTCACCTCGAATCAGCACACTCACCGGTTTGGAAGCAATACGCCCAACTTCCTTGTAAAGCGCTTGCATGACCCGGCACTTACCCACGATCGCCTCGCGCGGAGCCCTCGACGCCGACGATTCTATCGAGGCGCCCAATTCAACGGGCTCAATCATAAGCCGCCGGCTGTTGATCGCCCGGCCAACCATCTCGATGAGCTCCGTCATCTCAAACGGCTTAAGCACGTAATCGTAAGCACCTGTTTTTACCGCTTCGATTGCAGTCTCCGCAGTTCCGTGCGCCGTCATGAGGATAATCGGCAGGCGGGGCATCGCCTCATGGACTTTGTTGATCAGCTCCAACCCATTCATTCCCGGCAACTTCCAGTCCGTGAGGACAACATCAAACGCATCGGCTTGCGCTCTCGTCAGGCCGGCGTCTCCGCGGGTCTCAACCACGACTTCGTACCCTTCATCAGCCAGTACACGGCGCAAGCTTACGACGATGCCAGGGTCATCTTCGATAAGCAGGATTTTTGGCGCGCTACTCATTCCAAAAGCTCTAACGTATAAACGGGTTCACTGGTGATCAACCGCAAAGGGGTAGCCCAGTGAACTCAGGGCTTAGTCCACGTTTCCAAACGGAGGTCGTCAATCTCGCTCAACTCTTCCTCTCGCTCGCTCCTCCTTTATCCCTTCTCTTCCTTATTCTGGACTTATCGTCGGGGTCAAAAGCAAGACAGGCAAAGAGCATTCTGAATGGACCTTTTGTCAAGCGAAATAAACCCAGCCGCACAGACGCCGGAAGCGGGATACGCGATAGGAACGCCGCGTTCGCGCGCGTTCACGCGGCAGCAGCGGGTTAGTTCAAACCGATTGCCTCGTCGGCGTGTCCGTGATTTTGGTAGTGCACCGCGCTGGTCGTTTTATGCATCACATCTGCATAGAGCACATCGATCCATGCATCCGTTTTAATAAAACCTTTGCTGTACTCTTCGTACTGAGCCAGGACATGGTCCTGTTTCATTTGTGCCGCGCTTTTCCCGCCTTTTGCGTTCTGCGCCACGATCGCGCGCGTCGATTTCAGCATATCCAGAAACTTCCGGACGTCAGCGGGCGTTGACAGCGGTCCATGGCCGGGAATGATTTTTACATCCGGGGGCACCATCCCCAGGACTTGCTCGATGCCGGAGATCATTCCGCTTACTGTCCCGCCACTGTTCACGTCCACAAACGGAAATCCGTACGTGACGAAATCGTCCCCCATGTGAACGACGTTGGATTGTTTGAAGAAAATGACGCTATCCCCATCCGTGTGGCCGTTGGGAAAGTGAATGGCTCGAATTTCCTCTCCATTCAAGTGCACGCTCGCGTGGTCATTAAAAGTGACCACAGGCAACGCTTCTTTGGGAGCGGGTTTTGATTCTTTGCCATCCATCCCGGGCTGGCCATTCAAACGTTTGCGGACATTCTCATGCGCGACGATCGTGGCGTCCTTGCCGAAACGCTCGTTGCCGCCGGTGTGATCCCCGTGAAAGTGCGTGTTCAAAACAAACTTCACCGGTTTGTCCGTGATCCCCTTGAGCGCCTCCTTGATTTTGGGTGCCAGTGGCGCGAACTGATCGTCTACCAGCACGATCCCGTCTTCCCCCACTGAAACGCCGATATTGCCGCCGGACCCTTCCAGCATGTACACCGTCCCGGCGACTTTGTTCACTTTGATTTCAACTTTGCTCAAGTCCTGCTGGGCCAAGGCGGTTCCTGCCAGCAAACTCGCCGCAATGGCCAGATAATTAATGCGCGTCGTGCTCATGTGTTTTGTGGTAAGCCAAACCGTAGCTCATTCCGCTTTGATGTCCAGCCTTGACAACCGAGCAACGAACCACCTAAAACGCTGCCTCCGCAAAGAGCCATGACGCAGATGCTTCTCTTTCCTGACCCGCGCCCGCTCGTCGAGCGACTGGGCACGGAGTTCTTCCGCACTGCGCCGGATTGTCCCGGGGTCTACCTGATGCGCGATGCCACCGATGTCGTTCTTTACGTTGGCAAAGCAAAAAATCTACGAAAACGCCTTACCCATTACCGCGTTGCGAATCCGGACCGCATGCCGCGACGTCACCTGCGAATGCTGCGCGCGGTAGTACGGATTGAACTGCGACAATGTTCTGACGAGGCTACCGCTCTCGCTACCGAAGCCGAGTTGCTCCGCAGTTTACGTCCCCGGTTTAATCGTGCTGGCACTTGGGTTGGGCCCCCTCGGTTTCTCCTCTGGCGGACCTGCGAGACGGCATTTGAATTTGCGGAAAAACCCGCTGTTGAGTCTGGTTGGCGTTGGTACGGTCCACTCGGTGCCGCGGCGCGCCCATTGCGAGTCGTGCTGTGTCGGCTGGTATGGTCAGCGCTCCACCCACAACGTGGCCTGGCGCAAATGCCGGTTGGCTGGTTTCACGCGTTCGATTCCGATACAACCTGTATCCCGCGGTATGAACTTTCGTTGGTGGAGTTGAAACAGGCGCAGGACCAATTAACCGCATTGCTGAAGGGCGGGACCGAGCAATTCGCTGCTTGGATTCGTCAACGAAGTCTAACCCAGTTTCACCCGTTTGAGTTGGCTGTTCGCGAGAATGACCTGGAAGCGCTTGGCGAATTCATGAATACCAAAAGTCGCCGCATCCAGTGCGGTTGAGCGCTACTTTCGGCCGGTCAGAACCACCACTCTGGCTTAATTCAACCTGGGAACAGGGACAAAGTCGTGTTGGGCTTTGATAGGACCTGATTCGATGAAAAGGCGGTATTTTACGTCGGGCTCAAGGGGGTCGGCGGTGGTTTCCTTCACGGCGGGGTGCATGCCCTGAATGTTCATTCCGTACAGGAAGTCCTTCGTAGGCACTGAGTTGGATTCGGAAATCAAATACCAAACGGGATGCGGAAACTTGTTGGTTTCAATTTCGCTCACCGACACCACCTTGACCGACTTAAGGGGTAGTTTTTTGTTAAATCCGAAAACGACAGGGTTTACTGCAGAGTTTTCCACCCGCTTCCGCCCCAGCATGCCTCCGCGTACCGGACGCGATCGATCATAAATTTGAATATTGTCCCGGGCGAACCAGTCCTTGTTAAGGTAAACCGATAAGCCGCCCAGCAGGACGGCCAATGCGAGTAGTGTCCAAACTTTTCTCGTCATACGGATAATTTGGATGACGTTCCGGCTGGAGAAATATTCAACACGATGAAAAAAGCTGTCTTTCGGAGAAATCGTTTTGAGGGAGGCCTCAAGGAGCCATACGAGGCCACGCGCCGATTTGGCCGCCGGCCGCGATTATCGCGGGCTTTCACTTTAATCGAACTATTGGTCGTGATTGCTATCATCGCGATACTCGCAAGCATGCTACTGCCCGCCTTGGCCCGGGCCAAGCAATCCGCCAATCGCATCAAATGCCTTAATAATCTCAAGCAGTTAGGTTTGTCCGTGAAGCTGTACGCAGACGACGATGACGGTCTTTTTCCCCCGCGGACGAATCTGTTTCGTTGGCCCGCCCGTCTCCAGGAGTATTACCACAGCACCAATATTTTGGTTTGTCCTGCCGACGCGGTGCGGGGAACTCCGCAAACGGATTTCAGCACCACCGTGCTCGCCGACAAGTCCCCCAGGAGCTACCTCATCAACGGCTGGAACGACTACTTCAATGATTCCCTCAACTCCGGCGATTTTGGCACCTACATGTCCGGCACCTTCGCGCGAGCGTTCCTCAAGGAAAGCCTGGTGGTGAAGCCTACCGACACAGTCATGTTTGGTGAGAAAAAGAATGGCGCCTTCGACTATTTTATGGACAGCATGGAAGGACTGGGCGGCAACGATGCCGATCGCGTCGAGCACGGCTCCCACGGCGTTCTCCGGTTGGCCAGCGGCACGGGCGGCTCCAACGTGGCTTTTGTCGACGGCAGCGCGCGTTACATGAAATACGGGACCGACGTTTGGCCGCTCAACCTTTGGTGCATCAGCGATTTCAACCGCCTGACTTACGCGTTCCACGCACCTTGAGAATTGAGAACGCTAATTAGATTAGAGCCCATCGCAAAAGTCACTTTCAGGTAGTGCAGCGCCGTCTCGGCGCGCCCTGGAGCGAGTCCATCTACAGTAAGACGGCCTCTAATCCTGCGGATTGTGGATGCCGAGCGCCGTGACGGCGCTGTCCCACCTTGACAAAGTCGTTTCAGGAGGACTGTTGCCACAGGCTCCACTAATCATAATTAGGGCCGGAGGGCACGCTTCCAGGATGCCGGTGCCCGGGATCCCGTCCCCTTATCAACCACACGTATTTCTGAGTCCGAAAACGACCGAGTGCACCCTCAGTCCAACGTCCCGAAAGTTAGCGTCGATTAGCTTTCCCGCCTTCTTAGGTCCGCGCTAAGCGGTTGCCAAAGGTAAGCAGTCATTTATCTTTCCCCATGCTCGATCGGAATGTTTCGACCCATGAAAAAGGCCTACAAAAGGTTATTGTTGTGGGCGCGTCGCTTTCCTTTGCGATTTTAGGCGCCATCATTGGCTCGATGAAGGATTTCATCGGCGGCAACGCCGCTTTCGAATTCTCTTACCGGACTGTTGTTGGGTTTGTCGCCGGGGCTCTGGTTGGTTGGCTACTGTGGCGCCTGGTCCGTTTTTGGATCGAGCATGCCCGGAAAGGTGGCCCTTAAAATAACAGAGCGGCCCCCGTCACAGGAGTCGCTCCCACTCCCAAGTCCTCCCACCTATGAAAGAGAACAAGGAGCTACGGCGAAGTTAGTGATTGCATATCCCGCAGCCAGTGGGGTGTCCCCCTTAAAAATCGCGTTGTTCGCCAGCACGATTACCAGAAATGCCAATAAATGCCAAACCAGGCCAGGGCGTACAACGCAAACCAGAGCTTGACCTGTTGGTACCAAGGACGTGGCCGGCCCTCATCGTAATTTGCAAGAGCTGAAGGTCGCCAGAGCAGCGTTTCATAATTCTGCGCCGGAGCCGGCTCCGTTTTCAACGTAACCGCTACTACTAATGTCATCGTGAGCAGCTGCGCAATAGATCCAACGTAAAGCCAGTTCAACTCGACACGCGCCGCCCAAAGTGCCAGCGCAAGACTAATCTGAATGATAAGCCCACCCACCAAGCCGGCCAACGCCGCCGGGTAATTGGTTCGTCGCCAAAGCAGTCCCAAAAGAATCACCGAAACGAATGGCGTGGCCATATACGTCACGCCGGTCTGGAAATACTTAAAAATCCCAACGTGCTCCACCAGGGGAGCCACTGCCGCCGCAAGCACCAGGGCTGCGCCTGACGCAACGCGCCCAACGAAAATGAGCCGCCGATCATCGGCTTGGCTATTGAACAGCTTGCCATATACATCTAGCGAAAAAATCGTTCCCACAGAATTCGCCAGTGCGCTGACCGCTGACATCACGGCCGCAATAAATCCGGCCAGGATCACGCCGCGTAAACCCGCCGGGGCAAAAGTCTTGAGGGCATAAGGAAAGACCTGGTCCTGGCGATCGGGGAGGAACGTTGTCCCACGGCCCAGCTGGTCAATCCAGTGATAAACCACCAGGCCAAGAAGGCAGGTGACCAGGGGACGAAGCAGGTTGATGAAGCCGGCGAACACAATTCCCATCAGCCCATCCCACGTGCTGCGCGCCGCCAGGACGCGCTGGATCATTACCTGGTTCGTCGATTGATAAAAAAGAAAAACGCCAAAAGTGGCGGTGATGAGCCCGAGGAACGGCGCTTGGGGATCGTTGGGGGGATGATAGAGGTGAAACCGCTCCGGTGCAGCCTGGACCATCGCCCCCCAGCCACCAGGAATATTGTGCAAAGCCAGAAAGAAAAGAACCACTCCGCCCACAACCAACATCACGCACTGCACGGCGTCGGTCCACATCACCGAGTTGAGGCCGCCAAGAATTGTGTAAACGCCGACCAGGACAATGATACCCGCCAACACGAGCGAGCGCGGCCAGCCGGTGAGTTGGCTGAATGTGACACAACCACCGAAAAGCGCGGGCGCGAGGAAGAGAAAGACGTAAGCAAAGAGCATCACGTAGCTGTAAATATCACCACAGAGCGGTCCGAAGCGGCGCGTCAGAAGTTCGGGCACGGTGGAAATCCGATTTTTCAGGTAGAGCGGAATGAAAAAAAACATCACCAGCGCATAGGTGGGCAGGCACCACCATTCCCAGTTGGCGATTCCCATACCATGCTTGTACGCGGCGCCCACAGTGCCCACGATCTGTTCGCTCGAGACACTGGTCGAAACGAATGCGGCTCCGATAAGCCACCAGGGCATTCGCCCTGAAGCGAGGAAGAAACCGCGGGAGGTCTGTTCCACGCGACGCGACGCCCATATTCCTGTTGAGACTGATAGGAAAATCGTGCCGGCGATGATGGCAATGTCGAGCGGGCTTAATGCGAACTTACCCATGCGTTCAGGGCAAAATGCGCGACGTCAATCCCCGCTGGAAAGCCTCCAGACGACGAAAGCCCTCGGCGTATCGACACCCGGCTGCCAAGCCGCGGAAGCGGGCTTGAGTTTGCACCATCTCGACCAGGTCTGTTTTCGCCAGTTCTTTGAGAGCTTTCACTTGGCTTTGATGACATTCCAGCATGCGGATCTTGGTCGTCATCACTTCACTAATGTCCACATATTCGAGCGGTTCGAACCCGACCCCTCCAAGATTGTCGAGGTAATAAACCTGTGCATGGCCGAACCGGCACGCAGGCACCTTCTGCCCGGGCAGATGCGGCAAACCCTTTTGAAAATATGAATCAAATACGAGCTGCGAGACATATCGATGATCCGGATGATAATCGTTCGGGCTATGGGTGAAGATCACATCGGGATCAGCTTCCCGAAGCAGATCAATCATCAGGCTGCGCTGTGGTTCATTTGAGAAAACCATTTCGTCGGTAACACCCGGCCATAGGAGATGCGCGCCCAAAATGCTCGCCGCGGCTTCAGACTCCGCTTTGCGGATCCGAGCCAATTCAGCCGGCGGGATATGGACGTCTCCCATATCTCCGCACGTAAATATTCCCATGAAGAGTCTGTCCCCTCGCTGCGCGTAGCGTGCCAGCGTGCCGGCGCAAAGAATCTCCACATCGTCAGGATGCGCTGTAACCGAAAGAACGTTCATACTCGTACGTACGGCTTCCAGCCTAGTCCGGAAGATTTGACGCTTCTATAACTCAAGGCCATAGGTTCTCAGTATAACAGGCCAGGGGCACGGACGGCTTGTCCCCAAAGAGAACAGGGCCTGTTGGGTCTCGGAACGGGGACGAGCCGTCCCCGCCCCTGCAGCAGCGCACAGGACTCTGTATAGTGTGGCAGCGGCGTCTCGCCGCAGCGCGCGCCTCGTGCCACTCCGAAAAACTGTTTCTTAATTCCAGTACTTTCACTGCTAAATCTCTATAATACCCCATACTCCCGAAAAACATCCCGTAGGCTCCGTCCGTTCATCAATTCCCGACGCGACTCGTTTTCCTTTCCCACTTTTTCCTCCGCCAGGCTCAACACTTTTTCCTCCACCGCTCGCGGCACCACGACAATTCCATCAAAATCAGCGAAGACCAGTTCGCCGGTTTGGACCAGAACTTCACCACAGCGAATCGGCACGTCATAAGCCATCACGCGCCCGCGCCCTTTGCTGTCCAAAGGGCGAATGCCTTGGTAAAAAACCGGGAACCCGAGTTCAACGATCTTGCGGCAGTCGCGAATCATGCTATCGCAAATGCACCCAACCGCCCCGTTCCTCTTCGCCACGGTACTCATGAGCTCGCCCCAGGGCGCGTTGGTGCCGCCGTAGTCGGTGGAGTGCAACACGACATCGCCAGGTTTAAGCGAATCCATAACGTCGATTTCCAGACCGTAAGGATCCGCATCGACGACGTAATCCGTATCCATCCAGCGGATCGTCCGGGCGCGGCCCACGATCGTGCAGTTGCCCGGATCCAGGGGACGCAAGCGTTGGTGCATCGCCTGGTTTCGGTACCCCAACTCGTCAAGAATATCGCAGACCGCGGGCACGTAGAGGCGCTTACGAATCCTCTCGAAGCGATCTTGCTCGTTTGGGAACTGGGTCATTTCAGGTTCCTTTTATTCGGAATCGCGCGATGGCTTTTTCGTCGATATCGATGCCTAAGCCCGGCTTTTGGGGAACCGGGATCATACCTTCTTTGTCCAGTTCCAGCGGGTTGTTGATTACTTCACGCAACATCGGGTTGTTGCATACGTTGTATTCGAGGAAGAGACTACGTTCCAGGCAGGCGTTTAGGTGCAGACTGGCAGCCGAAAGTAAATCGGTCAACCACGCGTGAGGGCATACGTCAACCCCAACGCGTTGCGCTTCCCAAATGATCTTGCGCGCTTGCGTGAACCCGCCGCAACGACTCAAATCCGGCTGCACCACATCAACCATTCCCCGGGTGATTAACTGGTGAAAACCCCAGACAGTGCTTTCCTGCTCCCCCGCCGCGAGCCGTGTGCTGGGACGCGATTGCTTGACTCTGGCATACCCTTCATAGGACTCAGGGTGGAGAAAATCCTCCAGCCAATAAATTCGATAAGGTTCGAGAGCCTTGATCAGTTCGATGGCGTCATACGCGCTCCGATTGACCATCCATCCCGGGTCCACCATCAGTTCGACCTCCGACCCAACCGTGTCACGCGCCGCGGCCACCAAGGCCACATCCAACTTGCGATCGCGACCGAATACTCCCCACCCGAACTTGATCGCCGTGAAACCTCGGGAGAGATAAAATTCGCACGCACGTCTTATGGCGTCGGTTGATGGGCGGAACAAAGTCGAGGCATAGGCGCGCACACGACCGCGATAGGCGCCGCCAAGAAGTTTGTGCAAAGGCCGGCCGACGGCTTTCCCCATGATATCATGGCAAGCGATATCAAATCCCGATAGCACTTGGATGGCCGCGCCGCGCCGTCCATAATAAATCGTACCCCGATAAATTTTGTCCCAGAGCCGCTCGACCTCAAAGGGATCCTCGCCAACAGCAAGAGCCTTCAAGCCCTCGAACATACCTGCGCCGCTTTCCGGGGCGCTCACGATGGCTGCGCCGACGTGGGGGGCGGTCTCGATATCCGACCATCCGGTAATCCCTTCATCGGTGCTCACCTTAAGCAGAAGGCAATGCTTAACGCCATGCGCCTCTTCGGAACCCTCTGGAGAAGTGTTCTCATAGGGCGATTCCAGGACCATGGCTTCGACGTCGGTGATTTTCATGCGTCATGCCCGAAGAGCAGCGCCACTTTGAGCGCTTCGTCCTTTCCATGGCGAGCCAATTCAAAACCTTCTGACCACCGCTCGAACGGCAGGCGATGTGTAATCAGGGAACCCAACCCCAGGCCGGAGTCAGCCAGTCGTTCAAGCGACGCATCGATAAAATCCTGGTCATTGCATGCGCCAATCAATTCCAATTCCTGCGTGTGCAAACGGAATAGGTCGATCTTCGACAGTCCCTCCACAGCTGAGAACACCACAATTCGCCCCCTCACCCTCAGACTCGCCAGGGCGAGGTCGAGCGCTTCTTGAGTTCCGGCGCATAACACGGCCACATCTACGCCGGTGCCGTCGTTAGCCTGGCGGATCGCGTTCACCAGATGGGGCGTCCGCTTTTCATTTAGAGCAATCGCTCCCGCCACTTGGGCCAGACGAAAGTCATGCCGTCCGACAACAATGATTTTGCGCGGATTGCAATTGAGCGCCAGCCGGGCAATCAGGATCCCAAACGGCCCGTCCCCGACTACCAGGACACTGTCGTCCGCACATATACGTCCGCGATCCACCGCCTCCAGGCAAACGGCAACGGGTTCCAGGAGCGCTGCCGCCACAGGTTCGGCCGTCAGTGGTACGCATCGAACGCGATCGGACCTAATACAAAAGTACTCGGCAAATGTCCCATCGCGATCCAGGCCCAAATGCCCGAGGTTCATGCAGAGATGCCCCAAACCGCGTTCGCAGGCTTCGCATGCGCGGCAAGGAATCACCGGGTGGGCCGCGACGGAGTCCCCTACCCTGAAATGCCCGGCCTTCGCTCCCATCCCCGTCACGATGCCAGTTGCCTCATGCCCAAGCACGCGGGGCAGATGAATGCCAAACGGATTGCGTGCGATGTCATTCAGATCCGACGTGCAAATCGTCGTGGCCCTCGTGCGCACCAACAATTCCTCCGGTCCCGGCTCCGGTATCGGAACCTCCACCTCGACCAACCGATCCACGGCTTGGAGTTGGAGCGCCCGCATTGTTTTTGCGGCGCTCAGCGATTCCCCCCTTTGGTCGGGTCTGCCAATCCCAGTAACCCCAGCGCGTCACGGTGAATAATCCCCTCAATTACTTCTTCAGGAACGGTGGGCAGGCCGCTCCCCTTGACGGCTGCATTCAGGTTTCTCATTCCCGCTAGTGAATCTCCGGTCGTTGTGAAAGGAAAATCGGACCCAAACAATACCTTGTGATCTGCGCGATACTCCGAGAGCAGCCGCATCGAGTTGTAGAACTGCCACGGGCGATAATACAACGCGGAAACATCTGCAAAAAGATTGGCATTACGGCGTATCACCGCGATTGTCTCCCCCTCCCACGGATGTCCCATGTGCGCCAGGATGATTTTCAGCTCCGGATAATCAACCGCCACGCTGTCCATGTGCGCTGGACGCGCGTACTCCAAGGGAGTGCCGCTCGAAAACGTGGTTGCCATGTGAATCAAAATCGGCAGCTCATGTTTCTCACAATACCGGTAGATTTCCCGGTTGCGCGGGTCCAGCGGGTGCACTCCCTGGTAGACGGGTGCCAGCTTGACTCCTTCACAACATAAATCCTGGTGGCAACGTTCCAGCTCTTCCCGGAATGTGGCCTGGCCGGGATCTATGGCGCCAAAGAAAATGAAGCGATTGGGCGCCTTTCGCACGTGGGCCGCTACCGCGTCGTTAGGGATATTCCACCCCGTGGCGCCGGCTTGCAGGCCAAATACAATCGCCACATCCGCGAACTGGGTCGTAGCCAGGTGCCTTTCCGCTACATTGCCCCAGGCAGCCGAGTCCACTCCGCAGCGCGTTAAATCGGCCACCAATCGCGGGCCAAAATCCGACTTCGGGTCGAAAACGTGCGTGTGGACATCAACGATCATAAACAGGAATTCGTTGCTCTGGTTTCTGAGCTAGCCGCCCCGACGCTTTGCGCCGGATTGCCGAACTCTTCTCACTTAGCAGGTAAGGCGACATTCTTGCGAGCTTATCTTCACGGACCTTAAGGGTGCAAGAAACTGGCCCACACCAATGTCCTGGTCAACGCCCATCGTAGCCACCTCCGTGAGGGCGTGTTGCCCAAAGCTCACGTTGTCTTATTAACACCTCGCTTCAGCGAGGTGAAGACCGCCAGCGACGAGTAAGGAACCGTATTAACTGGTTTAGCTGTTGCAAAAACCGTTGAAACGGTTGGATCGCTGCATCGGCGGCCGCTCACCGCGCTGAAGCGCGGTGTTAATGAGACCGAGATTGCGTTTGGACAACACGCCCGTGAGGGGGCGGATTTTCCAAAAGCAATTCTACAAAAACTCCATTTCCCTGCCGCTTCAATCGACTCTCTTAATCTCGCTCGGCCGGCTTCATCGGCCGCGGTCAATAATATTCTTCATCAAAAGTGTCCATTCCTGTCTACTCCTGTCCATTCCTGTCTACTCCAATTGCGCGGTGGCGTCATTCCAGCACCCACCCCATGCTATGCTTTCCCGTTGCGCAACCAACTTGCATTATCGAAATCCACCCAAGGCCCAAACCAACGCATCTTCATCGCTCGACTCGCATCGGTGGTCTCACGGCTGTTCCCGCCCTAGAGCAATTCTGATGAATGTCCAACCCTTCAAACAACACATCAATCAGAGTGTTCGACGTCAGGTATCGCCTAGCCTCTCGCCGCAGCTTCAAAAACATCCATGCTTGACACCTGTCCTTCAACGCGTATCCTCAAACTGGGATGGCTCGAACGCCCGTTTGACAGCCCGATTCGTGCTCGAGAAGGTGTATCGAATCTTGAATATGCCCTTTGTCCTCGACAGTCTTTCAAGCCAACGCTTAACGCTTCTGTCTTCTCAGGACAGCCGCGTTTCTCACGCAGCCATTTCCTCCGGCTTCTCAAAGAGCACATCAAGTGCAGTGTTTAACCAGTATTTGCGAGTCTCTGACAACTCCTTTCGCCGAAATTGTTCAACCTCAACCAAGGCTTGATAAGCTGCCATCCACGGAAATCTACGGTAACCAATGGAAACCTGGCGCTTCAAACGAAGGCGTTTGGGACCCCGCCCCGCCCGGACGCTGCGTAACCTTTTGCAGTGGGCAGTGTCTAACAAGCCGAGGGACCGATGCGATTCTCATCTATTAGCTTAAGTTCATTTCGCCGGTTAGGTGTTTTTCTTGTTTTCTTGTCAGCCGTCGAATCGGAGGCCCAGTTCGTCGCTTTCAATGCCCAAGTTGCGGGACCGGGCACTGCGACGAATTGCACCACGTGGAACATTTTTGGGATGCCGCCAGGTTCTGCAGGGCCTTTGAAAGACATCCACTCAGGACTCGATTTACCTGCACGCGTATCCATCACGACCAACGGCCCGGTTCTTCCCGCCACCGGCGGGGCGAACCCGCCACCCGGCTCCCTGCTTTTCGACCTTTTTCATGGTTATGTCGATTTCGCAGGCGGGGCTAATCCCACCGCCTTGGCACAAATCTCTGGTGATGGTTCTGTTACGTACACCTTTACGGGCCTGAACCCACAAACGATTTACCGATTCCAAGCGAGCGTGGTGGGTGGTGGCGTGGACGCTGTCGACCTCCGAAAGTGGTCTTTATGCCAAATCGAGGGTGCCGCCTCGTTCATAAGTGCGCATTCGGCAGGCGCCTATACCAACGGCCTGGCCATTAACCAGGTGGCATTCAACACCGGCGCCAACACGAACTATGACTTTGCGGGGTGGGATACCATTGTTCCCGGCGACAACGGCTCCTTCTCAGTTACTTGCAAACAATATGCCGGGCCAACTCCCGACGGCAATACGGCCGACGGCCCGTACGGATATGCCTTAAGCGGTTTCCGACTGGAAGAAACCGATGCCAAAGTGCCTCGAGTCGTGTCGGTAACCAGTACGGGTAGCACCGTGACTGTTTTATTCTCGATCCCGGTCCAGGCCGCCGGAGCGACAAACGCACTTAACTATTCTTTGAGCAACACTTTCAACCCTGTGGCAATTCGTAGCTTTGTGCTTGGGACCGACAATCGGACAGTACGACTTTCCACCGACCACCAATTGCCGTTCATGGTCCATTGGCTAACCGTAAAGGGCATTGTGGATGCAGCCACTGGAACCTACGGAATCGCGCCCAATTCAAAAGTGCCTTACACCAACGTCGGTTTTACCACGGGATATGTCGAAAGCGATTTTTTCATGGGCATCCCCGGAACGAGTATTTCCGCCCTGACGAACAGTCCAAATTACCCAAGCCGCCCAACTCGCGTCAGGTATTACCCATACTCCTATTGGTTCGATAACACTGTGGGGGTGAACTACGGCAACCGGATGTTTGGCATTCTCGTGCCGCCAACCAGCGGTGACTATGCATTTCTTATCTACAGCCAGGGAAATTCGCAACTGGCCTTGAGCACGAATGGGGATCCCACGTCCCTAAAGGTGCTGGTGAAAGCATCCGGGGGCAACGTTGGAGTTTCCGACTCTGTTCCTCTCGAAGCCGGTCAGCAATATTTTATCGAGGCCCTGACCAAGGAAGGCAGCGCTGCAAGTGATTTCGTAGAGTTTGGGTGGGTGACCCCCGACAATCCTGGGAATTTCGCGCTGATTCCTGCCGATTACCTGGGCAACTATCTCACCTCCGCCAATGCATCACTCGCCATCACGCAACAGCCCTCCGACGCCCACGTTTATTACGCTCGCAGCGCCACCTTCACCGTGGCCGCAACGAGCAACTCAAAATTCACGGCTTGCACCAATTACCAGTGGCAAGTCAATGGCGTCGACATTCCTGGCGCTACCTCGGCCTCCTACACCACGCCTTTGTTGTACCAAACCGACAGCGGCCAATCGTATCGGGCCCTCGTAGTGATTCCGGGTGCTTCTCAGATGAGCAGCGAGGCTGTGGTCACAGTAACTCGTGACCTCGTCCCTCCTTCCGTCGTTCAGGTGCTGAATTTCGGCAAGAACACCATTCAATTGCTCTTTTCGGAGCCGATCGCTCCTGACACCGCAATTGATCTTGCCAACTACTCGTTTTCCAATGGCCTTTCCATTACGGCCGCTTCCTTGGACGTCGCCAATTTAACCGTGACGTTAACGACCTCACCACTGGTGTACGGCAGCAATTACAACCTCACACTTAAGGGCATCACGGACCAGGCGCTCACCCCAAACCTCATTGCGGGCAATACCGTTGTCACCTTCCAGCCACAATCCCCGGTTTCGAAAGACATCGGGGAATCGGCCGTTACCTCCATTACAACGACAGCCGGCAATGGGATCGATGTTGTTGCCGCTGGTAAGGACATCGGGGGCACCACCGACCAACTTAATTTCAACTTCCAACTTTGTTCTGGTGATTTCGATGTGCAACTGCGGATCGCTGGATTAAGCGCATCCGATTTATGGGCCAAAGCCGGGTTGATGGCGCGCGAGGACTTAAGTACCAACGGCCGTTTTGCAGCCGCCCTGGCCACGCCCTCCATGAATGGAACCTTTTTTGAGTATCGTGATCAGACCAATAGCGTCACCAGCCCGACCGGTAGCCTGCCGATTAATTACCCCAACACTTGGCTGCGCTTGCAGCGTCTGGGGGATCTTTTTACCGGTTACGCCAGCTACGACGGCCGGACTTGGACAGAACTGGGCAGCATCTATATGACCATGTCCAACCTGGTGTACGTCGGTTCCGCCCTCGCCAGTCACAGCACCACCCAGGTTGCTTCCGCTCAATTCCGCGATTTATCCACGGTCGGCCCCGATGTGGTGGTCGGCCCCGTGGAAAGCGGTCACGAAAGCCTCGGACCCTCCAGCCGGAAAACCCCCATCGTGATCTCCGAGATCATGTACAAACCGGCGCCACGCACGGATGGCAGAAACCTCGAATTCCTGGAGCTCTACAACTCGAATCCCTGGTTTCACGATGTGAGTGGGTACCGCATTGTCGCCGAGAGCATGAGCTTCACCTTACCGGCCGGAACGGTTCTTCCCGGTGGCGGTTTCCTGGTGGTGGCCGCTTCACCCGAAAGCATTCAGGCGATATGGGGAATTACGAATGTGGTTGGCCCTTACACCGGAAGTCTCAAGCGAGCAGGCACAATTCAGCTCATTGATGAACATGATGCCGTCCTCTTAACAATTCCCTATTCAAACCTGCCTCCCTGGCCTGTCGCAGCGGATGGAACCGGCCATTCCCTTGTCCTTGCGAACCCGAGCTACGGTGAAGCCGACCCCAAGGCCTGGGACATTAGCGACGTCATGGGCGGGTCGCCAGGGGCAGCAGAAGCTTTCCGCCCGAGCCCATTGCGAAACATTGTCATCAATGAACTGTTGACGCATTCAGAAAACGTGGTCCTGTCCGACTTTATCGAGCTGTACAACCATAGCGACAAAACTGTTGACCTTTCGGGCTGCTGGTTGACCGATGACCCGGCGCTGCCCAGGTTCCGCATCCCCACAGGCACCGTCATGGCCCCAGGCGGATTCGTTGTCCTCGATCAGGCTGAGCTGGGATTCGGACTGAAAGCCGCTGGCGAAACGATATATTTCATCAATCCGGAGCACACACGTGTTTTGGACGCCATTGAGTTCGAGCCGCAAGCCGATGGTGTTTCCTTTGGCCGCTGGCCCGACGGGGCAAATGCTTTTTACCCGTTGTCGGCCCGAACACCGGGAACGAACAACAGCCCGGCATTGATTAACGACATTGTAATCAATGAGTTGATGTACGACTCCATCAGCGGGAACGACGATGACCAATACATCGAGCTTTACAACAAAGGAACGAATACGGTGAGCCTGGCGAACTGGCAGTTCACTTCAGGCATCGCTTTTGCGTTTCCCACGAACGCTCAGATCAAGCCCGATTCCTACCTCGTGATTGCTCGCAACCTGGGACAACTCCTGGCCAAGTATCCGAACCTGAACAGCGAGAACGCCCTGGGTAATTTTACAGGGAAGCTTTCTCACAACGGCGAACGAGTCGCGCTCGCCATGCCTCAAAGCATTAATGGCAGCGCCGCAGTTTACGTTGTCGAAGACGAGGTGACCTATGGAGTGGGTGGGCGATGGGGACAGTGGTCCGCCGGCGGGGGCAGCAGCCTCGAATTGATCGATCCCCGCGCCAACCATCGGCTGGCTGCGAATTGGGCCGATAGCGATGAGACCCGCAAGTCCGCGTGGGCCACAATCGAGACAACCGGCACACTTGATAATGGGCAAAACTACGGCTCAGGAATCGATTGTGTTCAGATCGGGCTGCTGGATGCCGGCGAATGCCTGGTCGACAACATCGAGGTTCATGCCGGTACTGGCGGAGTCAATTACGTCAAAAATTCCACTTTCGAAACCACGAGCGGTTTGGCCAATTGGTCCCTGGATGGGTGCATGGTCCGTTCCAGCCTCGAAAACAGCGGCTATGCCAGTGGCCATTCCCTCCACATTCGCTGCAGCAGCCGGATCTGGACCGGAGCCAATTCATGTCAAGGATCCTTGAATTCTAATCCGCTCCGGAGTAGCCAAACCGCGACGATTCGATTCAAAGCCCGGTGGCTTCGCGGATGGCCCGAGGTATTGATGCGCTTACATGGCAACTGGCTGGAAACCACCGGCGCGCTGCCCGTCCCTCCAAACCTTGGAACACCGGGAGCGCCCAACAGTCGTCGTATCGGGAACGCTGGTCCGGCGGTGTTCGAAGTCGTTCACCGGCCGGCGGTGCCTCCGGGCTTTCAGCCCCTCGTCGTGACCGCTCGGGTTCATGATCCCGATGGAATCGCCAACCTTGTCCTTCACTACCGCATCGATCCGAATCTTGATTACCAGGATGTCCCAATGACCGATGACGGTCTCAACGGAGACGCCATCGCTGATGATGGTCTCTTTAGCGCGGTGATCCCCGGACAGTATACCGGTGCCGTCATTGCCTATTACATCTCGGCGTCTGATAATCGCGGAGCCGCTTCCCGCTTTCCAGCCTTGCGCGATGACAACGCTCCCGTCCCCGAATGCGTGGTGATGTTTGGCGACCAAAATCCCGGCGGCAGCTTTGGAGTGTACCATCTGTGGCTGACCCAGACGAACCTGGATCGCTGGAGCGGGCTCCCAAACTTAAGCAACGAAATGCACGATGGCACCTTCGTCAACGGCAACCGCGTCATCTATAACATGCAAGGCCGCTTTGCCGGCAGTCCTTATCATCAGCAATTCTATTCCCCGCAATACAGCGTTTGTCATTTCAAGTGGACTTTCCCCGAAGATGACAAATTCCTGGGCGCAACTTCCTTCAACAAAATTCACGCCCCAGGAAATGGGCCCGGCGATGATTTGACCCTTCAAAGGGAACAGACTGTGAACACCTTTCTGCGTGCACTGGGTGTTCCCTGGTTGAATCGGCGCTACGTCGCCCTTTACGTCAACGGTTATCGCAACGTCCAACTCATGGAGGACACTCAATGTCCCGACGCTGACATGGTTAACGAGTATTTCCCTAACGATACAAACGGCTGGCTTTTCAAAATGCAGCCCTGGTTCGAATTCTCCTCCGCCGCCTCAGGTAATTATGTTGATTTCCAAAATTTCTCCTGGTGCACCATTATGCCGTACCTGACCACGGGCCGGCAGAAGAAAACTGCCCGCTACCGTTACACATTCGAAGTCCGGCGCACCCCCGATTCCGCCAACAACTTCACCCCCGTTTTTTCCCTCATCGACGCCGCCAATTCGTTTTCCACTCCGAATTACGTAGCCAACCTCGAGAACATCGCTGACATGGAAAACTGGATGCGCGTCTTCGCCGCAAATCATGCGGGGGGCAATTGGGACGCCTTCGGCAGCCAAAATGGTCAGAACCTCTATGGCTACATCGGGACCCAAGGCACGAAATACTCGCTCATGATGTTCGATTTCAACATCGTGCTCGGCAATAGCGGTTCTTGGAATCCCGGCGAAAACCTCTTCATGGTGAACTCCGCCGATCCCAACGAGAGCAGAATCTTTAGCAACCCCACCTTCCGGCGAATGTACCTGCGCGCACTGCAGGAGCTGGTCGACGGACCACTCAACCTGTCCCAAACCGGGCCATTGCTGGATGCCAAATATGCAGCATTCGTCGCCAACGGGGTTTCCGCTCAGAGCCCGGCCGCTATCAAGAGCTGGGTCAATTCGGCGCGAAACTCAATTTCGCGGCAGATACTATTCTCCACCTTCAGTGTCGACGCCACCGTTACCATCACCAACAACATTGCCGTCGTAACGGGATCAGCCCCGGTAAAAATCAAAACAATTTGGTTCAATGGGATCGAATGGCCCGTCGTCTGGAAGTCCCTGACCACCTGGATGGCCACCGTTCCTCTTAAGCCGGGAAATAACTCGTTCAGTGTCGTGGGAGCCGATATTCATGGACACCCCCTAACCGGCGCAACCAACATCCTCACCGTCCCATATGACGGCATCGCCGCGTCACCGGTAGGCCAGGTTGTGATTAACGAACTGATGTACCATCCAGCCCACCCGGGTTCGCAATTTGTCGAGCTGTTCAACAATTCAACAAACGGATTCGACATTTCCGGTTGGGAATTGCCCGAACTGGCTTACACTTTCCCAGAGGGATCCTTGCTCGGACCAGGGCGGTACCTCGTGCTGACTGAAAATCGCGCAGCCTACACGGCAGCTTATGGCGCCACCAATCCGGTTTTTGACACCTTTAGCCAGCCGCTTAATGCAGCCGGAGGCTCGGTATCCCTGCTCATGCCCGCCGACGACGGAAACGCAAAGATTGTTATCGCGCACGTTAGATACGATAGCTCCCCGCCATGGCCTGCCGCAGCTGACGGCGCCGGCGGTTCACTCCAATTGATTGACCCCGGCCAGGATAATTGGCGCGTGGCCAATTGGGCCTGCAGCGATCCCACTCTTCCCGTAAGCCCTGGCGCCTCGAACATGGTCCAGTCCAGCTTGGCTCCCTTCCCTGCCTTATTCCTGAACGAGCTGCAGGCCGACAATCTCACTGGGATTACCAACCGCGCCGGCCAGCGCACCGGGTGGCTGGAGCTTTACAATTCTGGCACCAACCAGCTCTCGCTGGCGGGCCTATTGCTGGCCAACGATTACGCGCAACTGACCAATTGGCCGTTTCCTTTGGACGCGGTCATTAACCCCGGTGAATTCAAAATTATTTTTGCCGATGGCCAAACCAACCTGTCGACCGCGCAGGAGCTTCACACGTCCTTCCTTTTGACCAGCGGTTCCGGCCAACTGGCTTTGTCTCAACTCGACACCAACGGCCAAGCTCGCGTTCTCGATTATATCTCTTACACCAATCTCGCGCCGAATCATGCGTACGGCTCCATTCCCGACGGGCAAAGCTTCACACGAATGGAATTGCCGTTGGCCACGCCCGGCAACACGAACAGTGGCGTCACCCAGTTCACCGTGGTTATCAACGAATGGATGGCCGGCAATACCAGCACCCTTCCTGACCCGGTTACCGGCAAGTATGAAGACTGGTTCGAGCTCTATAATTACGGACCCAACGCCGTCGACCTGGCCGGGTGTTACCTCACTCATTCACAGGATAATCCTTTCGAATTCCAAATCCCTCCAGGCTACACGCTCGCTCCTCATAGCTTCTTGCTCGTCTGGGCGGATAAGCAATCAACGACTGCCACTACCGATCTTCACGTCAATTTCAAGCTGAGCAAGTCCGGGACGAGCATCGGGTTATACGATACCAACGGCGTCGCCATTGACTTCGTAACTTTCGGCACCCAGACCAGCGACATCAGCATGGGTCGTTATCCCGACGGTGCCAGCACGATTTCCGTCCTTCCCAGAGCGACACCACATGCCGGGAATTCTGCGCCCAACGCCGCTCCCGAGTTAGTGCCGCCAGCGGATACATTCGTTTACCTCGGCCAGACATTGCATCTGACCTTGCACGGAAGCGACCCGGATGTTCCCGCACAAATCCTTAGCTATTCCCTCGAAGCCGGTGCCCCGGCCAATGCAACCCTTGACCCCACAACCGGCCAGTTTGCCTGGACGCCCTCCGCCAACCAGACCCCCAGCACCAACTGGTTTGCCGTTCACGTAACCGACAATGGCACCCCGCCTTTAACCACCCGCCAGTTCTTCATCGTAACCGTGGGGCTGCCACCACAATTAAGCCTCGCCAATCTGAGTGATGACCAGGTCACCTTCGGCTGGCACACGCTCAGCGGACAGCTCTATCAGATAGAGTTCAAACAGGAATTAAGCGATGCTTCGTGGACGCCGTTGGGTGGCCCGGTCACGGGAAATGGCAGCACCATCGCGTTTAGCGATAGCCTCGCCTCTCTAGGGAATCGCTATTTTCGATTAAGACTTTTGCCGTAAGGAATAATCCTGTCTGCTCCCGCTCATACCTTTTTGGCCCTAGCGTTGGCGGTTCCAATTGCCGGGGCGACGGATTGGGTCCGACCAGGAATCAACACGAACCAGCCGGTCTGGGGCGCAAGTGGCGGGCTGCTTTGGGCCGTAGCCCCTGCAGGGTTTCGAAGCGGAGAACCTCGCGGCTTGATTCGACTTGGATATCCGGTACTTCGTGGAGAAGGTTACGACCTGATCAATTTTATCGCCATTGAGCCCATTGTTAATGGCCGCCGCGGCTTCAGCGAATTGGAACACAGCCACCTTGATGGAGTCGCAGGCAAACGCATTTGGGCCGAGAGCTTAAGCAATGACACCGCGGATCCAGTGCCGGGGCAACTCCGGAGGCAGTCGGACGGACAGGACGAGCTAGAAGTCGGCCTCAGGATCGAGAAGTTCGACAACGGCGCTCACGTCAGGTTGGTTCTCCGCCAGCAAGGAAACCGGCCGGACGAGATTCAGTTCAGCGTCTTCCAGGAACCGGACAGCGCGCCCCTCGAATATTGTATCCTCACAGCCACGATGGGAAACATGGCCCGTACGCGTCAGCTTTGGCTGGACCATGAAATGGTAAGCAGTCTTAAGCTTTATCCGGATTACTCTGGCACAGCGTTTGCGCCCCACCGCGAATACCCGCTCGCCCGGTTGCAACGGACTCGCGCCGGCGTCGTGCTCGTGGCCGTCACCAACGACGAGGAAAACCCGGCTTCGGCTTATCCTTTTCCCAATTCACAGCTATGGCATTACGCGGGCTTCAAAGTGACCCAGTATTGGGCCAAAGAAGCAGGTATGTTCAGAGACGACCTGCACGCCGCTGTTAACGCGCGCTACACCTATTGGCAGTCATCCGTGCCAATTCCCGGTGGCGTTGCGTTCGAAAACTTTGAATTACGCGAGCGATTTTACGACGGGCAGAAGTCCGTCTTTGGCATCACCCGTCGGAAACCGCAAGAACTAGGATTCACCGCTCACCCCGAAAGTGGCGCCGCAACCAGGTAATTGCTTTGAACTGGATTACGTCCTCAGCCTGGCGGCGGCCAAGCGCTCCCAGCAAGTTCCCGCGGCAGTTGCTTGGGATCGACCGGGTAGAAAAGAGACATGTCGGTTTTAGCTCCTGGAAGCGCTTCAGGCTCTTCGGGTGCGCCAACGATCAGCCAAAGCGCCTCCTTTTCCGTGTCGTTGAAAACCTGCCGCAGTTCTCCCGGCCCGACCAGCACACCGCCATATTTCGGCACGGTCAGAGTCTCCTCACCCACTCGCATCCGCCCTATCCCCTCAAGCACAAAGTAAAACTCTTCCGCGCGAATATGCTTATGAAGCGTGTTGGCGCTTTTGGGGGGGAGTCGCCAGAGCCGAGCCCCCAAATTTTCGCTTTTGGTTCGCTCGAGATAATCCGCATTCGGAATTTTCATCAAGTTGGAGAGACGCCAATGCAAGTCTGGCGGCGCGATCAAAAAGTGACCTTGGATGGGTTTCATATCGAGCAAAATGGCTTCTCCCGTGCCCCTGGGCAAGAACGCGCTCTTTCGACTAGCCGCCAGAAACGGAGATCTGCGAATTCCCGTATCCGCTCAGAGGCTTATTGACAACGCACTCTATAAAAACGCCGGGTAACCACCGCATTCGTGTCCGTTAGGACCAGGACGAAACCCGAACCCGGTACTGACGGACCCAGAGTGGTCCAAACGCTGTCTTCCAGGCTAGCCTTATATTCAAGGTAGTAATTTAAGCCGACGCTGCTGTCGACCGAAAGGGACACGGCGGTGTTAACCATGCCGATATTGGTGACGACCAGCGCCTGCAATACAGTTAGACGCGCGACACTGCTGGTAGCTGAACCGTAGGAATTGGCGAGCACTGCGTCATAATTTCCAACATTGCTGAAGGTGGCTGAGAAGATGGTTAGATTGCTGTAAACCGCGCCGTTGATGTTTGTGCCATTGAATCGCCATTGATAGGTAAACGGTCCGTCGCCGGAACCGGCAACAGCGAACGCGGCGTTTTGCCCCTGAGACACGACGAGGTTGGTTGGTTGGCGTGCAACCGTTGGCGGCGAGCCTACTGTTAAAACTGCTACTGCGCTGGTAATCGACCCTGCGATATTCGTTACGGCCACGCTATACAGCCCAGCCTGCGCCGGCTGCACGCTTTCAAGAACAAGAGTATTCGTACTCGAGCCAATTGTGTTGGTCCCATTAAATAACCACTGATAACCGAGTGGTGAGGTCCCAATGGCGCTCACTTGAAAGCTAGCGGCAGCACCGGCAATCACCGTTTGGTTGGTTGGCTGACTCAATAAGCCAGGGGGAACGAGCACGGTCAGTTGAGCCAGACTACTTGTAGTCGAGCCGTACGGATTGGCCAGCACGACATCATAGTTTCCGGCATCTGCGGTTTGGGCAGCACTCACGCTGAATGTGCTCAGTGTGGCGCCGCTGATGTCCGTACCGTTGAACCTCCATTGGTGACTGATTGGAGAATCACCACTTGCTAAAACAGTGAACAAGGCGCTTTGAGCTTGCGTCACCATCAGGCTTGTTGGTTGTTGCAATACCGTAGGTGGCACGCCCACCGTCAAAATCGCTACTGCACTGGTGATGGTGCCCGCGACGTTCGTCACCACAACACTGTAATTGCCTTCCTGCGCCGGCTGGACATTAGCGAGAACAAGGACGTTGGTGCACGTTCCCACGGCGTTGGTTGCATTGAACCACCATTGATAGTTCATCGGAGCGCTGCCGACGGTCGTGATTGCGAATGCGGCGGTCTGACCGACAATTGCAACGAGGTTGCCCGGCTGCTGAGCAACGGTTGGTGGCACGCCGACTGTAAGGGTGGCCACCGTGCTCGTGACCGCGCCGACGGTGTTCGTTACAATAACACGATAATATCCCGCCTGCGCAGATTGAACGTTATCAAGGACCAAGGCGTTCGTACCGGCCGTGGCCACGTTGGTTTCATTGAACAGCCATAAATAATCCAAGGGCGAACTGCCCGTTGCGGTCACGCTGAAAATGGCGCGGTTCCCGACGGCGATAGTCACGTTGGTCGGTTCATCCACAATAGAAGGCGGAACCAGAACAGTCAGCTGGGCTATGATGCTCGTGATCGAACCGTAAGTATTGTTCAATATCACGTCATAATTTCCCGCGTCATTTGTAGTCGCACTGGAAATGTTCAAAGCACTCGTGGTCGCTCCCGCCACGTTTGCGCCACTCAAGCGCCATTGATAGTTGAGCGCAGAGCTGCCGCTGCCAACCACCGAAAAGGCCGCATTTTGCCCAATTGTGACGATCTGGCTGGCCGGTTGTTGCAAGACTGTTGGTGGCAGGCCAACTGTTAAGTTAGCCACTGCGCTTGTGATCGCTCCAGCGACGTTGGTTATCACTACACAGTAGTTGCCGGCTTGTGCAGGCTGGACGTTGCCCACGACCAGGATGTTCGTGCTTCCCCCCAGGTTGGACCCATTAAAAAGCCATTGGTAACCCAAAGGCGACGTCCCGTTCGCGGCGACTTGGAAACTTACATTTGTGCCAGCGACCACTGTTTGGCTGGCCGGTTGGGTGGTAATCACTGGAGGCATCAAAACAGTCAATGTGGCCACCGAACTTGTTATCGAGCCCGCCAGGTTCGTCACCACCACGCTATAATTGCCGGCCTGGCCGCTCTGAAGACTAGTCAATAAGAGCGTGTCCCCGGTTGCACCTGGAATGGGTGAACCGTTGAAGGCCCAGGCATAGCTAAAAGGAGGTGTGCCTGCAGGACTAACCTGGAAGCTGACCGTTGCGCCCAGTAGGGCGACCTGGTTCGAAGGCTGAATAGCCAAGGTCGGAGGCACGTTAACCAGGATCGTATTCGTCGCGGAATTGCTGCCGGGATTGACGTCGAACGTCGTCGAACCAGCCGTAACGACATTTGTGAGGGGCCCCTCAAAACCTGGCAGAACCGTCACAGTAAGATTGCTGCTCGCCCCGACGCCAAGTGTGCCAATGTTCCAGGAAAGGTTTCCCCCGATGTTTAGAAAACCAGGCGATGCGGATACAATCGTGACCCCAGCGGGTACAGCGTCGGTGATGGTGACGCTGGATGCTGCAGCCGGACCAAAATTCGCAACTGCCAGGGTGTAACGCAGGTTTTGGCCGGCTACTGCCGGATTCGGAGAAGCAACTTGTGTGACCGTGATGTCGGTGTTAGGCGAACAACATCCGAAATAACTATCCTGGATATTAACGCTGTCGACAAACCAACCCACAGCGCTGCTCCCGCCGGCCGTGCTGGTTCCACAAACCCAGCATAACTGAATGTCGTGACCCGCCGTCACCGCCGGAAGATTAATCGTTGTCGCTGACCAACCACCCGAACTGCCGCCCCATGCCTGCTGACCCGCGAGCGGATTACCAGTCCCGGTTGCAAGAGTACAATTGTAGCCGCCCGACAGAAAACTGCCTCCAGCCGCCAGAATATCCGTAAATGGTCCCCCGTCGATGGAGATTTCAAGCACGCCTCCGTCATAGAAGGGACGTGGATGGCCAGTGGTTCGCGCAGCCAGGCTGTAGGTTTGGCGAAAGGTCAACTGCGCGGTAGAGGAGGCTATGGGGACAATCGGCGAAAATAGCTTACTGATTCCAGCTATGCTTGCGTCGATGGCAAACGCCGAATTAGGGGCTGAATCAGACCAGCCATTGGTTGTAATCCAGCCCGTTTGGGTTCCTGAAATCGGGACTGTAAGCCAGTTGGCAGGAATCGCGGGAGCAATCGTTTCCTCAAAATCCTCTGCTAGAACCGAAGTTGTGACGGGAGCACCAAGCTGCAGCGCGAAACTCACCGTCCCCAGGTTCAAAGCGCCATCCTGCAGTTGCAGCACGGCATTGAGCGTTCCCCCGCATACGCCGCTGCAGGTAAACGAAAAGGGTTTGGCCACAGCATTGCTCGCGATGGTCAGCGCGCCGTAGTTTTGGGGTCCACTGGGGGAAAGAACACCGCCGCCGGGCAAGAGCGTCGCCACAAGGTTAGTAGTGTTCCCCGAACCGGCATTCGCTAAACTGAAATTCACCGTGACCGTTTCGTCTGGGTCGAACGATCCGTTGGCGCAACCTTCCAGGACCAACGAAAAGCTGTTCGAGACGATCTTGGAAACCGCGGGCCCCGCCAGGGCATTGATCAAACCAATTCCCGCCGGGGTCCCGAAACCAGTGCAAAGATCGTAGCCAGGGACAGCAAAGAACTTGGTTGGACTTACCGAATTTGTGTTGTTTCCGCTCGTGATATCGTGGAAGTAAGATGAAGCGTTGGTAGCCGTGCCCAAGGCGTAAAGCGCAGGGTTAAGGAAACCTACCACAGGCCGTCCATTGGCGAGCGCCTGTTGGTTGATTAGGGCAGTAAGCCCGGCCCACAAAGGCGCGGAACAGCTCGTCCCTCCAAAACCGCCGGAACTGCCATTATTATAGGTTACCCAAATGTTATCGGCTGTTAGAGCGACGTCCGGAATGTTTCGTTTCGTGGTTGAGCCCTGGTTGGAAGCCATGCTCACCGATTGCTGCCAAGTGGGGATCGAGTAGGTTGTGCTGATCCCTCCGCTGCTGGCATTGCTTACACCAAAGGAAAACCAACTCCACGTCCGCTCTGAAACCCATGCCCCACCCGGTCCGCTGGTGGTCAAAGCTGTGCCCCCAACCACTGTGATGTTTGGGTTGTCGGATGGCTCAGAAGTTTGATCAATCGGACCACTATACGCTCCGCTGTCGCCGGAAGCCTGGAAGAAGGACTGACCTTGGGCGGCAAACTGGAGAAAGATCTGGTCGGTGGTTGTGCTGGGGCCACCGCTCCATCCCCAGGATGAACTGAGTTGCTTGGCAAGGTTGTCGTTAGCCATCCGATTGAGGATGTCGTTCGGTAGCCCCGACTGGCCTGCTTCATAAACAATGATTTGGCTCAAGCCCGGCGCCATGGACAAAGCCATTTCAATATCCAAAGCCACCTCTGCATTAGCGGGGCCTGCACTGCCGTTAAAGTTATCCAGAAGCACGTTGGTCAATTTGACATTAGGCAACCCCGCCAAATTCTCATAGGCCGTGATGTCGTTGGTATAATAGCCGTCAAACTCAAGCAATCCCACGGCTTGCCCAATACCCAGCGCTGCTATGCCAGGAACATATGCCACTCTGAAATCTTTCCCGAGGAAAGAACCTCCAGGCCCCGAGCCCGCCCGAGGTTGAGCACGCTTTAATCGCGCGGAACTCTGAGATTGATGCAGCAGAGGACGCGGCAAATTGTAGTTGTCCAGGCCACTAATGCCCAAAATCGGGACAACCGATTGAAAGCGCGGTTCAGTGTCCGGGGAGTAAAAAGTGCGAGTGTCGGTGGGGTGTTGATAGAAACGCATGTGGATTTCAAATGCACGCTCTATCTGATCCACAGTCCCGCTGACGTCCACGAGGACTCGATTTGGATGCACCCCAGTGACCGCTAAACCATTTTCCTGCGCAAACGCGATTACGCGCGCATATTCATCCGGAGTAGGACCGAACCGTTCGGTAAACGTGTCAGGGGTCAAAAAACGGCCGTATTGCGGGCTGGCCGGGTCGTAAATCTGCTGCAGAAGGTTCGTGAGCTCGCCGGTGTTGCGTAACGGCAGCGCAATCGCCAACCTCAGGCGCTGCGAGCTGGGAAGCTGTCCCAGTGGACTCAGATATCTAACCGCGCGAGGTACATGCCCGGTGACCGCATGTCGCTCGACAGCCTGCGTCAAGGGTGTCACGAGGGACGCCAAGGCGACAATGGCACCAATCAAGGACCCACGAAGCGAAACAAATATTCCTGCGATGCTGCTCACGATGGACACCTTGAGCAGGTGGAGTGCCGAGCCGGCTGAATTCAGCCTTGCGAACTAAGAGTAGGCGCAATGCGTTGAGTTGGGCGCGCGCTCTCGCCGACCGGCCGACCGCGATCGTGGCCAAAGCCCCTTGACAACGCCGCTGATAACCCCTACGAGGTGACGGTGCTCGATGTCCGAAAAGCCTTTACGGCATGAACCATCAGACTTATGAAACTCGGATTCTTTACGGCCATCCTTCCTGATCTGTCTTTCGAAGAAGTCCTGGATTTTGCGGCGGCGAACAAATTTGGCTGCCTGGAGGTGGCCTGCTGGCCTTCCGGCAAGGCCGAGCGTAAGTTTGCCGGCATCACGCATATCGATGTCACCGACCTGACTCAATCTCGAGCCGACGATATCAATGCGCTCTGCGCAAAACGTGGAGTTTCTATCTCCGGACTGGGTTACTATCCTAACCCCTTGGACCCCGATCCAAGCGTTTCGAAAAAGGCAGCCGAGCACTTGAAGGATGTAATCGTATCCGCGGAAAAGCTGGGTTTAAAGAACGTGAACACCTTCGTCGGGCGGGATTGGACCAAAACGGTCGATGAGAACTGGCCACGCTTCTTGAAAGTTTGGCGGCCATTGATTTCCTTCGCCGAAGATCACGCAATTAGAATCGGTATAGAAAATTGTCCCATGCTGTTCACGGGTGACGAATGGCCTGGAGGCAAGAACCTTGCCGCCTCCCCGGTGATCTGGAGGCGCATGTTCAGCGACATTCCTTCAAACCACTTTGGCCTTAATTACGATCCATCACATTTCGTGCTGCAACGCATGGATCCCGCTAGTCCGTTGCAGGAATTCAAAGACAAACTGTTCCACCTCCATGCCAAGGACCTCACTGTGCATCCAGATCGCCTTTGCGAAGTCGGCATTTTTGCTTATCCCAAAGAATGGCACACTCCACGCATTCCCGGCTTTGGTGACATTGACTGGGCCAAATTCATGGCCACGTTATACGAAATCGGTTATTCAGGCCCCATCTGCATCGAAGTGGAGGACGATACCTTTGGAAAGGCTCTAAATGGACGCAAACGCGCCCTGAAAGTCGCCCGCAATTTCCTGGCACCTTATTTTTGAGCTGCGCTTGCCCGCCTTTCGCCTTAGCGACGCCGGTGTTGCGTGTTAGTCTGAACCTATGAAATACAGTTACGACGAATTGGCCAAGATGATCGATCATTCCCTCCTGCATCCCACCTTAACGGACCGGGAGTTGGAGGAGGGTTGCGATGTAGCTGTGCGTTACGGCGTGGCGTCTGTCTGTATCAAACCGTATTATGTAAAGCGGGCGGCGGAATTACTCAAGAGCACCGGCGTCAAAGTTGGTGCCGTCGTTGGCTTTCCTCACGGTGGCAGCACTACGGAATGCAAGCGTTACGAGACGCAACTGGCCTGCGAAGACGGAGCTGAGGAAATCGACATGGTCATCAATGTCGGCAAAGCTCTAAGCGGGGATTGGTCCTTCGTGGAAAACGACATCAGCGCTGTTTGCAACGAAGCACACCAGCGTGGAGCCAAGGTCAAAGTGATCTTCGAGAACGATTACCTCACCCAGGGTGGAGCAGGTCTCAGCAGCGATGATTTCAAACGCAAGCTTTGCCAGATTTGTGAACACGCCGGCGCTGATTGGATCAAAACATCGACTGGCTATGGTTTCGTCAAGGGCTCCGATGGCAAGTACAGTTACAAAGGGGCCACCGAGGCTGACCTGAAACTCATGCGGGCAAACGTATCCAGCCGCGTTCAAGTCAAGGCCGCCGGCGGTGTCCGCGACCTTGATGGTCTAATCCTCGTGCGCGAATTAGGTGCCTCACGTTGTGGCGCTTCCGCAACCATAAGCATGCTGGAAGAATCCAGGAAGCGCGAGCAAGCAGAGCAAGCCGGTAAACCTTCTCAATTGGAGCATGCCTCACTCGGCCAGGGAGGATACTAGGGCCGCCGTTGAAAGTCAGCGGGTTGTCTTATGCCAGGGAAAAGCAAGGTAAGCGCTGGGCTCCTTTTGTACCGATTTCGCGGGGGCATTTTGGAATTTCTCCTCGTGCATCCGGGCGGACCATTCTGGAAAAACAAAGATGCCGGTGCCTGGACTATACCCAAAGGTGAACTCGAAGCAGCCGAAGACCCCTTAATGGCGGCGTGTCGGGAATTCGAGGAAGAACTTGGATTTAAACCACACGGGAGCTTTATTCTTTTGACACCGGTTAAACAAAAGAGTGGCAAAGTGATTCATGCCTGGGCAGTCGAGGGCGATTGCCAACCTGATCAGATTCGCAGCAATTGTTTCGTCCTGGAATGGCCGCCGGGGTCGGAGAATAAACAGGAATTCCCCGAAGTCGATCGCGCTGCATTCTTTACCTTTTCGGATGCCAGAGAGAAAATAAACCTGGCGCAACTGGCACTACTGGAAGAGACGGTAAAACTGCTTCATCAGTAACAAACAGGCCTCGCTGCTCATTTCCGCCCGAAAAGCTCGCCGGCATTTTCCGAACGGGAGAGTTGTTTGCCGCCATTAAAGAATTTTTCGGCCTTGCCCTGACTCCATTTTCTCACCCGGCACAATGCCGCGAATGTGAAATCCGGTGCGGCCCCCCCCTGCCCTCCCACCAGTTCGGTGCCACGACGAACGTTGTCGAGCAACCACGCCGGTAACAGCAAATGATAAGGATTACGACTCACCTCGCCGACGTGAAACGTTGTGGCGGTGATCATGTCGGTGAGATCTTCGATACCGATTTCGACCATCAGGTTTGGATCCCATAACGCGCCCCAAAACTCGGTTTCGACAAGAAACGCTTCATAGTCGCCGGGCATCTGTTTGAGCGCATCCATTACTAGAAAATGCGTCCCGATATGTGTGCTGTTCCAATCACGATCGTGCGGAAAGAGCAGGATGCGCGGCTGATGCGACTGGAGCAGCTTCACGATCACCTTTACGCAGGTTTCCCAATGCTTCGGCTCTTGTTCGCGGGTTTTGGAATTGATCCGCTCCAGCCCTGACGAGCCAGTCGGTTCCAATCCGAACCCAAGATATTCACAGGCATTTTGCAACTCCTGGTATCGCGCGGCCTGGCGGTCTTTCTTGCTTCCCTGGGTAACGGCCACATTGATGACGTTCATCTTAGCTTCCCGCAGAAGCCGCAATGCGAGGCCACCGGAAATGCACTCATCGTCAGGATGTGGCGAAAAGAAGAGGGCCTTGGCCGCGTCCGCCGCGATTTGGGGCCGAGCAACCGGCGGAAAACCGCCCAGGGGGTAATTCCTAGCCTCCGCGATCAGCCGGGCATGCTCCGAAACGAATTTAGCGTAAGGGTTCATAAAATTATCGACTTCCGAACTCGGCCATTAGAAATTGAATTACAGGGCGGGAAGGCTCGCCGCTGCAACCGCCTGTCCGTGGCGCTTCTCTTTTTCACCTGGCAAATGAAGGGCAATCCTGGCAGCCAATTCGGGGAATTCGACCGTTAGGACGTCTTTTGCGCCGGCAATGATCACGTCACCCCCTGTTCCGGAGGTCACTCGCCCAAGGATCAAAATGTTTTCCAAGTCGTAGAAATCCGCGAAATGGGCGATGGCGTAGCCCAGATACGTGCCGATGGTCTCATAGATCTTTCGTGCTCGATAGTCTCCTTGCTCCATTAGTTTCTGAACATGTTTAAGCTTTTCGGGTAGTGGTAAGGCCGCCGGGAGTTCTATCCCCGCAGGAGCAAGCAATCGGCCCACGCACTGCTGCGAGAAATACTGAACACCACACCCATAATCTCCGGACCATTCGTCCGTGGGCGCATGTGGGTTGTAGTCGATCGGCACAAAAGCCAGTTCATTGATCCATGAAGTGATATTCCCCTCCCTATTTACATATCCACCAGCCGTGCTGGTGCCCAGGGATATTCCCAAAACCCGGTTGCGGCCTAGAGCCATCGACCCTGCCAAAGCGGTGACTTCGCCATCGTTGACCACTTCGAACGGCACGTCACCCCATGCCTGTCGAATGCGCAAGAATAAGTCCCTGACTTTTTGGTTGAATACGTCCTGTGGCACACCTCTGAAAAGGGATGCCACTTTCACCCGATTATGGAGGTAGATTCCAGCCGCGCTTCCCCCAATTGCGTCAACACGCGGTAAATGCGCGGCCGCCTTGCGCAGCGAATCCATGATCCCGTCGAAGTGATATTGGGGGTCGGGCTCGAAATAAGGATCCCAAACCGTTTCCTCACTGAAGACCACCTGACCATCGATGACAGCGGCAACTTTGCGATCGCTGCCTCCCAGATCGAAGCCAATACGAAAGCCCTTCAGGTGCCGGCCCAGAGCAGTTGTGCTCGATTTTTCCACAGGGAGCTCCTTTGTAGTAACGACTTCGATCGGATGGTCGAACATTCGTTCCCCCACCAGGTGCGAATCGAATTTCCCCGTGGACGCTTCCCGATAATGGGCTTGCAACCTCGCACCCAACGTCGCCGGACCGTCAAAATGAACCCGGTGCCCCCCACGTGACCAAAGCAGGAATTTGGTTATCCGTTCCAAATGAATAAAATTTGCTCCTACCTGCGCATGCGAATCGGGTAAAATCTGAGTTTTGAAATGGGAAACTCCACCGTCGGTTTGTTCCAGGGCTAGCTGGATGTTCACAGGGTTTGGGACACTGCGAACCAACTCGCGAAATGCCCGAGTTGCCAGAGATGCGGGACGAAATGCCGGATGTAGAACCGGAGTAATTCGTGGCGCTACCAAATCGAGGCCCTGGTTGTTGTTCATAAACCGGTGCCGTTGTAGTAGACCGGTAGAGTAAGTTCAAGTTTTTCGATTTTTCCCGAACGAATCTTGCGAAGGCGAAGATTGCGCTTTGTTCCCCAACGCTGATGTTCGAACCACCTGGATGCATCTCCCGGCCGGAAATAACCAAGGACCTTACGTCAAAAAAGCGCAGAGGACTATGAGGACAACTGCACTCACGACGCCAGCACGCTCGAACGGACACGTTTGCTACTTACGCGACGCAACCTCACCGCCGAGAAGCAGTCGAAGGCTATTCATGACCACAATCACGGTGCTCCCTTCATGACCGAGAACTCCAAGAGTTAGCGGGATTTTACCCAAAAGTGCGAAGCACACCAACACCACCACAGTCCCAAGCGAAATCACCAGGTTCTGACGGATAACCCGCCGGGCACGCTGACTCAGCCGGAAAGCTGCCAGGAAATTCTCCAATCGATCGTGCATTAACACCACATCTGCCTGCTCCAATGCCGCGTCAGATCCGCGAGCGCCCATGGCCACCCCGATGTGAGCTGCCGCCAGGCTCGGAGCATCATTAACGCCATCTCCAACCATCGCCACACGTTGACCGCTGTGGGTGCGATTTCGAATCTCCGCCAATTTTTGCTCAGGCTTGAGTTCCGCCAGGATTTCGTCCAACGGCAAAGCGCTTCGCAATTGTTCCGCCGACTCCCGCCGGTCACCCGTCAGCACAACTGTGTTCAACCGCTCAGTGCGCAATGCTTCGAGTACATCGCGCGCCTGTGTTCGGATATCGTCCCGCAGCAGAATCCGGCCGACCAAATCTCCGCACACCAGCCATAACTCCGAACACCCGGATTCGGTCGCTGGGACATTCGCCATTCTTCCTTCGAGTTCCCCCTGCGCCAACCACTGGCGGCGCCCAAGCGAGCAAATCTTGCCCCCGTATTCGGCACGCAAACCTTGACCGGTAATCGATTCAAACCGGCTCAACTCCACCGGCTGAAGTTCCTCCTGTTTACCGTAACGCGTCACGGCGCGCGCCAGCGGATGGGTGGAAAGTCGTTCAAGCGAATACGCAAGCCGCGCAACCTCAGCTTCGTGGCCAGGCGGAAAACTCTGGATTCCTTCGACTCGTAAGTCGCCGGTGGTCAAAGTGCCTGTCTTATCCAGGGCCACGGTCGTGATCGCGGCCAGTTTCTCAACAGCAGCGCCCCCGCGGAATAAAATCCCGTGCCGCGCGCCCCAGGCGATTGCCGCCAGCACCGCGGACGGAATCGACAGCACCAAAGCGCACGGTGAGGCGACCACCAGCAAGGTCATGGTGTGGTAAAACGCACTCTCTTCGGGGCCGCTCCAAGCGAATGGCGAAAAGCCTTTGCCTAGCCACCAAACGAAAAACATGACCACAGAAAGCCCGAGCACGGCGTAAGTGTAATAGCTGCTGAATTTATCCGTGAACTGCTGGGCCGGTGCTTTCTGGTGCTGGGCCTCGCGAATCAAGTGGATGATCTTCTGGAGCGCGCTCTCCGCCGCCGGCCGGAGCACGACTGCTTCGACAGCACCCCATAAATTAATTGTTCCGGCAAGAACCGTGTCGCCAACGTTTTTCTCCACGGGACTCGCTTCGCCGGTAAGGTTTGATTCGTCGCTTGCAGTTTGGCCTTTGACGATTTCGGCATCGACTGGGAACTGGGCTCCAGGTTTGATCAACATCTTAATGCCCTGGACCAGTTTCTCCACCTGCATCTCATGTTCCACACCGTTCTTGTCCAAAACGGTGGCGACTTTCGGCGCCTCACGGAACAGCGAGCGAATCTCCCGCTGCGTTCGGCCCAGGGCAAAATGCTCCAAAGAGCCGGAAAGCGAAAAGAGAAACAAAAGCATCGCCCCTTCGCCCCAAGCGCCAATACTGGCGCTGCCCACCGCAACGGCCAGCATCAGAAAGTGAACGTCAATCGCTCGATTCCGCAGCCGCTCCCAAACCTCCTGCGCCGTGTACCAACTCCCCGCCAGGTACGCGAGGCAGAAGCCAAACCGCGACCAGTCGGATTCGCGGAACAAATAAGCACCCAACCCCAGCACGCCGCAAAGCAAAGCCGCCGCCAGTTGTGGCTTCCACTCGTCGATTTCCTCGGCATGTTCGAGAAACTCGATGTCACGTTGTACAACTTTGGGCCATGGGATATCCCGCCAACGCCAGAACTTAGGAGCGGTGGGACAGGTCACGCGGGCAATGGTAGTGCTATTGCCTTCATGGCGGATGGTGATTTTTTGCCGCTCCGCATCGGAAAGCGGCTGCACACAATCTTGGCAAGCGTTAGCCCCGGCAAGCAAGGTACAAGAGCCCTTCCCTTGGGCCTGCTGCTGCGTACGTTGCACCGTGGCGCTAATCCGCCGAGTCAATTCCGGAACGTCGGTTTTCCCGAGCGTGGCGACGGCAATGGTGTGGCGTGCCCGGTCGATGGTGACGGCCTCCAAACCCGGGTCCTCGGAAAGTGCATGCACTACCGATCGCGCAAGGCAGGCCACCGGTTCTGACGTCTGGCTTTCTTTTTGTTCCCCCGGAGCCTTCATGAAACGCGAATCACTCAACGAACATACGCTGCCGCCCCCCCACGTGGCAAATCCAGGATCGCGCCGATCCGAAAGCGAGCCCGAACTGAACGAAGGGTCAGGTGTGTTTTGCTCTGTCGCCGAGGGCCTCTCGGCGCCTGCGGCCACTCAACAGGTAGAGGTCTGCACGCACTTGCGTGAGCGGGTCACCCGAGGAATCAATGCCGTCGACCCTGGGAACAGGATCAAAGATGATCTTCCGGCGTTCCGGTGTCTGTTCGTCCACTCGGGCCGTTAGAGTAATAGTTCCGAAGGGGATCTCCGAACGACCGGCCGGCCACGTGGTGCTGGCGTCATGGATGTCATCTCCAGGCTCGGCCATTTGGACGAGGATGGTGAGCCTGACGGGCCGTCCGGCAAGCCGTTGCCCAAGTTCGTCGAACAAGAAGTTCGGCGATTTTGCGACTGCCTCCTGGTCGGAGAGATACTCGGTACCGGCTTCCGGCCGAATTCTAAACCGGCCGTTGCGGCTGACGCCACTCGAATTAGTGAACTTGAAAGCGGTGCCGGCGAAGAATGCCTCGCGCGCGAAGCTTGTGGGGATGGGTTTTGGCGTTTGAACGAAGCGTTTAGCGTTTGGGTGAGAGTCCAGAAATGCTCCCATAAGTTCCGGTCGACCTGCTCCTGCGGCGGCAGCGGCGTGGAGAAATGCAAGGAACTCCTCGCCCGTGCGCACCGGGAAGCCATCAAAGGAATGCCCGACGATGTCCGTATGGAGGTGCTCGTCGAGATGGAAGCGGATGGCAATCCCCCTGGGACCGGAACGCGCGGGATCGTTATCCGGGACATTCGGCAAACCTGTCGAGTCTGAGTAGCGAACGGTTACGGGGGTGGACGGCTGGCTTGCATGCGGAGCCCGCGTCAGCTTGGCGGCTTCGGGCGAAGGTGCAAATGTCCCCGAGCACATCAGCCCCTTGGCATGAGCCGGCCGAAAGCCGGGATGGAGCCCTTGCAGTTGGTCGAAAGCATCGAGCAACTGTTGGGCGAGAACGGGATTGGCCAACGTGCCGGTTGGCATTCGTTTCTCACCGGAAGGTGTTACCGAAACCTGGTTTGAATCTGTGATCATAGGTTGTTGATATTTGATTCTTCTGGGTCCTTTGCTGCTTCAATTGTAATCCGTAAGTGCCTGCCTCAGTTCACGCACTTGTTCGTCATTGCCGCGCTCATAAGGTGTATGACGAGTCAAGCCAAGGGCACACAAAGCAGCAAGCTCGTCGACATGTCGGAATCTGTCAAAAAGGAAGGTCTTCTTTTTGACTCGGACGGATTTTTGCCAGGGAAGCTCCAGCCTTCGGCGACCGAGCCCCCTACGCGACAGCCCCCTTCATCGGATAAATCCAGTCAATGACTTTCCGCCACAAGTCTTGCAGAATGCGGTACGGTTAAGACGGGACAAAAGGCTTGCCGTACAACTCGTTCAGCGGTGCTGCCCAGGAATACTTCCCTCGCGCTGCTGCGTCCGTGAGTGCCAAGAATGATCAACTCGGCGCCCATGGCTAGCGCGGTGTCCGGGATTTCCGAATGAGCGTGGCCAAGCCGAACCAGGAACTCGACCGCCGGCAGCGGCTGGGGGCGCTCCTTCATGAGACCCTGCAGGCGTTCCCGGGCGGCATCCACCTGGATTTGATTCATTTCCTCTGTGGCCTGCGGCAACACGCGGTAATTATCTGAGTGAGCCTGCGGCTCTACTACATGCAAAACGATGAGGCTCGCTTGAAATTTCTCGGCGAACCCGAAAGCGTACTCCAAGGCCTTGTAAGAACCCGGTGAGAAATCCATACCGACGAGTAACCGTTTGAGCTTCAGAGAAACTCCCATCGCCACGGCCGAGGCCTCTTTGTCGGGGAATTGTTCGTCACCCGGATCAGGGTCGCTCGCGAGGCGACCCGGTCTTTGTGAATGCTTAACTTTCATTTTTCAAATCGAACTTCGCTCGGCAATCCAGCCTGTCGCAGGGTCAGACCGTAGGGCAAACCGTGAGAGCGAACTGCATCTTCAATTGCATCGTTCGGATTATTTTTTGCTTTTCGAGCGCTCAAGAGTTCCCAACTCCTCCCGATCATGTAGCGCCAATACCGGGCACTGGGCATGGTGGAGAACCTTCTCGGCTGTGCTGCCGAGGAGGGATTGCCGTACGGGGGACTCACCATAGGGAGCGATAATGATAAGATCGACCTCGTGCAGTCGCGCGAAAGCTATAATCTCCAGGAACGGCCGCCCCATCCGTACGTGGGCCTCGCAGCAGACAGACAGTCCTACCTCAGTTTGCACGACGGTCATGAGATGCTCTCTGGCCAATTCCATGAGGGCGCTCTCCTGGACCGTGCGCGCGGCATTATGATGGTCGGGGTACTCGACTCGTTCTATAACGTGCATCACGCAAAGCCCGGCTCCGAAACGCTGCGCAAATGGGATGGCTGAACGCAAGGTGCGTAGAGAGGTTGGAGAGAAATCGATCGGCACCAGGATCCGTTTGGGTATTAACAAACCTTCTTGGCTGGTCAAGCGCTCGACTGACCCAAGCGACCCCGGTCTGTCCCGGTGCCGCATGTGTCCCCTTTCCTCCGTCACCTTTAATTTCATAACCGCGGCGAGAGAAATGTCCTCCCGCACTGCTATCTTTACACTGGATTCGACTAATCGAACTTACTTCACAAGAATTGCCAAATACGCAACTTTTCTTGTTGGACCTTCTGAAAACCGAGGAAAATAGTAGACCGAATTTTCGGCGTTTTCCCGTATCCCTTGACAATTCCCCTATCCGAGCATAGTTGTCGGCCAGCAAGCGACGCCGCTGGGAAAAAGCTCCGGCTGCGCCTGTGCAAATGATTATGACCGAAGAATGTTTTGGCCGGTGCACCACTGGCAACCAATTCGTCCGTGAATGGGTCGCTGAAATGGTGAAACTCTGTCATCCCGACCAGGTTCACTGGTGCAACGGTTCGCCCGGCGAACGGAACGCTTTGACTGCCGAAGCCGTCCGCAAGGGCATTCTCCTTAAACTCAACGAGCAGAAGCTCCCGGGTTGCTATTACCATCGTTCGAACCCCAATGACGTAGCAAGGGTTGAACAGGCTACATTTATTTGCACCAAGGACCAGGAAGAGGCCGGTCCCACAAACAACTGGCTTGCTCCCAAAGAAATGTACGCCAGGTTGCGCGGCTATTGCTCGGGCGCAATGCGCGGCCGCACCATGTACGTCGTGCCCTATTTGATGGGGCCACCGAGCTCCCCACTGGCCAAAGTCGGAATCGAATTGACCGATTCCCTTTATGTTGCCCTCAGCATGGGAGTGATGACCCGTATGGGCCAGATCGCTTACGAACAATTGGGTGATGATGATGAGTTCAACCGCGGTTTGCATTGCATGCTCGATCTCAATCCTGAACGCCGATGCATCGCCCATTTCCCGCAGGACAATGCAATAATTTCCGTAGGTTCGAACTACGGCGGAAACGTGCTGCTCGGCAAGAAATGCCTTGCCTTGCGCATCGGTTCATACCTCGGCCGTCAGGAGGGTTGGTTTGCCGAGCACATGTTGATCCTTTGTGTCGAGGCCCCAAGTGGCGAAAAGACTTACGTGGCGGCTGCCTTCCCCAGCGCTTGCGGCAAAACCAATTTTGCCATGCTCATCCCCCCGACGCATTTCAAGGGCTGGAAAGTGACCACCATCGGCGATGACATCGCTTGGATGAAGCCAGGAACGGACGGACGGCTCTATGCCATAAACCCTGAGGCCGGTTACTTCGGCGTCGTTCCAGGGACCAATTCCAAATCAAACCCCAATGCGATGCAGCTCATTTCGCATGACACCATCTACACCAACGTTGCTCTCACATCCGATCTGGACGTCTGGTGGGAAGGCAAGGACGGGCCGCCGCCCGATGAGTGTCTGGATTGGAAAGGTGAGCCCTGGACGCCTTCCTCTAAGAACAAGGCCGCCCACCCAAATAGCCGCTTTACGGCGCCGATGACCAACAATCCCGTCCTGGCCTCCGAGGCTAATGACCCGCAGGGCGTGCCAATCAGCGCCATTATTTTCGGCGGCAGACGCTCTGATACCATGCCCCTGGTTTACCAGGCGTTCGACTGGATTCATGGAGTGTATTTGGGCGCGACTATGGGCTCGGAAATGACCGCTGCCGCAGTGGGTGGCGCCGGCCAGGTCCGTCGTGATCCAATGGCCATGCTGCCATTTTGCGGCTACAACATGGGTGACTACTTTCGTCACTGGATAAATCTGCACCGCTTAATCAAACATCCGCCGCGAGTCTTCCATGTTAATTGGTTCCGAAAAGACAAACGCGGAGAATTTCTGTGGCCCGGGTTTGGCGAGAACATGCGCGTGCTCAAGTGGATCGTGGATCGCTGTCACGGCAGGGCGGAAGCCAACGAAACACCAATTGGCTGGGTTCCCAGCCCAAAGACATTCGATCTCAATGAGCTGCCCGGATTCACCGTCGAGCAATTCGAGCAACTCCAAGCCATTAGTCACGAAGAATGGCACCGTGAAGTCCAGCTCCACGATGAGTTCTTTTTAAAGCTTCATCCTCACTTGCCCAAAGAACTCATCTTCGAACGAGAGCTCCAAATCTCGCGCCTTTAAGCGGCAATTCCAGGCTTGCGAGCTCAGCGCGAAGGTGTTTCGCTGCTCCGCCATGTTCCGTTCTCATTCGCCTCAGATAGGGTCTCAGGCTCGCACGTGCACGTTTTCAATCTGCTGCTTCCTTTTCACGTTCCTCTCACTCGTTGTAAGAGCAGCGCCACATTCGCAGACCCAATTCAAGGAATACGAGCGCATCTTCACCACGTACCCATATTCAGACCCGGACCCGGTTCCGACGATGACCAGGTTTTATCCGTACTCCCGTTTTGACGGGTTCACCGATCATCCGGTGCAGAAGAAATGGAAAGTGGTCGAGCTTTCCAACGATTACCTGCAAATTCTCATCCTGCCTGAAATCGGCGGCAAAATCTGGGCCGTCATCGACAAGACGTCAGGCAAGTCCTTGGTCTATTTCAACCACGTCGTGAAATTCCGCGATATTTCCATGCGCGGTCCGTGGACCAGTGGCGGCATCGAGCCCAATTACGGCATCATCGGTCATGCCCCTACCTGCTTCGCGCCTGTGGACCACCTCGTACGTCGCAACGCCGACGGCAGCGCCAGTTGCTTCATCGGCGCGCTGGATCTGCTCACCCGCACCGGTTGGTGTCTGGAAATCAAGCTGGCCCCCGCCGAAGCCTGCTTGAGCACGCGGTCATTCTGGCACAATTCCTCGCCACTCGATCAGCCTTACTATACCTGGATGAATGTCGGCATCAAAGCAACCGGCAACCTCGAGTTCGTCAACCCGGGCAGTCACTACCTTTCTCATGAAGGCCATCCGCACAGTTGGCCCACGAATCTAGAAAATGGAAACAACATCGCCTGGTACGAAAAGAACAACTTCGGCAGTTATAAATCATACCACGTCCTTGGCCATCTTTCCGAATTCTTCGGCGGATACTGGCATGATGAAGATTTCGGCATGGCGCATTGGTCTCCGTTCGGCGACAAGCCCGGGCGCAAGATCTGGATCTGGGGACTGTCGCGCCAAGGCATGATCTGGGAACACCTATTGACCGATTCTGACGGGCAATATGTCGAGGTCCAATCCGGCCGTTTTTTTAATCAGGCTGACAGCCAGAGCACCTTGACTCCTTTCAAGCACAAGGAATTTACACCATACACAACCGATTGCTGGACCGAATACTGGTTGCCTGTGAAACAGATCGGCGGTTTCGTTGGCGCCAGTCCGTGGGGCGCTATGAACGTAACCTCCGACAGTCGCCAATTGACCATTCAGATTTGCCCCACTCGTCCACTTCGGGATCGGTTGGAGGTCTTCGATGGCCAACAACTGCTGCACGCGCTAAAGGTGAAATTGGCCCCACTGGTACCCTTCAAGCACATAATCACCCTGACCAATCCCGTGCAAACGCTTCGGGTTTGCCTCGGTGGCGACAAGCTCCGGTATTCTTCGGGGAATGACGACGTTTTAACCCGGCCGTTAGAGCCTCCCACTGACTTCGATTGGAATTCAGTTTACGGGCTTTACCTCAAAGGCAAGGAACACGCCCGCCAGATGAGCTATTCTGAAGCCGTTGAACCATTGGCTCTCTGCTTGAAAAAGGACCCAAACTTCAGCCCGGCCTTGGTCGAAATGGCGTCGCTTGCCAACCGGAATTCCGATCCCGCAACCGCCGCTGATTATGCCCGGCGAGCTCTCAGTGTGGACACTTACGACTCGGAGGCAAATTACCAGTTTGGACTGGCCAATGCCGCGCTGGAGCGCCACGCCGACGCGCAAGCCGCCTTTGCGATTGCTGCTCTGTCGCCGAGCTGGCGCAGCGCAGCGGATACCGAACTGGCAAAGGAGTATTTGCGCCAAAAACGTTACGAGCGTGCCCTGGCGAGCGCCGAAGAGAGCTCCCAAGCCAATCCTCAAAATCTCGACGCACTTCAACTCCGGGCCTGCGTCCATCGACTTCGTGGAGAAAGCGCCAGGGCACGGGCCACGCTGGCGGTGAGCCTGGAGGAGAATCCGCTCAATCACTTTGCGCGATTCGAGCGATGTTTGCTTGAGCGAAAGGGTTTTGGAGATTTTACCGCTTTGATTCGCAATGAACTGCCCCAGGAAACCTACCTTGAAATCGCAGCCTGGTACCACAACGTCGGCTTGGACACCAATGCTGTGGAAGCGCTTCGTTTGGCACCGCAGAACGCGGAAGTGCTTTATTGGCTTGCCTATCTCAACCGTGACACAAAATTGCTCGCTCTCGCCGAAAATGCGTCGCCCGCCTTTGTTTTCCCGTTCCGGTCCGAAGCCATCCCGGTATTTGCCTGGGCCATGCAACAGAGCCCTGCCTGGCAGGCAAAGTATTACCTCGCGCTGATTTACTGGCATCAAGCCCAATTGGATAAAGCACGCGGCCTCATGTTGGCCTGCGATGACAAACCAGATTTTCCACCCTTTTACGCGGCTCGCTCGCAACTGCTCCCCGAAACGGCCATTGCCAATCTCCGCAGAGCCGCAGAGCTGGCGCGGCACGAATGGCGTTATGGCGTAATGCTCGGCAAGCAGCTCCTTCAGGCCGGAGAAGCAAAGGCGGCGCTGGCCACTGTAACGAATTACGCGCGGCGCTTCCCTTCAAACGACGCCGTGAGCTTGTTGCACGCCAAGACACTCTTGGCGATGGGCGACTACCAGGCCACCGTCGATCGCTTAAATCCCCTGCAGCTGTTACCCTCGGAGGGAACCACAGAAGCGCGAGCGCTTTTTCACGAAGCCAATCTGATGCTCGCCGCCGATCGCATCAAGCACGGCGCCTTCGACCAGGCTCTGCCTTTCATCCAACAAGCCCGCTCCTGGCCGGAAAACTTTGGCTCGGGCAGGCCTTACCCGGCAGACACGGACGAGCGTTTGGAGGATTGGTTGACCTGTCAGGTCGCCCTCGGACGGCACGATGCCAGCCAAGCAAAACCGCTCCTCGAAAAAATCGTAGCCCTTCCGTCATCCCATAAGCGGAGAGACAGCACCGTTATTATCCGTGCATTGGCTCTCAGGGAACTCGGCAGGGAAAGCGAAGCGGAACAGCTGCTTGCTTCATGGACACAAGCTAATCCGACCAGCGAGCTGTCGCAATGGGGCCGGGATCTCTTTGCACGTCACACCACTCCATTGCCCGCTACGGTGCGAGACCTCGGTGCTCGAGTCATCGCGGCATGTCAAATGGGATCAAAACAACCACTTAGTCCTTGAAGTGCTTCAGGGCCCATTGGAATCGGCCAAGAAAATAGCGTCGCCACGCCCGGAGTTAAAGGGCGCTATAGGGCATTGAAAAAGTGTCGCCGTCCTCAAGTCGGCCGCTGTCCAATCCCTTTTTGAACCAGCGCATCCGTTGCGTGGAGGTTCCATGGGTGAATGAATGCGGCACCACCCGACCCTGCATTTTCTTCTGAATCGCGTCATCACCGATGGCATTGGCAGCGCGCATCGCCTCTTCGATATCACCACGGTCAAGATACTTCTTCGAGTGGTTTGCCCACAAACCGGCGTAGTAATCTGCCTGCAGCTCCAGCCGCACCGAGTATTCGTTATAATCCGGACTACCACGTCTCGCGTTCACCTTGTCCGAGGTTCCGAGCAGTTTCTGGACATGATGCCCTATCTCGTGGGCGATAACATACGCCTGGGCGAAATCCCCAGGTGAATTGAAGGTCTGTGCCAATTCATCATAAAAGCTTAGATCGATATAGACTTTTTGGTCCTCTGGACAATAAAACGGCCCCATCGCCGCGCTGCCATTGCCGCAGCCGGTCAGCACCTGTCCCCGATACACCTTCATTATGGGAAATTCGTATTTCCTCCCGTGTTGGGCAAATTCAGCGGTCCACGTGTCTTCCGTGTCGGCCATCACGACCTTCACAAAATCGAATCGTTCCTGGTCTTCTGGACTCACCGCCGCGGGAGGGCCGTTTCCACCGGGACGACCGCCGAGCAGCATGCGGGGGTCGACCAAGCCCGTCATCCAAAGCACCCCGCCCAGCACCAGAGCCACCAAAATCCCCTTGAGCCCGAAAACCCGGCCAATCATGGCTAGAAGACCAAGTGCGCCACCTCCGCCACTACTCGCAAAACTCGGAGGAGTTTCGTTCCGCGCATCTTCAACATTCTCGCTCTCTCTTCGGCCTCTCCATTGCATGACTTTGTCTAATTGATGGTTTGGGCTCTTAAAGGGCCACCCTCACGTTGCCGAGTGGGACGGTCGTTACCCTTCCTGCCAGAAAAATGTTCCTGTTTGATGGAAATTCAGAGTTCAGATAGATTGTGCTCGGCGCGGAGACGGAGAATTGCTTTTCCATCGGGTTCACTGAAGGAACCTTCGGTCTGAATGCGCCTCTTCGCAAGCCCATTTTTCGAAGTAAACATAGATTCCCAATGACAACACTCCAACGCAACACCACGGTGGCGGTTATCGCGCTTACACTCTTTGGCGGTGAGGAAACAAAGCCACAACAAACGATCACGACCACGACGACAATGACAACGACAACTCAGACCACAAGGGGGGTCAGTTTGACAATCGGCATGAAGGGCAGTGAAGCGATCTCACTTGCAGGCATTCCGTGCACTCCGTCCACCCTGAAGGCGATTGATGAGGGAGCAAGGTGACACTGAACTATGGAGGCCATTCTTACGCCTTCTCCAAAGGCCTCCTGGAAGCGGTCCATTGAGGACCCGCGAAAAATCTAGTCTTTGACGGGTCGCGTCATGACCCTAGCCGACGCAACCCACCTGAGAAGATTGCAAGCGAACGACGCGCTTACGAAACCCGCATCCTGCACCCCGATTGGGCATTTTATGAGCGGCACCTTGGGCCTCCAGCGCCTCCTTCGTTGCGCGAGCTTTATGGCACCCCCGCCGCAACTCCACTCGCCGTTCTCCGAGAGCTTCGGGGTTCCTCGCAATCTCAGGAATTCGCCATTGCACGAGAGTAGAGCTGTCCGAGGGCTTTGCTGGTCAAGGTCCGCGCGGTCGCCATGTTTCTGAAATAGCAATCCTCGCGGTCTCAAGTTCACAGTTTTTTACTTTCCGATTTCTCTTTCGCCTCCGCCGCAGCGATTTCCTCCCAGGACGGAGCGCTCCAGACCTGCCACGGCGGGCCGACGAGGATCACGTTGCCATCGGCACTCCATCTGGGCGGGGCGTATAGATCCGAGTCGGCGCCAGCCAAGGTCAACAGTTCCTGCCGCGTGCCGACATCCCAAAGCTTGACGGCCTCCTGCCCGCGATCAGTAGAAAACAACCGACGTCCATCCGGGGAGAAAGCGCTGCCACAGGCGATGATGAGGTGTCCACGGAGGGAGTCAATCGACTTTCCCATTACGGGATCCAATAGCAGAATCTGACCATCCTCCGGGGTCGCACTTACCAGTCCACCGTCGGGCGAAACCGCCAGTGCGGTCATAAAAAATCCTCCCGGAACATGCCGGGGCACCCGGTCGGGGCGGGCCAAATCGTGAAATACGATTTCACTGCTCGTTCGGTTGTGGAGGGCCACGACCAGCACACTCCCCTTCCCGGCAAAGCATGCATCCGTGAAGTTCGTGTTGATAGACGCCACGATCTGCCCGGATTCAACGTTCCAGACCCGCAGGGTTTCCAATCCTTTGGTCGCGTCCCCCAACGGCCAACCGTCCGACCTCGCGGCCAGGTAAGTTCCTTCCCCGCTGAAGCAAAATGGAACCAGCCCAGGGACATCGCTCCTCAGTTCGATTCGGCGGCCAGGCGCTGCGAGCCTCGCCAGGTAAATTGACGTCGAGGAAGTCCCTTCGGTCCACGCCAGGAGCTGGCGCGCGGGATTGTAGGCGAATCCGTTGGGGCGCAGGCCGGAATCCAGCGCGATGGCTCCGCGTTGAACGAACTCCGCACCCCGCAACTCGCCGACGAGGATCTGATTGGTTCCGTTCCAGAAGCAAAGGGAATTGGCGCCAAAACAGCCCAGGACATTCCTGGAAGATCCAATCTCCGGCAGCGGCACCGGAGGGGAGTCGCGCTTGAGATCCACCAACTCGGGCGGCTGACCCGGGGGCAGCAACAACACGCGCGAGTGGTCCAGCGGCTGGACGTCAAAGGGCCCGAGACTCGCTGACAGACGCCGGTATCCATCAGCAGCGCGCGTCTCATCCTTTGTCCACAACTTGAGGTCTCCGTCCTTGCTGACACTGGCGATGAGTTGTGCCTGCTCTGAGATCGCAATGGACCAAACCTCCCCGGCGTGGCCGCGCAGCACCATCGTATTGGTCCAGGCATTCGTGTCCCAAAAACGGATGGTTTGATCTCCCGCTGCGGAGACCAAACGTCGTCCGTCCCCGGTAAACGCCAGATCGTAAACGGAGGCGGTGTGTCCGGCGAGCTGCTTGAGACATTCGCCAGTTGCGGCATTCCAGACGCGGATAAGGGGATCGCTAAATCCCGAACCTGAGGCCAGCACCCGCCCATCCGGCGAGATGTCCAACGTGGTTGGCGAGTCGTGATGTAGCGATTCGGTTTGCCAGAGTTCTTCGCCTGTGCTGAGGTCGATGCACTGGATGCTGTAGCGGCCGTTCAAATGGTCAGAGCGCGTCAGATACAGACGCCGGTTGTCGGGGGAAAGCCGGGCGGCTCCGAAATGGTCATAGCCATGTTTGCTGCAACCGGCTGGATGGCGGCTTTCGATCTGGGAGGAGGACACATTCACCACCCAGACTGCGTCGTCGCCTTCGGGGTTTGATCCGGCGAAAATGACCACCCGGGAACCATCCTGCGAAAACACCAGATCGCGGACGTTCCAGTCGGCCTGGTCGGGCGCCCGCCAGAGAATCGATTCCCGGTCGGAGTCGAGGGCATACAGAGTGACCATCATGTGTTCGGAGGTGGCCACCAGAAGATTCCGCACCGGCGAAAAGGCCACCCGTCCCGAGTGGGGACGCTGTCGGTCCGTCGAAGCTCGAACCCATCGTCGGCTTGGGACATCCCACAGGTCCACGCTTCCATTCCACCAACCCACGGCTAGATTCTTGCCGTTCGGCGAAAAGCCGACCGAGTATCCCTGCGTCGGCCTGTTGGTGAGCGTGACGTGAGGGCTGCCGCGGATCAGTTGCCAGAGATAACGCCACTCCCATCCGCGGAGGTCTTCCTCCCGAGGCTGGGGTCGGTGCCGTTCCAGCAACCGCTGCGCTTTGCCGAGATTGTTCAGCTTGAGCGATTGGTGGGCGAGATTCATGTCCGAAGCGTAAAGGAGACGGCGTGCCTGCCGTGCGCTTTCCCGAATGCGATAGAGTGCAATGGGCGAGCCGATCACAACCGCGAGCAGGAGTAAGATAGTCGCAGTTGCCAGAGCCGCGATCGTTGGCTTCCGCCGGCACCACCGCCACGCTTGCCCAATGCGCGAAATTGGGCGGGCCAGAATCGGCTCGCCGGACAGGAATCGTTCCAACTCTTCGACTACTTCTTGCGCTGTTTGGTAGCGGCGGCCCGGCTCTTTCTCCAGACATTTCAAGCAGATCGTCTCCAAATCCAACGGCACCGTCGCATTCAACAAACGCGGCGAAACCGGCTCGTCGTGCAACACCTGCTGGATGGTCGTCTCGATTGTCTCTCCCTGAAATGGGGGGCGCGCCGTGAGTAGAAAATACAAAATGCCGCCCAGACCAAATACGTCGCTGACTCGCCCGACTTTTCCCGCTGCGCCAGCCTGTTCAGGCGGCATGAAATGGGGCGAACCCAGCAATTGACCGGTGACCGTAAGACTCGACTCTCCATCGAGCCGCTTGGCCAATCCAAAATCAGTGACTCGTGGCTGGTCCGTCGCGGAGTCGATGAGCACGTTGGACGGTTTGAGATCCCGGTGCAGGATGCCTTGGCCATGCGCGTAGTGAATCGCTTCGGCAATAAGCTTCACGTAGCGGGCGGCGTTCCGCGGTGGCAGGGGACGTTGAGCAACCAGTTCAGCGAGGTTCTTTCCCTCGACATAGTCCATCGAGAAAAAGTGGCGGCCGTCGTGAACGCCCACTTCGTGAACCGCCACAATGTTCGGGTGCTGGAGCACGGCTGCGGCAATCGCCTCGCTTTTGAAGCGCTGGGCAATCTGCTTGCCGGCAAATTGGCCCGCCAAAATCACCTTCACCGCGACCAATCGTCCCAGACTCTTTTGTCGCGCTTTATAGACCACTCCCATTCCGCCGCGCGCGATCTCCTCCAGCAATTCGTAATCGCCGAATGAGTGGAGAACCGTTTCCGGATTTTGGATTTTGGATTTTGGATTTCCGAAACGAGCGGGTCGTTTCCAGCAGCCGCCAGATTAAAAAGGCACTTGGGGCAAACTCCGTCGCGGGCATCCGCCGTGACCGGAGCCCCACATTTCCGACAGGAAACCGCTGTATTCATAAACAGGAAGGCTGTGCCGACACCCATCACCGATAAACGCGGGCGCCAATTCCAACAGCTTCAACGGAAATTACCCTGAACAGAGGTATCATTTCAATGCTTGCCCATACTGCTGCCCCGCGTCACGGCCAAGACCAGCACCATATTCGTGTTCTTGCTCAGGCGTGCCCTTTGGTCGAAAAACTCGAGCGCGGTAGAATCCAGCGGGAGAGGGCGCATTGGTATCTTGAAACTGTGCCGAACCGTTTAGGCCGATCAGCAAAACGCTCAGATTCGTCCAGGGACCGGTGGGCTCCGGGGCATGCTCGATGGCCCAGGAGCAATTCGGAGCACCCGACAATGTCAGATTCACCTTCGGCGGGATGGTCGACAGCAGTTGGATGGCGATTTCAGTCCGCCAAACATATTTCACGGTGACGAAATCATCGTCCCAAGCGCCGGAGAGATAAACCGCGCCGTCCGAACCGATGGCGAGGTCTGATCCGCCGTAGCGGTTAGTGCAGAGCGGCATGCCGGCGCCCGAATACGCAATCGTCGAGGAACTCCCCGTCACAAATACGTTGCCGCTGCCGTCCACAGCCACGGCGCTTGGTTGGTTCTCGCTGTACGCCGGGCCGGCGTAGCGGTTGGTCCAGAGCGGCACACCCGCGCTCGAATACGCGATCGTCGCGTAACCTCCTCCGCCACATCCGAGATCGGTACAACGATATCCTGACCAACCTGTCACAATCACGGTGCCGCTGCCGTCCACCGCCAACGCTCTGGCTTGGCCGGTGTAGAGGTTGGTCCAGAGCGGCACGCCCGCGCCCGAATACGCAATCGTTGCGTAATCGCGAAATGGAAATCCTGAAGTCCCGGTCACGAACACGTTGCCGCTGCCGTCCACCGCGATGGCGATGGCGCGGTCGTCAAAGTTGCTTGGTCCGTTGTAGCGGTTGGTCCACAGCGGCACGCCGACGCCCGAATAGGCAATCGTCGCGTAATCAAAATCGCCTCCGCTGCCAGTCGAACTTCCCGTCACAAACACGTTGCCGCTGTCGTCCACCGCCATCCCGGTGGCGTGGTCCTCCCAGTTCCCGGGTCCATTGTAGCGGTTAGTCCACAGCGGCACGCCGACGCCCGAATAGGCAATCGTCGCGTAATCAAAATCGCCTCCGCTGCCAGTCGAACTTCCCGTCACAAACACGTTGCCGCTGGCGGCCACCGCCACAGCGTTAGCGAGGTCCGAGGCGGCTACCCGTCCGCCGTAGCGGTTGGTCCACAGCGCTACGCCCGCGCCCGAATACGCAAATCGTCGCGTAATCAGGATCGCCTCCGCTGCCAAGGGAACTTCCCGTCACAAACACGTTGCCGCTGGCGTCCACCGCCACAGCGTTAGCGAGGTCATAGCTATTCCCTGGTCCGCTGTAGCGGTTGGTCCAGAGCGGCAGACCTGCGCCGGAATACGCAATCGTTGCGTAATCGCCTACTGACCCCGTCACAAACACGTTGCCGCTGCGGTCCACCGCCACGGCATTCGGGTAGAGCGACCCGCCGTTGTAGCGGTTAGTCCACAGCGGCGCGCCAGCGCCCGAATACGCGATCGTCGCGTAATCAGGATTGCCGCCGGTGCCAGGGGAACTTCCCGTCACAAACACATTGCCGCTGGCGTCCACCGCCACGGCGTGAGCGAGGTCATAGCTATTCCCCAGTCCGTTGAAGCGGTTGGTCCAGAGCGGCACGCCCACGCCGGAATACTTGATCGTCGCGTAATCAAAGTTGATTCCGCTGACAATTGATGTCCCCGTCACAAACACGTTGCCGCTGTCGTCCACCGCGATGGCGGTGGCTTGGTCAAGGTAGCCGTTGACCGATCCCTTGTAGCGGTTGGTCCAAAGCGGTACGCCCACTCCCGAATACGCGATCGTCGCGTAATTGAAGTAGTCGTTTCCGTTAGCACCTGGATACCGTGAATACCCCGTCACAAACACGTTCCCGCTGCCGTCCACGGCCAAGGCGACGGCTTGGTCAGAGGTGTTTCCCGGTCCGTTGTAGCGGTTGGTCCAGATCGGTGCGCCCGCGCCGGAATACGCAATCGTCGCGTAATCATAATTCCCTCCGCTGCCATTCGACCCTCCCGTCACAAACACGTTCCCGCTGGCATCTACCGCTACCACTCCGGGTGATTGTTCGAGCGACCCAGAGGCCGGCGGAAATTACGTTCATTTTCAAAAGATTCTTGGTTTTTGGCTTTTTCAGGCCAGGAGCGATTTGTCGTGTGACCGGTTCAAGGCGCTTTCCGCAGCCCGATCACGCCACGCGTTTTGAAATATTCATTGTCCGACGATGCGATAGAACTCTGCCGGGCGTCCGAGGGGCAGAGTCACCGGTGGAACAGCATTGGTCAAAACGTCCACCCAATCTCCTGCTGTTAAACCTGTCGCGCGCTGCACGCGGTACGGCGGTACGCCGCCTGTCCAATTCAACGTTGCGCCGGAACCCTGCAAAACCAGCGTCGCACCCAATTCCAAAGTAACCTGGACCGCATCGAGCAGGATGCCGCCGGGGAGGCCACCGGGGACAGTGGTCAATGGAGTAAACTCCAACCTGGTCGTGTTCTGAAGCGCGGTAAATTGCCCCTTGAAAACAGTCCAATGGAAGTCGTTGGAGACAGCGCCGGTGTGAGTGAATGTTTGATTCAGGCGATTTCCCAAACCGTCGAAGAGGCGAACTCTCGCCTTCGCCGGCGCCGGCGTAGCGGGCTCGACGGGGTTGTCGGCGTAGGCAAAAGTGACTGTGTAGAGCGAACCCGGAGTGGTTACGAAGGTTTGTGTAAGTCGTCCATGGAGGTCGAGCATCTGGACGCCCTCGAATGCCGGGCCAGTGACGAAGCCGTTGCCGACCGCGTCGCCCACCTCTACGGGGCTGGGGCCTGGGATGACCCAGGGCGCAAGGGTGTTCTGGCCGGCATCGATGTACAAATAGGTGGGCGTATCCGGGGTCTCAAAACCCCCGTTGATGATGAGCTGAGCGTTGGTGGAATGGATAGGAGCGGCAACGGCCGCGACGAGAGCAAGAAACGTGTTTATTTTCATAATGGTTTGAATTTTTAGTTTGGTTTTTCAGGCGACGAGCGCCTGGTTTGTTATGTCATCGATTCAAGGCGTTTTTCGCCGTTCAACCATGCCACGGGTTTTGAAAATATTTTCGAGGCTGAAAAGCAGTGAAATTTCAATGCCCACTACTGCTGCCGGGCGCGGCAGAATCCAGCGGGAGAGGGCGAATTGGTATCTTGAAACTGTACGGAACCATTCGCTCCAATCAGCATAGCGCTTAGATTCGTCCAGGGACCGGTGGGCTCCGGGGCACGCTCGATAGTCCAGGAGGAATTTGGAGCACCCGATAATGTCAGATTCAACTTCGGCGGGATGGTTGACAGCAGTTGGAAGGCGATTTCAGTCTGCCAAACATACTTCACGGTTATGAAGTCAGAGGAAACAAGCCCATCTTCCGAAGCGCCGGTGACATAAACCGCGCCGTCCGAACCGATGGCGAGAGACGACTTGGAGTAAGCCCCGCCTGGGATGTAGACGGGTCCGTTGTAGCGGTTGGTCCACAGCGGTACGCCCGCGCCCGAATACTTGAGGAGCCCGGGGGAGCCGGCCACGATGACGTTACCGGCGGCATCGGTCACGACATTGTAGGCGGAGTCTTGGGATCCGGTCTCAGACCCGTAGCGTTGCACCCAGGCTTGAGTTACGGCCGCCTGGATTACCTGGGGCCCGGGCGCAATCACAGCGAACGCCAGGAAGCCCGTCCAAAGCCAAGCCGGTCGAAAGATAAGAGCCCGTGTTATAGTCATTGTTCGAGCTTGGACCGAGAGGCCGGCGGCGATGAGAGGACGAGTTTTCATTTGGTTTGTTACTTTCTTTATTCTGTGCCGATCACATATATGCTTCTTTAGTGCGTTGGCGTGAGCGCCCGAACTACCGGCCGCAGTTCAGACGAACGCGCCTCCGTCACTGGGATACACGGGAAATCCGCCCGCTTTGGACAGGGAAAGTGAAAGAATCGTCGAGTCGAGAACTCCGGAAGGAGGATGGACGCCGAGGGCAGAGCAGGCCTCGCCGATGCTTGCTTGATGAGGCAGTTGCACCGAAAAGGGGCTCCTTGAGGAGGGGAGAGAGCAGGAGTTAGCGTAAGAGCAAGAGCAGGACAGCTGGACATTCTCTATGGCCGTCGATGTCTCCTCTTACGCCCCGAAATCTTTCTCATACTCATACCCTCCTCCCGTTCGCCGGCCCACTTTTCACGCGTGTCGGTTCACGCGTACAAACGATTTCGCTAACCGCGCATCACCATTTGCAAATGGCGCAATTCGTCCTCCACCTCCGACGGGCTGGTGACCGTGTGGGCGATTTCCTGCCGGAAAAGTTCCTGGTAACGTTGACGAAGACGCTCGACCGCTTTGCGCAACGCTGCTTTGCTCATCCCCAACCGCCGGGCCCCTTCGGCGTAACTCATCTCCGTCGCGCCTTCGACCATGTATTTGCGAAGCGTTTTGAAAACATAGTCCTTGCCAGCTTCGGAGAATTCTCGCTCCAACCGGCCGAGCACCTGATCGAGCAGCGTCATCGCCCAACGATACTCATAAATTCTTTCAGGAGTTCGTTCGTCGCGCGGCTCGAGCAGGTACCGCTCTTCAGCGGTCTGCGCATCGATAGAGAAAATCGGCTGCCCTCCACCGCGTTTTTGAGCTCGCGACCGTTGCCAGTGTTCCGCCAGAAAATGATGCAGCGCCGTCAGGAGAAATGAGCGAAAGCGCCCTCCTTCCCGGAGCAGACCGCACAGAAACTGGCGCTCCAGAAGACGCTGGAAAAGCTCCTGCGTCAGATCTTTTGCTTCTTCCTCGGAGTAGCCTCTTCGGCGGGTATGAGCATACAAGGGATACCAATATGTGCGGCACAGATTCTCCAGCGCCGCGGACGATTGAGGCGTGTCGGCCCCTACCGCGGCTAAAACCACACTCCAGTGAGTCGTGGCAAACACTCCGGGTTGGGCTGTGACGGATCCGGGCGCGCCCTCAGTCATGGCCAAACTCTGACCGGGATGCGGGCCGTATAGCAAGCGGTCTTTGACGAAAGTGAGGGTATGTTGCTGAGGATAGAACCGCAGGCCGGAGCGCCGCGCTCAGTAGATGGATATTGCCGCCACGACGCGGGGGAAAAGCTCCGGGAGGCATTCCACCTGGGAGACCGGGCGGAGGACCACCCGGCGCACCAGGGAAGAAGCCGCCGGGATCATCGATTCCGCGCCGCGCTTCTAACATCTTTGTGATTTTCTGTGAAATGGCTTTCCATTCGGTATCGTCGGAAACTTCCAACTGCTAGCGGAGTCGCTCCAACATTCCTGATCTGATAGCTAGAGTTGCACCACGAATTGAAGAATCGTTAACGAGGTCGCTGGAGTGGCGGGCTGTAATGCGCTTGCGCCTTGGTCTCTGTTAGTTAATTGTTAATCCATGACGCCTACATTTTTCGCTGAAACCGAGGCCCGCTCGCACGTTGGCGATTGCGTGCAAGCGCTGCGAGATTTCCCCTCAGTGCCTACAGGAACTTTTGACAAAGTGGTCCGCGCCCGAAAGCTCAAGCCAGACCAGTGGGTTGTGAGAGTCCAATGGGCTCTTCCTCCAAATGCTTCGGTCCACTTCGCGACACTGCTACATCTTTCGTTCAATGTTCAGACCCAACCCAAACCAGTTACCGACGACTTTTCAAAGGACGACTTCGACCGCTTAGTCGTCAGTTCGCACTCCTCCTGACGCTCGACCCACACTCGCCTGCCTTATTTTCTGGTCGAGAAGAGTGTTAAAGGCCCTGTGAATGGCTTTATCAAGAAACGCCTCGCCTCCCAGTCTTACCAACATGGAAAATCAAGAAATGGAAAAGCACACTATCGTTGGCACGTGGGTAAACGGGGACGAATGCGCCGCCGGAGTGGAATACCAGGTTTTCGAGGGCCAGACGGGTTTGGCAGTTTGCGCTATCGACCGGTTTGATGGCGAAGAGGCGCAGGTTTACGATGTGAAGTGGGACGGCGAGGTTCTTTCATTCGCGACGCATTGGCCTTCTACTGGGCGCTTTATAAAATGTCGTTTGCTGTTGATTTCTCCGAACCGCGTGGACTTCACTTACACATACACGCAGCAGGAAATGTGGCACCGGAAAAAATCCGAGCCGAGCCCTCGACCGCAGGACAATGCGGCAAAACCTTGCCTCGTGCGCAAATAGCCGCCGTGGTCCGAGGAGCGTGAGTCATGAACGACACCGCGAAGTCGGTCATCACTATATTATCGCTCCTGGTCGGTCTGCCGGTGCTCATCCTCTGGGCACGAGACCGCGTTAGTAGTGCTCGCTGGCGCCGACGCAACTCACCTGAGAAGATTGCCAGCGAACGACGCGCTTACGAAACCCTGTCCGGTGTGGAAATTCATTCGAGCAGGGTGGGGGAAGCAACGGTCCGAAATGATGACCACAGGTCGGAAGCCGGCAAAGAGAACGTGTGGCGACTCGGGGATTTAAGCGAGTAGTCCGGCGCCGTAGAACGCTCCTCGAGTCCAGGTCGGCTTTGGGATCGCCTGCTATGGACCAAGATGATCCACTTTAAAGCATCAAGCCACTCGCTGGATGGAATAATGATTCAACAGACCGCCCAGCGCCTCTTCGCACTGCACATCGGTCGGTAAGGCGGGCTCGGCGGGGTAATCGAAATCCAGCGGAATGACGTTGCCGATTCCTTGGTGCGGACGGCAGCAATTGTGGTGTTTTTGGATATTACTTAGGGCGTGTCGCAGATGGCCTTCGCCCAGGAGAATCAATTGGTCGAGAGTTTCGCGGATTTCTCGCACGTGCCGTTCAGCGAACGAATTACAGAGGGGTGAATGCGGGGGCGTCTTGAGGATGTGCAGAGCGTCAGTTTTCAATAGGCCGTCCAATGCGGCGAAGCTGACGTCCCGATCATGAACCAAGTATCGACACGGCAATTGCCAATCCTCCACGAGCATCGAGAAATTCCTGGATTGCTGTGCCACCCAAGTGGCTTGCGGTTGTGGGGTGCAGCCAGCCAACCACACCCGACGAGTGCCCAGATGGAGAAAGAACAGGACGTAATAGGTGACCAATCCGCCCAGTGTCCAAACCTCTTCCGTAAAGAAATCAGTCGCCCAGGTCACCTCCAAGTGGGCTTGGAGGAATTGCTTCCAGGAAGGGCCTCTGCGATTGGGGACCGGTGGCAGGCCGTGACGCCGGAGCACTTCCCGCACGTAGCTGGGGCAGGCTTGGTGACCGAGTTTTTTGAGTTCCCCGCTAAGGCGCTTGTAGCCCCACTCACCATTCTCTTCTGCCAGGCGTAGAATCAGCGCTTCGGTGTGCTGAGATTTGCGAGGTCGTCCTGGAGCTTTGGCCTGGTTGTTGAAAGTCCATTTTTGTTGTTTCTGCCGACGATGCCAGGCCAAGAGCGTTTCGGGCTTGGCGATGGAAATGACCTTCCCAAGTCGATCCTTGATCCTCAGGCCATACTTGACGAGAACCCGTCGGTCCGCCTCGGTCAGCGGCACGCGGGAGCCCAGCTTCCGACGCAGGATCTTGTTCTCCTGCCGCAAATAGTCGTTTTCTAACGCCAAGTCGCGGCTGAAGAGCCGTTGCACCTTGGCGATGAGCGGGTTGGCCGAATTCCGAGACTGCAGATCCACGGTGCCGAGCATACCGATGAGGCGCCAGAGCATGAATCCTAAAGCGCACCACATTCTTGAAGCCGGCAGGATGAATTTCCGCACCCTTCAGGGCTGGGGGGAGGTCGGGCGGACAAAGTTGTTCACAATTTTGTGGGCACTACCTGAACTGGGCCTGGTTTGGCAGCTGGCTTGATTGCGCTGAGCGGCCCTCCGGCGACTGAAGTTTCGTGGTTTGTCAATGGCGATGGTTCCGCAAATTTCTTTTTTATCCGAATGTCGAAAAACTTTACGCGCTCATTGGGCCTATAAACGATTTTGATGACTCGGGGATAGGTAACAGATGGTTCTTCAAATTAGCATTTTGGTTTATCATGCACCATTCCTGGCGTGTTAAGTCTCAGCGCCGTGTGCGGCCTGCGGTAGTTATACAGGCGGATGCCCTCAACGGTTGCCTTGCGAGCCTGCCCTTTACCTTCGAAATTCGCATCCAACCAATATTCCTGTTTCAAGATCCCGTTCATCCGCTCCGCCAGTGCATTCTCCGCGCTGTGATTCTTCTCGGTCATGCTCATGGTCAAGCCGGCTTGCTGCGCCACGTTGACGTAGGCGTGCGACGCATATTGGCAACCTCGGTCGGAGTGATGGATCGGTCGCTCCCTCTGCTTAAGCCCTCGCAGCGCCATGGCCAGGGCTTTTAAGACGCCGCCCGTCTCCAAGGTCTCTCCCAGATGAAAGCCCACGATCTTGCGCGACCACTTGTCCGTAATCAGGCCCAAATACATAAAGGCTTCCTGCGTCCGAATGTACGTGATGTCCGCCACCCAAACCTGGTTGCGGCCGCTCAGTTGGCGGCGTTTTATCAGGTTCTTAAAGACCGGCAGCGCGGGGTTGAAATTCGTGGTTTTGGGCCATTCCGACGGCTTTCTCTCCACCAGCAACCCCGCTTTCTTGAGTTCTTCAAAGAGCCGATCCCGACCCATCTTCACACCGGCCGCCTTCAACTCCATGCCGATCAGGTGGTAGAGTTTTCTAACCCCCAAGCGCGGTTGATGCGCTCGTTCAGCCCGCGCCAGTTCCAGCACCAATTGCACATCGACTTCCTGCCGGCGCCAAGTACTGCGACGCGCGTAATAATTTTGCGGGGTCATGCCCGCCAGTTCGCACACCCCGATGACCTTCAGCTCCGGGTCGGCCGCGACCGCCTCGTGCGCCGCCCGCCACCGTGCTTTTTTTTAAAGTCCTCCAGGCTCTGCTCCAGTTCCTCACAGGCCACCGTCAGGAACGCTCGCTCCAGCGCCAGTTCCATATGCGTATCGGCTAGCGCTTCTTTGGCTCGGCGCAGCTCGCTGCGGAGTTGGGCGGTTTCGTTTACTTCATGAGCTTTTTCCACGCGAATGATCTTACCATATCGGCCACTGCCCAATTGTCGCACCCAACGCATCACCGTGTTGGCTCCCTTAATGCGATACTTCCGCTGGACACCCCAGGCACAGTCCTGACCCGTTTCTACTTCCCTAACCGCCTGCATCTTAAAGGCGCGACTATAACGAATAACTTTCATGATACCTTAAAATTTCTCATTCCAAAGTACCAACCTATTTCAGGACGGGACCACCCGCACCATCAACCATCAACTATCAACCATCACCCCCTTTGAAAAACAAGCCACAAAGTGACACTCCCGGGACACTAAACGGCAATAATCGAGCGGCAGCCACCGTTGAACTACAAGCTGGACACCATCTGGCTCATTATGAAGAAATGGACGCTATAAATGTCATCGTTGACGAGTGAAACTAAAAACGAATCGTGGAACACCCGGCTCGCCAACATCCCGGAAGGAAGCGCGGCCCTTTTCTTTATCCAGATCTTCGCCACATTAGGATTCGCCGTTCTTTATTCCACGCTCGTGCTGTACGCAACGCGTCACCTGCATTTCTCGGCTAAAGAAGCATCCGCCATCATGGGCGTTTTCGGCGCATTCAACTATGGATTGCACCTCTTCGGGGGATATCTCGGTGGCCGGTTTCTGTCCAATCGTAATCTGTTCGTTGGCGGAATGCTCCTGCAAGTCCTGGGCTGCGCCTTGATCGCAATCGGGTCGCTGGCTGCCATGTACCAGGGCCTGGCGCTGTTCCTGACCGGCTCGGGCCTGAACGTCACGTGTATCAACATGATGCTTACCCAGCGCTTCACCCCGGAAGACGAGCGCCGCGAGAGCGCGTTCCTCTGGAACTACGCCGGAATGAACATCGGCTTCTTCATCGGTTTTTCCGTGGCTGGTCATTATCAGGAGACCGAGGCCTATTCCCCGCTCTTCATTTTCGCGACTGTAGGGAATTTCCTGGCCATCGTTTTGGCACTTTTTAACTGGAAGGTCCTCGCCGATCGAAAAACACCGCTGCTCGACGCCAATCGCGCTCAATTCCGGGCCCGCTTTGCTATCGGGGTCGCGATTCTCCTGGGCGTTCCGCTTATCGTTTGGTTCATGCTGCAACACACCGGTCCGACGGGTATTGCGCTCAAAGCGGCAAGCGCCGCCGTCGCGGCTGTTCTCGTCTATTTGACAGTTAAACATCCCAATCCGTCCGAGCGGAAAAAGATGTGGGCATATCTCATCCTGACCCTGGGCTCGCTCGTTTTTTGGTCACTGTACCAGATGGCGCCAAACGGGCTGCAGCTTTTCGCGGTGAATAACGTCCGTCTGCGAGTGGGGGGTATCCAGGTCGCTCCGCAATGGGTTCAGAACATCAATACCGTAGTCATCGTCCTGGGCGGGCCGCTCCTGGCCGCCCTGTTTACCCGTCTGCGCGCGCGCGGTTGGAAGCTGGACATTCCGCAGCAGTTCGCCGCCTCGCTCATCCTGATGGCACTCGGGTTCCTTGCGCTGCCGGTCGGGATCCTATTCGCCGATGCTTCTGGACGCTCACCGTTCTTCTGGCTGTTCGCGAGCTACGTCCTCCAATCCATAGGCGAACTTCTCATCTCGCCCATTGGCTACGCGATGATCGGCAAACTCGCGCCCAGCAAGTACCAGGGCATCATGATGGGCACCTGGATGCTGGTGACCGGTCTGGCTTCCCTCTTCGCAGGAGACTTCTCAGGCATGGTGCCCGAGCCCACCGGCACTACGGCAATCGCCACGAATCCCGATTACTCAAGGTTGTTCTCACGACTCGGCTGGGGCAGCTTCCTCGCCGGAATAGCGCTCATCGTGCTCATTCCGCTTCTCCGAAAGCTGATCCACGACTCACCGCCGCGCACCCAAGAGACCGCGGGGACGGACAGCACGAGCCTCTGCCCATGACGCTCGACCGCCCAACTGGAGAACATGCATTCAAACAGGGGCCTCGTGACGGAATCGAAATCGAAATCCTCTCTGGCGTCCGAAGGAATTCTGGCTTAAATATAGTCGTGCTTCCCTGGATCCAGCCCGCAACCCGCTTCCGGCTGCGGCAAAACATGTGGGCTGCAATGGTTTCGCTCGCGGTTGGCTTGCTTGGTTTCCGGTCCGAAATCACGACTGCCGCCCAGTCGAGCCCGCAATTGGATTTGCCCACCCTGAGTCGTTCCTTCGTTTTGGATTATTGCGCGAAATGCCACGACGCGGAGATGAAAAAGGGTGATCTCGATCTCGAGACCATCTGTGGGCAGGACCCTGCGGCACAGCCCGAGATCTGGGAAAAGGTCGTGCGAAAACTTCGCACACGACAAATGCCACCAGCTGACAGGAAACGACCCGACGAAAAGACCTATGAGCTCATGCTGGCGCGGCTGGAAACGTCGCTCGACGCAGCCGCAACCCGCCAGCCCAACCCCGGCCGCACCGAAACCGTGCGTCGGCTGACACGCACGGAATATCAGAACGCGATTCGCGATTTGCTCGCCCTCGACATCGATGCGGCTGCGCTTCTGCCTAAGGATGACCCCGGTCACGGTTTCGATACGGTCACCGTCGGGAGCTTTTCTCCGACGTTGTTGGATCGTTATGTGACTGCGGCACAAAAGATAAGTCGTCTCGCAGTTGGCACGGTGCGCCGGGTGGGTGGCGACACCTTTCGCGTTCCGGCTGATGTAACGCAGGAGGAACATGTCGAAGGTCTACCCCTGGGCACACGCGGAGGTATCCTGATTCCATATAACTTCCCGCAGGACGCGGATTATGAAATTCAGATTCGCCTCACGCGCGATCGCAATGACGAAGTGGAAGGGTTGCGCGAGAAGCACCAAATTGAAGTGCTGCTTGACGGCGAACACTCCGCGTCCTTCAACGTCGAGCCGCCGAAAGACAGGAATTTCGACAAAGTGGACCAGCACTTGAAAGCGCGCTTTTCACTAAAAGCCGGACCGCACAATCTTGGCGTCACTTTCGTGAAGAACCCGTCTTCGTTGCTTGAAACGAAGCTTCAGCCGTACCACGTGCATTTCAACATGCACCGCCATCCTCGCATCGGGCCGGCGGTTTACCAGGTCTCCATCAACGGGCCTTACGACGCGAAGGGCCCGGGAAATTCGCCCAGCCGACAAAGAATCTTCGTCGCCAAACCCAGAAAGCCCCAGGAAGAGGACCGGTGTGCGAAACTCATTCTCGCCAACTTGGCGCACCGCGCCTTTCGAAGGCCCGTCGCCGACGAAGATTTGAAGAAGCCGCTGGAATTTTATCGCAGCGCGAGAGAGGACAATGGATTCGATAGCGGAATTGAAGCGGGTTTGGGCGCCATTCTCGCCAGCCCAAATTTTCTGCTCCGCGTAGAGCAGGACCCCAAGGGTATCCCACCCAACGCCCATTATCGCATCAGTGATCTGGAGCTCGCGAGTCGCCTTTCGTTTTTTATCTGGAATAGCCTCCCCGACGATGAGTTGCTTGCGGCAGCGGAGCGCGCCCAATTGCACAGACCGGCGGTTCTCGAGAAACAAACGCGGCGGATGCTCGCGGACTCGCGAGCGCAATCTCTGATCAGAAATTTTGGCGGGCAGTGGCTCTATATACGGAACCTGGATTCATTCACGCCCGACCTGCGGCTGTTCCCTGATTTCGATGACAACTTGCGCCAGGCCTTTCGCCAGGAGACTGAGCTCTTTCTGGGCAATGGCCTGCGCGAGGATCGCAGCGTGCTTGAATTGCTGAAAGCGGATTACACGTTTCTCAATCAGCGGCTCGCCATGCACTACGGGATTCCCCATGTGTACGGCAGCCGGTTCCGTCGCGTTTCGACCGCCGAGAGCGGGCGCGGCGGATTGCTGCGCCAGGGTAGCGTGCTCGCAGTCACGTCGTATGCAACACGCACTTCTCCGGTGCTACGCGGCAAATGGCTGCTGGAAAATATCCTCGGAACGCCGCCGCCGCCGCCGCTGCCGAACGTACCGGCGCTGAAAGACAATTCCATTTCCACAATGCTCTCCGTGCGCGAAAGGCTGGCCGAACATCGTGCCAACCCTCAATGTGCCAGTTGCCACCGGGTCATCGACCCCGCCGGGTTCGCGTTGGAAAACTTCGACGCTGTGGGCCGTTGGCGAGAAATCGAGGAGGGCAAACCAGTGGACGCTTCAGGCGGACTTCCGGACGGAAGCAAGCTAACGGGTGTGGCGGGCCTTGAGGACGGTTTGCTCAGGCACCCGGAAAATTTTGTCGACACATTAACCGAAAAATTGCTGACATTCGCGCTGGGCCGCGGCATTGAAACGTACGATGCACCGGCTGTCCGGAGAATTGAGCGCGAGGCGAAGGCGGAAGACTATCGCTGGTCGTCAATCATTGTGGGGATTACGAAAAGCACACCCTTTACTAGGAGGAGATCATTATGAACTTCATCACCAAAAAGGCCCTTCCGCGTCGCTCCTTCCTGCGTGGCGTTGGCGCCACGCTCGCGCTGCCGTTGCTGGACGCAATGATTCCCGCGGCAACAGGGCTTGCCAACACGCCCGCCCAGGGAGTGCGCCGACTCGGCTTTGTGTTCATGCCCATGGGCTGCGACCAGAGCCGCTGGACACCTCCAGGTACGACGCTCGATCAGCTTTCCCCGATTCTCGCCTCCTTGGCGCCGGTACATGAACACGTCACTGCGATCACCAATTTGGAACTTAAAAACGCCTACCCCGGCAGCCACGCAACCTCCAATTCGGCATTCCTCAGTTGCGCCAAGGCCAAGCTCACAGAGAGCACGGATTATTATCTCGGAACCACGGTCGATCAGATTGCAGCCCAAAATATCGGCCGGCAGACACAATTGCCGTCACTTGAGCTTTCCATGGACTTGATGCAAGTGGTCGGGCAGTGCGACAACGGGTATGGTTGCGTTTATCAGAACAACCTTTCCTGGTCCTCCCCGACAACTCCTTTGCCTGCCGAGGCACATCCGCGAATTGTTTTTGAATCCTTATTCGGGGAAGGCGGCACCACCATCGAACGCCGCGCCGCGCTGCGAAAGAAAGCGAGCCTGCTGGACGCGTTCAACGACGATCTAAGCCGGTTGCAGCGTAAGCTCGGTCCCGGCGACCGCGCCAAGGTGAGCCAGTATTTCGACTCCGTGAGGGAAGTGGAACGCCGTATCCAAAAAGCCGAGACCGACGCCGCCGAACATCCGTTGCGTGATCTAGACCGGCCCGTGGGCGTGCCTGCCGCCTACGCGGACCATGCGCGTTTGATGTTCGACTTGCAATTGCTGGCCCTCCAAGGTGATGTGACGCGCATCATCACTTTCCAACTCGCGCGCGAAACGAGCAATCGGACTTACCCGGAAATCGGCGTGCCTGATCCGCATCACCCGCTGTCGCATCACGGCAACGATCCGGAGAAAATCGCGCGCATGGCGAAGATCAATGCCTTTCACGTTTCACTTTTCCTTTCCAGCACAGTGGGATCCGAAGCTTGGAATTCACGTGACTTGAAGTCGCGGC